>Ga0206897_1077_pt1 | contig 22565 bp, 19 predicted proteins | sample Alteio_BWOrgHeat_49_FD_152972 | JGI IMG/M metagenome (GOLD analysis project Ga0206897, IMG submission 152972) | Enriched cells from forest soil in Barre Woods Harvard Forest LTER site, Petersham, Massachusetts, United States -... | ecosystem: Environmental > Terrestrial > Soil > Temperate forest >... | reverse complement strand
GAAAATGCGCGGGTAAAACGGATAACATGCATGAAATCCACTCCCATTTCTTTCAATAAGCGGGCTTTTTCGGAGAAAGATATAATCCGTAAAGGGGGAAGATCGGGTTTAAATACCCGCCTTGGATGAGGCTCAAAGGTAAGGATTGCAGAAGGTTTTCCCGCTTGTCGCGCCACAGAGACAGCTTTGCCAATCACTACATTATGCCCCTGATGCAAGCCATCAAAATTTCCGAGCGCAATAACGGCGCCAAAGCATTGTTGCGGTATGGGGGATTTGTTACGAAGAATGAGCATGAAATAAGGGAGTTGCAGGTTGCAACTTACTTTTCCCTCTCCGGCACTTTAACCATTGCCTCACCGTCAATGACAACACTGCCTTTAACAAAACATTGTGTTGTAAGGATAGCGCGGCGTTTTTCCGGGATAAGCTCCCGTATGGTCACCACGGCATACACGGTATCGTTAACATGCACCGGTGCTGTAAATTTGAGAGTCTGGTTCAGGTAAATACAACCCGGCCCTGGCAGTTTGGTGCCGATGACGGCTGAAATCAGGCTTGCTGTCAGCATTCCATGAACAATGCAGCCGTGAAAAGGTGTGCGTGCTGCATATTCCTCGTTTAAATGCATAGGGTTCGTGTCCCCTGATACGCCGGAAAAATTGCGCAGATCCGTCTCGGTTATGGTCCTGCTGAAAGTCGCGGACATGCCGATTTTCAGGTCTTCAAATGGGTAGCCATCAAGCTCAGGATATTGCATAAAAATACTATTGATTGTTTGGATAACACTCTATGATAAGACCGTTGCATAATTCGCTAAATTATGCAACTTTCTTTCCGCATATTGAACTCGGTTATTTAAAATAGGTTACTAATGCTTAATAAGTTACGTGAATCAGCGCATGGGATTTTTGGCAAGATATTGCTTGCTATACTTGTACTCAGTTTTGGAATCTGGGGTATTGGCGATATATTCCGTCAGGGGGGGGGCATAAGCGCCGTTGCAACGGTTGACGGGACGCCGGTTTCCGTTCCGGATTTTCAACGCGCATTGCATAATAAGCAGCAGGAGTTACAGATAAAGTTGGGGAAAGCGTATAACCCGGATATGCTCAGGAAGTTTGGTATTGACAGGGTAGTACGTGACGAATTGGTCAATAACCAGCTTATGGTAAGTGAAGCAGATACGCTTGGTTTAGTGGTAGAGGATGATGAGATAATAAAAAACATAAGCCATAATCCTGCTTTTCAGGATAAAAATGGTAATTTTGATAAGCAAATCTACCTTGCAACACTTAAGCATCACGGCCTTGCAGAAAGCTATTATGTATCAGATATCCGGAAAAATATGACCGCAGGCCTTCTGGCGGATAGTATCACTGCCAGCGTGGTTGTCCCTAAAGAACTTTTACAGGCTGTGTATAAGGCACATGAAGAGCAGCGCAGCGCAAACATAATGATTGTGCCGTCCTCAGTGGTAAAACAAGCGCCGGTTCCCACTGAAAAGGAAATAAAACTTTATTATGATGCCCATAACAGATCATTCCTGACACCGGAATACCGAAGTGTAAGTTATATTGATCTGAAACTGTCTGACATGCAGTCCAGAATTGAAGTGCCGGAAGAAGAGATTAAACGCGTATATGATGAGAGGATTCAGGATTTTCACAAACCGGAACGCCGTCAGGTTGAACAGATGTTGTTTGAAAAAGAGGCCGATGCAGCGGCAATGGCTGAGAAGATCAAGCAAGGCGGACATTTTACTGATATGACTAAAACTGCGAACATCCTCAATAAAGGTAAAACCTCGCTTGGGCTGGTTGCAAAACAGGATGTACCGGCTGAAGACGGTGATGAAATATTTGCCCTGAAAGAAAACGCTGCAACCAAGGCGCTTAAATCCGATTTCGGCTGGCATATTTTTTATGTGAGCAAGATAGTGCCGGAAGGGACAGAAACACTGGCAGAAGTAAAACCTGAGATTATAAAGGATTTAAAGGCGGCTAAAGCGAATGAGACCTTATTACGCCTTGGCAACCAGATAGAAGATGATATGGCAGGTGGCATATCGCTTGAGGATGCAGCAAAGAAAAACGGCTATCAACTGGGGACTGTCAAACAAATTACCCATGAGGGAAAATTCGCAGATGGAAAAATGGCTTTTTTTCCTGCGTATGACAACTTTCTTGATGCGGCATTCTCGACGAATGAAAAGGAGCATTCGCAACCTGTTCAGGTAGCAGACGGCTCTTTCTTTATTGTACGGGTGGATAATGTTACACCAGAACATGCAAAACTGCTTACAGAAGTGAAGGAAAATATAGTCACCATTCTGAAAGGGCAAAAAATACAAGAGCTTTTAAATAAGGAGGCGGAAAATATTGATGCCCAGTTGCGAGCAGGAAAAAATCCAGGGATTACGCTTGCCAGTTTTCCATCGGGCAATATAAAGCGTGACGCCGAAATTACTGAGGGGCTGAAGGTAAAGTTACCTCGTAAACTGGTTGCAGAACTCTTTTCTATAGAGCCGCATGGATTTACTCATGCCTACAAGGCTGCGGACGATGAATATTTTATTGCGTCGCTGAATACGATAATACCAGCGCCGGATAATGCTGATCCGAAACTACTGGAAACTCTTGAAAGATCCCTCAAAACTTCACTGGAAAACGAAGTGATGAGCCACTATCTCACTTATTTGCGGAGTAAGCATAGCATATCCATCAATGAAGCGGCATTTCGCATCAGAGATGATGAAGGCAGTGAATAATGCAATATTCACTATCGCCTGATTTCGACGGGTTTGCCAGTAAATTCGACAAAGATATTCCCCAACTTGTCAGCACAGTCCTGATTGCCGATTTAGAGACGCCGGTTTCAGCGATGCTGAAGCTGCAACGCGCTGGCGAATTCAGTTTTCTGCTTGAATCAGTACAGGGTGGGGAGACACTTGGGCGATATTCCATTATCGGTCTTAAGCCCGATTTACTCTGGAGATGCAAAGGAAGAAAAGCGGAAATAAACCGTAAATGCACTACCCATGACAAAGATTTTGAAGCTATCCCGGAAGACAGCCTTACTTCCCTGAAAGCGTTACTACGCGATTGCCGGATTGAGATTCCTGAAGGCATGCCACCTATGGCCGCCGGGCTGATAGGATATATGGGGTATGATATGATCAGGCTGATGGAAGATTTGCCGGATAACAACCCGGATAATATAGGCTTGTCGGATTCTTACTTCATGCGCCCGCGTATTATGATTATCTTCGACTCCGTAAAAGGAGTTATGCATATAGTGATTCCGATATGGAAAGACCACGGGTTTTCTGACGCTACATCCGCTTATGCGGAAGCCAAAAGATTAATAACTGAAATTGCCGAAGCTTTAAGGACTTCACTCAAACCCATAACTTGTAACCTGCAACCTGCAACTTTGGCTTTCTCTTCCAATACTACACGTGATGAATACCATGCTATGGTGGATCAGGCGAAAGAATATATTAAAGCCGGGGATATTTTTCAGGTGGTACCGTCCCAGCGTTTCAGCGCGGATTTTTCTTTGCCAGATTTTTCGCTTTATAGGTCGTTACGTCATCTTAATCCTTCACCTTTCCTGTTTTTTTTGAATTTTGGCAATTTTTCACTGGTAGGTTCAAGTCCGGAAATTCTGGTGCGATTACGTGATGATACCGTGACCATCCGTCCGATTGCAGGAACACGCAAGCGTGGAGCCAATAAGGCGGAGGATAAAGCGTTAGCAGAAGATTTGCTTTCCGATCCCAAGGAAATTTCCGAACATCTTATGTTACTGGATTTAGGACGCAATGATGTCGGGCGCGTGAGCAAAACCGGGACGGTCAAGGTCACTGAACACATGACCATCGAGAATTATTCGCATGTAATGCACATCGTTTCCAATGTTGAGGGTATAATTGATTCAAAATATGGTGCGATAGACGCACTGATTGCCGGGTTCCCGGCAGGTACGGTCAGTGGTGCGCCAAAAATCCGCGCTATGGAGATTATTGATGAACTTGAAAAAGAGCGCCGCAGTTTTTACGGTGGTTGTGTCGGTTATTTCTCAGCAAATGGCACAATGGATACCTGTATAACTTTACGTACAAGCCTGATAAAAGACGGTAAGATTTATGCGCAGGCGGGCGGCGGCGTGGTGGCAGACAGTGATGCGGAAGCGGAATACCAGGAATCCTGCAATAAAGCCCGCGCAGTTATCCGCGCCGCTGAAGAAGCATGGAGGTTTGTATGATTCTGCTTATCGATAACTATGACAGCTTTGTATATAACCTGCTGCATTATCTGGGGGAACTCGGTAAGGAAGTGGTTGTCATGCGTAATGATGCGCTGAGTGTGGCGGATATATTAAAAATGAGGCCGGAAGGTATTGTTATTTCGCCAGGCCCCGGTACACCGGATGAATCAGGAATCTGTCTTGATCTCGTCAAACAGGCTACAGGGCAGATTCCGTTGCTAGGCGTATGTCTTGGTCACCAGACGATCGGGCAAGTGTTTGGCGGCAAGGTGGTGCGGGCGGAAAAGCCGATGCACGGCAAAATAAGCGCCATTTATCATCAAGGTAAAAGTGTTTTTAAAGATCTTCCCAGTCCGTTTAATGCCACACGTTACCACTCGCTTATTGTTGAGAAAGCATCTTTACCTGATTGCCTTGAAATCACTGCGGAAACAGAAGATGGCATCATAATGGGGCTACAGCATAAGCAGTTTAATGTGCATGGGGTACAGTTTCACCCGGAAAGCATCGCTTCCGAGTATGGTCACGAGCTGCTTAAAAATTTTGTGGATAACCTTAAGAGGTGATATATTATAATACACGCTAAAAATAGCTTGCAAACGGCGTCACGTAAATATTACTTGAAATAATTATAACAATGTCATGGAAATTATTATGCCCGATAAAACCTATGCTGGTACATCGCAAGACAAGCAGGAATTAATAGACCTTTACCTTGGTATGATGTTCTGCAAAATGGATTGGAAGCAAAGAGAACCTTTCCTTCAAGAAGATGAACTCGCACGTTGCAGGGACATTGTAGCGGCGCATATGACATTTGAATAAGGAGGCTATAATAGCAAAAGCCAGACAGTTTGTCATTGATTACAGTGACTACCCAAAACCAGGACAACATATGATAGAATTAAGCGGACAACGTTATCTAAACCCACAATTGTCTTCCCGTATACTTAATAATAACGGATTATCCATACCGATAGATGAAGAAGGAAAAGCGTTCGAGCAAAAACTATTAGCAAATCAGGTTTCCTTGCAAAGAGAAGATCTTGGCCATCCTCTACGGAAACAATCACGTAAAACTACAGATAAGGGGGGAAGAAGTAACTAAAACAAGTCGGCATTTTCTCAATACCCGCGAAAGCGGTTATCTATCCCAAAGAAATTATATCGCGCCAGACGGCACTCTTGCTGGGTTCACGCCTACTCGAGAATGGCAGGCAGAAGTCATGCAACAACGCTAATCGAGTCACAGGACGATGAACTCAATACTTCGCCCCTTGGAACGAGGTTGTCTAAGAGCATGGGGGTGTAGTTCCATCTGGAAAGCATCGCTTCCGATGCATGGGCATGCGCTACTTAAAAACTTCGTAAAAGGTCTTTAATCCACATAAGGATTCTTGGTCTTCTTCAGCACCAGCCTGATAGGGATGCCGGGCATATCAAATACATCGCGCAAACTATTGACCAGATAGCGTTGATAACTGTCGGAAAGCTTGTCTGCTTTGCTGACAAAGAGGGCAAAGGCGGGCGGGCGTGATTTAATTTGTGTCATATAGCGAATTTTAATGCGCCTGCCATTCACAATAGGGGGCGAATGGCGCGACAAAGCTTCTTCAAGCCATTGATTCAATTTATTGGTTGAAATACGTTTGTTCCATATATCATATGTAGCAAACACCGCGTCCATCAACTTATCAATATGGGTGCCACGTTCGGCAGAAATAGGTTGTACGGTCACCCCCTTTACCTGCGGCATCACATCTTCAAGACGCTCATGCAGATCGGCAAGATAGGTTTGCTTATCCACCACCTTATCCCATTTATTGACTGCGACAACAATCGCCCTGCCCTCTTTTTCAATATGATCAGCAATGGTTAAATCCTGCTTTTCAAGTGCCGATTCTGCGTCAAGCATCAGTATTACCACGTTGGCATATTGTATGCTGCGCTGGCTGTCTTCAACCGCCAGTTTTTCCACCTTGCCATGCACATTGCTGCGCCGCCGCATACCGGCAGTATCTACCAGTTTGAGATCCCTGCCCTCATAATTTAAATCCACCGCAATGGAATCACGGGTTATTCCAGCCTCAGGGCCGGTGAGTACACGTTCATACCCTAAAAGCCGATTAAATAGAGTCGATTTACCGGCATTAGGACGGCCAACGATGGCTATCTGAATCATGTCGTGATCCGGGTCGCGTGATTCGACTTGCATAGTATCATGATTCACGATTCGCGACTCGCGACTCGTTACTTTTTCAAACTTCGCAAGGGCGTTATATAAATCCGCCATGCCTTCACCATGTTCTGCGGAAATGGCGACGGGTTCGCCAAGGCCAAGCCCATAGCCTTCAGCAGAGCTGTCCTTTGCTTTTCCGCCCTCACATTTATTGATGACCAGAATAACAGGCTTTCCGCTTTTGCGGATTACTTTGGCAAAATGTCGATCTTCGGGGGTAAGTCCTGTCCGTCCATCCACTACCAGCAAGGCAACGTCCGCATCCTTAAGGGCTGACTGCGATTGTGCGGTCATGCGTGCCGCAAGGGAATCTTTGGCAGCCTGTTCAAGCCCGGCAGTATCGAATACATTAAATTCCAGCGGTCCGATACGCCCTTTTCCTTCACGACGGTCACGGGTAACACCTGGCATATCATCTACCAGCGCAAAACGCGTACCTGTCAGGCGATTGAATAAGGTGGATTTACCGACATTAGGGCGGCCTAGTATTGCAACGGTTAACATCAGAGTGACCTGTGATCTGTGGTCTGTGACCAGTTATACTTTTTCCGATCACGGGCCACGGGCCACTGATTACTAATATATGACATGCAGTTTTGCATTTTTCGTGACTACATACATACGCCCGCCGGCGATAATAGGAGCACTTGTGATATCCTCAGGAATCTCAATGGTCGCAAGCGTTGAACCATCTTTTGGGGAAAGTGCCAGCATCACCCCGTGTGTTCCCGCCACCAGCAACTGATCTCCCGCCATAACCGGACCGAGCCAAGTATAGGGATTTTTATGTTTTTTCTCATCCTCGTAGCGTTGCAATTGTTGTACCCACTTAATACGTCCATCGGCGCGCAGGAGGCACATGACTTTGTTATCACTCGATAATATATAGATAAAATCATCACTTACCCACAATGTGTTAAGCGAAGAAATATCCTGTTCCCAGAGATGCCTGCCGTTTGCAAGCGAGAATGCAGCGACAAATCCACTGCTGCCTGCTGCGTATACCACATCATCCTTGATAATAGGAGTGCCGCCTATGCCGGAGAAGCTTGAGGTCGCTGATGTACGGTGCGGCTTCAGCAAAGAGTCATTCCATAAATCCTGTCCGCTTATGCTGTCAAGCGCATGAATTTCACCCGAGGAATAAGGGGCTATCACGATAGATTCGGAAATTGCCGGGGATATGGAGGCAAGGAACCCTGCATTTTCATTGATGCCACGATGGCTCCAGAGTTGTGTCCCTTTTTCCGCATCGAGGGCAAAAAGCTGATTATCCACTGAGACAACATATACCCGGCCATTACTAGCCTTCGGTGCTGCCCGGAGTGGTACGCCTAAGGATTGTTTCCAGATTTCCTTGCCTGTGGCGGCATCAATGGCGATCACCTTGCCCTGTCCGGTTGTGACGAAAATACGGCCATTGTCAAATGCAAGACCGCCCCCCAGTATCTCAGGTTTATGCTTTATGACAGCACTTTTACTGGTCCACTTTATCGTGTCAATCTTTGCAGCATCATGCGCCGTTATATAACCTCTGGAATCCATGGCATAAACAACGCCGTTATCCACGATTGGCGACGAATAAAGCGGTTGATCCCAGTCATAACCCTTCCCGATACTGACGCGATCACTATTTTTAAACCCGGATATCTGGAGGTTACCTGTCATTCCCTGTGGGCTGCCGCCAGCTTGGCGCCAGTTTTCATTGGTCTTCTGTGCTGGGATAGTGACGTTTATATCCGCCATTGACTCATCTGCTTTTAGCGCCAGTGAGTCGCTCAAAACTTCAATGCGTTTTCCCTGTATCTTAGGCTTTTCGTCATCACCGCCCAGCCAGTCAGGCAGGCTGTCACAGGCAGACAGCACGAATATCAGTGATATTGCGGCACATGCGGCTTTAAGTCTCATTGGTTTTTCCCTCTTATGCTATCACGCAAATTCATTGCACGTTGCCTTTCCGACGTTAACAATTCAGGATTATTCATGATTCTATCAAGTACCTCTCGCGCCTCTTGAGGCTTGCCATCTTTCTGTAAACGCAAGGCATATAATTCCTGCTCAAGTGAGCTAAAAGGCTGATCGCTTCCTGAAACTGCTCTTTGCGTTTCACCCGGCATGATATTATTCGCAATCAAACCTGAATTCAAAGCAGCAAAATTACGTATGGCTTTATCAGCTCCGGCATCACCGGCTATTTCCTTATAAAGTACACTGGCTTTATCAAATTGTTTGGCAGCCAGTAATATTTCCGCATGCTTAAATTTTGCAACTGTAGCGATGTTGCGCGCTCCACTGTGTTCAACTTCTTCAAATTTCTTTTCTGCTTCAGTATATTTTCTCGCCTCGGAAAGCTCTATTCCTTGCAAAATAACACTGGTACTCTTGGCGTTATTCGTCCTGGTATGATCTTTCCAGAGTACGGACAGGGCCGTGATGACAATGATGCCAACGCAAGCAGCAATAATCAGTTTGCCATAACGCCGCAGGAATCTTTCAAAATTTTCCACACGCAGTGATTCATCGATTTCCTGAAACAGACTTAAATCCTCGGTCATATTATTCCCACTCAATTGTTCCAGGCGGTTTGCTGGTAACATCATATACAATCCGGTTTATTCCACGCACCTCATTTATAATACGTGTTGAGACTTGTGCAAGGAAAGCATGTTCAAACGGATAATAATCCGCTGTCATTCCATCCGTTGAGGTCACAGCCCGGAGCGCACAGACATATTCATAGGTACGGGCATCGCCCATGACACCTACGGTACGAACGGGAAGAAGCACTGCAAAAGCCTGCCAGATTTTATCATAAAGCCCGGCTTTACGGATTTCCTCAATATATATCGCATCTGCTTTACGCAGTAACGTTAATTTTTCCTTAGTAATAGTGCCGGGGATACGTATGGCAAGCCCGGGACCGGGGAATGGATGGCGGCCAATCATGTTAGCTGGCATTCCAAGTTCAAGCCCTAGCCTGCGGACTTCATCCTTGAATAATTCACGTACTGGTTCGACCAGCTCCATATTCATGCGTTCTGGCAAACCGCCTACATTATGATGCGATTTTATGGTAGCGGACGGCCCACCGGTAAATGAAATGGACTCTATGACATCAGGATACAGGGTTCCCTGTGCCAGAAAGTCTGCCCCGCCTGCGACCTTGGCTTCATGTTCGAACACTTCGATAAATGTTTCGCCAATAATTTTACGTTTTTGTTCCGGTTCGCTTATACCATGCAAGCGTTCAAGGAACAGCATGCTGGCGTCCACATATAGAAGTGGTATATGGAAATGGGTGGCAAAAAGCGCCTTTACCTGCTCGCCCTCATTCTCACGGAGCATTCCGGTATCGATAAAAATGCACGTCAGCTGTTTGCCTATTGCCTGATGAAGCAATGCGGCAACCACGGAAGAATCCACTCCCCCGCTTACGCCACATATTACCTTTTTATTTCCCACCTGTTTTTGTATTTTTTCGATTGCCTGGGTGGAGAAAGATTCCATACTCCAGTCACCTTTACATCCGGCGATGTTATGTGTGAAATTCTTCAGTAATTGCATACCGTCCGGTGTATGGGCCACTTCCGGATGAAACTGCACGCCATAGAACGCTCTCTCTTCATCCGCAATTACGGCAAACGGAGCGGAAGGAGTAGAGGCGACCACTTTAAAGCCCTGGGGTATCACTGTAATATTATCGCCGTGACTCATCCATACCGGGTAGGATTTACCTTTTTTCCAGACTCCCTCAAACAGCTTGCTATCAGATTGTATGTCTACTTCGGCACGTCCAAATTCGCGATCATCTGATTTTTCAACCCTTCCGCCCAGTTGCTGGCATAACAATTGTTCGCCGTAGCAGATGCCAAGCACCGGAACCCCAAGGGAAAATACGATTTCAGGAGCCTTAGGTGAAAAGTTGACGTGGACAGAAGCAGGGCCACCAGACAGGATAATCGCCTGAGGGGCAAATTTTCGGATTGCCTTTTCATCTGCTGTGCAAGGGAAGATTTCCGCGTAAACTCCGTTTTCCCTTACCCTGCGAGCTATTAATTGCGTTACCTGTGAGCCAAAATCAAGTATTAGAATACGATCGTTCATTTTTTATCCTTAAGCGAATGCGCGATAATTTTGCATAAGCATCGTGATAAGTCAAAATAATCATGAAAAATGCTGTTACATAAGATATATATACTGTATTTATTTACTAAATTGCACATAAACTAGTAAATTCTTCTGTTCAGAAGCTAGGAGAATCCCATGCCGAAAAAACAAGAACAGGAAGTGGATGTTGTAATAAGGTTCAGGGACAGCAGAGGCGATTACATCTTCGATAAAGATACAGAGTACCGGCATATTGAACAGGCATCCAAAACACTTGCTGAACAGTTAAAAAAATTTGGCTATCAATTTCAGGATATAAAACGGCTGGATGGCAACGATCAGGACAAAATGAAGCGCCACTTCATTATTACCCTGCGGGGAAAACAAACCATGGAAGAACTCAAAAGAAGGCTGGAAGCCATGCATGGTGACCGCTCATGGACCTATTGCGAGGTGTTTTGACTCCAGATGGATTATTCAACCATCGCCTTAATTCTATAGATCATTTCCAAAGCCTCTTTGGGAGTGAGGTTATCAGGGGTTATATCGGCGATGAACATTTCAATCTCCGATGGCCTGGCAGGTTCCTGTGCAAACGCAAGGGATTTGAACAACGGGAGGTCATCGGTAAGTTTGCTTGATACTTTTGTTCCCTGGGTTTGTTCCAGTGTATGCAGCACTTCGGTGGCACGTTTCAGGACAGACTCAGGTAATCCGGCAAGTTTGGCTACATGGATGCCGTAAGAGCGATCCGCAGCGCCTTTAGCCACTTCATGCAGGAATACCACATCGCCTTTCCATTCTTTTACCTTCATCGTGTGGCAGGAAAGCGCGGGCAGGCTTGCAGCAAGCGCGGTCATTTCGTGATAATGTGTTGCAAACAGGGAGCGGCATTTTGTCTGGTTATGCAAATGCTCGACCACTGCCCAGGCGATTGAAAGCCCATCAAATGTCGCTGTGCCGCGGCCAATTTCATCCAGTATCACCAGTGAGTTGGCGGTTGCCTGATTAATAATGGTAGCTGTCTCCACCATTTCCACCATAAAGGTCGAGCGCCCTCTTGCAAGATCATCGGCAGCGCCGACACGGCTGAATAATTTATCCACAACTCCGATATGGACACTTTCCGCCGGAACAAACGATCCAATCTGGGCTAAAATAGTAATTAATGCGTTTTGGCGCAAGAACGTACTTTTACCCGCCATGTTAGGTCCGGTTAGCAACCACAGGCGCTGGGATTCGCCTAAATCGCAATCATTGCCGATAAATTGCCCCTGCCCGGTTTTAGCAAGGCTGACTTCTACCACCGGATGCCTGCCTCCGCGAATATCGAATGCCAGGCTGTTATCAATCTGTGGGCGTACATAACGCTTTTCCAATGCGAGGTCGGCGAGGGCCGCCCCGACATCCAGCGCGGCAAGTGCGCGCGCCAGAGTGGCGATGGCAACCGATTGTGCCTGAATACCAGTAACGAGTATATCGAATATCTCAAGCTCCAGCTTTATAGATCGGTCAGCACTTTCGTTGATTTTGCGCTCAAGTTCACCAAGTTCACTGGTAGTATAGCGCAAATTATTCGCAAGCGACTGACGATGTATGAAGGTTTCGGTAATCTTTTTCTGGTGCAGGGCTGTAATTTCAGCAAAATAACCCAGTACATTATTATAGCGGATTTTGAGTGTCGCAATGCCGGTTTCCTGCTGGTAACGCGCTTCCAGTGCCGCTATCAGGCGTTTACTTTCATCACGCAATATGCGGAATTCATCCAGAGGCGGGCAATACCCGTCCTGGACAAAGTTGCCGTCACGTGCAAGGAAAGGAACTTCCGGTTTAAGGGATAAATGCAATTTGTCCGCTAACTCCTCATGACCATGTGTTGCATTTAAGTGCTGGATGATTTCCAGCGGTAAATTCTCATGCCCAGAACATTCTTTGCGAATATGGGTAGCAATGGCCAGCCCGTTTCGTATGGCTATAAGATCACGCGGGTTGCCACGCCCCAGGCACAGACGCGATAAAGAGCGTTCAATATCGGGGCACTGACGTAGTAATTCACGTAAATTTCTGCGGGTAATATCGTTGTTTGCAAAATATTCCACCTGAGCGAGCCGTGAATATATGGCTTGCGGTGCAGTCAGCGGTGCCGCCAGGTATGCAGCTAACAACCGCGCACCGGCACTGGTGATAGTTTTATCAATGACAGAAAGCAGGCTACCGCTGCGCCCGCCTGACAGAGTCGTAACCAGTTCAAGGTTACGCCTCGTTGCCGGATCGATTGCCATCACCGTATTAGAAAGTTGTTTACGTGGCTGCTCTAAGCGTGGCATGGCAGAGATTTGTGTCAGTGTGATATATTCAATCAAAGCCCCGCAGGCGGAAATATCGGCGCGTGATAAATCTCCGACAGCATCAAGCGCAGCGAGCTTATAATATTGTTTCAGGCTTCGTTCATTTTTCTGCGAATCAAATAATATGGCTGGCTGTATGCTGGCTTTATTTTTCCATTCCTGCCAGAATTCATGGGCTGTCAATTCTCCTGCAAGTGTTTCGCTTATCACAATTTCACGTGGTTCAATGCGTGCAATTTCAGCGGCAAGTGATGCAAAGGATGGGTTGCTCAGATAAAATTCACCGGTAGAAAGCTCCAGCCAGGCAAGCGCATATTCGTCACCAATTCTTGAAATAGAGCAGAGATAATTGGATTGACGGGCATCTAGTAATGTATCTTCAGTTATGGTTCCGGGAGTGACGATCCTTACCACTTCGCGGCGCACAACTGCTTTATACCCACGTTTTTTTGCCTCAGCCACATCTTCCATCTGCTCGCAGATTGCCACTTTACAACCGCTTGCAATCAGTGTCTCAAGATATCCATCCGAGCTGTGTACGGGCACGCCGCACATCTGTATATCTTCGCCGTTGTGTTTGCCGCGCTTAGTGAGTGCGATACCGAGAATAGTGGATGCCTTGACCGCATCGTCAAAGAACAATTCGTAAAAATCCCCCATGCGGTAAAATAACAGACACCCAGGATGCGCGGCTTTGCTTGCCATATATTGCTGCATTGCCGGGGTAACAGGAGTACTGATAATTTCATGCTGCACCGCAGCATTGCTGATCTTTTTACTTGAATTTGCTTCTTCAGTGTGGGAGTAAGGTAGTCCGTTTTGAGTTTTCATAATTATTACGTTTGTCGAATAGCGAGCCGTGAGTCGCGTGAAATTTATGTTACCGCGATTCGCAACTCGGATCACAATCTACACACAGGAACAAATATGGCAAAAGAAAAAGACCCTATTACCGATCAGGAAGCGCTTGATTTCCATTTTCAGGGTAAACCGGGTAAGGTCGAAATAGCACCGACAAAACCTCTGATGACGCAACGCGATCTGTCACTTGCCTATTCCCCCGGCGTTGCCGTACCGTGTCTTGAAATTCATAAAGATCCCGATAAAGCGTATGATTATACGGCAAAAGGAAACTTTGTTGCCGTTATCTCTAATGGTACCGCTGTACTTGGCCTTGGTAATCTGGGTGCGCTTGCCTCCAAACCGGTTATGGAGGGTAAATCGGTTCTTTTTAAGCGTTTTGCGGATATTGACGCGATTGATATAGAAGTAGACACCACGGATGTGGATGAATTTGTCAATTGCGTAAAATACCTTGGCCCAAGCTGGGGAGGCATTAACCTTGAAGATATAGCCGCTCCTGAATGTTTTATCATTGAGCAACGTTTGCGCGAAATGATGGATATTCCCGTATTCCATGATGATCAGCACGGAACAGCCATTATATGCGCTGCCGGGCTTATCAATGCTGCCCATATCACGGGACGTAAGCTGTCGGATATGAAGGTAGTGGTAAACGGCGCCGGTTCTGCTGGTATAGCCTGCCTTGAACTGATAAAGAAAATGGGCATCAAAGATGAAAACGCTTATCTTTGCGATAAGTCTGGTATCATCTATCAGGGGCGTAACGACAAAACCATGAACCAGTGGAAATCAGCACATGCGATAAAAACTGATAAACGCACACTTCTTGATGCCATGACGGGTGCAGATATGTTTCTGGGACTTTCTGTAAAAGGCGCAGTAACCAAGGAAATGGTTAAAGCCATGGCAAAAAATCCGATTATTTTTACGATGGCCAACCCTGATCCGGAAATCCGCCCTGAAGAAGTACAGGAAGTGCGCAAAGACGCCATTATTGCCACTGGGCGCTCTGATTATCCTAATCAGGTGAACAACGTCATGGGGTTCCCGTATATTTTCCGTGGCGCGCTTGATGTCCGCGCATCGGAAATCAATGACGAAATGAAAATCGCTGCCGCCGAAGCATTGGCAGAGCTGGCACGTGAGGAAGTACCCGATGAAGTTTCTGCCGCTTATTCAGGCCGCAAAATGGAGTTTGGCAGTGAATATATTATTCCGACCCCTTTTGATCCACGCCTGATTACGACTATCCCGATTGCGGTTGCCGAAGCTGCCATGAAGACCAAAGTGGCACGGAAACCCATCAAGAACATCGAGGCTTACCGCATGGAACTTGCTGCAAGGCGTGATCCGACTGCCGGCAGTATGAACATGATATTCGGTAAACTGAAGAATAACCCACAGCGCGTGATATTCTCTGAAGGCGAAGATGAAAGAGTGATCCGTGCGGCGGTACAATGGCGCGATCATGGTTATGGCCAGCCTGTTCTTGTAGGCCGGGTTGACAAAATTAAGGCCGCCATGAAGCGTATGCGCATAAAAGATGGCAACGATCTTGAGATCGTCAATGCGTCACTTGTGAAAGATCTGGAGCCTTATATTGACCATGCGTATAATCGTCTGCAACGCAAAGGCTTCTTACGCCGTGACTGTGCGCGTGTCATCAAAAACGATCGCAATATCTTTTCTGCGACTTTGCTTGCGCTGGGGTATGGCGATGCCCTCATTACCGGTGTAACCCGTAATTATAATGTCTGTATGCAGGATATAAGGCGCATTATCCCGGATAAAACCAATCAACTGGTGTTTGGTATTACTATTATGATTGCCAAAGGGAAGACGGTATTCATCTCGGATACTACGGTACATGAATTGCCGACCGCTGAAGAGTTGACAAAAATTGCGGTCATGACTGCGGATAAGGCACGCCAGATGGGACATGAACCACGTGTTGCGTTCCTTTCCTTCTCCACATTTGGCAATCCGATGCGTGAAAAAGCCCAGCGTGTACGTGATGCCATCACGATTATGAATGGGCTTGACGTGAACTTTGAGTATGATGGTGAAATGACAGCAGATGTTGCCTTGAATAAAGATCTGATGGCGCTTTATCCGTTTTCAAGGCTTTCTGCTCCGGCGAACGTGTTGGTGATGCCGGCGCTGCATTCCGCACATATTTCTTCTAAAATGTTACAGGAACTTGGGGATGGCGTGACCATCGGACCAGTTATCATCGGGCTTGATAAGCCTGCCCAGATAGCGCAGATGAACGCTACCGTATCTGACATCATCAATCTGGCTGCAATCGCTGCGATTGATGCTATTGAATCCAAGGTTGCCAGTAAATCGGATGATAAAATCAAACCGGCAAAAAAGAAAAACGCGAGATAAAGAAATCTTTTCAGGGAGGGCATCCGGCATCTAAATGGGCCGGGTGCCTTTTTTTGTGTTTATAGTCATTTTAAATAACATGTATACAATCCCTGTTATCGTCATACCGCGACTTGATCGCGGTATCTCATTGTAATGGCATGAGATCCCGTGCTTTCGCACGGGATGACAAATTATTTGGAATGACTATAAAATGCATTTGTTGATGGTTTCTTCGTCAGTTGAATTTCTTAACAAAACCTTAACTGACTTGTCACGAAACCGTAACAATGCAATGTTATATTGTTTCTCAGAGAGTAATAAACGAGTGTTTAACCACGATTTGGGAGACTGGTTATGAAAAAATATAATGATCTGAACGATAATCAGAAAACGCTGGTGGATATTACCATCGCGCTGAATATTGGTAAAATGATTGGCTTATCGGCTGAAATACCCGATTTTATCACCCATAATGGTTATGTGGAAACACTCAGGGATACGTATAGTGAGTCTGTGCATGGGTTTGAAAGAGGAAAAGAAACTATTTACCTGGAAGCTAAAAATCGTGGGATCGATCCCGCTCGTCCGGAGGAATATATAAACAAAGCCATAGAAGCGGTCCGGAAAATGAGTGCACTGAACTCACACCAGATAGTGTATACTGTCCCCAAAAACCACTCTCAAGCTAATGCGATAAGTTATCCAGCTGGGACGGCTGCCTAGAATTATTCCTGAAAACGGCAGAAATTTTACCAAATATTAATCACTCCATATTACTATTAGCTGTTGCAGTTAATAGTAATATACTTAAGGAGTTTTGATATGGTAGATGATAAAGATAAAATAGGACAAAATAATCCTCAAGTACCAGATATCTCTTATGATTCTGGTACCAGTTATATTGAAGCTGATACACCAGTACCAGAAGCGGATAAGCCGCCACTTCGTCCTTTATCACATCCTCAACAATCATTTCCTTTAGGTAGTCATCCTCCCCATAGTGTAGTTGGCCCATCGTCTTTCAGAGACTCTTTGAGGAAACCAACTAAACCAGAAAAATTATATGAAAATTTGTCTACACAGGAACAGGAATTAGCAGATCAGGCAATATTACTTGTAGCACGCTTAGTACCAAATATGGCCGGAGGCATTCTTGCAGACATGCAACGCATCAGGGATACAGTCAGTGGAAACGTAGGGATTCTAAACGGTATTAACGATATTATTATCGCAGTTGCACAAGAAAGAAAAGTTCCAATTACCCTGATTGGGGCAAGTGAAACAATAAACAATTTTGATCCGAGGTCTACTAAAATAATACCCAAGTCTCCAATACAAGAAGCAGAACAGAGATTTACTCCCGGAGATCGAGACACTCTACGTGCTTTGCAAAACTCTATAACCGCGATGAGTCAAGACGATAAAAATCACAACGAAATCAATGTGGTTCCTAATAGGGCAGTCTTCCTTAGTGGTCTCAGACAACAACGTGAACAATGCCTCTTGGATTTATTAATAGGTTTAGGCGTCGAATCACAAAAAAATAAAGGTAGAGGGTAAGAAAAGTAATTTTTACAAACCAATCCCCGCCGTCGGTTGCGCTGGTATAACCACCTTCTCCGCTTCATTGGATGCAACCGGATAAGCGCAATAATCAGCGGCGTAATAGGCTGCCGGGCGATGGTTTCCACTCATTCCCAATCCTCCGAATGGCAGGTTTCCGCTCGATCCGGTCAGCGGCCTGTTCCAGTTTACCACCCCTGCCCTGATATGTTTTAAGAACATCTCATAATGCTCGCGTTTATCAGTAAAAATTCCGGATGAAAGGCCGTATTGTGTATTGTTTGCTTCGATAAGCGCTGCTTTCATATCCGGAACCCGGATTACCTGCAATAACGGGCCGAACCATTCCACATCCATACGGGGTTTGACATCTGTTACATCAATGAGAGCGGGAGAGACAAACGGTAATTTTTCATGCAGCCTTTTCATCTCAACCAGTATTTTTCCACCGCTTTTGACCAGATCGCTTTGCGCGGCAAGCAGTTTATCTGCTTCAATATTGGAAATCAGCGGCCCCATATAAGGCTCAGGCGTATCGTTATATTTACCGACTTTAATGGTCTTAACCATTTCAATCAGGGTTTTAAGGAATGCATCATTGCTAGCGCCTTGTGGCAGAATAAGCCTGCGCGCGCAAGTGCAGCGCTGACCTGATGTCATGTATGCTGACTGTATTGTCCAGTAAGCGGCTGCTTTTGCGTCCGCAACCTCATGCACTACCAGCGGGTTATTGCCCCCCAGTTCCAACGCCAGGATTTTTCCCGGTGTATCAGAAAATTGTTTATGCAGGATTTTGCCTGTCACACTGCTGCCGGTAAAGAATAGTCCGTCAAGGCCAGGGTGTGATGAGAGTAATTTTCCGGTTTCGCGTTCCCCCTGTATCAGGCTGATTACTCCGGCAGGAATGCCTGCTTTATCCCAATATTCCAATGTCTTTTCCGCCACCATTGGGGATAATTCGCTTGGTTTGAAAATCACCGTGTTTCCGGCAAGCAACGCTGGAACAATATGGCCATTGGGCAAATGAACGGGAAAGTTATAAGGCCCATAAACAGCAACAACCCCATGCGGTTTATGACGCAGTGCGGTTTTGAATCCCTGCCCTTCACCAAACTTTTCTCCGGTGCGTTCATGGTAGGCTGACAGACAAAAACTAAGTTTACCTGTCATTGCAGTGATCTCGGAGCGTGCGTCCCACAGGACTTTGCCAGTTTCCTGAGCGAGTATCTGAGATAATTCTTCTTTATTTTCTTCAACGATAGATTGAAAATCCTTAATTATGTTGAGGCGATCCTCAAGTGATTTAAACGACCAGTCAGAAAAAGCTTTCCGCGCCGTAGAAATTGCCCGGTTTATATCTTCCTCAGTAGCGGAATTTCCTTGCCAGATTACATCACCGGTTGCCGGATTAACGGAATCAAATGAAGCGCCTTTTCCCAGCTGCCATTTGCCATCAATATATAACTTGCCACTATACGACATAACGCACTTTATCTCCTATTTTAACCTGTAGCGCTTCCGCTACTTCAGGTGGTATTACAACATTGCCATTTTCTTTTTCTATCCCACCCCTCGTAATCATGAAATCAGCGAGGCGTGTATTGCAAATAATGTGTGGTTCAGAATGAACCGCGCGTATAGCAACAATGGCATCTTTTTCACTTTTACGCACGGTTTTTATGCTATGCAACTTGGCCTGCACGGTCGGCCCGGCATCAAATAAGTCCACATACCCTTCATAATTGAAACCTTCGGCTTTTACCAGGTTTAAGGCAGGTTTCGAGGCATCCAGCGGTACCCCAATAACGGCTTGCGCTTCTGGTGGCAACAGATTGACGTAAATCGGGTATTTCGGCATCAGATCCGCTATAAATTGTCCGCCTTGCGTTGCGTATATATAATCGGCCTCCTTAAATCCCATCTTAAAGAAGTGCCGCGCCAGATTGTCATAAAACGGAGAATTTCCTTCCTTATCCTGCACACCGCGGATTTCAGCGATGACCACGTCCGAAAATAAATGATCGAACTCAGCAAGCATCATATAACGGCAGCGCGATAAAAACCTGCCGATACCATCACGCCTGTAATCGGGATGCAGGAACAGGGAAGCAATCTCCGTGGCCCCGGTATAATCATTCACCATGTGGAGTACCTGTTGGAGAGAATAAATGCCGATAGCGGAAGACGCCTGTGAAATGGTAGAAAGTTTATAGGAATAAAAAGGGCGGCTCAGGCCTACATGTGCTATGATGGCGGTTGTGCCAACAAGACGGTTATGCTCCATATCCTCTAATACAAAAAGGAAGCTTTCTTCCTGAGGGCGGATGGGGGCACTTGCAAAACTTCGTAGGGAATTATTAATTTTTTCACACAAAACCTCGTTATCCTGTGGCAATGAGGACATTCCAATACCGGCAATATCAGCCAGCGCCATAATCTCGGTATGATCTTCTTTACGTGCCGGCCTGATACGAAGATTCATATATTTACCGCCAGAAATAACGCATGTGGTTATATTTCATGATACATAGCATCCGGTAATTATAATAAAATATTTACACATTAATAGCAAATTAAGACTTGCGGAAATAGTGATTTATGAGTGAAAAATTTTGGTATATAATCACTGGGAACTATTAGAGGCTGTAGTCACGAGTTTAAGTTTTGTATATGAAAATATTTTTTATTACCATCATAGCTTTTGCTTTGTATTGCTGGGGAACGCTTGAGCCTTCGTTTGCCTATGACGCTTATGATGATAACAATCAAAGCCCGGAGGAAATTGCCAAATTGCTTGCTCAGGCCCAGAAAGGCGATGCCGAAGCCCAATTTAACCTTGCTGAGGCTTATCTTAGAGGAGAAGGTGTAGTGCAAAATGAGAAAGAGGCGGCGAGATGGTATTACAAAGCTGCTGTGCAGGGATATGTTGACGCACAGATCGCCATGGGATTTGTCTATCGTGGCGGCGGCGGGTTGCCGATGGATAAGGTGTTATCCTATATGTGGCTTGATCTGGCGGCAAAAAGTGGAGATGATCGTGCGGTATGGTTGCGTAATGAGCTTGCATGGTCGATGACTAACTATGAAATAGAGGAAGCACGCGAGAAATCTCTGCTATGGAAACCGGAAACAAGGCAAAAACACTATGGAAGTTTAGAATGAGGGCGACATTTAATATGAAAATATGGATAATTAGTATTATATCTCTGGTTTTATATTCTTTTATCCTGCCGGAAATTTCACTGGCATATGACGACAACCTCAGCAGCGAAGATATTACGGCTTTGCGTGCAAATGCACAAAAAGGTGACCCGGAAGCACAATTTAATCTTGCTGAGGCCTACCTTAAGGGAGACGGAGTGCGGCAAAGCGAGCGGGAAGCAGCGAGATGGTATTATAAATCTGCCATGCAGGGCTATGTTGAAGCACAGGTCGCCATGGGTTTTGCCTATCGTGGCGGTGGCGGTTTACCTATGGATAAGGTACTGTCCTATATGTGGTTTGATTTGGCTGCCAAAAATGGAGATGACAGAGCGTTCAGCCTACGCAATGACGTGGCCTGGTCGATGACAGAGTCTGAAATCGATGAAGCCCGTAGAAAATCCCGTGAGTGGAGGCCCGAATTCTCAAGGATTCATACGACTAATTCGGATTAAACGATAGCATTTCCTGTGTCATAGGAAATTGTTTTGATGGGAATAAACAGGCGATGAGTGATAGTTACCGCTATCCCGAAGACCAGTATAGCATTCGCCTGGTGCATGGATGAGAGGGGAATCGGCACCACAAACAGCAATGTCAGAACTCCAAACAGGAACTGTACAACAAAAATTGAAAATAAAATGGGTAACAGGTGGGCAATATGGGGATTAGTACGTCCAATCAGCCAGAACAAAGGTATTAACACTGATAATCCATAAGCCAGCATACGATGCATAAACTGAGCGGTTGTGGCGTCTTCAAACAGGTTTTTATACCAGGGATCAATTGACCATAATCCTTCCGGTATCCAGGCATTATCCATACGTGGAAACGTGTTATAACTAAGTCCCGCATGCAAACCGCTGACTGCGCCGCCGAGAATAATTTGCAAAAAAATGGTTGCCAGCGCCAGTACGGCAAAAACTTTAGGCACTATTGAAGGCTTAGGTAATTCAAATCCGCCGATTCCTTGTTTGGGATAGGAAAAACTGAGCAATTGCCATAGTATAAGACCAAAAAATATGAATTGCAGGGCAAGTTGCAGGCTCAGCCGGTATGGGGTAAAATGCGGATCATCAAGCAGGGCATTCTTTACAATATAAAAATGAGAGAGATAATGCAGGCTGGCAAAGGCAAATACCGCGCTTAATTTCAGTGTATCACTTATACGTAATGTATGGCGTATAGAGAACCAAAGCAATGGCAGCAGCGATATTATAAGTAATACACTCTCGGTAACATGACGTATATATTCAAGAGTATAAATCATCACAAATTCCTCAATTTCCATATTTGGAAATGCTTTCTGAAACTGGGGTAATGCTTTGTAAATTTTAAATTCTTGCTCACAGTTCACCTGAACTGGTAGTATCAGATCATTTAGAGGCCGCCATTCCATAATGGAAAGGCCCGATTCAAGCAGGCGGGTCGTCCCGCTTATCACCATGATAGCCACAGTGATTACAAGGCATAAAAACAGCCATATACTAACGATTTTTGATGTGCTTTGTGGTTGCATAGCCAACATGTAATGGTTATAAGCGCAAAAAGCAAAAAATTTAACAGGAATCAGGTAATGAAAGAATATCGGACATTTT
>Ga0206897_1073_pt1 | contig 23051 bp, 19 predicted proteins | sample Alteio_BWOrgHeat_49_FD_152972 | JGI IMG/M metagenome (GOLD analysis project Ga0206897, IMG submission 152972) | Enriched cells from forest soil in Barre Woods Harvard Forest LTER site, Petersham, Massachusetts, United States -... | ecosystem: Environmental > Terrestrial > Soil > Temperate forest >... | reverse complement strand
CCATAGTAGCCGTTGATAAAGCCCTGAGGGCTGGACCAGGTGGTCTCAACGATGCCGAAGAAACGTTGTTTCATTTCCGGTGTCGACTCACTGCGATAGCGGACCATATCGTCGACCTGGGCGACTCCGTTCTTAGCGATGCGCCAGGGGCAGGTGATCACCCGAAAACCTTTGAGCGCGAAGTAGGGGGCGGTCTGGTCGGGGCGGTCATAGTGCCAATCGCAGATGACGACGTCTTTGGGGATGAGATCGACGGCGCGATAGGTGTTGTTGTAACTGGCTTCCCACTGCCCGATGCCCGTGGTCTTGCCGTCGATGAGGCGATCGCCCCAGATCCAGAGTTCCCGGCCTTTTGTCACCAGGTGGTCGTGGAGGGTCTGTACTTCACCGGCAAACAATACGGCGGGGTCGCGGCCGCCGCAGCGGGGGCATTTGCTTTCGCCGAGGTAGAAGACCTCGTCCATGCCGGCGTGGAAGGCGGTGCTTTCGAAGGCGTCGCAGAGTTCGTCGATCACGGCAAAGAGCACGTCATGTATCCCCGGATAGAGCGGGCAATAGCTCCGGCAATAGAGGTTGTCGTCATTGGGCCAGACGTAATGTGCCGGGTTTTTTACCCAGGGGGTTTCGTCGAACTGGGGATAGACCTGGAGCAGTTTGCCCGGGTGTTCTTCCCAGCCCTGGTGTCCCAGCATGTTGATCTGGGGGATGAGGCGGATCTTTTCTTCGGCGCAGGCATGAACGATCTTTTTGACGTCGGCGAGCGAGAGCGCGAAACTATCCGTGAGCTCCGGGTGAGATTTGAATTGATAGTGGTAGTCGATGAGGATAAAGAGGGTATTGACCTTGCGCGGGCCGAGGGCGTCGTGGATAAAATGCACGAAGGAGTCGACGCCGGCCGGCCGGGGGGCGCCGATACTTAACCCGCGTACGGGGAGGATACTATCGAGGGGCTGTTGGGCCCGGACGGAAAAGGTGATCAATAGCAGCAGTGGAAGCAAGAGACGTCTCATGGAAGGCTTATTTCGAGTGAAAATAATGTAAAATCATGGCTTGACGAACACGGCTTTTGGCAACATGACGTGCACGCCGACATTGCCATCGACCAGCTGGGTGATATCCACATCCGCGGCTACGCTACAAAGCATATAGGCGTCGGCCTGTGTCATCTTTTTCTCCTCCATGAGCCAGGCGATCATTTCGCGGACGGCGATGTGGGTGGCAGCGTTGAGATCCCGGTCTGTCCCCATGGCGATATAATGTGTAGGCGTTTCGGCTCTTGGCCAGCGTTGCGATCTGCCTTTGTGGACGATGAGCTGCAGATGCCCGATGAGCGAGGTTTCGATGGCGGTGATGTCGACTTCGCCGTTGCCCTGGGCGGCATGGCCGTCGCCGATCTCGAGCAGGGCGCCTTTGCTATGGACGGGGATGAACAGACTGGTTCCCGCGACCAATTCTTTGTTGTCGAGGTTGCCGGCGTGTATCCATGGTGGAGCGCTGTTCCAGCGACCTGCTTCTTTGGGCGGGGCGACACCTACGCTGCCGAAAAAGGGATGGAGGGGTATTTCGATCCCATCCGCGAAATGGCCGAGCATTTTTTTGGCGTCGAGCTGGATGATGCGCATTTTCCGGTCGAAGATCTCGTCCGACAGGAAACCGGCCTGACCGATGGCGTTATAGCCATAGGGGATGGCCAGATCGATTGCGTTGAAACGGACTTCCAGCACATCACCGGGTTCTGCTTCTTCGATATAGATGGGACCCGTGAGCACGTGTCCGCCGGGCCCGCGGTCTTTTACTGCCTGGACGTCGCGAAGCTCTTTTTCCACCTGGTCTGCCGGGACGCCGGCTGCTTCAAGCCGGTCCGGGCTGGAGGTAAGGACCGTGCGTACGGTGACGTAGTCGCCGGAATGGACGCGCAGTGCGGGGGCGGCTTCCGACCAGTAATATCCCCAGGCCACGGTGGAGGGGGTGGGATTAAGGAGATAGGGGTCGGTGACGGAACCCTTTTGGGCGACGGCGGGTAATGTGAGTAGACAGACGCAAAATGCTGTCGCAGCGGTTCTTAGCGGAGAAGCAGCTAGCATGGTGATGGTTTGGGCAAATATAATCCTTAAATTGCCATATAAAATAAACCAATAGCATGGCAAAGAATCAATCTTCAGCGCCTGTGACGGCGCTGTTCCTGGATGTTGGGGGCGTGATGCTTACCAATGGCTGGGACAGGAAGTCGCGTGAAGCGGCTGCAAAGAAATTCGGACTGGATCTGGATGAATTGAATGACCGGCACCGGATGACCTTCGACACGTATGAGTCCGGGAAGCTGAGCCTGGATGAGTATCTGAAGCGGTCAGTGTTTTACCAGGACCGGTCGTTTAGCATCGAGGATTTCCGTCAATTTATGTACGATCAATCGGTCGCCTACCCCGAGATGATCGAGGTTGTCAAGGCGTTGAAGGCGCGGTACGGCTTACGGATCGCCGTGGTGAACAATGAGGGGCGCGAGCTCAACGAGCACCGGATCAGGCATTTCCGGTTGAACGAATTCGTAGACTTTTTTATCAGTTCCTGTTTTGTACATTTTCGCAAACCCGACGCGGACATCTGGAAGATCGCCCTGGACATCGCACAGGTTCCAAGGGAGGAGGTCGTTTATATCGACGACCGGATGATGTTCGTGCAGGTAGCGCAGGGTTTGGGGCTTCGGGCTATTTGTCACAGTAACAAAGATGTGGCGAAGACGAAGGAGCAACTGGCGGCTATGGGTTTGACGTTATAATTGTCGATAGGGATGGCTTGCCCGGGGGGTAGGGCGCTCCCCGGGCAGTCTTATGGAGGTATAAAAAAGTTGAATACTTAACTATCAATATCATAACTTTGTAATTGTAAACCTATGGTCGAGCAACTAACCAAGTCCGAACTAGCGCTTGCTTTGGGACGGAACATGAATGAACTGCGTATGCAGTTTCGTAAATATATGCAGGGCAAGGTCCGATCCCTGGAGCTGCATCTGACGTATGAGATGCTGGAGGTGATGATCTGTTTGTGGCGGCAGGACGGGGTTAATCAGCAATTGATCGCCGATATCACGTTACGGGATAAATCGGCGATGACGTACCTGGTGGATAACCTGATCAAGCGGAAGATGATCACCCGGAGGGAGGATGAGCGGGACCGGCGGAACAAGCTGATCTATCTCACAGCGGAGGGCAGACAGTTGCAGGAGACGTTGCAGCCATGGGTAGCCGAGATGTACGACCGGGCGACATCGGGGGTGGATACGGCGTCGCTGGCCATTGGGAAGGAGCTCATCGAGCGTATGATCAAAAATCTGTCAATAGGAGCCTGACTCGCGGATCAGCTGGCGGGGTGGCTCGATAAAATATACTTTTATGGACACGATTATCTTGCCAGTTGATTTTTCTGCGGCTTCGTTGAATGCCGTTCGTTATACGGGGGCCATGAGCTGTCGCCGGGCGGTGGGCCGTATTATCCTTTTGCATACGGCGGAAGTTACGGCGTATGACAATATCTCGCAGGTGGGTGGGGGAGAGCTGATCACGGAGGAGCGGCAGCGTACTGCCGGGCTATTAGCCGAGCGAAGCAAGGCGTTGATCGCCGAATGTCCCAAGGGGGTGCGTATACAGACGGCGACGAGTGAACTGCCGGTGCTTAGGGCCGTGCATCAGTTGGTCTCCGATGTGGGGGCTGGGCTGGTGGTGGTGGGTGTCGAGGCGAATGCGGAGGATGGTACTCTTAGCGAGCAGGTCATCGGGCTGGCGAGGACCAGTTCCGTGCCGGTGCTGGTCATTCCGCGCGGCTGCCGGTATGTGCCGCCGCAGGAAGCGGTGGTGTTGGCGGGGCCGGGGCAGGATGTGGCCGGGGGAGTGGATGAAGAGTGGTTGCGTGCCGAGTTTGGGACCACGGCTTTTTCCGTTTATTCGGTTTCGGGTCCTGATCCGATCAAGGGTATCCTCGGGCATGCGGAGGCGATCGCCGCGCAGCTGATCGTTGCGTTGCCCGGTAGGCGTAGTCTGTTCTACCGGCTTACACACCGGGATATCCGAAAAGCGCTTGCCTGGAATACGGAGTTTCCGGTATTGCTATTGAAATGATGTTCCTTATTGAAAAAATATTGGGCGTGCTGGCGGCGGTGGTCATCAGCTGCGCGCAGCTGATCTACCTGGTCCATACGATCCGGCGGAAGGTGAGGCCGAGCGTGTTGTCGTGGGTGGGCTGGTCGTTTCTGATGGGCACGAGTGTCGTGTCACAGGTAGTAGCGAAGGGGTGGCAGTGGAGCATGACCAGTGTGCTTTCTTCCGCGGTGGGTTGTCTCACGATCGGGCTGGTTGCGTTGTTTAGCGGGAACTACTCGCTCGCTCGGGGGGATTGGAAATTTTTGGGCTTAGGTGCGCTTTGTATAAGTATCTATGTGCTCAGCGGCGATGCATGGATCACGACGGTTTTTGCCATCAGTGCCGATGCGTTGCTGGGGATCCCGACGATTTTAAAGGCGGTTCGGGAGCCGGCCCTGGAGCGGTCGCCGGCCTGGCTATTGGGGGTGGCTTCTTCCACCCTGGCGTTGATCATCTGTTTTGGGCATAGTTGGATCTATGTACTCTTTCCTGCCTACCTTTTTTGTTTCAATGGGGCGATGACGTGGTTGACGCAGGTGCGTCCGCAGAACGCTGCATAAATGACGCGTTTTTATCCTGCAAATGACGCGCTTTTGCCTTGTGCGCGCTCTAAAAAATTTACGAAATTTTTCGCAAACAAAAAAATCGGTTATCGGGTATTCGAAAGCAACCCGGACAGGCGATAAAGTGTCTTTATTAGTAAGACCTTTAGCTACATTGCAATTATCCGTCTGGCCATTGCTCCATAGAAGTGCGACCCGAAATCTATTATTTAAAAAAAATTGGAGTATGAAAAAGTTATCTGCGGCTTTTGAAGACTTTTTTACTGGAGGAAAGCAATTTGAGCCAGCCACTCAATCGCAATCCTCGCCTGTTACTGTTACTTCGTTCTCTCAACCCCATGTGCTGCAAACCCGGATGAAGGAAGAGCAGCTATCACATGGCGGCACTGTCAAGGCCAATCTATCGCCCGTGCGTGTGGATATGGATCATGGAGCCGTCGTCCTATATTTCTGTCCCATGCAAAACTTGAAGGTTTTGGAGGTTATCGCTCAAGGGGATGGAGGTAATATTCCTGCGGAGGTAAGATTGGAGGGGTTGAATATTCCCAGGCATTGCCGGTCGGGGCTTTATGATCTGAAGAATGTCGAGGTGACCTCTAACGGATCGATCCAGGTCAAGGAGACCAGGGAGACGAAATGGGAATACATCGGGGTAGGAATGCCTTGATGAATGGAATGTGTTCAGGTTTTTTTGATGCCGTGTCGGCGTGTAAAATCATGCCGCGCGGCATTTTTTGTGTTGTAACTTTGGGAAATAAAACCTCGACTTATGAATATCGACCATTTGATCCAATATGGAAGGGCAAAAAAGCCTTTCGAGGACTTGACTGCCGAGGAATTGGCAGAAGTTCATGTGCGTTTAAATAAAGAGATCCGGGAACGTGCGTGGGCGGTGGGTTCTCCTGTTTATTACAGTATCGACGATCTGCTGATCGCGGAATATTGGGATGGAAGAAAAATGATCCTGGAAGAAGTAAACGGCGAGCTCGCCGAGACTCGGGAATATCATGGCTAAATCGATTTATGTGGTAGGGGGAAGAAAATTTAAATAGGTGTGGTCTTGGGCGGGGGGGTGTAACTGATTGATTATTAGTTCAAATAGTAAATTTCCCAAGAAAAAACCCGTAAAGAACGGTTACAAAGGATTTGCGGGTGGTTACCAATTGTATATGCCCAGGAATTTTTGTATTTTGTTTAAGTAATTACCCTTATTAAATCGCTTATTTATGAAAGCCACTCCGCTGATCGCGTTTATCCTGGTGATCACGGTCTATTCTTGCGAGAAGGTAGTGACCGACCCTAATCTTAAACCGCTGACCGATGCCCCGAACGGTCCCAGGTCTACCTTGACGGTGGATACGGTCAAGCCTTTGCCACCGGATACGACCAAACATGACACGGTTCCAACGCCACCCTATCCCCAGCACACGGTCGACAGCAATATGAATACGAGTGGCGGCAATCCCAACTCCGCGCCTTCTTCATCCTGTCCTATAGCGCCCATCTATGGCGACTCCATCATCTTTACACAACCTACCAGTGGGGCGGATTATATCTTCAACCCGGTAAACAACCCTGGTTCGGGTAAATATTTCTCGTGGCCTGTGGGGATGGTCCTGAATCAAAACACGGGGGCCATCGACCTGACGGCGAGCCAAACGGGGATGAAATATGCCATTGGTTTCGTCAAAACGGGCACCACGGATACCTGTATGAGCACGCTGATCATCGGCGGTGCATCGTATTATGACAGCGTGTATGTGATCGCGGATAACGATACGACGGCTTCCCCTTATTTCGAAGCGAACCCCTACCTGCCCAATATCTGCGCCAATGGCGGCTGTACCTTTGATGTCAATGGCGCGGCGGCGGCCAAGAAAGTGGTCGTGGACAAGACTACAGGGGTCATCAATTTGGGGCAGACCCTCCAGCCCAGCGGATTGGCCGGCTTATTGGGCGGCGCCTTCGGGTTGCTCCCGCAAAGCGGATCTTCGATCATCGTCCCCATCTACTATAAGCTGAATGACCCCAGTAATCAGGCGATCGAAAACATCAGCGTTCAGATCGCGTACTATGATTCGGAATCGCAGATCAGTTCCGGCATCCTCGGTGGTGTCCTCAACAGTCTGAACATCTTGTTAAGCGGCAACCTGATCAGCACCTCGGCCAACCCGAGACCACCCCTGATCATCATCGTAAGAAGACATTAACGCATTCACTGATATCGGATACGACAAGGCGGGGGATTTCCATCTCCCGCCTTTTTAATGATTTCCCCCTATCTTCGTTCCCGAATGAGCCGCAAGAGCGGCTCGCCCGAAGGGCAGACATTGGCCGGTTGCTCGAATCGAGCTATATTTCCTCCCAATGCTCGATTCGAGCACACATATGCCGGATAGGATATCCTTTATACGTCATCTCGGGCAAAGCGCGGTGCTACTTGTACCGGCGCTTTTGGTTTTTATTGCGTTGGTGAGTGGGGGCCCGGGTGAGGGTGATCGATCCGGGGCGGCCCGGCCGGTGACACGGGAACGTCTTCAAGCCCTCTATCGCCGGTCCGATAGTCTTTATCATCTGACGCATTCCACTTCCACCACCGACAGTATGGCGCTGGCAGGATTCGGGACGGTGATCGACGGGCTGCGGGCCTTGCCAGGCCCCGCCGAAAAGGACGCTTTATTAGCCGGCGCTTTTCTTAGAAAGGGGATCCTGCTGGACGCGGCGGGTAATTACGCCGGGGCCAAGACCTGTTATGCCGGGGCGTTGAACAGCAACCCGCAAATAGATTCGTTGAGCTTTGTCGCCCAGGTCGACCTGGGAGCGATCTACTATAACCTGAGTCGTTTCGATAGCGCCAACTATTTCCTCCTGCGGGCGCAGACCCTAGTGGGCCGGGTCAACGACGAAGACGACGAGGTCCGGCTGTACAATACGCTGGGCGTGCTTTATTTCGACAATGGCAATTACCGGGAGGCGAGAGACTTTTTCGATAAGGCGCTGGGCCTTGTGAAGGCCAGGAAGCCGCTGGATGTGCCTTTTATGGTGAGCCTGGAATCGAATATCGCGACCGCTTCGTTCCGGCTGGGGCAGTACCAGGAGGCTTTGAATACTTATCGTCAGCTGCTGGGGTTTCGCACCTACAGCAATTATGTGAACATGAGCATGGGGAATGCGTATGCCGGACTGAACGATTATACGGCCGCGCTGGCCTATTACCACCGGGTCGATGCGAAGGAACTGCCGGCGGTGCTGAATGAACTGGCGATCATCCAGGAACAATTGCACCGGATGGACTCCTGCCGATGGTACTTGCGGCAATTGCAGACGGCGGCAAAGGTAAACGCCGGGCGCGTCCTCGTGATGGATCTCGGCATCAATGCGGTCATCGAATCGGAATGGCTGCGTGATCAGGGACAATATCTACCCGCGCTATCGAGTCTGCAAAAGGCGATCGGCATCTTTTCGCGCAATTTCCACAATACCGACATCTATACCAACCCCAGTGATTTTACCGGGACCTTTGCCGATTACCGGCTTTTCGATGCGCTGGTGGAGAAGGCGGGAGACTTCCGCGAGCTTTACCGGTCTCAACCCGACAAGCGGTATCTGCAAGCCTGCTTTTCCTCCTATACGGCGGCGTTGTCGCTTTTGCGTAACATCGAGAAGAGCTATGCCACCGATGAATCCAAGCTATTCCTAAAAAAGAAAAGCGGTCCCGTGCATGCTGCAGCTTTATCGGTGTGTCTGCAGCTCGACCGGCTCTATCCCGATTCCGGATATAAAGAGCAGGCATTTTTGATCAGCGAGCGGAGCAAGGCCTCGGTGATCACCGCTAACCTGGAAGAAAAGGCGTTCACTGCGGGTGGGGCGGGGCAGCAGCTATTACAACAGGTCAACAACTATAAATACAATATCGCGCGGTTGAACGTCAGGAGCGAGACGACGACGGACAGCGGTCAACTGGCGGCTTTGACCCGCGAAAAAGAAGGCGATGAGCTCGAACTGTCGCGGTTGGAACACGCGCTGGAGCAAAATGGAGAATATTACCGGTTAAAATATGGGGATGCCAGCCCGGGTATCCGGGACCTGCAGCAGGGGCTGGAGAGCGGGCAGGCCCTGATCAGCCTCTATGCCGCGGATAGCGTCTTGCATGTGTGGGTAGTGACGCGCAAAGGATTTAGCTATCTGCGGATCGATAGCCTGGCCGGTTTGCAACGGGAGGTCGAGCGCTGGTTGAATGCGCTTAAGACCACAGGCGATGGACGGCGGTTCCGCGGAGATGCCGTGGGCAACCGGTTATATACCCTGCTGATCCGGCCGATCCGGGCGGTGACCGATGCGGCGGAATGGATCATCGTGCCGGATGGATTCCTATATCTGCTGCCGTGGGAATCCCTGCCCGCGGATGCGGGTGGGGCGCAGCGGCTGGTGGAGACGACGACGATCAGCTATCGCTGGTCATCGCGGCTGCTGAAAACGACTGCCGCGGCCGGGAATGCGGGCGCTTCGGGGGCTGCCGGGACTTCGGATGGTTCGGGAGCTGCCGGGGGCGGGCTTGCACGGGGCATCCTGAGCTTTGCACCGTTTGCGGTTTCCGGGGCTTCCGGAGCCGACGGGCCTTTTAGCCGTCTGCCGGCTTCAGCGGAGGAGATCGCCGGGTTGCCGGGGGCCCAGTATCTCGATGGGCAGGCTACGAAGACGCAATTCCTCCATACCGTAGATCATTACCCGATCATTCACCTGGCTACCCATGCGGTATCCTCGCCGGATAATGCCGCGGCCTCCTTTATCGCGTTCTATCCCGCGAAACATTCGCCGATAGAAGACCGCTTATACCTGGAAGAATTGTATGGCCTCAACCTGGGCGCCACGCAGCTGGTCATCATCAGCGCCTGTGAGACGGGGGAAGGAGAGGTGGCGGCGCAGGAGGGCGTGATGAGCCTGGCAAGGGCTTTTGCCTATGCCGGATGCGCCAGTACGATCAATAGTCTTTGGAAGGCCGATGACCAGGCAACGTCTTTTATTTTGAGGCGGTTTTATATCTATCTCCGGGCGGGAGAGACCAAGGCGCGGGCCTTGCAACTGGCGAAACTGGATTATCTGAAAAGTGATGCGCTCGATAAGAGTCCTGCCTACTGGGCACATCTAGTCCTCACGGGCGATAGCGGGGCGTTGTATGAACGGGGATTTTGGGCGAGGTGGTGGTGGCTGGTCGTCGTGAGCGGCGTGGGAGCGGGAATGTTGTTGGGGTGGTGGCGTCTCAGAATGAAAAAAAAGTCGACGATTTAAGAGTGCTTTTTGTTTCGGGCCATTGAGTGATCAAGCTTTACAGGGTACGTCGACTTTTTTTAGCAATACTGCGTTTAAGTACGATAGGAATCAGTTGTCCATGGGATTGGGTTTTACAAAACGGGGTGGTTTTTTGTGTGGATGATTGGGTGGGAAATTCAGGGGATTTGGATCGGGTTTTTCTTCGGGTCTGGATCGGTTCTTCTTCGGGTGTCGGATTGGGTTTTTCGTGGATGGTTTTTCGGATGCTGGATCGTGTTTTCTTCGGATGCTGGATGGCTTTTCAGGTGCTGGATCGGTTTTTCTTCGGGAACTGGATCGGTTTTTCAGGTGGTTCTTCAGGGGTTGGATGTGGTTTTCAAAGGATCTCGATGCTAGTTTTTCAGGCTTACTGGTTCTTCATGGATTTTGTTCTGACAAAAGAGGTACGATCAACTCATACATATATTAGTACAAGCCGGGCGAAAGGAAGTAACCGGAAAAATCAGGAATTTCTATTTATTCTCCTTGTATTGGGCCAGCCGGAGGTCGAAAAAGGACATATTGGCCACTTTCTGATGATATTTATGGTTGGGATCGGCTTTGATCTTCTCCAGCATGGGCATGGCCTGGTTGACCTTCTTACATGCTAACCAGCTGATTGCCAAGTAGTACTCTGCTTCGTCCTGATAATAATCTGTAGATGCCTGGGCATTGGCGGCGATAACCTGTTCGAAGTGGGTGATGGCGTCATCGCAGCGGTTGAGCTGGAGGTCGGCCATCCCGGCGAGGAATTCGACCTGGTTATCCTTGGCGCCTGCGGTGCCGGCCAGGGAAAGGACGGAGATCCAATCCTTTTCATTATAAGCATTGACTATGGGCGTTTCCTTTTCCACCCCGCGGGAGGTGTTGAGGGCGTAGGCGCCAAAATAGCGGCCATATAAGGAGGAGGAGCTGACCGTGACATATTTGTAGATCACCGTGCTGCTGGCCACTACCAGGATACAGGCCGCGGCGCGGAAGCTGTATTTGCCGATGGTCCGGATAATGGCTCCGGAAGGTTTTTCCGTGGCGCGCCGCGACGTTTGGTTGGCCGGCACAGCCATGTACGATTCTCCGGCGGGGGCTTTTAGCTCCTGGCGAAGCGTTTCCCTGACAAGGGCGACCTGGTCGTGCAGCCCGGTGTTGCGGACGGCATCGACGGCAAGATTTAGATAATACCACTCCTGCGTTGCTTCGGGGTCCTGGTCGATGAGCTGTTCCACACCGGCGGAAGACCGGCCTGTGCGGTATTCATCGAGCTGATCAACCAGTGCGCGTGTTTCTTCGGGTGTCATGGTATAGGTTATTTTAGGATTTCCTGCATCTGCCGGGCGATGGCAGGATTATCTTTTATTAAACCCGTCAACGCCTGGAGGCATTTATATTTTTTGTTGCGGACTACCTGCTCGTTGTCATAGGGCAGGTGTTCGACCATTTCTTTCATCGAGAGGTTCTCATAGTAGAACAAGAGCAGCACTTTCCGGCAGGATTCGCCGAGCTGATCCACGAGGTCGCGTAGTTGACGTTTGCGTTCCATCTCGCTGATGTAGTGGCTGACGTCGGCTTCGTCCTTCTCGCGGCTCGCTTCGAACTGTTTGTTCCGGAGGCCGGAGCGGTCCCGCTTTTTGATCTCATTGAACCAATAGTTCCTGGCGATAGAGTTCAGGAAGGTTTTGACGCTGGCTTCCCCACGGTATTTGCCTTTTTGAACGACTTCGATAAAGGCTACGACCGTTTCCTGGAAGATGTCGTCGGCGTCCTGTTCGTTTCCGCCATGTTGCATGATAAAAGAACTGGTAGCCTGGGAGTATTGCCGGTAGAGGTACTGGATGGCATCATTCAGCTCTCTTCCGGCACTGATGGCTCCGATCAATTCGGCATCAGTATATTGTTCCTGGGCTCTCATTAATTGGTCAATTCAAAGTAAAGGATTGTAACCGCCGCGGGTGAAAAAATAAAGTTTTATGCTTATATAATAAACGTGCTAATGCCATTGAATTGTATGTCATTTAGTTAGAATAAGGCCGTAACGGTGGGAAAGGGGGGTGTTTAACTGCAAGATACTGATAGTTAGCGTGTTGTTAAAGATTAAATTTTCAACTAAGGTTTCACGTAGCGGTCGAAGAATTCCCAGGTTCGCAGGAGCTGATCCATGCGTTGGCGGTTATCGCCGCTCCGGGTGATCTCGTGGGTGGCTCCGGGATGACGGACATATTCCACTGGCCGGCCGAGGACTTTGAGGCTGCGATAAAGCATTTCGCCTTGTACGAAGCCGGTGCGGCGATCGTTTTCGCCGTGGAAGATGAGCAGCGGAGTGGTGATACCCGCCACATAGGTGATGGGGGATTCGCGTTCCAGGATCGCCCTGGTTTGCGGTTCCCAGGGATAGCCGCCGAAATAGTTCGGGACCAGCCGCCAGGCGTTGCCTTCGCCGAAAAAGGTGGCGAGGTCGTACACGCCCCTCTGGGCGCAGGCGGCTTTGAAGCGGTGGTCATGGCCTACGATCCAGGCGGTGAGGTAGCCGGCATAGGAGCCGCCGGAGACGACGAGTCTTCCGGTATCGGCCCAACCTTCGGCGACTGTCTTTTCGAGGGCGGTGAGGACATCGGAGGTAGGGCCGGTGCCCCAGTCTTTTACGTTGGCTCTTAAAAATTCCAGCCCATAGCCGCCGGAGCCGCGGGGGTTGCAATAGACCACGCCATAGCCTTTACCGCAGAAGAACTGGAACTCGTGCCACATCGACGGTTCGCCCGGACCCCACATGGCCGAGGGGCCGCCGTGGATATCCAGCAGGAGGGGGTAGCGCCCGCCTTCCTTGTAGCCCAAGGGCTTCATCACCCAGTAGTCGATGGTTTCGCCGAGGCTGTTCTTAAAAGAATGTTCTTCAGGCAGGCTGAGCTGACGCGTTTGGAGCCAGGCGGTGTTGAATGCGCTGATGAGCTTGGGGAGCTGTCCGGTAGCATTGGCCTTATAGAGTTCGGAAGGGTCGGCGGGTTCGGTGCGGGCGAAAAGGAGCTGGCCGTTTTGCACATCGAAGCCGGTGGTACCGGTGGTATAATCAAAAAGCTGTTCGATCGTTTTGCTGGCTGGCTCGAACCGGTAGAGCGGGGCGCCGCCATTGGATTGCGCGATGAAATAAAGATAGTGACCGTCGGTGCTCCAGGTGAGGCTTGTGGCGGCACGGGCAAAGGGGATGTTCAGGGTGGATTTGTCGCCGAGGTTCATCAGTTTTAACTCCGGCACGGAGACAAAGGAGGTCGGGCTTTCCGTATAGGCAAGGGTAGCGCCGTCGGGGCTGGGACGGGGGTTGCCAAAGACCTTGCCTTTTTCGCCCAGCAGGAGGTGGAGATGGCTGCCGTCGTGGTCGGCGATATAGATCTCGCTTTCGAGATCCCGATCCGGGTCCCGGGCGCTGTCGATATGTGCCGTCAGGAAAAGTAGTTTTCCGTCCGCCGAGTAGTCGGCGCTGTTGTAGTTATAGAATCCGTGCGTCACGGCAACCGGCGTAGCGCCCGGCGTCACGGGTTGGACGAACCATTGATTGAAGACCATTTCCGGGTTGACTTCCATCTCGTCCTGGAAATTGAGCTTGTTGACCACTTTGGCTTTTTTGTCCGTGACGTTATTGTCGAGCCACGCGCGGATCTCCTCCAGGTTGCCATCGGGGTCGGGTTTGGCGGTTGACGGTTTCAGCGATGCGTTGCCGGCGATGCCGGGTTTTTCGTACAGCCATGAGGGTAGGTCGTGGGCGGGGTTCAACATCGAATCTTTTATGAGCTCTTTGAGGTTGATGCGGGCGGAGAAGAGCAGCGCTGTGCCATCCGGCGACCATCGGGGGGAGGAAGCCCCATAGCGGAAGCGGGTGAGCTGGATGGGTTCGCCGCCTTGTAGCGGCAGCAGGAAGAGCTGTGGTTTCCCGTCCGCATTGCGGACGAAGGCGATGGACTTGCCGTCGGGATTCCAGGCGGGCTGCGAGGCACCCTCTTTAGCGGTGGTCAGCTGACGAGGGGGCGTTGATCCATCGGCGGGCACGAGATAGAGTTGAGTAAGGTATTTGTAATCCCATCGGGATGTCTTCGTGGAGGTATCGGGTTCGATGGTGGTGAGGGTGAAGACGGCTTGCTGTCCGTCCTTGCTGAGGTGGATCTCGCCGACGGTTTTTATCTTCAGCATGTCGGTGAGTTTCACGGGTTGTTTTTGGGCATGCGCGGTGGTAGCGAAGAGGGCCGTGGCCAGCAGGAGATGCAATATTTTTCTCATGTGTCGGTTTTGCCTCCTGAACCTACGAAATTTTTGGGAAATCGCCGGGAGCGTGACCGGAAACCAACGATGTTTATATTTGTATCATGGCCACTAAAACCAAGAAAGCGGATATACCGCGGTATGAGCTGCGGGATTTCCGGCATGTGCACCGGGTGCCCGGAGAAGGCGTGGATTTCGGCTGTAACTTGCTGGACCGGTCGAGATTTGTCACCGGGTTCGAACTGTATTCACGTTCCGGCCTGGTCGAATCCGTGGGGCCGTTGCGATCGGCCTTTTATCGGATAAGTGTCACGGTTAGCGGGGAGCTGGACATGCAGATCGGACTGGAGCATTACCGGCACCGGCCGCGGACGCTGGCTTTTACTTTCCCCGAGCAGATCTTTTTCAAGAATAACATCAGCGCCGATGCTTCGGGGTATTATATTTTATTCCAGGAAGGGTTCCTCGATGAGCTCCTGCCGGCGGCGCGGCTGCCGGAGGAATTCCCATTTCTGAGCAGGACGAGTCCGCCGTTGTTCCAGGTCTCCGAAGAGGAGCTTGCAGCGATCGTGGCGCTGTGTCTTAAGATGGATGAGGAGATCCGGCAGGACCGGCCGGGCCGGGTCAGGGCGTTGCAGCTTTACCTCTACCTGGTTTTGCTGGAGGCCAAGCGCAGCTATCTGCGGCAGGAGTTGGACAAGCCTGTTTCTGTGGCGGCAGGACCCGCCCTGGCAGGACGTTTTCAGAAGCTGGTGGGGACGCATTTTCTAACGACACGTACGGTAGCCGGTTATGCGGCGTTGCTGGCGGTGAGTCCCAACCATCTCAACAAGGTGGTCAAGGAAGTGACGGGTAAGACGGCGAGCGAGAGCATCAGTGAGATGCTGGTGCAGGAGGCGAAATCGTTGTTGCGGTATACGGATAATTCCGTGGCGGAGATCGCCTATACCCTCGAGTTCAGCGATCCCGCGTCTTTCAATCGCTTTTTTAAGGCTGGTACGGGGGAGACGCCGCTGGCATGGAGGAACCGGTACGTGGGGGCGTGACGGGTTGAGCCCGTGCGGCTGGCGGCGCGTAGAGGCTAGTTGTCAAACCATTTTTTTTCTCTCCATTTTTGCAGGGTGGCTTCGGAGAGCCCGCATTCGGGGAGGATCTGCTCGAGATCATTGATCTCGAATTCTCCATCCAGGGCATAGGCAATAAATTCATCGTCGACGGCAAGCTTTCCGTCGAGTCCGCCATGGGTCAGCAACCGGGCCGTTTTTCTCAGCATATATACACCCGGCATCGCGTCCTCCGCATTATTTACAAGACCAAAAAATTGCACCCAAAGGCGTTCGATCGGGGAATTGTCCAAATCGATCTCGTCTCCCGAACTGATAAAAAGGTGTTGGAAGACGTCTTTCCCTTTGTGGTGATCCAGGATCTCTTTTTTGTCGGCCTGCGAGATCGTGGCGAGGGAAGGTATCCACAGTCTGCCGGTCCGATAGTACAACGCCAGGAGGGCGATAGGTTGCTGCGTTTGGTTTGCTATCAGCGTGTCGATGATCAGGGAAGCCAGTTGCCGGGCGAGCTGATCGCTAAGTTGTTCCAACGATTGCGCCGCATCCGCGCGGACATAGGTCAGTCTCGTTTGACCGTTCGTGTAAATGATCCGGATCGTATCCAATTCACCGGTGTCGAGGTAGTCATAGGCCAGGTTGTATAGCCAGGGAGCCAGTCCGCCGCCGGCGGCAAAGCCGTCTGCGCTGATGATCCGGTGTGCTTGATAATGGTAATTTTCTATTTCGGTGAAGAGGGCTTTGTAGTCGAGCTGGTCATGGGGGATGTTGAAAGTCCCCCGGCTATTAAGGCTGAAACGCTGGTAACTTGTTTTTTTACCGTGTTGCCGGATGACCCGTTCGATGGAAGAAGGGTATTTTGTGTCGAGGTTGAATTCGATGTATTCTACCATATCGGGGGTATACCGATAGAATCCCTGCCACCGGTTTGAAACATATTTATTGGAAGAGGCAATAGAGACGAATACCGGCAATCCTGCGTCGTCGAGATGATATTGATGTTCCATCGTGCTATGGGCATCTCTTTCCGTCGTCAGCGGACCGCCGGCGGGGAAACCTGCGGGGTCATAGTCGGCCAGCCTGAATCTGAAGTTATCGGCGTAGCGGATGGTGCGGCCGGCGGCTTTGTACTCATCGAGCCGGCTGAACTCGTCGAAGGCCTGGCGCCAGCGTTCGTAAAGCGCGTTGTAGAGTTCGGTCATAAGAAGGTGTTGGTATAAATGTAGGGAATATTTAGGTGGAGGCATGATCCGGTCAATACAAAGCCGGAATGGGTCAATTGAGGTGGGGTGGGGGTGATGGAACTTTGTCATAAATATTCTGAGTTATGACAATGCAAGACAAAAAGATCGTGGTAGCCGGAGGGACATCGGGTATCGGGCTGGCTTCTGCGCAACGGTTTCAACAACGGGGGGGAATAGTGACGGTTACGGGTCGGAATGCCGAAAAGCTCCGGGCGGCGGAGCAGCTCGGGCTAAAGGCGGCCGTGCTGGATAGCCGGGATCGGCGGGCGCTCGATGCGTTCTTTGCGAAACATGGCGCGGTCGATCACCTGGTGGTCGCGGTAAGCGGCGGCAAAGGGATGGGCGAATTTGCAAAATTAGCGCTCGCCGAGCTGCGGGAAGGTTTTGAGGAGAAATTCTGGTCACAGCTGGAAACGGTTCAGAGTGCTTTGCCTTATCTACAGGCAGGTGGCAGCGTGACGCTGGTCACGGCGATCTCGGCGGTGGCGAAGCTGCCGGGTGTATCGGGGCTTGCCGCTGTCAACGGAGCCCTGGAACTCATGGTGCCTATCTGGGCGCGGGAGCTGCGGACGATCCGTATCAATGCCGTTAGTCCGGGGGTGATCGATACGCCATGGTGGGATTTTGTGCCTAAGGAAGACCGTCAGGCCGTCTTTGCACAATATACGGCGGGTCTTCCCGTGCCGCGGGCGGGCCGGCCGGAAGAGGTGGCCGATGCGATCGTCTTTTTAGCGGGCAATGGTTATATCACGGGGAAGGTGCTTGGGGTTGACGGGGGGATGGCGTAAGCCGGGCCGGGGATCCGCGCGGCCGCGCGGTGATGAGGGGGCCGCGTGGCGGGCCCGGTGAAATTTCAGTATATTCATGCAAAAGCCCCGTATGCATTCCCGTCTCTTTTTTGATTGCCTGCTGTTTTGTTTGCTTGGTAGTTTGTTGATGAGCTGTGGCCGGTCCGGTGGCAACCACCGCGATTCCTGGCCGGCGTATGGCGGGAGTCCTGCCAATATCCACTATTCCGCTCTGACACAGATCGACACCGGCAATGTAGGCCGGCTACAGCGGACCTGGGAATACCATACCGGAGACGGCGACAGCATGAGCCAGATCCAGGTCAATGCGTTGGTAATCGACGGGGTGTTGTATGGGGTGTCGCCGCGGCTGAAGCTTTTTGCGCTCGAGGCGGCTACCGGGAAGGCGCGATGGGTTTTCGATCCCGCGCGGCCGGTGAATGGCGACACACCGAAGATCGCGATCAATGCCTGCCGGGGTGTCGCTTATTATCGCGGCGGGGAGCAGGATCAGCGGCTTTTTTATTCCGCGGGTCCGCGGCTGTATTGTATCGATGCGTTAACGGGGGCGCCTATCCTCAGCTGGGGCGACAGCGGGCGGATCGATCTGCATCATGATCTGGGCCGGGATGTACACCAGCTTTTTGTCACGGGGACCACACCAGGGATCATCTACAAAGACCTCCTGATCGTCGGCGACCGGGTAGACGAAGAGGCGGCGGCGGCTCCCGGTCATATCCGGGCGTATGATGTACATACCGGGAAATTGCGGTGGATCTTTCATACGATACCCTATCCCGGTGAGGAGGGGTATGCGAGCTGGGATGACACGGCGGCCTACCAACATCTCGGCGGAGCCAATAGCTGGGCGGGTTTCAGTCTGGATGAAGAGAAGGGGGTGTTGTTCGCGCCCGTGGGTTCGGCCTCCTATGATTTTTACGGCGGTAAACGGACCGGCGACGATCTCTTTGCCAATTGCATATTAGCGCTGGATGCGGCCACGGGTAAGCGTATCTGGCATTTTCAGACGGTACACCATGATGTCTGGGACAGGGATCTGCCCACGGCGCCGGTCCCGGTGACGATCCAAAAAGATGGGCGGTCCGTGGACGCGGTGGTGCAGGTCACGAAAACGGGTTTTATCTTTTTGCTGGACCGAGCCACGGGACAACCGATCTACCCGGTAGAAGAACGGCCGGTGCCACAGGACAGCTCCTTACCGGGAGAAAAGCTGTCGCCGACGCAGCCTTTTCCAACGGGGATGCCGGTCTATGCACGGCAAAGTCTCACCGAGGCCGATCTGAACAGACTGGTGCCGGATTCTTCCTACCAGGATATTCGCCGGCGGCTGGCCGGGTATCACACCGGCAGGTTGTTCATCCCGCCTTCGAAGGCGGGGACGGTGATCTTTCCAGGATTTGACGGCGGCGCGGAATGGGGCGGACCGGCCTATGACCCCGGGACGGGGTTATTGTATGTCAATGCCAGTGAGATGCCCTGGGTGTTGACCATGGTCGACGCCTGGACGACGGAGACGGCCATAGCGGCGATAACGGGTGAGTTCGGAGTCACGGATGTCGGCAGGGCCGGCAGGGTGTTGTATGAGTTGAATTGTATGGTTTGTCATGGGAAGGATCGCAAGGGGGGAGGAAATTTCCCGAGCCTGACAGGTGTGGCGAAGAAATACAATGAAGCACAATTTCTCACGCTGATCAATTCCGGGAGGCGGATGATGCCGGCGTTCAAACAGCTCAGCGAGGCGGAGAAGGGAGCGTTGGCGGCTTATCTGCTGGATGAGACCCGGAAAAAGGCAGAGCTGTTTTTGGATAGCGGCAAGGTAAAGGAAGACCCGTATTTCCAGCTGCCTTTTAAGGCTACGGGGTACAATAAATTCCTGACCAAAGAGGGATATCCGGCCGTGGCGCCGCCCTGGGGCACCCTGACCGCCGTCGATCTCAACAAGGGGACAATAGTCTGGAGGGACACGCTGGGCGACTATCCCGAATTCAGGGCCAGGGGCATCCATACGGGTACGGAGAACTACGGCGGCCCCGTGGTTACGGCCGGCGGGGTGTTGTTCATCGCCGCTACCAGCGATGCGAAGATCCGGGCCTATAACAAACGGACGGGGCAGCTGCTGTGGGAGGGGGATCTGCCGGCGGCGGGTTTCGCCACGCCTAGTGTCTATGCGGTCGACGGACGGCAGTATGTGGTGATCGCCTGTGGCGGCGGCAAATTACACAAACCGAGTGGGGATTCGTATGTAGCGTTTGCGTTACCGTAAGCAGGCGTGCATAAACTGTTCAATTACGAACAGTTTCGTACTAAAAACGAACACTTTCGTAGATATTGGTTATACAAGGACCTGATTCACAGCACGGGGTGTTTTGGCATCGTAGTGGTTTGACGGATCACATCTGTCAACACAAAACCACTCTCGTATGAAAAAAGTGTTCTTTCCCCTTGTGGCGCTTTTATTTTTTGGGGCCTGTGATACGACGAGGCCAGCCGCCAATCCTGAAGAATCGTATCTGATGCATGTAGAATGTGTACCGGGGGCGACTACCCGGAAGGAAGTCCTGCTGTTGTTGAAACGGGCCAGGGCCAAGGATATCAAAGTCGATGATCAGGGTTCCAATTTGACGATCGAGGCGGCCTATTACAAGACCGACAATAACATCGAGGTGCTGGAGGGTATTGCCGATGATATCCGGCTCGTGGGTACGGTGATTTATGTCGATCTGCGGGACAATCCGAAGCCGGTAAGGGAGATCCGTTGACATCGAGGTCAGCGGCGGGTGAGGCCGGGGCGTTCCGGGCGGGGCTTTGGCAGGTGAGCTGCGGGTCGTGCGGGCCGGGGGCTATCTTTTTGCGTAGTAGTGTGGGATAGAAAAAAGAGGGGTAGTTTTGGACAAATTTCTACGTGATGTCTTCGATGAACTTTCCCAAACAGCTCCTCGGCAGCCTGTTGCTGGCCTTTCTTTTTACATCCTGTAACAACAATCCGCCCGCGACGGCCAGTACGACGCCGGCGGGCTCCGACACATCGGGCATGCGGGAAGAGACGATCTCTTTCCCCAGCGACAGTGCCAATCTGCAGGCCTTCGTCGTCTACGATGATTCTATCAAGGGCAAACGGCCGGCGGTCCTCGTGATACCGGAATGGTGGGGGTTGAACGATTATCCCAAGAAGCGGGCACGGATGCTGGCGAAGCTGGGGTATGTCGCGATGGCATTGGACCTGTTCGGCGACGGCAAGGTGGCGCTCAATCCGGATAGCGCCAAGGCCTATACGGCGCCTTTCTATAGTGATCCGATGAAGGCTAAGCGGCGCATCGATGCGGCGATCGCCAGGCTGAAGACTTATGACAATGTAGACACGGCGGCGATCGGGGCCATCGGCTATTGTTTTGGCGGCGGCGTGCTCCTGAATTCGGTGCGGCTGGGGGATGACCTCAAGGGGGTCGTGAGCTTTCATGGTTCGTTATTGGGTACGCCGGCGAGAAAGGACCTGTTGCGCACGAAGATCCTGGTCTGTCATGGCAATGCGGATAAATTCGTGACGCCGGCGATGGTGGCCGAATTCAAAAAGCAGATGGACTCCATAGGTGCCTCTTATACCTTTATCGGTTATGACAGCGCGACGCATGCCTTTACGAATCCCGAGAGTGATGTCAATGCTCAGAAGTTTCATATGCCGATTGCCTATAATCTGAAAGCCGATACCGCGTCCTGGAATGCGATGAAGGATTTTTTCAAGGGAGTGTTTGGGCGGTAACGCTAATCTGTCCCTCGGACGATCCGCCGGAGGCGGATCCGGGAACGGTGGTTAAAATGGGATTAAAGCGATTGATGCAGAATCGTTTTTGCATTAGCTTTGCATCCAAATGAACGGGCTCACGCAGGCAACGATCCAAGTTAAAAAGCTCACCTGGCTAACGCTGGGGTTTTGTTTTGTCTTGCTCTATTCCTGTCCCGTAAAGAAATACCTCCTTCTCACCTATGGCAAGGCCCGCGCCGATGAATCCGCGACCTGCCAATTCCAAAAAGACGTTACCGGGCATAGCGAGCGCATCGCCTATTTGCGGCGTCCGTGTTTGAAATCCATAGGGGGTTTGCTTGCCGCGGCGCTTCGTCCGGCGACTCCCCCGGTCCTCTTTACGCTATCTTCTTCTACTTATCGGGGGGACAGCCGTTTGGCGATCAGCCAGGCCGTGGTTGAGCGCAATGGCGCTATCGGCGGCGCTCCGCCGCGTTACCTCGAGGAACGGCGCTTCCTGATCTGAATCTGATAAACTTTTTTCTTTCCCATCCACGATTGCCTGTCAATGGTGCGCTATTTCTATTCTATTATTTATACTTATGTGGATTGTTAGAATGGCCTTGAGAAGGCCGTATACTGTAGCCGTAATGGCGTTTCTCATCATGATCCTGGGAGTCATGTCCATCAAGTCGATGATGGTGGATATCTTCCCGGTGATCGATATTCCCGTGGTAAATGTTATATGGAACTATCCCGGGCTTTCCGCTGCCGATATGGAAAGAAAGGTCGTGCTGCTCAGCGAGCGCGGTATCTCGAGTTCCGTGAATGGCGTCGAGCGTATCGAGTCGCAGTGTCAGCCGGGTATCGGGTTATTGCACGTCTATTTTGAAAAGGGCACCGATATCGGCGCGGCCATTGCCCAGATGTCGGCGACGGCAAACGTTTCGTTGCATTCGATGCCGCCGGGGATTCAGCCGCCCTTTATTATCCAGTTCAACGCGACGAACGTACAGGTGGCGCAGGTCACACTCACCAGCAAGACACTGCCTGAGGATAAGATCTTCGACTATGCCCTGAACTTCATTCGTATCCGGCTCTTCACCATCCCGGGACTGTCTACGCCTGCGCCTTTTGGCGGGAAGCAGCGGGAGATCGTGATCGATGCCGACCCCAAGGCTATGGAGGCCAAGGGGCTTTCGCCTTCCGACCTGCTGAACGCCCTACAGGCGCAAAATCTCATCATCCCGGCGGGTACGGCGCGTATCGGCACGCGGGAATACAACGTAGAGCTGAATTCGAGTCCGGAGGTGGTGAACGAGTTCAAGGCCATCCCGGTGAAATCGGTCAACGGACAGATCGTCAATATGGGTGATATCGCCAATGTACAGGATGCCTATGCCGACCAGACCAACGTAGTACGGGTGGACCGGCGCAGAGCGGCCTATTTGTCGATCCTGAAAAAATCGAATGCCAGTACGCTGGAGGTCGTCGAGGCTGCCAGGAACATGCTTCCGGTGATCAAAGAGACGGCGCCGGACGGGTTGGAGATGAAGATGGATTTCGACCAGAGTGTTTTCGTGGAGAATTCCATCGAGAGTGTGCTCCACGAGGCCGTCACGGGTGCGATCCTGGTCTCGCTGATGATCCTGTTCTTCCTGGGCAGCTGGCGGAGCATCGTGATCGTGTGTACTTCGATCCCGCTTTCTATTTTCGTGGGGATCATCGTGCTGAAACTCACCGGCAACAGCCTCAACATTATGACGCTGGGCGGTCTGTCGCTGGCTATCGGGATGCTGGTGGACGATGCCACGGTGGAGGTCGAGAACATCCATCGCAACATCCATTTGCATAAACCGCTTACGATCGCCATCCTGGATGGGGCGCAGCAGATCGCGGTACCCGCTTTGATGGCGACCCTCGCCATCTGTATCGTGTTCTTCCCGGTGG
>Ga0206897_1022_pt1 | contig 23083 bp, 22 predicted proteins | sample Alteio_BWOrgHeat_49_FD_152972 | JGI IMG/M metagenome (GOLD analysis project Ga0206897, IMG submission 152972) | Enriched cells from forest soil in Barre Woods Harvard Forest LTER site, Petersham, Massachusetts, United States -... | ecosystem: Environmental > Terrestrial > Soil > Temperate forest >... | reverse complement strand
ATCGAAGGTCGCCGAACGCGCCTCGCCTTCATCGAAGCTGTCGAAGAATTCATCCGGCAGTTTCTTGGTGGCAGCCTGATTGATACGTGCCGAAACCTCAGGATTTTTCGCAAGGTAGCTGCTGCCGAGTTTTTTGAGCTCGTCGAGAAATTCGATGGCCTGAGCTTCATCCATTTCCGGTCCCAACTCACGCACGAGGAAACGTAAATGTCCATCCGCACGGTCGTAGGCAGGATAAATATATTGGAACAAACCGTTTGGCCGCAAACCCTTCTCAGCCACACCAAAAAGAGCGTTGCGTTCCGTTGCGGTCAAAGTTTTCTGACTTTCATCGCAGCGCAAATAATCTAAAGATGGAACGGGCGAATTATTCTTTTCCATTTTGGCCAGAATCTCGCTCGGCATTGCCCGCATGAACGTCACATTATCGACGCCATGTTTGCGCACTTTCTCTTCCGCTTTGGCGCAGATGGCGTCATCGGCAACCAGACCGTAAAATTTGCCTTCGGGATTGCTGGCAGCGAGGCAAATGAGCCATTCAGGATCGCGACATGCCATATCGGCATAGGCAAAAGATTCACCGGGCTTGCGCGGTTTGATTCCACGTAGGGCGGCAACATAACTCAAAGAGACGGGGCTCGAAGCGACGGGCATATTCATGGCAGGACTCCTTCCTGGTTAGTGATGACGGAATGCACGGCTAAAACAGAAGGCAGAGAGTTCATTTCGGCGAGTTCTTCAGGGTAACTCCGTCTTTCAAACCCTGTCATCTGTTTTTTCTTGGGACTTAGAGATACTTGAGTATGCTTTCTTGAATGAGGCTTGCGGTCGCAGAATAGGACGCCTGCAATTGCGTTTGTAGTGTATTAATCTCGGTGCCGACCTGGGTGATATTAACATTCTGAATATCACCCAACTGGTTTTGCAGATTGTTGATGTCCGCATTCTGGGTCGTCGTTTCCTGTGTGATAATGTTGGTGCTGTTGGCAACGCCGGCATGAAGCGCCTGAATATTTGTGAGGCCGTTGCTAAGAAGCGTGCTGGCATTGGTCATATCTGTTTGATATGTCGCTGCACTTGCACCGGTTTGTGAAGCTGCGTTCATGAGACGAAGTCCGGCAATCACTTGCTGAAATCCAGCGGCGGTGCTGGTAACGCCATACGGCAAATTAAAACCCGTATCGACGGTAACCTGATCTTGCGTCCATGCATCCGTGCTGGTCGTTACCGGTGGTGTCGCAGCCGGCGCATATTGCGTATCGTAATCGGGCAAGGTCGGTGATGTTGAGGGAAATGGTGCTTGCACTGATGGGCCAAGCGACGTGAGGTTGGCAACCGGCTGCGTTGTATAACGCGAACCGGCATAAATATAGCGGCCGCTGACTTGTTGGTTCAAATCATTTTGAACCTGCTCCAGATAGGCTTGTGTCTGCGCATTGATCTGGGCGATTTTTGTTGGATCAAGACTCTGATTTTGTGTCGCCAGCGTCTGAGCTTGGGATGCGAGCGTTTCCATATCCGTCATGGTCGTATCATAAACGGACAGACGCGAACTTACGGTCTTCATCGAGTCGATGTAAGATTGCCGCTGCGTAATGGCATTCTGGAAATTGAGAATGTTGTGAGCATCGGCTGGCGTATAGCCGGTTAAATTGTCGAATTGCTGTCCCGTCGCCAATTGCGAGTTGAGCTGCGCCAAATTGGTTTGTTCATTCTGCAAATTATTTGTTGTCAGAAGCTGGACACCGAGTGTGCTGATCGAAAAACTCATGGCCTATCCTAATATGTTGGTTAAATCAGCCAGCATTTGATTGACCGTGCTGATGACGTGCGCCGAGGCGGCATAGCTGTTTTGCAGGGTTGTCAACTTGACCAGCTCGCTATCGACATTGACGCCGGTTTCATTTGAAAGACTCTGCTGATAAAAAGTTTGTTGCTGGGTGGCTGATGTACTCTGCGTATTGATCGAACTCGCGGCTTGCTGAAATCCGGAAAGAATGGCGACACCAAGATCACTGTAGGTGCCGTTGGTGACAGAAAGTCCGGCGGCCGTATAAGATGAACCTGCGGTGAAGCTGGCGGCAATCGCCGCCGCATTGGTCTGCCGAATGGTTGCCGTTCCATTCAATAATTGTGCATTAAGCTGGAAGGTCGCGGGTATCGGGTTGCTGTTGCTGTCTAAGCTGACGGTAAAGAAATTGCTCGCTAATGAACCGCTGTTTGCCGCTGGGTTGGTCGCATTGTAAGCCGTGGCAAATGCGGATGGGTATGACGTCGTATCATTGGGTGCGGCATAGGTTTGTGTACCGCTGTTCGTACCCACAGTGTCCGTTGCTCTGCCGAGGGTAATATTAACAGTCGCACCGGTGCTGTTTGTATAATTTTTAACTGTTTCAGTGCCAGGTCCGCCGGTGGTGCCGGGATTGAAATCGACCTGAATCGACTGGCCCGGCGCGAGGCTGATAACCGTTGCCGTGCCGCTGTTGGTTATCGTGCCGCCTGCATATGTACTGCCTGCACCGCTGATCGCCGTGAATTGACCCGTTACTTTCAGAACAGCCGCAGTGCCGGTGCTGGCAACGGAAGAAACTGTCGCACCTGCCGTTAATCCTGCCGCAAGTATGTTTGTTTCGTTGACGTTTGTGTTCGATGCCGGAGTGGAACTATTGATTACAGCACCTGCTGTCGTGACAACTCCCGCGGCAACGGACGCATTGCTGACGATGACATTGCCGGCACCGTTGGTTAGGGGGCCGCTGTAATTCAATGTCCCTTGAGGCGAGACAGTATCGTTCACCGACCCGAGTGTAAATGTAACCGCGCTCGCATTCGTGTTTGTATAGGTCGTCGTTGTATGTGTCGTGCCATTGTAACTATCAATTTGGACGGTCTGACCGGAACCAACAGAAACCGTACCGCCTGTAGCCCCTGTAGCACCTGCCGTTAACGTATTGGTGGTCGAGTTAAAGGTTGCAGCGGTGCCGCCTGTAACGCTGAATTGTCCTGAAATAACAGTCTCAACCGGATGCGTTGTATCCGCGCCCGAAAATGTCGTCGTGGCATTGACGCCCGCAGCGCCCAAGGCGCCACCCGCCGTCGCATTCGTGAGAAGCGCGGTGCCGCCGATGACAGCAGCGCCATCGGTAAAATTGGAGCTATTGCTGGTGATCGTTGCGCCGTCGCCGCTTGATGCGGCCGATGGGCTGGTAAATGCGCCAACCAAAGTTGATAATTGCTCGTTCAACTTGCGAATAACTTCGCTGCCCGGATTTGTACTCGCGGTTGCTGGCGAGCCATTATAAATAAAATTAAGCTGGGCCTGTAGGCTACCGCCGGTCAGATTGTTCGTGACGACCTGTCCGCTTGAGGTCACAACATCCGTACCGTTGTAAGAAAAAGTTTGCGGTGTTTGATCAAGAAGCGCGATGCCGCTCGGCGTATAAAGCGCTATTTGATTATTCGAACGCTGCGTTACCGTTACATTGGTGATCGCAGCGAGATTATTGACGAGTTGATCGCGCTGATCTTGCAGATCTAGCGTTCCTTCGGTGTTGGAACCCGCCGCGCCAATTTGCTGATTAAGCGTCGCAATTTTTGTAAGATCGCTGTTAAGTGTGCTGACATTATTACTAATATCGGACGTTACGGACCGTCCCAAAGCCAGAACTGCCGTTGATATTGTTTGAACCTGGCTTGTCAGATTCGTCGCTGTCTGAATAACGTTCTGTTGTTGCGCAACACTTTCCGGCGCCGCCGAGTACTGCGCCCAGGCAGACTGGAACTGGGCGATGGCGTCCGACAAAGGTGGATTGTTTGAGCTGGAGCCGAGGATCGCCTGCACCTGCGTCAAGTAACTGTTCTGCTGATTGAGCAAGCCGGCCGCCGAGGTCGCTGTGTTGTACGATAAAGTAAGACCGGCGTCCGTCGCGCGCGTAAAGCCCGTGATCTGGGCACCCGCAGCCTGTGTTCCAAGATCGATGGACCCAATGGATGCCGTCTTTGCCGTATATCCCGGATTCTGCGCGTTCGAAATATTGTTGGCCGTCAACTGTAATTGAGCGGTATTTACACTGAGGCCTGTAAGAGCGGCAGAAAGGGCAGAAGACAACGACATAAAAGACGGATCCTCTCAAACATAAAGCGCACGGTTTACTGGATAGTATTAATAACCGTGTTCAACATTTGATCGACGGTTGTAATCGTCTTGGCGTTGGCAGAATAAACCTGCTGCGCCTGGATCATGTTGGTAAACTGAGTTGCGATATCAACGTTGGATGATTCCAGCGAACCGCCGACGATCGTTCCGTTTCCGGCGACGCCTGCGATATTGGTGTTGGCTGTACCTGACGCCAAGGTCGCCTCGAACGCATCGCCACTGACGCGTTGCAGGGAGTCTGGCGAGTTGAACGACACCAGCGGTATCTGGCCGATGGTTTTCAAACTGCCGTTGCTGTAGTTGAGCGATACGTTGCCAAGATTATCGATCGACAGGTTGGTGAACGAACCGCGCGGCAAGCCGTTCTGCGTGAACGATGTGACGGTCGTCGTGGTATCGGCGAACTGCGTCAAACCATTTGAGGCGCCGAACGTGCCAAAGTTCAACGTCAGTGGTTGTGAACCTGCACCGAAGGTCGTGAAATTTAACGCGTTCGCACCCGAAAACACCACATTGGCGGCTGTGCCCGTCGTACTGTTCGGTACCGTATAAGTTGCACCGTTCGCTGCGGTAATACCCGCAATCGTACCGATATTGGTTGTACCATTGAAGGTGAAGGGAATGGCTTCCGTCAAATCGGTAGCAGCCCCACCACCCGTTGGCGTTCCACCACCTGAAACGGTCAGATTGAGCGTCCATGCGTTTGCTGCGGAGGTCGATTTGACCCATGAGAAGCTCATATTATGGGTATTGCCGAGCGAGTCGAAAATTTGGATCGTCGAGGTTGGCGATGTATATGGCGTTGTCGCACTCGACGGCAAGTTAGCAACATAGTTCGCAGTCGAGGTTGGAACCGGGTTGTTAGCCGTCGAAGAAATTTGGATGGGCGCAACTGCAGATGTATTCAAAGCGCCTGTAACAGGATCGGCGGCATAACCCGTGAGGAAATAGCCTGAGCTGTTAACGAGGAAACCGTTTTTATCAACCGTGAAATCGCCTTGACGTGTGAAGAGTGTATTACCACCTGATGTTGCCGTGGTTACACCGAAGAAACCATTGCCCTGAATGGCGAGTGAAGTTGGAATTGACGACTGAACCAGGTTGCCCTGAACGTTATTTTCATATTGGGGTTTTGCGATAACGCCGCCTGGATCGTTAACCGACGAGCTCGATTCCGTCACGAGATCCTGAAAACTTGTATCTATCGATTTGAAACCGATGGTCTGGGAGTTGGACAGATTGTCCGAAATATTGCCGAGCGCACTCGATTGTGCGGCAAGACCACCGACCGCGACGGTTAAAGCTGCGAATAGTGAAGCCATTTGACATACCCCTTCAGTTGCGGCGCCTTCCACTGTGGATGAACGCCTGAAATCTCAGGGAGTTTTCAGCAAGGCTCGTGCCAAACTGTAAGCCTTTAATTTAATTGATATTTTTATAGATTTTAAGACAGCGCAAAAGGCCGCGGGGCAATAATTTCCTGCACGCATGGCGCATTTGGTACTGAGAAAACCGCTTTGTAGAGACTTAGCGTCCGAACAATGTCGCGGCCGGAACGTGCAAATAAACACCAACGATTTCAGCGCCGGGATTATGTTGCGTAAGCCCTGCATTTGAGATGTGACTGATCTCACCGGTCAGTCGCATTTCGTTGGTAAAGCGCCAACCCAACTCCGCTTGCGAGCGAAATTCGATAAAAGAGCCGAGGCGGCTCATTGAGCCGGGCTCGAAGAAGCCTACGCCTTCGCTCCACGTAAAGATGCCGTGACGACCGATGTACCAATCCATCGCCCAACCGCCGCCGCCCCATAAGGCTCCGCGCGTGGTCGTTTCAACACCAGCAAAAGGGTGAAACTGGACATAAGGATCCCAGGTATTGAAGTAAGGCAGAACCTTCGGCAGCAACGACATGCCCCAGCGGTATTCACCACGGAAATCGCCCGACTGTTTGCCGGCTTCTGTCTTGTCAAAATCCATGTAACCAAGACCAAAAGAAACAAGGTCAGGCTGTTGTGCGGGCGCTTCCGCATGAGCAAATTTTAAAGGGAGAAGAACAAGGAGGGCGATAAGACCGAAGAAACGCGACATTGCTGGGTTCCATAGTTACTGGGCGGGAACCGATAGCTTACCCCACGATTCAAAGATGGCAAGCGAGAAAGCTTATTTCATATTGATTTTATGCTTCGGGCAACGATTTCAGCACTATTCGCCGATAGTTTGTGCGCTGCAAGACGACGTAGTTGGGCCTTCATCAACCCCTGCCGTTTCGAATCGTAGTCGCGCCAACGCACAAAACTCTTCGCGAGTGCCGCCGCGCTGTGCGGATTAATCGGATCAATTTTCAAAATCATATCGGCAATGAAGCGGTAACCCGAACCATCCTTGGCATGCAAACCAAGTCCGTTGCCGGCAAAGACACCGATCAATGCCGAAACGCGATTGGGGTTCTTCATGCTGAAGGCTGCGTGCTTTATCAGTTTCTGCACCTGCGACAAAACGTCTTTGCGTTTAGCCGCAGCTTGCACCATCAGCCATTTGTCCATAATCGTCGGAATTTTCTTCCAACGTTTTTCAAATGCGGCGAGAGCTTTGACGCGCAATGGTGAATTGGTTTCGGCAAGAATAGCAAGGGCCGAAATTTGATCCGACATATTCTTGGCGGCTATGGCTTGTCTGTATACCTCTCTCAGCACTTTTTCATTTTGATCAGCCGCCAGATAGCCGAGGCACAGATTTTTAAGACTGCGCCTGCCCATGTTGATGCCATCTGTTGCCGTCGGGCTGATCTTGCTGAGTTGCGCGTGCATTTTCTTGAAATCATTTTTGAGTGCAGATGCAACCCGCAAAACCATTTGCTTGCGCGCAGCATACAGGGCGTCGACATCGATCTGTTTGCCTTCCGCGCGGATCGCGAGGCCAAGCTCGCCTTCGCTTGGCAAGGCCAGAACCATTGCCTTAAACGCGGCATCAAGCGCCGGATCGCGCAAGACATCACCAAGGGCATTGATCAATGTTTGCAGCGGTTTTTGCGCGACCGGTTTTTTATTTGCCGCGGCGAGCAGATATTTTGTCACCAATTTATAACCGGCCTCCCAGCGCGTGAACGGATCGCTGTCGTGGGCGAGTAGGAACAAAAGCTCTTCGTCCGTATACGGATAAACCAGACGTACCGGCGCTGAGAAATCGCGCAGCAAGGAAAGCACGGGTTTGGTTTTGATATCGCTGAAAACATAATTCTCTTGCGCTTTTTTGACCGACAACACGCGCGTGCCGACCAAGTCTTTGCCTTTCGCGTCAAGCAATCCGAACGCGAGCGGGATATGCAATGGTAATTTCTTTTTCTGCCCCGGCGTCGGTGGACAGGATTGTTTGACTTGCAGATGCAGCGCTTTGGCTTTCGTGTCATAACGACTCGCGACATTCACAACTGGCGTTCCAGCCTGACTGTACCAAAGCATGAATTGCTGCAGATCAATTGTGTTGGCATCGGCCATCGCTTTGACGAAATCATCGCATGTCACCGCCTGCCCATCGTGCCGCTTCACATACAAATCCATACCGCAGCGAAAGCCCTCGCGTCCAACAAGCGTCTGGATCATGCGCACGACCTCGGAACCTTTGTCATACACGGTCGAAGTATAAAAATTATCAATCGCCTGATAACGATCCGGACGCACCGGATGCGCCATGGCTCCCGAATCTTCGGCAAACTGCGAACGGCGCAGATCGCGCACATTTCCAAGGCGTTCCACAGCGATTGAGTTCATATCGCCGCAAAATTCCTGCTCGCGGAACACCGTGAGGCCTTCTTTGAGGCTAAGCTGGAACCAATCGCGACACGTAATGCGGTCGCCGGTCCAATTATGAAAATACTCATGACCAACAACACGCTCGATAAATTCAATCGTGCTATCGGTCGCGGTTTCAGGACGACCAAGCACACACGCATCGTTAAAAATATTGAGGCCTTTGTTTTCCATCGCCCCCATATTGAAGAAGGGCGTGGCAACAATCATGAAGCGGTCGAGATCATATTCAAGGCCATACGTGCTTTCGTCCCACTTCATCGCTTTTTTAAGCGCGGTAAGCGCAAAACCGGTTTCATTGGCGCGGCCGGGTTCGACATAAATCTCGATCAACACCTTGCGACCGGATTTGGTTTTGAAACAGTCGGTGACTTTATCAAGTTTACCCGCGACCATCGCGAACAGATAGCAAGGCTTTGGGTGTGGATCTTCCCAGATGGCAAAATGCCGCGCGTTGTCTTCGCCGCCGGCACCCACTAGATTGCCGTTGGCGAGCAGCACCGGATATTTTTTCTTATCGGCATGAATAGTGACGCGGAAATTCGCCATCACATCGGGACGGTCGGGATAATAAGTGATGCGGCGGAAACCTTCGGCTTCGCATTGCGTGCACAGCATCGGGCCGGCCGCATAAAGTCCCGAAAGAGCCGTATTTGTATAGGGATTATGAGTGCTGACGATCTCGAGCACGGCCTTATCCGGCATGTTTGGAATGCTGAGATCATGCGCCGTGCGGCGATAATTTTTCGCGCTTAAGGTTTTGCCATTCAGTTTAACGCTGAGAAGTTTTTGCGTTTCGCCTTGCAAAACCAGCGCCGCTTTTTTGTTTTTGGTATTGCGTTTAATCTCAAGCCGCGACGAAACTTTCGCGTGATCCGCCTGAATATCAACATCGAGCGCCACATTTTTAATCAGAAAGTCTGGGGCCGTATAATCGGCGAGACGGATTTCGGCATGCGCAACGGATGTTTTCTTGGACATGACTTTCCTTCGAGGCAGGAAGATTAGGCGTTGGTAGGATTAACTGAAAAACTTTCGCCGCAGCCGCAACGTCCCGTTTCATTTGGATTGATGAAATCGAAGCCGGAGCGTGCGGCGCTTTCTTTATAATCCATCGTCGAGCCGACGATAAAGAGTGCCGCTTTTGGATCGATCACGACTGTCACGCCATGTTGTGTCACTTCATCGGCATATTTCGGTTTATCGGAAAGTTTGTCGAGATATTGCAAATCGTAACTCATGCCCGAACAACCTTTGGTCGTGACCGAGACAATCACCGCTTCCGGCTTCGGCTGTTTTTGTTGAAGAAGATGACGAATGCGTTCGGCGGCGACGGGCGTAATGGTGAGCATCGCAGCACCTGCAATCGGTGCGGCGTTTTGGATTTCAGGACCGGTGATATTATCAAGCGACATTTGGTCCTCCTTAAAACATGTTCAATTGCAATTTTGCTTCATCGGACATACGCGATTTGTCCCATGGCGGATCCCACACCAACTCGACCTTCACATCGTTTAACTCGTCCATATTCATGACCGCGCGTTCCACCATACCCGGCATGCTGCCGGCCACCGGGCAACCCGGCGTCGTCAGCGTCATTGTTATATGGAGATCGTATTTGCCACTTTCAACGGGGTTCAAATCGACCTTATAAATCAGGCCTAAATCGTAGATATTGACCGGAATTTCCGGATCGAAAACCGTGCGGATGCAGGTGATAACTTTCTCACCAACAGTCGCGATATTTTCCGCCAGCGCTTCCGGCGTTGCAGTTGGAATGGAATGGGTGGCGCTCATTCGGTCGACACTTTCTTTTCATTTTTGAGCGCAGCCTGCATCGTGTGCCAGGCGAGCGTCGCGCATTTGACGCGCATTGGATAATGGCGCACGCCGGCGAGAGCCTGCACACGATCGGCGTCGTCTTCTTTTATATTGGTCGCAGCGACCGCTGCGCCGGTGCATGAACCATGCATATAATGAAACAACGTTTCGGCTTCGCGAATGGTTTTGCCTTTGAGCATTTCGGTCATCATTGAGGCTGACGCGACTGAGATCGCGCAGCCGCTGCCCTGAAACGCGACATCCTGAATAATGTCCTTGGCATCTGTCGTTAGATAAAGCATGAGCCGATCACCACAGAGTGGGTTATGACCCAACGCTTCGTGATTGGCGCCAGGCAGCACGCGAAAATTGCGCGGATGCTTGCCGTGGTCGAGGATCAGATCCTGATACAGATCGCGCAGATCGCTATCGAGCGCCGTCTCCCTCATGCGAAAATCTCCTGAACCTTACGCAACGCTGCAACAAGGGCGTCAATATCGCCTAATGTATTGTAAAGCCCGAATGATGCGCGTGCTGTCGCGGCAAGGCCGAGATGTTCCATGAGTGGTTGTGCACAATGATGTCCCGCCCGCACAGCTACCCCTTGTCGATCAAGAATGGTGCCGATGTCATGGGGGTGGGCGCCCTGCATCACAAAGGAAATGATCGCGGCTTTATTCGGCGTCGTGCCAACAATCTTGAGGCTATTAATCGCACGCAGTTTTTCCGTGGCGTAAGCAAGTAATTCCTTTTCATGCCGCGCAATGCGTGTGAGACCAATCGTCGATAGATATTCAATCGCCGCACCAAGGCCAATAACTTCAGTAATTGCAGGGGTTCCGGCCTCAAACCGGTGCGGGGGCTCTTTATATGTTGTTTCAGCAAATGTGACGCTTGCGATCATATCGCCGCCACCCTGATAAGGCGGCATGGATTTCAGAATATCACGTTTTCCGTAGAGCACACCAATACCCGTCGGCCCATAAAGTTTGTGTGCCGAGAAAACATAAAAATCGGCATCCAGCGCCTGCACATCGACCGGCATATGGCTCACCGCCTGACAACCATCGATAAGCACGCGCGCGCCGCTGGCATGCGCGAGCTTGATAATCTCAGCGACCGGTAAAACCGTGCCGAGCGCGTTGGAGATATGCGCGACCGCAACTAATTTCGTACGCGGTGTGATCACTTGTCTTACATCTTCAATCCGGACATCGCCTTCGGGTGTGATTGGCACAACAACGAGTTTGATCCCGATGACATCGCGCAGCATTTGCCACGGCACGATATTCGCGTGATGTTCAAGCATCGTGAGAATAATTTCATCGCCGGCTTTTAAGAAGGTGCGACCCCATGTCTGGGCGACAAGATTGATCGCCTCGGTCGCACCGCGCGTAAAAACGATCTCATCATCATACGCGGCATTGATAAAACGCTGCACCGTGCCGCGTACGGCTTCGTACTTGTCAGTCGAACGTACACTCAGTTCGTGCACGCCGCGATGGATGTTGGAATAATCTTGTTCCATAAAACGCTGCATCGCCTCGATCACCATACGCGGTTTCTGCGCTGATGCGGCATTGTCGAGATAAGCAAGCGCATGCCCATGCACCTGTTGCGCGAGAATAGGAAAATCCTTGCGATACTGTTCGACCGTATAATGACGTGGTGCGGCGCAGGCGAAGAGTTCATTGTCCGGCGCGTAACAAACAGGGCTTGAAACCTCAATTTTGCTCATGCAACCAGCCCTCGACCTCGGTGCGGCAGAAATCGCGCCATTCCGGCATATGAATTTCATCAAGGATTTCGCCAACGAACCCCTGAATAAGAAGCGCACGCGCTTCGGCGGTGCTGAGACCGCGTGCACGCAAATAAAACAGCGCATCTTCATCAAGATCGCCGACTGTACTGCCGTGGCTGCACCTCACATCATCAGCGTAAATTTCAAGCTCCGGCTTTGCATCCATTTCGGCCTGATCGGATAAGAGCAGAGCGCGACTCAGCTGATGCCCGTCGGTTTTCTGCGCGCCTTCCGCCACGACGATCTTGCCCTGGAACACGCCGCGTGCCTGCTCCGCAACAACGGTTTTATACATTTCACGGCTCGTACCATGGGGCGCGGCATGCGTGATACGTGTGGTTGTGTCGGCATGCTCGCGACCGCGTAACAGCATCGCACCTTTCAACGCGCACTGTGCGAGTTTCCCTGCCAACGTGGCATCAATTTCATTGCGCGTGAGTTTGCCGCCCATGATGAGTGCGAAATTATCGTAGAACGCACCTTCGGCAATATGCACATTCGTCATCGCGAGATGTACCGAAGTGGCATTGCTCTTCACCATTTTTTTGTGCACCAACTTCGCCTGCGGATGCAAGGCGATGCTGCTTTCTATAATATGCGCAGCGGCGCCTTCAGCCGCTTCATGGCGTTCGATCAAAGTCAGGCGGCCGCTTTGGCCAAGTTCAATATGCAGTTTTGTGTTGTTTTCTTTGGCTTCATCGGTCGTAAGGAACAGCAACTCAACTGGCGAGGTTATAAGGCAAGTTTGGCCCGCGAGAGCAAGGTGATAGCCATTCGCCGCATCACCCTGAATAATATTCGCCGGTAAATCGCCGAGTTGTGATTGTTCCAAACGCAAAACGCCATTCACAAAAATCAAACACGGCCCTTGCAAGATCGGTTTTATTTTTGGCGTGACCGCTTTTTTTTCAACCGTAACCGCACGTGCCAAGAGAGCATTAACGTCGGTATAACGCCAACTTTCGCGCTCCCCTTTGCTACGGTCGATGACAGAAGCCAAACTCATGACACGAAGCCCCGTTCCTGCATAATTGGTTTTAATGCATGCAGTGAATGAATGATGTGATCGGGATTCGCGGCGCGGAGACGTTCTTCCGAGACGCAGCCACCCGTGATTGCGACACTGATAAGCCCTTGCTCGCGCGCGATTTCGATTTCTTCCACCGAGTCACCGACAATAATCGTCTGATGGGGTGCCATGCCGTTCTGCTGCATAAAACGGCGCAGCCTTTCGCCCTTGCTCATATCGCGGAACTGCACTTTGCGAGTGGCATAAGCGAGAACCTCGGCAAACAAATGTTCGATCTCCAGACGTCGCAACTGTGTACGAATGGGATCGACGATATGATTGCTAAGGATCAGCGATTTCACGCCGTGTTTTTGCGCATGCCCCAGAACTTCAACGGCACCTTCGCGCAAGCCGGCGACATTCGCCATGGGTTCGTAGTGATCGTGGAAGATGCTTTTATCGAGCCCCATCGCCTTTTCAATTTCGGCGTCAGTCAAACCAAGATTGGTATAAAGACGTTCAAACGGCACATCATAATGCGCACGGAAATAATCGATCGTGATCGGCGGCTTGCCCATCGAGCGCATCAGGATATTCTGACAATCGAACAACGCGCCAATATCATCCAGCAAAGTGCTGTTCCAATCGAAAACAATATTTTTTGTCGGCGCGCTCATAGTCAGGCTGCCTCACCCGATTTAGTGTTCGGCACGAAATCAGCATAGCCTTTGGCTTCAAGCTCCAACGCCAGTTCCGGGCCACCGGAACGTTGAATGCGTCCCTGCGCCAGCACATGCACACGGTCGGGTTTGATATAATTAAGCAGACGCTGATAATGTGTAATGACAAGCATTGCGCGGTCTTTGCTGCGCAAGGCATTGACGCCGTCCGCTACAATTTTAAGCGCGTCGATATCGAGACCGCTATCGGTTTCATCGAGCACGCACAAAGACGGCTCCAGCACCGCCATCTGCAAAACTTCGTTGCGTTTTTTCTCGCCACCCGAGAAACCAACATTCACCGCACGCTTGAGCATTTCTTCGCTCATGCCAAGCGCTTTGGCCTTATCGCGCAGCAGTTTCAAAACCTGCATCGCGTCCAGATCAGACTGCCCACGCGTTTTGCGCACGGCGTTCAATGCCGATTTCAGAAAATTCATATTGGTGACGCCCGGAATTTCGACCGGATACTGAAACGCCAGAAAAATACCGGCCGCGGCGCGTTGTTCGGAGGCGAGCGGCAGCAAGTCTTGCCCTTTAAATGCAACCGATCCTTGCGTGACTTTGTACCCGTCACGCCCCGCCAAAACATAGGACAGCGTGCTTTTGCCGGAGCCATTCGGCCCCATAATCGCATGCACTTCACCGGCATTAACCGTGAGGTCGATGCCTTTCAGAATTTCCTTATCGCCAATGGTGGCATGCAGATTTTTAATCTCAAGCATATTAACCCACACTTCCTTCCAAACTGATCCCCACTAATTTCTGCGCTTCAACCGCAAATTCCATCGGCAATTCCGCAAGCACTTCCTTACAGAAGCCGTTGACGATAAGCGCCATCGCCTCTTCGGCATTCAACCCGCGCTGCAGACAATAGAACAATTGGTCTTCGCTGATTTTCGATGTCGTTGCTTCGTGCTCGACACGCGCGCTCGGTTGCCTGCTTTCGATATAGGGCACCGTGTGTGCGCCGCATTTATCGCCGATCAGCAAACTGTCGCATTGCGTGTGATTGCGCGCGCCCTTGGCGGTGCGCAAAATTTTGACCAAACCGCGATAAGTGTTTTGCGCCTTACCCGCACTGATGCCCTTCGACACGATGGTCGATTTCGTGTTCTTGCCAATATGGATCATTTTAGTGCCGGTATCGGCTTGTTGAAAATGGTTGGTAATCGCGACCGAATAAAATTCACCGACGCTATCATCGCCTTGCAAAACGCAGCTCGGATATTTCCAGGTAATCGCCGAGCCGGTTTCGACCTGTGTCCAGGAAATTTTGGAACGTTTACCGCGACAGGCACCGCGCTTGGTCACAAAATTATATATCCCGCCTTTGCCGTTTTCATCGCCCGGATACCAGTTTTGCACGGTCGAGTATTTGATTTGTGCATCATCAAGCGTGACCAGCTCGACCACCGCCGCGTGCAGCTGGTTTTCGTCACGCTTCGGTGCGGTGCAGCCCTCAAGGTAGCTGACGTAACTACCTTCATCGGCGATGATCAGCGTACGTTCAAATTGGCCTGTATTTTCAGCATTAATACGGAAATAGGTCGACAACTCCATCGGGCAGCGCACGCCTTTTGGAATGTAAACAAACGATCCATCCGTAAAGACAGCTGAGTTCAATGTTGCGAAAAAATTATCGGTAATCGGCACGACGGAGCCGAGATATTTTTTGACGAGCTCCGGATGTTTTTGCACGGCTTCGGATATCGAACAAAAAATAATTCCTTTTTCCTCAAGATTCTTTTTGTAGGTTGTCGCAACGGAGACGCTGTCGAACACAGCATCAATCGCAACGCGCGGTTCAACGCCGGCCAAAATTTCACGCTCGCGTAAAGGAATGCCGAGTTTTTCGTACGTCTTCAGAAGTTCGGGATCGACTTCATCGAGGCTTTGTAGTTTTTTCTTTTTTGGTGCGGCGTAATAATACGCATCCTGATAATTGATCCGTGGATGCTTGATCATCGCCCAATCGGGTTCGGTGAGCGTCAACCAATGCTTCCATGCCTTCAATCGCCATTCGAGCAACCAAGCCGGTTCATTTTTCTTCGCGGAAATAAAACGCACGGTGTCTTCACGGAGACCCTTGGGTGCGGTTTCAGATTCAATGTCGGTGACAAAACCATATTTATATTTTTGCCCTGCTAAATCTTCAGCAAGGGATTTGGTGACGGCGCTCATAACCTCACCCTCCGACGACGGCGCGCTGAGACGCTTGTGCACCTTCGTGTGTTTGACCGCGCGGATGAGGGGTGGCCATCTCAGCGAGCGTCACGTCTTCAAGTGCGCGCCGAATAACCTGATTGACCATGTCCCAATGGCCGCTCATCGAACAGACGGCTTCGACATTGCAATTACGCACACTGCCCTCGGCGCAGTCGGTAATAGCGATGGGCCCATCCATGGCCTCGATAATAGAAGCAATCGAAATGGCCGATGCAGGCCGCGATAGGCGATAACCGCCGGAGGCGCCACGTGTCGCCGTCGTAATTTGTGATTTTGTTAATTGTTTCAATACTTTAGATACTGTCGGCGACGGAAAACCCGTCTTTTCAGCCAAATCCGAGGCCGCCCATACGTTTTCTTCCTTGCTAACCATATGAGTTAGAAGGGTAACGGCATAGTCGGTGAGGCGGCTAAGTCTAATCATGGCGCTAATTTAGCAATCTGTACCATTTTAGTCCAGATTAATCTTTCTCACGAAATTATGGGGTGTCGTAAGGATTGCACATATGGACATAAGATACATGCATTATTTTGCCCACGCCCTTTTATATACACCCGATATACCCCTGCCGTCCTTGATCAAATCTTGCTCTTCGGAACCAGATCGGCTTAAAGTCGCCCGCCATGGAAAAAGCCAAGAACAGCTCATCGGCCCTTCCCGCCGATATCGCCAAACTGAGTTTTGAGGATGCGTTGTCCGAGCTTGAAAAGCTCGTCAAGCAACTTGAAGACGGCAAAGCGAAACTGGATGACGCCATCGGCGCCTACGAACGCGGTGCGCAGCTCAAGCGTCATTGCGAAACGAAATTGCGCGAAGCGCAGGCCAAGATCGAACAGATTGCGGTCGGCAGCGACGGCAAAGTCTCAACAAGTTCTTTTAACACCTAATCCTTCAACCTGAACCAGCTCACATCCCATGCCCTCCGTAAGCCCTACCCTCGCCGCTGCTATGGCGGATGCCGCCAACGCCGTTACCGAATCTCTGGAACGGTTATTGCCGAAATCGGATTTTCCGGAACAGAAATTGTTCGATGCGATGCGCTATGGCGCACTCGGCGGCGGAAAAAGATTGCGTCCCTTTTTGGTGATGAGCTCAGCACGGATTTTTGGCGTCGCTGATGATTGCGCGCTGCGCGCCGCTGCTGCCGTTGAATGCATCCATTGTTATTCGCTGGTGCATGATGATTTGCCAGCGATGGATGATTCGGATCTGCGCCGCGGCAAACCAACCGTGCATAAAGTGTATGATGACGCGACCGCCATTTTGGCTGGCGATGCACTGCTCACGCTGGCGTTTGAAATTCTTGCTGACCCACGCACACATGAAGATCCGCAAGTTCGCTGCAAGCTCGTGACCGCTCTGGCGAAAGCATCGGGTGTGCACGGCATGGTTGGCGGCCAAATGCTCGACCTGATCGCCGAAACAACGCCACTTGATATCGGCGCGGTGACACGCCTGCAACGCCTCAAAACTGGCGAATTGATTGCGTTTTCAGCCGAAGCGGGCGCGATTTTGGGTAAGGCTTCTGTCCAACATCACAATGCTTTGCGCGCCTATGCGCACGACCTCGGCCTCGCGTTCCAGATCATCGATGATCTGCTCGATGCCGAAGGCACCGAAGCCGAAACCGGAAAATCCGTCGGTCGCGATGTGAAAGCCGGCAAGGCAACTTTTGTCACGGTGCTCGGTGCCGCGCGCGCGCGTAGCCAGGCGAAGTTATTGTCAGAACAGGCCATCCATCATCTTGGCATTTTCGATGGTCGCGCCAAACATCTCGAAGATGTTGCGCGCTTTGTGGTTGACCGCAAGAACTGATGCAAGGTTCACGGCCTTTCTCTTTGTATCTGCCGCTGATCCTCGCCTTCTTCCTAATTTCGCCGTCACAAGCCGAAGAAAGCCCCGCAATGGCTGCGCGTTCAGCAATTGCGATGTCTGGCGTACCGAAATATGCCGCCGATTTTACGCATTTCGATTATGTCAATCCCGATGCACCGAAGGGCGGCACATTAAAACTTGGGGTGATCGGAAATTTCGACAGCCTTAATCCCTTTATCGTGCGCGGCCAATCTGCACTGGGTCTTGCGCCTGGTTATTTGTCTCTGGTTTACGAGCCGCTGATGGCGCGCAGTTGGGACGAGCCTTTTTCCCTTTATGGTCTGATTGCCGAAAGCTTCGAGGTTCCTGAGGATCGCTCAACTATCACATTTAATCTGCGCGCCAACGCCCGTTGGTCGGACGGCCAGCCGATTACCGCCGATGACGTCTTGTTTACATTCACCACTTTGCGCGACAAGGGGCGGCCCAATCACCGCACCTATTATAAGAAGGTCATGAAAGCCGAAAAGCTTGATGCGCGACACGTGAAATTCACCTTCAAACCCAATGCGAACGGATCCATCGACCGCGAAATGCCTTTGATTATGGGGTTGATGCCGATTTTGCCGCAACATGCCTGGAGTGACCACAATTTCAATCAAACCAGTCTGCGGATTCCGGTTGGGTCGGGTCCCTACACAATTTCAAAAGTCGATCCTGGCCGTTCAATCACCTACACGCGCGACCCAAATTACTGGGGCCGCAATGTTCCGGCACAGCGCGGACTTTATAATTTCGACACGATACGTTTCGATTATTACCGCGATGACAGCATAGCCTTGCAGGCTTTCAAGGCTGGGCAATTTGATCTACGCCGCGAGAATGATCCGAATAAGTGGGTGACGGCGTACGACTCGCCAGCCGTAACGGACGGGCGCGTGACATTAGAAAAGCTTGAACATCATCGCACCGAGCCAGCCTATGGTTTTATTCTCAACACGCGCCGCGATCCTTTCAAAGACCCGGCACTGCGTGCCGCGCTCGAATACACATTCGATTTTGAATGGATCAACCATAATCTATTCCATGACCAATATCATCGCACCACGAGTTTCTTCCCAAATTCGGAACTCGCCGCACCCGCGCTACCCGAAGGCAAAGAGTTGGCGATTTTGAATAATTATCGCGCACAATTGCCATCGGAGATTTTTACAACGCCCGTCACGCCGCCGACAACCGATGGTAGCGAAGGGGGTTTGCGTCATAATCTTTTGAAAGCCGCCGAGATATTGCACAAGGCTGGATATGTTTTGCGCAATGACCAGCTCTATGCGCCGCAATCAGACAAACCAATTACGTTCGAAATTCTACTCAGCGACCCAATGGAAGAAAAAGTTGCGCTCACTTGGGTGCGCGCATTGAAAAGCCTCGGCATTGCCGCGCGCGTGCATACGGTTGATAGCGCACAATATCAGGCGCGGTTGGCGGCATTCGATTATGACGTGACGACCGGCAAATGGATCAACTCCCTGTCGCCCGGCAATGAACAAATCTTTTTCTGGGGATCTGCGGCGGCAGATCAGCCCGGAAGCCGCAACTATCCCGGCATTAAAAACTCGGTTGTCGATGCGTTAGCAACAGCGATTCCGGCCGCCGCAACACGCGAAGATTTGGTCACAACGACGCATGCGCTCGATCGCGTTCTGTTATCGGGCCATTATGTCATTCCATTTTATTATCTCGGCGCCGACGACATCGCCTATTGGACGGCACATTTGCATCATCCATCCACGATGCCGCTTTACGGTACTGTACTTGAAAGCTGGTGGTCTCAATAAACGCCGGGGATCAATCGCGCCGTGCGCTTGGCATATTTTTTATATTCTGGAAATGTTTCGCTGAGCACATGCTCTTCATAATGCATGCGCACCAACTGCAAAGCGAATTGCGTGATAACGAGGGTGATCGTAAGCGGCGAGATAAAGAGTATCATCGTACCGATCGTGGCTACCGCTTCAGCAAGATACAAAGGATGCCGCACAAATTTGTAAGGTCCGGTTGTCACAAGCTTCCGGCTTTCCGGCAAAATCGAAAAAGACGTGCCGAGTTTTATGACGATCCATGCCGCCATCATATTTCCAGCAAGCGAAAGACAGCTCGCGACAAGCTGCGCACTCACCGACAAATGGTCCGGCGCTTTGAACAGCACGAGACTAAACAACATAAAGCCGCCGAGCACGGCGGCAACAGCGGGTACGACGCCTGGAAATTTACTAACGGGGCGCAAGCGCACAATATAAAGAAAACCGATCATCATCGTGAAAATACCGGCCGCGAGAATGGATAGGCCGTGACTGAAAGACGTGATGTTGAAGGCCGCCATGTCAGCGCGATGAAATTGCGCCATCGCGTTTTTATAATAAATCCCCGACACGAAAGCGAAAAAAAGTCCCAGCACAACCCGTGTTGCAAAATCGATTAAGCGCGCATGATTAAATGCGCGTCCTTTTTTTCCAATTAGTGACCGAGCCATGCTTGCTTCTCACGATTATGGGGCTGACCCGATGATGCCTGTCGTTTACAAAACAGATGTTACGGGCGCGGGTAAAATTCAAATATCGGCGAATTGCGACAAAAAGGTCACAGCGGGTTTAACCCAGACCCATTTTTCAACCCCTGCATGTAAGCGTACCCGTCTGGGTTAAGTATGAATTTCGGATAACAACGAAATTCGAACTATTTTCATTTTAGTTCGTTATAAGTCATGGCGTTGTTTTTCGTTGAAAAACCCCCATTTTTTAGTTTTTTTTAATTGTATGGGCCTAATCTGGTGTTACTTTTTCATGATCTTTTCCGCGCGGCCAGGAAACGAGGATGCTTGAGGTATTTGGGTCACATCATTATTCGTTTGCTCAAACGAGAAAAAGGCGCAACCGCGATTGAATACGCGATGATCGCGTCTCTTGTCGCCATCGGCATCGCAACAGCATGTACATCGATGGGCAGCACCCTGAACGGCATCTTTACCAGCGTCTCAAACGCTCTATAACCCTCCTCACAGCAGCATCGTTACGCAAACAGCAGGATCATGCCGCGCCATTTCCGCGCGCTTTAAACGAGGCCAAATCTAGAGGAAAATTTTGAAATTCGAACCAGTTTGTTTCTAGATTACCCTGTTGTTTTTATTGGAAATAATTCAGCTTCGATTCATATTTTCTTAAATCATCTAGCCTAGTCTGAGAGCAACCCCGAACCTGATCAGGTTCTTTGTTATGAGGAGGAACAAGACTATGCGTAACATCATTCGCTTTATGAAGCAGGAAGAAGGCGCCACGGCCATTGAATACGGTCTGATCGCCGCTCTGATTGCCGTTGTGATCATAACGGTCGTAACGACACTCGGCAGCAACCTGGCCGCGACATTCCAAAGCGTATCAAACGCGCTTTAAGTTTCGTAAGTCTAAGTTGCAAAGCAAGATGCCGGCGAATGCGCCGGCATCTTTTTTTTAAGTTCTTTTTTGTCCTAAGCGAAAGTGCCGTACAAAAAGGATTGTCGCTACCGTAAGTGCGGTGCCGGCCAAAAGATCGGCCAGATGGTGACCACCCGCAACCGGTGTGGCGCCAATCACCAGAATGTTCAGAACAACGAATAAGGGGAATAAAAACCGTATGCCGCGTGCCGCATAGGTATAGATGATTGCTAGCGCCAGATGGAAAGAGGGAAACTGGACAACGCCCTGGATCTTGCTTTGGCCAATGACCTTTATCGTTCCCTCACGTAACGCCATAAAGGCCTGAACATAAGGCTGTTCGGCTTCAATATGAAAATAGCCATAAGCACCCATCGCCGGCCATAAAACCGATATCAATGTGGAGGTAAGGCCAGAAATAACCAGCAGCCATAGAAATTCCCAGTTACGCGCAATATCGCCGCGAAAATTGAGTACCAGCAACAAAACAACCATTTGAGGAACGGAGCTTGCGTAAGCCAGCTTTAAAATAAAATAGAGTTGCGGGCGGCTCACGACCCAATTATGCATCGCGGGCCAATCAAAACCGATGGCATGATCAACACCCACAAGGTAAGAATCGATCAGTGGCTGGCGCAATGTAACCCCGAGATAACTAAGTACAGCACCGGCGGCCATGAAGATGAGGACAGCTGAGGTCGTTTCAGCCAGTGTTGCAATACGCACGACGGGGCGAATGCGCGTGTAAAACCAGGCCAATACCCCTGTGCATGCGGAGGCGATAAAAGTGGAGAGCAAAACCTTGGGGGCGACTGACATGCCCTGAACTAAAAGCCCGGCGGCGTCGCATACCAGCAAGATAACAATCAAAAGCCATAGGGCTGGTATGGTCTTCAATTTATCCATCCTTTTTGCCCCTATCTATTTGTTTCGGCAGTTCTTTTTGGCCTTTAAATCTTACCAAATCTTTAAAGGGAATAGCTTCGAAAATACATACGATCTCGTTCTTAATCCGAGAGCAAATCAAGATCGTTTCTATCTAGAAACGATCTAAGAAGACACATGCTTTGGAAAAAGTGCAAAGCGACAAGCCGATTCACCGCTCTTTAATCTTAATAAGACCATAGTTAGCGATCGAAATCCCCTCGGATGCGACACTTTTAAGGTTAACTCATGCTTTTGGCTTTGGCCGCTTTTCATATAGCCGTTCTTCTGGCTGCCGCCGCTTTATTGATTGCCGCCGCAATCAATGATGCGCGTCATTACCGGATTCCTAACATCGTGTGCGCGGCCCTTCTGGTGTTGTTTCCGATATTTGTGATCACGGCACCGCGATCGATTGAGTGGGAGCAAAACCTCATGGTATTCGGTCTCATGCTGATCTCAGGCTTCGTCATGTTCATCGGCAGCCTCGCGGGCGCCGGCGATATCAAACTGCTCGCCGCAACAGGTCTGTGGGCAGGGCCGCATCTCGTTGCCGTGTTTTTGATCATGACGGCAATTGCGGGCGGGGTGCTCGCACTCACGATTGCGCTCTTGGCCTACATTCGTAATTTTTCTGGCAAGCAAGCTGTTGCGGTGGCGAAAGTTCCGATCCCTTACGGGATTGCGATTGCGGTGGGTGGGCTCAGTACGATTTACAAACTGTCACAACCTATTTTATTTCCTGGCTAAAGGATAACGATGATGGCTCAACGAAAAATCATGTTGCTTCTGGTCGCGGGCGTCATCGCGATCATCACTGTTTTTGTGGCACGTGCGCTTATCGCACCAGCGCCGGAAGTGACGGCGCCCCCCGTCGTTGAAAGCACGGATGTACTAGTGGCATCGCGCGATCTCCCAACTGGCAGCATCCTGAAAGACGGCGATATGAAATGGATTCCCTGGGGTTCGGGCTCCGACACATCGCAGTTCTATGTCAAAAACAAGGATGATATGAATCGCCTCATCGGCGCTGTCCTGCGTGACGGGCTACGTTCATCCGAGCCATTCCTCGTTGGCCATGTTGTGCAACCCCATGATCACGGCTTCCTCGCCGCTGTTCTCACCCCCGGCAAACGCGCGATGTCCGTGACCCTGTCGCCAAGCTCTGAAGTTGCAGGCTTTGTTTTCCCAGGCGACCATGTCGATGTCATTCTGACACATAGTTACAATCGCAAAGAGACCGAGGGACAAAGCACCGAGACGCGTCGTGTCAGCGAGACCGTTTTGACCGATGTGCGCGTTCTGGCGCTCGATCAAAAGAGCGACAGCATG
>Ga0206897_1071_pt1 | contig 23418 bp, 27 predicted proteins | sample Alteio_BWOrgHeat_49_FD_152972 | JGI IMG/M metagenome (GOLD analysis project Ga0206897, IMG submission 152972) | Enriched cells from forest soil in Barre Woods Harvard Forest LTER site, Petersham, Massachusetts, United States -... | ecosystem: Environmental > Terrestrial > Soil > Temperate forest >... | reverse complement strand
CATCGGTCAATTCTGCCGGCATTATACGGAATAGCAACTATGACCGATATAATTTTACCGACCGGGTTACCTCGACGTTGATACCCGACAAGCTCTTCCTCGATGTGACGACCATGTACGCCATCGAGGAGCGGCAAAACATTCCTGTACAGGGGCAGTACAACAATCCCCTGGTAGGGATCTATCTTTTTCCTCCCGGTTATTATGGTAAATATGATATCAAGGATTACGAGCGATTCAATCCGACCAGGAATTTCAACACGCAATACTGGCCCTTCGATCCCCTTAGCTATTATATCCAAAACCCCTATTGGATCGTCAATCGCGAAATCACTACCAGTCAGCGGAATCGATTTATCGGTACGGCTGTGCTCAGGTATATGCTACCCCTGGGGTTGAGCATCACGGGGCGGGCCAAATATGACAATGCCAGTGATAATGGAGAGATGAAAGACTATGCTTCCACGCTGGCTACCTTCAGCGGGGGGCAGGACGGGAGATATGGGGTCAATACGGCGGGTACCAGACAATTCTATGGCGACCTGCTATTGAACGGCAAAGCCCGGATGAGCCAGGTGGGTGTCGACTTCACACTTGGGGCCAGTCTGGAAGACGACAGATACCGAAGTTTGTCCGCCTATGGTCCGCTGGCCGTGATCGCCAATTTTTTCTCGCTTGCCAACATCAGCCAGAATACGATTGTCTATAGCTCGACACCGCAACAGGTGAGGCAAAACCAGGCGGTATTCGGTACGCTCCAGCTGTCCTATAAGGACCGCTTGTTCCTGGATGCCACCGGCAGGACCGACTGGAATTCGGCGCTTGCGTATACATCGAAGCAATCTATTTTTTATCCTTCTATTGGGTTATCCGGGGTGTTGAACCGTATGTTTGCCTTGCCCCTGGCGATAAGCTATGCCAAACTCCGGGTTTCCTATTCCGAGGTGGGCAATTCGCCGCCCCAATACCTGTCGAATCCGGGGTATACTGTCAGCAACGGTACGGTACAGGCCATTACGGCGATGCCCTTTGCGACCCTCCGGCCTGAAAGGACGAAGTCGATCGAAGGAGGGCTGGATCTCAGCATGCTCAATGACGCCATAACCGTTTCGGCCACTTATTATTATTCCCGTACCGTTGACCAGATCTTTTCCGTGACGGTACCTGCCGGGGTAGGTTTCAGCAGCTATTACATCAATGCAGGCCAGATCAATAACCAGGGAGTGCAGGCCACGCTCGGGTATACGCTCCGTGGCGGCAAATTCACCTGGAACCCTAATCTCGTGTTCTCGCTGAACCGGAGCACCGTAGGCAGGCTGTTGAAAAACTACAATGATCCTTATACCGGCCATGTCGAAAATGAGGACTCGCTGATCGTAGCCGGCACGAGCGGCTATGCCCAAAAGCTGGTACAGGGAAAACAGACATCGGACATCTACGCCTATGGATTCGTAAAAGATGCCAATGGCAATGTCCTCACCAATGCGCAAGGGCTGCCACAGGTCAGTCAGTATTACAGCAGGGTAGGGACGGCCGATCCCAGGTGCAATTTCGGGTTGAATAACAAGTTCAGCTATGCGCGTTTCAATCTTAGCTTTCTGGTCACCGCCCGCATAGGCGGAGTGGTGATCTCCAACACGGAAGAATTGCTGGATTTCTATGGCGAGTCTAAAAGAAGCGCCGCCGCCCGTGACGGGGGTGGGGTAGTGTTTGAGGGCAAAACGGTGAATCCACAGGCCTTTTACGGTGCGATCGGGAGTACCGGTGGTGGTGGCGGTGGCGCTCTCGCCTACTATGGCTATAGCGCTACCAATGTAAGACTGGGGGAACTGGTATTCGGTTATACGATCCCGGCAAGCGCCTTCCATAATAAGATCAGGAACCTCAATGTTAGTTTTGTCGGCCGAAATCTTTGGATGATCTATAACAAGGCGCCCTTTGACCCGGAAGCTGCCGCCTCTACCAGTACGTTTTATCAGGGGTTTGATTATTTCAATCAGCCCAGCATGCGCAATCTGGGTTTCCGGGTAAGCATTGGCCTATAATTATATCACTTCTAACTCAAAGAGCATGTATCGCCATAAAATTTTTGTACTCCTGATCATCGTGCTGGCCGGCTGCACGAAGAATTTTGATCAATACAATACGAATCCGGCTCAGGCTACAAACAGTGACCTGAACAATGACTTTGCAGGGCTGGGGGTATTTATTCCTCAGATGGAGCAGAATGTGGTAGTGGCCGACCCGCAGGCGGGTGTGGCCCCCTATCAGACGATCCAGAATTTGAATGCCGATATCTTTTCAGGTTACAATGGCACACCGACTGGCTTTAGCGGAGGGTCTTCGAATTCCCAGTACAATATCAACGGCGGCTGGAGCAATAAGGCGTTCGAGAATCCGTACAACAACATCATGTCGGCGTGGCTGCAGGTTAGGACAAGGGCCGTCAACCAGCCGGATTTCTATGCTCTTGCCAATATTATCAAAGTGGCGGGCATGCACCGCGTCACGGATATCTTTGGTCCCATCCCCTATAGCCAGTATGGCATCGGCGGTTTCGAGGTGGGGTACGATTCCCAGCAGGCGATCTACAATAGCTTTTTTAGCGAGTTGGATTCGGCTATCGCGACGTTCACTAATTTTGTCGCTGCGAACCCCGGCGTCACACCGGCGCAGAACTATGACCTGGTCTATCAGGGCAACTATGTGGAATGGATCAAATTTGCCAATTCCTTAAAGCTGCGGCTGGCGATGCATATCGTTTATGCCGATCCTGTTTTGGCGCAAAGCGAGGCAGAGTCGGCGGTGAACAACAGCTATGGCGTCATGACCGCCAACACGGATAACGCATTCTTATCTTCCAGTTCGACCATCGTGGTATACAATCCGCTTTATACCATCAATGTGGGTTTTGGCGATATCCGGATGGGGGCAGTCCTCGGTTCCTTTTTGACCGGGTATAGTGATCCGCGGACCGCAAGCTACATGCTGCCGGCACCCGGGTTTCCCGGCACGTACATCGGCGTTCGTACCGGCATCGATCTTTCTCAGGGTAACTATCGTCAGATGTCCGGCATCAATGTCCAGCTAAACTCCCCGATCCAATGGATGACGGCGGCCGAAGTGTATTTCCTTCGGGCCGAAGGCGCGCTGCGCGGATGGAATATGGGTGGAACGGCTCAATATTTCTATCAACTGGGTATACAAACCTCTTTTAGCCAATATAGTGCATCCGGCGTCGCCGGCTATATGACCAATGCTGCCAGTACCGCCGCGCCGTATACAGATCCGTATAATAAGGCAAACAACATTCCGGCAGGCAACCCGAATCTCAGCACGATCACGATCCAATGGGACAATTCCGGCGGTTTTGAGACCAGCCTGGAACGGATCATCACGCAAAAATACATCGCCATGTTCCCCAATGGGCAGGAGGCCTGGACCGAATTCCGTCGCACCCGCTATCCCAAGATATGGCCCGTCGTCGAAAATTTCAGCAATGGCGCTATCAATACCCAAATTCAAATAAGGAGATTGCCCTATCCCCCGGATGAATATAACAACAACAACAAATTCGTGACCCAGGCGGCGTCCACGCTGCTTGGCGGACCGGATAACGGCGGCACGCGTCTTTGGTGGGACCAGAAACCGTAGATGGTACCTGTATTTTCACCTTAAAAAATTTCTCTTATGAAACCGATGAATGTGCTCATTGTCTTATGTTTGCTTGTCTGCATGGTGTTTTTTATCAGCTGTTCCAAACAACTGCAATACGACAAAGTGGCTACCGATCCGCTCGCCAACCCGGCGCAGGTGGAGACCGGAATGGCCGCGACGGTGAACAGCAGCCTGATCGCTTACAAGAACAGTCCGCACCAGTTGTTTTATGCCTATGGGCTCATCTATTATGATACCTACGATTATGGGTCCGGCAAGACCATCACGACCCGGCTGGATCAGTTACCGGACAGTGTGGATATCGTAGCTCTATTTTCTACTACCGCTGATACCTCGACTTTTTGGAAGATGTTGAAGAGCACCTATATCCCGAACCTGCATGCCAAAGGAACGAGGATTGTAAGACAATGCGCGTTACCCAAGACCGTCGCGACCTTCACCGTCAATTATACCAATGACGCGACAGGCTGGGCTAAATGGGCATCTGATACATTTGCCGTTTATTCCTCTTATGGCTATGATGGGGCCGAAGTGGATATTGAACCAGGTTCGGATGATGGCACGGCCGCCGCGCAAACCCTGCAGAGCAACCTGATAAAGGCCTTGGGCAAATACTATGGGCCGAAATCGGGGAATTCGGCTACGTTATTGAATTATGACACGGACGACTATGCGTCCAATTCGATTTTCCAGGCGGTTTATACCTACATCAATTACGTTATTGGTACGGATTACTTTAACTCGAACACGGCATCGAAACAAAGCTTTTATAACACGTATGTGAACTATATCAAACCCGGTCAGTATATCCCGGGTGTCAGCTACGAAGATGGCAGCGGCGATGCGGGCAGCCCGCGGTGGGTATATCAGCTGGCAAGATGGCAGCCGACACAGGGGACAAAGGGCGGGATCGCCGCATGGGCGGCGAATTCGAATTATCACGCCAACAATTATAACGTGACCGACAGCACGATCCAGATCATGAATCCGGCGAGCGGCAGCAGCGGGATCGTATCCGGCAAGACCTATACGATCGTATCGGCGATCAATAATAGCAGCCTGCTGGATGTAGCCAACGGCGGAACGGCTGCCGGGACCAATGTGCAGCTCTATGCCAATAACGGCACGACTGCGGAGGAATGGACTGTTACAAGCGTCGGTAATGGCTATTACACGCTTCAGCCGCTGAATGCGCCGGCTATGGCGCTGAATGTCGCCGGTTCGGGTACCGCAAATTACACCCAGGTCCAGATCTTTACAGCCAACGGGTCCGCTTCTGAGCAATGGCAGATCAGCAGCGTGAGCGGGGGATATTATAGTCTTGCGCCGGCTAATGCCCCGGGCATGCGGCTGGATGTGAATGCCGGATCGGCGGCGAATGGGACGAAGGTGCAGATCTATACGGCTAATGGGACGGTTGCTCAGGAGTTTAAATTTGTTGCGCAGTAGGTTTTCCGGAAAAGATCCAGGGTCGAACTTTTTCGTACAATCAATAGGAGATTGTCTGCTGCTGGTTCAGTTATTGGTGCCTAGCTTGGTCGCTTATGAAAAAGTACCTGACTTTGTCGCTGGTGGCCGTATTGATCCTGGCTTCTCAAAAAGCGTTTTCACAGTCTGGAAAAGGGCAGATCTGTTTTATACGCCCCGGTGGCTTTACAGCTTCGGCTGTCAATTTCCGGGTCTATATTGACGGCAAACTGGTATGTAAGCTAAAGAACAAGAGTTATTCTATGCATGAGATCGATACCGGTTATCATAGGGTATCGGGACGGAATACCGGCCTAACCCTGGATAAAGGATCGAAACCGTTCAAGGTGAAAGTAGAAGCAGGGAAGACCACGTGTATCAGCGTAGTCCTGGTATCCAATAAGGTGATGTGCCAGGAGATCACGGAGAACTCCGCCATAGAGCAGCTGAAAAAATCCAAGCCGTCTATTAATTGTAGAGGGAATTGAGAAAATCGATGCCTCCTATGTCCACGTCTCCAACATCTGGTGAGAACAGTCTCTCAAGCGAGGATTTACGCCTGCTAAGCGGTAGTCTTGGAGACATCATTCGGCTTTTGCATGCGGTTTATCGTCATTACCCGGTTGGCTATTTTTACTTAAAAGATAAGTATCCGGGTTACCAGGAGATGAAAGAGATCGTCGCTAAAAAGATGAACAGCGAATGCAACGACCCTTTATCCATCTCCAATGTATTTGCCCGGGATCTGCAGGAACAGCTGGGTAAGATCAAGGTTATCAACAGGAATTATGAAAATTTTCCTAACTATGTTTTTGATGTCCGGATTTCGTCGAAACACCTGATTAAGTTGGCGCACTCCTGTTATCTAACTGTCTGTATTTCACTTTTGTGTGATTATTATACCCTTTTCTTTGTAGATGAATTTAGTGGGAAGGGTCCCAATGATGAAAATAATCAGCCGGCACTTCACCCTTCTCCGCATTATGTATATTCGTTCAATACCAGTCTGCCGAAAGCGAACCCTCAACTGATGGCAAACATCAACTTAGTCCTACGGACCCATTTCCCGGGTAAGACCTATATATCGCACGCTCTATTGATGGAGCCCCCTTTTTTTTCACGGGTGGCTCCTTTTGGACAAAGCGTTTCGCCGCAAGAATGGGATAATTATTACAGTTTCTATAGTCTTCTTTTTTCAGGCGCAAATAATGTGCGCTTTCAGATCCTCGATTAGAAAATATCGTTTTTTATAGTTTTTTGCCCTGCCGTGGGTGTAAGGGCGTTTTGGAACAGTATATATCATATGGAAGTTCCAAATGAAATTATTGACTTGATCCCGAAGTACCTCGCCGGTACCGCTACAGATGACGAACGGGCAATGATCAACGAATGGTATCGCACGTATACCCTGCCGGCGGTTGTGATCTTCACGTCGCAATCGGAGAAGGAGATCGGAGAGCGCATAAAGACCCGGTTGGCTCAATCCTTAAAATCTTCCAGGCTGGCTAGCGTATTTAGATGGCGGGGAATAGCAAAGATCGCGGCTGTATTCCTGGTGATCGCTCTTTCCGCAGGGCTTTATTGGTTCCGGGCGTCTCGGGGAGACGTGCGCCAAAAAAGCGGGTCGCCGGGGACGGTCATCGGGGACATTCGCCCGGGCGGAAACCGGGCTACCCTGACGTTGGCTGGTGGAACAAAGGTTGATCTTGACAGCACCACCGGTGAATTTTTGCGCCTGCAGGGGAATACCCGGATCGTGAAGACCGGTAAGGAGGTTTTGCAATTCCAGTTAGCGCTACCATCCGTTTCTTCCAAAGTCACGCTTTATGACGAAATGGCTACGCCAAATGGCGGGCAGTATGCCATGAAACTGGCCGATGGCACCCGTGTTTGGCTGAATTCGGCTTCCTCGATCCGGTTTCCCGCTGAATTCGGCGACAAAGCCAGGGAGGTGGAGATAACGGGGGAGGTATATTTTGAAGTTGCGCCGGCCTGTTTTACAAACGGGCGAAGAAAACCTTTTATCGTGCATGTAAACAAAAACTTCCCGGAAGATGCCCTGGATGTCGAGGTCATGGGAACCCATTTCGACATTAATGCATATCGGGATGAAGCAAAGTCATTTACCACCTTAATAGAGGGAAGGGTTATCGTAAGAAACGGCGGGAATTCGGTAGTCATCAAACCGGGGGAACAGGCCAGCGTGGGCAGGATCTCGATGCAACTAAATAATGGATGTATTTTATATAATTCTTTTCGACTGTCGGCTTCAATGAAATTAATCTTGTCAATTACTCTTTCCATGTAGAATAACGTCTATGCTAAGATAGAAGTAGATCGAGGCATTTTTTGAGAATGCGCAGATACTTTTGTAGGATGGTCCCATGGATAAAAATGAGAAAAAAGCTAAAATTTATCCTGCATAAAACGGGGATTGTGATCTTCTGTATACTTTTAGTGCTTTTCGTATTCGTAGTCTGCAGCGTGCTCTTTTTCATGTGTTTCAATCTCAAGTATTGATCTGATTCGGTATCGGTTGAGGTGTTCATAGTCGCTGCCGAATGAGGGATTGGTAAGGGAAGCGCTTAAATACTCTATTGTGGCTTCCACATGGAGAATGCGGCAAGGCCTATTTTCGGGCGATCTTCAGGCTGTACAGCGGGAATCCGTTGTAGTTCACACAGAAGACAAAGGTTTCGCGTGTTATCCCCGAGAGGGTTATAACATTATTGCCGAGTCCGAGTGGGCGCTTGTAAAGTAGGTTGCCGGAGAGCTCATAGATATTCAGGGTCGCTTCTGCCGCGGGATCGGTCACCTGGATAGTGATCACCCCCGAAGCCGAATCGATGTCCATAGCCGGTTTATTGGCGGAAAGGGCAGCGGTTGACAAGTTGGACCATATATTCATATAGCGGAATATAGCGCCTGAAGGAGTCGGCCGGTCCTGGGCGCTGACAAGCAAAGACACGAGAACAGAAAATAGGGTAAAAAATACAGTTTTCATAGACGCCAAAAATAGAATTTGGCATTTGCGGCAAGGATAGATGAATTTCTATTGATGTTTAGAATTTCTGCGGTAGATTAAGTTCGACTATCGGGGTGATTGCCGGTGATCAGGAAAAATTGCCGCCGACGAGGGCGATCATCGAAATATTGAGCGTTGATGTTGCACGCTGGATAGAACTGTATCTAACTTAAAATAGAAATACGTCTATCATAGACTGGCTACACGAAAGTTTAAATTTGTCACTCAGTAATGGCCTTTCAATCAGGAAGGCGACCTGGAGCTAATGAAATTTAAATCAAATGGAAGTTTTAGAATTACAAGATCTTAAGGTGAATGTAAGATTGGTGTTATCAGCCTTGTGGACGACCGTTATGTTTTGCTATATTTATGGAGATTATTTTGAGCTGTATGTGCCAAAAAAAGTTCAAGGGCTTTTAAACGGGCAAAACTTATTGAATAGTCCAATAAAGTTATTTGTTATTTCTCTTATGCTGGCGATTCCAGCTTTGATGATTTCTTTGTCTTTACTGCTTAAGCCCAGATTTTGCAGGTGGTTAAACATCTGTGTAGGGTTATTTTTTACATTATTCACGTTATTGGTTGGAATAACATCCGTATCAGCATGGACGATGTTTTATGTGTTCTTGTCTTTTCTCGAAAGTGTCTTAACTGCAATAATTGTTTGGCGTGCGTGGACCTGGAGGAAAATAAAAATATTTCCATTTAGCTAGTACCTCCGGGATCAAGAGAACTTCCTACCAGCATGATCCGGGGCCGAGTTCACCGGGAAACGGCTGTCCTTCGGGCGAAGTAAAAATAGACCGTTGTTCCTAAAGCTGCCCAGACAATGGGGACCTTCCAAATATTTTCGGTTATAGAACTGACCGGCGCCCGGGAAGATGCCGGAGGACAAGGTGGCCTTGTTCGGATTGTGTGCCGTGTGGAGCAACGAATCCGCCTCGTAAGGAGCATATCGACGCCTGTTTTGAATGGTATCCTGCTGGGCGATGCAGCCGGTGCAAAGAAACAGTTCGACCCAAAAGGCTGATAAAAATCGGACTATTTTCATACCAGTGTGCGGATTAGTCTCAATATAGGCTGATGTTGCCGTACGAATCTCCGGACCACTGATCCGGCAAAGACGAAGCTCAGTGTCAGTGAACCACCAAAATAGCCGCTAATTATTCCGCTGCGCAACCTGGAGGGTATCCAGTGAAACAACATTAAATACAGGCCTGCCGAAAAGAACAGATAGAAGACCAGTGAGGTCATCAGCAGTAAAATAAGCTTTTTATGAATCCTGCGTCTGAGGACCCGCAGATAGAGTAGGGTAGTTGCTTTAACATCATAATTATAGAGAAGATCTATCTGTGATATAGCGATATAGTGATAAACTTCAAGAGAAAATACCCCGATCAATATCGTCAATGCTCCTCTGATATAATCGATATTTCGCACCGCATAGTCCGGCACCCATATTTTCGAGATCCAGGTCACACTGATCAGGCAGGCCAATGCAAGAAGCGCCACGAGCCACAAATTCAACAAATGTCTTTTGCGCATGAGTCTTAATTGCCCGTTCAGGATTTCCAGGTGCAGGGCGTCTATTTTTGATTGCATAGTCGTATTCTTTCGGCTTCCGGCGATGAATATATAAATTCTAACATTGGTCCCGGTTAGAAGAAGTTCGAGCTTATCGTGCTGCTTATCTTATTTTTTCCGCAAGCGCTGTGCCGGCTGGGCCGGCGGAATTGGGCTCCTGGATCGACCGAAAATTAAGTAGGGGATGTAGAAACATCCCCTCAACTCTCATTCTAATACTTATCGTCTAAAAAATTCGCGTATAGTTGTTTTTTCGAGGCTTGAACTTCATTTTGCGAAAGTGTATAGGATCGCGGTTTATTTTCAATAAAGGAATGAATAAAGGGACAAAATGGGGTTAGAATAAATTCTGCCGGGTGGTAGAAAAGGTTTTTATGTTTGGGGGGAAGGGGTGCTTTTTGCATACCTCGACGCAGGACTAGAACCCGTAGCGCGTTGCTGGTGCATGCACCTGCATTCAGCTGTTCAACGACAATACTATAGATGCCGAAGGCAGGTCCACTATACCTGGTCGTACTCGGATCGGGTCCGATCACCGAAGTGGTCGTGCCGTTTGCGAAAGGCCGTTGGAATCTATTTTTTCCGGTTCCATAGTGGGGGGATGCGGCAGTAGGATGCCGTCGGGCGAAGAAGTGGGGGTGGGAGTGGGAGTACTTTTCTTACAACCCGACCCTAATAGGGAAACAAAAATCAAAAGAAACATGGTGTGCCGTGGTTCAAATAGTTTCATAAGAACAATTTGGGTCAAATTACTCTTCTGTATCCATTTGCTCTATAGAGAAAGTTCGAATCTACGATTTGTGGATTATAGATAATCTGAGCCCGGGATGTTCTGATGAAGCACAACTGGGTGCCGGTAAAGGAATTTTTGAAAAGCAGTAAACAAGATGTTGTGATCACTTTGGAGGCTCCGGATCGCTATTTCGGGTGTTAGGGGCCGCCGGTCGATAAAACATTTTCTATCGGCTGGTAGAATTTGTGCTAGCATCGTTTTGTTTCTTTTTTCATTTCTTTATTGGAAACGAAACTGATCCAGGGGTGGAATGAAAGAATATGACGGGAAGCTATCATAGCTCGACCTATAACGACAAACACTTTTGTAAAATGAATTTCAAGCTTTGAAAAATTAATTTTAAACTTAGTTTTGGAACCGGTATTTAGATGAGTTAGGGGGGTGTTTCTACACCCCTTTTTTTATTTCTGTCGATTCAAAAATATTTCCGATGATTCACCCCGAGCGATCAATTAAAAAGGGGGTGTAGAAACACCCCCTTTTTTAAAAACTCTCACTTTATTCTTATTTGTATTCAAAAACTACGTGTAAAGCCGTTTTTTCAAATCCTACCGATAGGAGCAGGTATATTTTCAATAAAGGAATGAAAAAAGGGACAAAATGCCTCTAGGACAAATTCTACCGGTTGATAGAAATTGTTTTTAGGTTGCTTTCATTGGTGTTTGATTAGGTGTATCGACTCTTGGTTTATCCTCATTGGTTGCTTACCTTGCTTTTATGCATTGTTCAGTTACTATTCGCCTTTTGCAGTCCGATTATCTTGACCTTGCCTACTCGATTACTCGCGATGCTTACAGCCTGAATTTTGCCCACCATTGGGAGGAAGGCGGCCTATCGACGTACCTCGATCTCGTATTTGGAAGAGAGGTGCTGGCCGTTGAACTTGGTAACTCATCGATTCAATATTACGTTGCCTTTGTGGACGATAAGCCAGCAGCCTTCATGAAACTGAACCTGAATTCAAATTTGCCGGGGCTTGCCCCGGAAATGGGGATTGAGTTGGAGAAGCTCTATGTCTTGCCAGCCTTTAAGGGCGTTGGTATTGGACGGCTATTTCTTGCGCAGGCCATCCGAGTTGTAAAAGAACAAGAAAAGGAGGTCTTCTGGCTGGCCGTCCTCGATAAAAATGACCAAGGGATTGCTTTTTATGAAAAGGCGGGTTTCCGAAAGCATAGCAAAATGCAGGTGCACTATCCAAAGTTTAAAGAGGAATTAAAAGGTATGTGGCGGATGATAATGCCTATACAAAAATGAAACAATATGCTGCAGGACAGGTCCTATATCGCCCTAGGGCGAGGCTGCATTGGGGCGTCAGGGGTAGGATCCAGGTGATCGGCGGCTTCGGCTGTTCCACAACCTCTTTTATTCCGGGCCGCAGGTCGATTGGGCCATTCAACATAAAACTTTTTCTACCGACCGGCAGAATTTGTTTTACCGTTATTTTCTCTCTTTTTTCATTCCTTTATTAAGAATAAACCTGAGTCTATGGGCAATATGAGAGCATAGGGCGAGACGGACTATAGTAGGTCGACCTATTCCGACATACGCTTTAGCAAAATGAATTTCAAACTTTGAAAATAAAGTTTTACGCCTGGATTTTTAACCCAAATTTTAAGATGAATTTGAGCAGTATTTTTGAGCGGGGGTGTTTCTACACCCCTCTTTTATTTTCGTCGATTCCAAAAACAACTTCCGCCGACCCACCCGACCGATCTATGGATGGGTGGCGGCGCCCCGGATCTCGTAAGATGTATTGAATCGTATGCTTACCAGGAGATGAGAGAGTCCCAGCGGGATCACGTACATAAAGCTATCCAACCGGTACGGGTCTGAATACGGATCACGCGGCTGCAGGAGCATGTCGAATTCCAACTGCACTTGGTAATTAAGTAGACGAATTTTTTAGCGATTCCTGGAGCATATAGTTCTACCTTGGTAGTGAAAAAATGCATCAAATGAATACAATCGTATACGTCGGGACAAGCCTTGATGGCTTTATTGCAAGAACAGATGGGGATTTCGATTGGTTGTCCCAATTTGCGAACGATGAGGCTATGCGTGCTTATGAAGAATTCATTGACAGGATCGATGCGATCGTAATTGGAAGGGGCACGTTTGAAAAAGTACTTACTTTCCCCTCCTGGCCCTATGAGAAGAGAGTATTTGTGCTCAGTACCAGCATCACAGAAGCGCCGGAAAATGTCAGGGAGAAAGTAACCATTCTTTCGATGGAACCAGGAGCGTTGTTAAGCTATCTTTCCACCATGGGTTATTCTACTATCTATATTGACGGCGGAAAAGTTATTCAGAGCTTTTTAAGAGAAAATCTCGTAGATGAGCTGATAGTTTCAAAGGCTCCGATGCTCATAGGAAGCGGTATTCCATTGTTCGGTTTCCTTGATCATGATCTTGAATTCAAACATATCAGGACCGATGTCTGTTCGAATGGGCTTGTACGAAGCTATTATGAAAGAAAAGTAAATGTCTCAAAATAGTAGGCTGATGAAAATCAGCTACTTACAAACTGTGATGGATCAGAACGGCCCTATCGATTTCAAAAATGATCATTAAAGGGATGGTGTTTCAAATCAGCAGATTTTTAGCAAGGGCAAGGCTTAAGGACCCGAATGGCGGGCGTATGCTGGGTTGTCGTTCTATTGGTGGGGATAGATGACGATGGAAAAGGACCTGCAGACGTTGTCGTTCTTTTCGAAGCGGCCCATCTGCCCATTACAACTTTTCGTACAAAGCCCGGAGCCGGTCGCGCGTCATGATCTTTTCCCAGTCCTTTCCGAGCGCGTTTTCCCACAGCGGCTTCATCACTAGAGAAACGTCGATCATCGTATTGAATTGTTCGTCGGTGAGTCCTTTTGTAATATGTTGTGGGATATCGATCTTTTTTTTTTCCACCATCTTCTTGAACTCCCGGACCCCTTGGGGGTAGAACTCTTCGAGATGGTCGAATACGATGCAGTTGCCGATGCCGTGTTTGGTGCCCAGGAGATAGGCCAGGCCGTAGCTGACGGCGTGGGCGACCCCTACCTGGGAATAGGCAATGCTCATGCCCCCGTCATAGGAGGCCATCATCAGTTTATCATCGCTATCGGCATCCCAGCGATCTTTTTTGACATAGACCTCCTGGCAGAGCTGGAGGGCTTTCTCGCCATAGGATTTACTAAACTCGTTGAGGTAGGTTCCCTGGAGGCTTTCGATGCAGTGGATATAGCAGTCCATGCCGGTGTAAAAGCGCTGGTTTACAGGCGCGTCGGCGGTGAGCTCGGGGTCGAGGACGATCTGGTCGAAGGGCGTGTGGTCGGAGTTCATCCCCAGCTTTTTGGTAGGACCCGTGAGAACGGTGGTCCGGGAGACTTCCGCGCCGGTACCGCTGAGGGTGGGGATGCCGACTTTATAGACGCCGGGCAGCTTTACGAGGTCCCATCCCTGGTAGTCGGCGGAGGAGCCGGGGTTAGTCATCATCAGGGAGACGGCTTTGGCAAGGTCCATGGCGGAGCCGCCGCCGATGCCGATGATCCCGCTGACCGTGCCGAACTCCTGTTTGAGCCCGGCGGCCAATTTGTCGACATAGGACGTCTTGGGTTCGTAGGTGACGTCGACGAAGATCAGTTTGTCTTTGCCGCGAAGGGGGATGCGTTTGGCAAGGGGTTTATTTTCAAAATAGTGGTCGAGGAGAAAAACCATGGGGGCGTCGCCTTTTCTTCGGGGCGCCAGAATTTCATCCAGCTGGTTAAAGCTTCCCCGGCCAAACACGACATATCCCACCATTTTGAAATTGCGAAACTTGTTCACGCTCATAACATATCAGATTGAGCCGCAAAGTTAAGGAAAGAATGGTGGTTATCCGGTCGCCTGGTCCAGCCGACCTTTACCGTCGAATGTTGGCCTACCGGCACGTGTCCCCTGGCAGGCTCAATAAGGGTATTGCAAGCCGCCATTTTTGGGCGGGAATAGGCGACGATGTCCATAGGCGAAGTTTTCATACTAGAAATTTTTCTATCTCTACTTCAGCAGTTGCCGATATATTTGTCCCGGGCTTTTTTCAAAACCATAGCAAATCATGACTGAACTAAATGAATTAAAAGATCCGGGGGCGACAGAGTTCTACGAGCGAATATTCGAAAAACTGGATTATGAAAACGAGGACCTTCGGGGAAAGGAATTTCACCATTGCAAATTTGTACAATGTAATCTTAAAGGGGTTGATTTTTCCAAGGCCGTATTCAACGATTGCAAGTTCGAAAAGTGTGACCTGAGTCTTATAAAGATCGAAAAGACAGTTTTTCAGGACCTTCTGGTCGGACAATCCAAGATGGTAGGGATCGATTGGACAATTTCTGGCTTACAAAAAAAGCCTAAGTTGCACAATAGACTCACCTTTATCGGATCCGATATCAGCTTTTCACTTTTTATTGACTGCAACCTACGTGGAATTTCGATTATGGAGTGTAAGGCAAAGGAAGTTGACTTTTCCGGGGCCGATCTCTGTGATTCGAAGCTCATAAAAACAGACTTTGAAAGAGCGACATTTTTTGGGACCAACCTTGGCAATGCCGACTTTACCAATGCGGTAAACTATTTAATTAATGTTTGCGACAATAAAGTAACAAAAGCTAAATTTTCTTTTCCAGAAGTTTTGGATCTGGTGAAAATTCACGGGATCGTCATAGAAGGCCTTGATTAGGATCGTTTTTAATGGGTAGCGGAAGATGTTTAAAGAATGGATAGATGCTGTGGTTTCTATTTCCCGGGAATGGCCTTTTTGAAGACGTCGATGAAAATATAGGTGGCAGTGAAGATGTTGAACCCGATTGTTAGCGCGAACAGATAGTCCAGGGGCATCGCTTTGCCGAACAGGACGTAAATGGCGGCGGCTATTCCTAAGACGAGATTGGCAGTGCCGATGAAGATATACCAAAACGACCCGTTTGTTTTGATGACCCGGAACAGGCGAAGGGCCAGGACGATGGGACTGATCGCGGAGATCATTACCCAGATAACGAAAACGTTGGCGGCTACGGAGGTTAATTTGCTGGTAGAGTGTGCGGCGAGCAGCTCCAGGAGGAAGGCTATTACGCCGATCACAATGAAAGACCATAGGAGATTGACCCACTTCATTTTATTGCTGTTGGGGCTATGTTATTGTTGGTTGATACCTTCCAAGGCGCGCCATTCGGCAGTCAGGTACGCCTGCCAGCCGGTCTGCACCGCTTCCGCGAGCTGGTAATAGTGTTGCTCTTTTTCCTCCCGGAAAAATGAACCGTGTTGGCTGAGTTCGAGCTTGATGGTCGAGCCGTCGGCCAACTGGCAGGTGGCGACATAGTAGCCCATGAAAACGGGTTGTTTGTCCTGGGGGATCTCGGTGATGGAATGAAGGAAGGCTTGGACGGAGTCGTTGTTTAACATAACGGCTTTGATGGTTTTGAGCGTGTCGAGGGATAACGCATATCCCCGATGGGAGCGCACGTAATAGAGTTTCCAGTTCGTAGTTTTCGACCAGTCGATGGAATAATGCGGCGATGGCGCGGCATGGATCTCCAGTGCCGGTTGCTTAAAGCTCACGAGGGAGAGGGAGATGAACACGTAGAAGGATAATTTCATTTTTTTCATGATTTTAAGGACTAATTGCAATTGCCTGTGTTAGGGTGTGCGGATTCGGTTGTGCTACGAGTCATATTGGACTGTAGGGCCATATTGCGGATATCTTCCCCGAGATCACCGGGGTCATCACCTGATCCGCCAAGCCAGGTGCCCGTTTTTGTTGAAATGGCGACACCGCCGGCATTCAACGCTCCCAGCGCAAAACTCGTGCAATTGTTGCTATTCAGATCATATAAAAAGCCAGGGTTATTGCCCTGGGATACATAATTCAGCATGTTAAAGAACTGGGCATCGTTCACCGTGATGGACAGAGAGATATCGTAAAGCGAGCTTTCGTTGTCATCCAACTGGCCCTGATCGGTGGGATATTTGGGGTTTACATTTGTTTTGGGGTAAAAGCCGACGTTTCGGGTGATGGTGGTACCGCCGTAGGACTCGGTAAATACCAGGAAAGTGTGTCCTACGTCGAAGGGGTTGCCGCGTTGAAGCGTGCCGCCGATGCCATTACTGAATGTCCAGGGCTCCCTGGTGCCCGGTTCGGGCTGGTCGACGCAGACGGTGACGGAATATTTATGGTCGGCGCCGCCGACGTTGGTAAAGCATTTGAAATAGTCCTGGATATTGGCGATGGGATTGGAGCCGGAGGCCACGGTGATAGTCGCCAGGACCACGGGGCTAAGAGCGCGCCTTAGATCAGGTAGGCCAGGGATGGGCGAAGTGATGGGGTCTGGAAAATAGTAATTGTTACAACCGGCCGGCTCCGACCAGGTGTATTGCTCATCGGGGTCGTCTGCAGAGTAATTGTAGCCACTGATTTGGTCGCATTGACTGATGATGACGTCGGGGGTTGTGGCGGCTGGGGTAACGGTTGGTTTGTTACCTGTTTCCTGGGTTTTCATGGTCAGCAGGACGCCATCCGGAGTCGCCTTTAGTTGTTGGATTCGATGGCCGGCCCAGTCTTCGACAAAGGCGATGCCTGAAAAATTGGTGCTTCGTATCGCCCCGGTGTCAGGGAATCCTGTAATTAAGAGTGACTGATAGTAATTGGCGGAGTCTTTATAGATCAGCAGATGGGCGAGATCGTTCAGGGAGTAGAGTTTGGTTCCGCCAAAATTGGTTTGGATACAGAGTTTTTGGGTATAGGTGACCGGAACAAGGACGGCGGGACCGACGGAAAGCGATAAAACAGCAGCCTTTGACCAATCGGGATCTTTGTCCGTATCGAGCCGGGGATTACCCGTTTTAGGCCGGGGCAGGGGGGCAATGGCTTGCTGGAAGTACTGTCGGGCTTTGTCGATGGTTGCCTCGTCGCGCTGCTTGGAGGCGGACTCGTTGCTTGTTTTGTGACAGGCGAGGAAACAGGTCAGGAGCAGACCGGGTAAGATAAGGAATAAGGCGTAACGCATAGATAAGGTTTGGACTGGAGCGTTCGCGTTTGGGAACGACAGCCAGTCGGTTATAGTAGCTGGTTAACGTCATAAAATTAGGGGGTTTGTCGATCAAAAAGTACAGTCCCGGCCACGTGAAGACACGAAAATAACGGATGCTAATTTTTTCGCCGGCTACTATTTTTCCATTAGGTGAACCTAAAGTAAAGGCTTGCTCGAGCTAGCCGAAATGCGTATTAGCCTCGTGTCAGGAGGGCTAGGGATGAGATCGCTTATGGCCGGTGGATGGCCGATTTTTGATCAGGATCAGCCGGGCGAGCGGCGGGGTTTTGAGCATGTGTGCCAGGCGCTGCTGGACGATTGCGCGGGTTTCCTTTTTGATCTGTTCGAAATTGGCCTGGATCGTTTCGGGAGCGACGGTACGGATGACCGGGAGGGGTTCCCAGGTTGCCTCTTCCCGGGCGATGGCCTGGTGATCGATGCTGATCTTGCAGTGAAAGCCCTTGAGCGGGTTGGGTTGGGTCGGATTATCGGCGGTAACCCCGACGAATTCGCCGGAAGAAAGCATCGCGATCTTGCTGGCCGGGATCGCTGGATCGAGATGGCGGCTTTGGTTGATGGAGGTGTCGCGGCTGTTCGTGTTTGTGGAGGAGCGTTCTTGCAGGATCTTGGGGAAATTTTCCGCGACCAGTTTGGCGGAGTCGCCGGTGACCCGGCCGGAAAGAAGATTTCCCGGCAGGTTAAAAAGAGCGTCGGCTTGCTGTCGGCCATACTCCGCGCGCAATTGACTTTGGTCCTGGAGGCCGATGGAGATCGCTACCTTATACTCGCGGCCGATGGCCATGACGGACGACAGATTGGGGACATAAAAGGACGAGGCTTCGTCTGCGATGATATGGCTGGGATGGCCGCCGAAACGCACCGCGAGTTTAAATAGTTGTGCGAAATAGAGGCTGATGACTGTGCCATAAATTCGTTGTTTTTGTGGGTTGGATCCGATACAAACGACTTTGGGTTGAAGCGGATCATTGATGTCCAGGGTGAAATCACTGCCGGATAAAAGATAATACAATCTTGGGCTGGCGAGCGACGCCAGCGGAACCCGGGCGCTGTCGACCTGGCCCTGTAATTGCTCCATCGTGTTTTCTTCATAAGCTACCACGAAGCTGTTGATGCGGGTCTCGATCTCGGGATAGGAGCGAAGAACGGAGAAGAGTTCGTGGTAAGGGGTTTGGATAAGCTCGATCAGGTGAGGTAGCGTACAGTACCTGCCATTTTCATATTGCCGCAGGAACCAGATGTTGGCGGTGAAAAAACCAATCGCAGATTCACAAAAAAAGTCACCCTCTTTGTCGATCCAGTCGCGATTAATGGCCAGCAACATGGTCCTGGCGGCTTCCACCGCGTCGGAGATGTCCATGAGGGATGCTGGGTGCAGGGGGTTGCATCGATGCGACCGGGACAGATCGTCAAAATTTAGAGAATAGAAAGTGGGCGGATTGACGTGGTTTTTATAGACGGATCGGAAGGTGTTATAGGTCAGGCGGGTAAGCCCGTCGTATTTCAGATCATAGACGAGGAGCGCCATGTTCTGCGCGATGCTTTGCTGGATCATCTGCCTGAAGATATAACGGGTCTTCCCGGATCCTGGCTTGCCCATGACGAGGGTGCCGGGGTAGATGTCCAGGTTGATGACGCTTTTCCGGGTCTGGCTGCCTAATTTATACGTGGCGTTGAGATGGACGGACTGCGGGCTTCGAAGCAGTTTTTCCTGCTGGGGGAAGGTTTCGTTGGCGTCATTAAAGATACTGGTGGAAAAAAAGCCGGTGACCCGGGCGGCGGCGGTTTGAAGAAGGGGATAGAATAGGATGAGACCGGCCAATGTGCTGCCAATATAAAGAATAGCCAGGGTTGAGGGTTGGGCGGTCAACAGGAGCAGGAGGTCGCTACCGAAATAGAGGGCGATGGCTACGGTAGCCTGTCGGATAATCCTTCGCCGGGATAGCATAGTGCTTTGTCCGCTGAGCAACGCCAGGGCAATAAAGAAAAGGATGATGGCTTTTGACGTAGCCTTGTGATGGAAGGGACCGGTGAGATGCAAGGCGAACCGGTCGATGAGCGGTGTTGTCAATTGCCATTGGTGGAAGGCACCGTAACAGAAATAGTAGAAATGGAGAGCTAAAAAGGTGATCGCGAGAATGCCGCCTATGAGTTGAATCGGACGATATTGATCATTTGAGGACATATGCATTTTTTTAATGGTGAATGGTTATCTGGATATCCGTCGGCCAATGGACTGGTCTTGTTGTAAATTTTGTTCCTGGTTTTCCCGCTGCTGTTGTTGAAAGGTTTGGTGCAATTGTTCTTTTTGGTAGTCGGGGGGGAACTGCCGTGCGTCGACGGCCATTTTGAGCTGATGATCGATGTAAAAGAGGTCGGTTGGCTGGTCGGTCCCGGATCGCGTTTGGAACAATTCTATGCCTGCGGGTCGCAGATCGGTTTTGAATTCTTCGAAAGAGGCCGGGCCTTGAAACAAGACCTGGTCGATCTTCTCGCGAACCTCGGGTAGCTGTTGTTCGCGGGTAGATTGGTTGATGGTATAGAGCTTTTCCAGGTTGACGAGGGTGGGCTGGAAGGAATAGTCGGAGGCCTTGACGGGGGCGCTTTTCTTTTTGCCTTCATCGTCGGTGACGCGGTAGACCAGGCCGCCGTTTTCATAAGTGGCGCTGCCTTTTTTGCCCCGATCGGCTAATACATTGTATTGCCGGAGGATGGCGTTGTATTCTTCGAAGCTGGTAAAATTATATTCGGCGCCGACCATTTGGAGGATGTCGCGCATGGCCTGTTTGGTTGGGTTATGCTTACCATATTCGGCGCGCTGGACCTGGTCGGGCTCGAGGGTTTTTGATTCCTTTTGGCTCCTTTCACCGGCCCGGATCAATCCGAATTCTTCCTCGATGGCTTTCCGGGTCGGCTCGGAAATATCCCGTGGCAGGTTGTGCGTTTCGATGCGGTCCCCATCCGGCCGGATGAGCGATGAGATGAGGTGGATGTGTGGGTGTCCGGCGTCGGTATGCTGGTAGACGAGATAGGGTTGGTCCTGCATGTTGAGGCCTGCCATGTACCGGTCGGCGATGGCGGAAAGCTGCTGTGTCGTGAGCATTTCGCGGGGATCGAAATTCAGAGAAGCGTGCAACATATTTGTTTCGGCGCGGTTGTTCAGCTCGTTGAGCCGGTCGAAACGTTCGAGCTTTTCGTGGAATTCGAGGCGCGAAGGATCGGTGAGAAATCCGTTGGAATGGATGAGAACGGCATCGTTTTGTAACACTTTTTTCTCATTGTAAAGAAGACTCGTGCCGCCTTTATCGGTAAAATTCAGACGTGCGACCATTGGCGGTAAATAGCTTGCAGGTGAGTGGAAATGGTTTCGATGTGTTGGAGGACCCGGTTCTTGTCCTGCTCGGTGAGGAGGAGCCATTGCTGGATCTCGGCGACGGAGTTTAGCGTGTGGAGACGATGGACGGCCTGGTTGAAATTGTTGCCGATGCTGTTGAGGTCGTTCCGGAGCCGGGTCATATCGGCGAGGAAGTCGTCGAGGGACTGGTTGCGGTAGCGGATGGACACGGGTTTTTGAAGCAGTACGCGCCGGGCGTAATCGCTGACGGAGGGCGAGAGGGACTGCGAGGCCAGCTGGCCTAATTGGGTGGCTTCCTCGGCGGTAAGCCGGATCGTGAGCCAGGTCGATCGTATGGTTTTCTTTGATGTCATGTTTTTGAGTTTTTGTTGCGTGTTTGTCGGGGAAGAGTCAAGGATTGAATGCCAAAAGGAGATTATGCAGGCCGAGCGTCAGCGAGGCCAGGGCCATCCAGACCGGAAAACTCCGGTCTTCCAGATCGGTTTGCATGAGGGCCATAAAGGCAATGCCAACGCCGGCGAAACACTTTACAAATATCAATATCCGGAGGGAAAGGCTGCGGGTGTGGATGAACAAGGTCCGGCCTAAGGCGGCGATGTTGCGGAATAAGAGCCAGGTCGACGCGATGATCGGAAAATAAAAGACGATCTCGACGGGTTTGACAAACAGTAAAGCGGCCAGGGAAAGATCGAACATCGCGGCGACGAAAGACAAATTCCCGCCGGAGGCGTTGTTCCGGAAAGTGCCAGTGACGGTGTCCAGGACGAAACTAAGGAGTATAGCGATCTGAAAAAAGATCGCCAGGCGGGCGATACCCGACGGCTGCAGCCGATAGAGAAAGGCAGCGCAAACAAAAAGCCAAAGGCCGAGAAGGAAAAACAGCCACCAATAAGCATCGATGCGTTTTCCGGAGAAGTGCTGGGACATTCGTAAACTTTAAACTTTATTGAAAGTAAGATAGTTTCGACGGGTAAAGCATAGACAATGTTCGAGTTTGCCTGTTGCGGCGGGAATGCCAGGCATGAAGGTGGTTTGGAAAGAGCCCGCCGGAGCGGGCTCTTTGGTTTGGCGTTGAGGCTGGTTTAGTCCGTGTCGGCCTCGTCTTTGAGATTGAAGTTGGCGAGGCTGAAAGGGAAGCCTGCTTCGAGATAGCGCTGGATCAGGGTCGCCAGCTGGGCCTGGTCGCAGGTGAATTGAAACAGGACCAGCAGGGGAGACTCGGGGTCCTGGAGGGTGCGGAATTGGAAGCCGACCACCTTGTTCAAAGCGAGGAACAGATGGGCGTGCCAGGGGAAGACGCTGAACCGGAAGTAGGGATCCGGGCGGCTGTCTTTATAGATGCCGAGTGATGATGGTGTCGTTGCTGTCATGGGGATAAATTTTGAAATGACTGAATGAGGATTAAATGGAAAAGCCCGCCGGAGCGGGCCTTTGTGTTAGCCGGGAATTACCGGATCGTAGATGATCTTGATCGGGAAGCTGGTTTCGCTCATGATGCCGATGTGGCGGTAGAGTTCGGAGCGTTCGACGATCAGCGGCTCGGATTTCGGTGGCTGGACGATGCCGGGATCGCCGCTTTCTGCCCGGGCATTAGCGACGATCCGCTGGGCGTCGGGGCCGAAGGCGAAGTAATAAGGGCCGACCTGGAAGAGCAGGGTATTGCGCGGATTTTGCCGCCGGTATTGGGCGTAGTTCTCCGTGAAGTACCAGATCTTTCTGTAGTTGTAGGCTTCTTTGTCGTAGGTTATTTTCGTGTCCATATTTTTGACGATTAAAAATGAAAAAATAAATGATCGGTCCCGGGTAAGGGGCGGAACGCGAGCGGGCCCAAGGAGGAACGGAATAACGAGGTGTTCGGTGCCGCCCCCATCCCCCCACTGCCCGTGCAGGCTTCACTGCTGCTAATGTGCAGGGAATCGTTTATGCCGTAGTTCCTTGGTGCCCCTCGCGGCCGCCCCTTAAGTTTGAGTGATCATTGATTTTTTTTCCGTGGGTTTGGGACGTGCTGCTGTTCATTCTACTGTTGAACGGAGCGACGCAACGGCTGCCCGATCAGGGTCCAACTGTCGACCCCTTCTTCTACATGTTTTCTACTAAAAAAGGTCAAGGGGAATGGGTAATGCGGTATCAAAAAGCCGATGGGTATGATTTTTGTTTAAAGCGCATACCCTATATTGTTATTTAATTACTTACCTTATTTTGTTACCATGGAAGAGATCCTTGACTTTCTAAAATTTATTTACCCGAAGCTCTCGGAGGAGTGTCTGGCTTTCTTGCGAACAGTCGTCAAAGAACAAGTTTTGAAAAGAAAGGAAATTATCCTCCGCCCCGGCGAAGTCTGCCGGAAATTGTATTTTATTAAGAAGGGGCTTTTGCGTTGCTTTTACCTGGTGGACGACAAGGAATTGACGGACTGGGTGTTTAGCGAGAACGATACGGTTGTTAGCGTCAG
>Ga0206897_1070_pt1 | contig 23779 bp, 26 predicted proteins | sample Alteio_BWOrgHeat_49_FD_152972 | JGI IMG/M metagenome (GOLD analysis project Ga0206897, IMG submission 152972) | Enriched cells from forest soil in Barre Woods Harvard Forest LTER site, Petersham, Massachusetts, United States -... | ecosystem: Environmental > Terrestrial > Soil > Temperate forest >... | reverse complement strand
ATACCTCTCAAGGTAGCAGGTGGAGGAGACGCAGTAAGTCTTGATCCAGCTCTGGCAGACATCAAGTATTACAGCAATACTGTAAGATATGATAACATCTACAAGAGTTCGTGCATATTGACTTCAACAACATACACAGACGTATCATCTGCAGTTAATGCGGCAAAGGCAGCAGGATGTGTAGACCAGAATGCAGTAAATGGAACAGGAAATCATCCAACAGCATCATCTACTACACAAGCAATAGTGTACTTTGACGTCAACAAGAACAACAATGCCATACTTGATCAAGGTGAACATGCAAACTTGGTAATTCAATACAAGAGTGCAGATAGACCAGCACAGTTAGACGACATCAAAGCTGAAATCGTGCTACCAACTGGTTCTGCATTGACTGTAGAAAGACAAGTGCCAGCAGTTACTACAACAGTAGTTGACCTAGGATAGGTAAACAACTTATTCTACAAATCTTTCTTTTTTATTTTTTAACTTACTAATAGTTAATCTGCTTTCCAAAAACTCCCTTCATAATTATATAGCATACTGACGTATGGGAATATACAAAATGACAAATCAAAAAGTCGCTATTGTTACTGGTAGCTCAAGTGGAATAGGATACGAGACTGCACTTGTACTTGCAAGAAATGGTTTTCGCACATATGCAACCATGAGAAATCTTGACAAGGCCAAAACAATATTGGATGTTGCAAAAAAAAGAGAAACTCTTGTTGCATACAATAAAACTTGACGTAACAGATGACAAGTCTGTAAACGATGCAATCAAGACCATCAAGTCTGATGCAGGAAGAATTGATGTACTTGTAAATAATGCAGGCTATGGCCTGGTGGGAGGCCTTGAGGATCTATCCATGAGTGAAATAAAGGCACAATATGAGACAAACGTCTTTGGCCTGATACGCGTAACCCAGGCAGTTCTGCCAACAATGAGGGCACAAAAAAGCGGTACCATTGTAAATGTCAGTTCCATTGGAGGCAAAGCGGCTCTACCATTAATGTCGCCATACATTGGAACAAAGTTTGCAGTAGAAGGACTCAGTGAATCCATTGCATTTGACTTGGAGCCATATGGAATACGAGTTGTCATAATAGAGCCAGGTGCAATCAAGACAAGCTTTGACACAGGAATGATAGTTGCCAAAAAGGCACAAGACCCAAGCTCACCATACTATGATGGCATGCAAAAGCTGCAAATCTCCATGAGTACTATATTGCAGAGTGCCACACCACCTTCCCGTGTTGCAGATGTGATACTTGATGCAGTAACTGCATCTGCTCCAAGCTTGCGTTATACTGCAGGCGATGATGCAACACTGCTTGCGCAAAAAAGAAAAGAGCTGCCAGACTCTGAATTTAAGAAACTTGTTTTAGAGTTTTTTAAATGATGAAAGAGACCATTTGCTTTTTTTTAAATGCAGCAGGCTCTGGACTCTATGCCAGGCTCTCAGAGAGTATCTATGATCTATTTCTAAACTTTGATGATGTAACTACACCTATCATAGCTATGAATACCATCAGGATTGCAATTGGACCAAATTCTGGTGCTGCAGTAACTCCATTTATGGTAACCATCTTGGCATCAGAAGGTATCGCAAAATACAGGGTTCTATGAGTAAATGTTACAGTCTCATTTTGTAGTACCGGTTTTTCATCAACCGTCACCTGAAACATTCCACCATCTGGATGATCAAGCAGGCCTTTTGGTATTGAGAGATTCATGTAATTAGTATGATTTGAGTTCAATGTGAGAATCAATGACTTGCTTTCTTCGTTAAAGACAACAGTGTTAATTCCAATCATTTGTGGATACCAAATCTCAAATGTTTTCTCTTGTCCGTTTACATTCCCCCCTATTTTGGTTGAACCAATTGCAAGATATGATGGCAGACTAACAATATCTTTTGGCACTCCACTAGCCACAAAATAAGAGTCAGTACCATGAGATTCAGGAATGTAACTTGAAAGTGTGCGAGTAGTTGTTTTTATGATGCGCTCAGTATTATTTGTAGGATTGATTATAGTGTCTATCCTAGTGTAATTTTTGCTTCCTGGATCAAAGAAACTGTGGTAATCTCTGGCCCTGTCGCGGGAGCGAAGGTTGTCTGCAGGAACCCAGTTATGATGATTCTCTCTTATGATGGTTCCATTAACTGTAAATTTTTGTAAACTAGTCTTATTTTGATCAAGCTCATCTGTACCATTTACAAAAATCGACCAATAATTTTTGCCGCAATAAAACTCACATTTATCAAGATATTTTGAGGTCCCATTTGGAAAACTAATGTATGCTGCAAAATCTCCCCCGCCGCCGTGATCCAAGCACCAAATTTCTAGGTCATTTCCTGTTTTGTCCATGACATGAAGATACAGTCGATCTGTTTTGTTATCTCCATCCCTGTCAATTGTTGGAGCGGGAGCAGTGGGATCATCAGTAGGAGGACAATCCCATGGAATGTACGGATTTAGAACAATTTCCTCTCCAAATGATTGCTGCAATGAGGGGAGAACAACAATTGTCAAAATGATAACCAATACGGTACAAATTATGATTTTCAATCATTTTGCAGATCACGTGAATCTATTTAATTTCTCTCTACTTGTTTTGTTTTCTAGAATAAACCTGTGGAAAAACCGACAAATACACATAGCCTGGAGTTTTTTCACATACTTTAAATTATAATGTGTGTACAATGTCTTTGACATCGGTTCAAACCGTAGGGGAACATTGCCTGGCAGTTGGGGGCGCTTGACTGCCAGGCGCTTTTAATTAATTACCTTTTGAAGCCTTGCCGTCTGGTTTTTGATGTATTCAAAACCTTCTTGCCAGAAACTCTCTGATGTGATGTCAATTCCGTGTTCCTTGAGCAGATCCTCTGGTTTCTTCGAGCCGCCTGCTGCAAGTATGTCAACATATGTGGAGGCAAATGATCTTCCCTCCTTTCTGTATCTCTGGTATAGTGATAATGATAGTAAATTGCCAAAAGAATAGGAATAACAATAAAACGGCGAGTGGTAAAAGTGTGGAATACAAGTCCACTCTGTTCCAAAGTCTGGGGTGATATCTACATAGTTTCCAAACTGGTCCTTTAGTGTCTTCATGTACTCTGCGGTAATATCCTGCACCATGGCACCGTTGCCAATTCTTTTGTGAGCCGCTATCTCAAAGAGTGTAAAGTAAGCTTGCCTGCCCACTGTAGCATACATGTCATCTAGATGTTCTGTCAATATTGACTGTTGTTCAGCGTCTGAGACTTGGTCTAAAATTTTGTTGAATAGTAACATCTCAGAAAATGTAGAGGCAGTCTCTGCAAGCGGCAGTGGGGCTTCAGCGATGAATATTGATTTTCCTGAAGCCGCAACACTGTGTATGGCATGGCCTAGCTCATGGGCAAGTGTAAAGACATCGTTTGTTCTACCCTTGAAATTTACCAGGACATATGGTGTAATCTTTGGGGATATCGTACTACAAAATGCCCCGCTTCTTTTTCCTGGCCTAATTGTAGAATCTACATGTCTCTGGGAAAACACCCTGTTTGCATATTCACTTAGTTGTGGGCTGAAATCATTTAGTGTATCCAAGACAAGTTTTACTGCCTTGTCATAGTTGTATTTTTTTTCTTCTCTTTTCTGGATTGGTGCATAAATGTCATATCTTCGCAATTTTTTCATCTTCAAGATGCGCGCTTTGAGCAAAAAGAACTTGCGAAACACATCTGTATTTTTCTTGCAGACTGCAAGCAATGCATCTACTGTCTTGTCGTCAGTATCGTTTCCAATGTTTCTAACTGATATTGGAGATGAGTATCCACGTATCTGGATGCATTCGTCTTTCCAGTTTGAAACTATATTTTGGTAAATCTCTCCCAGTACACCCTTGTTTTTGTCAAACTCTGACAATAATGCCTTGTATGCAATCTCTCTTGTCTTTGGCTTGGGGCTTCGAATTAATACTGAAAGTTCCTCTCTGTTGTATTTTTTGGTCTTGCCATCTATTTTTACCTCAAAGGTAAACGCGTTTGTAATTTTATCATATATCTTGACTAACGCAGAATGGCCTGTAACGTCTAGCGTGTTGATTATCCTCTCTTCTGGCTCTGTAAGGGAATATTTTGCAAGCAATCGCTTGTATCTTAAAAATTCATGCAGTTCTCCTGATGATTTCATCAGTCTCTGGGCGTTTTTTTCATCAATCTGTTTTTTCCACCACTGGTCAAAAAAACAGGGTCTGGTTTTCAAGTTGCGCTCCCATCTTTCTCATCCTTGAGACAAGTGATGTTGCCCTGTCTGACTGGGTGTCTGATGAATATTCTAGTGACGCATAGCCTGAAACTCTGCTAAATTCTTCTGTGATATTCTCCAAAGTATGGAGCATTGACATGAATTTTTTCTCAGATATTGTAGGCTTGAGTATCTTTTTGTTTTTTTCAAAGTTTTTGACACTATTTTGTATGACTTTTAGGCGTTTTTCAAATTGTGGCGACTGGGGATCCTTGACAAGTTCGCTTAGGTCCCATTTTTCCTCTTTGAAAACTTGCATCTGACTCTAACTTTTGGTTTCTTCTTAAAATACTATGTGGAAAACGGTTTTGTTAATTTGACGGGTGATAACTAATTATGATCTTTCTTGATTGGTTTTCAATGCTTAAACTGTTCAGGTCTTATGCCTGAAGATGCTTCTGTTTTTGGATTATGCCGTTTACAAAAATAGCGGGTCACACTACCACCTTCAAAATGCTGTGTATATCCACGGGATGCAGGATCTCCGCATTGGTCACATACTGTCATAATGATTGATAATTATTCAAACATTTAACATATTTCAATGATCCCATAAATCTAATATGTGACCATGCTAATTTAGGCATGGTCAGACTACAAAAGGAAAAATCTTACAAGTATAAAGATCATGAAATTTACCGATATCGTCTTAACATTACGCCTGAGGTTATTGATGAATTAGGTGGGATGGAGGGGATGAATCGGAACTTAAAGTAAAAAATAATAAACTTGAAGTTCCAAAATCTAACTAAATACTGTGTGATTATCCTTCTCTTTAAGATAAAACATAACGATTGTTTTTATTACTTCGGCTCTGCTACCTCCCAACTCTCCACTGTTCACCAATACATCTATCAAGTCGATCTGTTTGTTAGTGAACGAGATCCCAATCTTGTGTGTGGAGGATTGAGTTTTTTGTTTAGTCATGTATAATAGGAACTAAACAGATACTAATCAGTTTCTAATTAGTTCCTCACGTACAGATCGCTTAAATAGATCATATGTGTTATTTTCAATAACAAAGACATATTATGTCTTTGTGGTGAAAACAAACAATGAGTAAAGAACCCACAAAAACAGAATTGCCGTATAATACGGACATTGACTTATTGGAAAAAATTCTCGATGATCTAAAAAACACTGGAAAGGACGGAGTAAAACTAGACACATTGTGGGTTAATCTCAATGCTACAAAAAGCGTTTACAGGAGTTATACTATAAATTTAGCAAAATTTTTGGGTTTGGTGGATAGTGATAATACAAAAGTTTGGCTCACTGACTTGGGAACCAAACTTCGATATGGTACCAAAGAAGAACGAACTAAAGTTTTAGTCGCAAACATGCCTGAAAAATATCTTTCAATGTTCAAATGGATACTTGGTGCCACAGAATTGCGTTCAAATGAAATTAAAAATAGGTACATAGACGCATGGGGAACTCCGAAATCCACAATCATTCTAGATAGATCAATTGCATCATTTTTAGGCTATTGCAGATGGTTGGGAATAATAAATTACATTGGACGAGGCAACCAAGCTAAAGCAGTTGTTACAGATTTGGGTAGAAAAGTTTTAGATTCAGTACCGCAAAAAATTGAACCGTCAAACGAATCTAATGATCAGAAACATGAGCCAAAAACTAATGGGAAAACCACATTACCGGAAAATACCACATATCCAATAATAATCAAGACAAAAGACAGAGATTTTGACTGGGACGTAAAATCTGAAACAGATTGGGCAGTTATCGACTCTGTGATAAATTCCATCAAAGAAGGTTGGAAAAAGAACCAACCTAGAGGTGAGGTTTAAGTCAAAACGCGCCTGAAGAGGCGATAAACTAGAGTTAGTTGAATCTGAAATTCAACATCATCATTGGCTTACAGCCTTTGACGTTGGTATTGAACAGGTCATGAGCTGAAGATTCAATCTACTTTGGGTCGATATTTCTAAAGGCGTGTTTTGACTTAATAAGATTTATGGGAATAACACCAAAACCATTTGGTGGGGAACGTGCTGAAGGTACTGAAGATATAGACGAGATAGTTGAAGTGATAGAAATAGCAACGGGGTATAAAATATTTACATGTGGTTCCGAGAGATGTGGAAATACAATTATTTTTGATCCACAAAAGGCAAAACCTCAGTTTTGTAAACTTTGTGGTAGAGAAATTGATTGGATTGGAGTTTTAGATGGGTATGTAGCCAAGTGTCCTAAATGTAGCGCGGAATATCGAAGTTCGTATGATTATTGTGAATTAGACGGAACTAGATTAGAAATGATACCTTATTCTCACTAATCAAGAGATAAATCATGGAGATTTCATCACCACCCGACTTGTAATATGAAGAAGAAAAGTTATGATTATCATGATAATTAACAGAATTTGGAAAACAACTGTCTTGGTTTTGTAACGTCAAATAATATTATGACACTACGATTTTTCAGAAAAATTGTCTAGTATCAATCATATGAACAATTTGTGCACACGTCTTAAATATGAAAAATGCGTAATTGTTGGCATGAGCATGACAGCATGGCATTGTTACAGATGCAATCTGACTTTCAAAGACAAGTCACATGTTGACATGCATAAAGAAATTTCTCGACACGATGCAAGACAAGTAGAAATCGCACAATAGATTTCTATATTTTCTATAACACTATGTTGGTTATGACAAATCCTTGCAAGTATTTATTTAACCCAAAAATAAGTTAGTCGTTCGTGGATCATCACAATTTCAAGGGTAAAGACATTCCTCACCTGAAGATAAAACCCAATATGGGCATTGATGATCTAGTCGAAATTTTTGCAAGCACTGGCTATAATGCAAGACAACTAGGAGATGCTGCAAAGTTATACTGCAAAATGATTGAAGATGATGCTACAATATGTCTTACAATAGCTGGCGCCATGACTCCGGTTGGTTTTGGAGGTTTATTCAAGTCCTTGATAGAGCGTGGCTTTGTTGACTGGATTATATCAACAGGTGCTAACGTATACCATGAGGACCATTTCGCATGGAACCTGCCTGTAAAGCAGGGACATTTTGAAGTGGATGACATGGTACTTTATGAAAAAGACATTGTAAGAATCAGAGATGTCTACATCAAAGGAGATGAGACCCTCAAGGCTGAAGATAAAATCGTACAAAAGATGTTCACAAAAAATCTACTTGACAAACCGTTTACAACAGCTGAATTTTGCAATGAAATGGGAAAATACTCTAAACATCATTCCAAGAATCCAGACCGTAGCTTTGTTGTAACTGCATATGACTATGATGTTCCAGTTTATGTTTCGACCCTGAAAGATTCATCCCTTGCACTAGACTTGGCTCCATTACGACTTGAAAACAAGATACACAGTCTTGACTTTGTAAGAGAAATAATAGAGCAGGCTGCAATTTTATATCATTCTAAAAAATCAGGAATCTTGGAGTTGGGTGGAGGTGTGCCAAAAAACACTGCCCAGCAAACAGGTCCACTGCTAGATCAAATACTTGGATTGGGCCATGGAGGACAAAACTACATCATCCAAATCACTGATGCAAGACCTGACACTGGAGGTCTCTCTGGTGCAACACTGCAAGAAGGAAAGAGCTGGGGAAAAGTAAAGGATGCACACGAAGACGTGATAATGGTATACACTGATGCAACAATTGCATTTCCAATATTGTGCCTTTATGCACTAAGCAATGAAAAGCCACGAAAACCAAAGAGGCTGTACAAGAAATTGCCCCAGTACTATGAATCTCTGTCCAAGGCATACTTTAACAAAAAGCGCTAAGTTTCTTCTCTGAATTATATCATCGAAAATAAACTAGAAAATAAAATCAATAAGATGTGATATCTATCAGTTTAGAATCTGCTGAATCTTGCTTTTTCTGTGTCTCTCTCGCCCTTTGTTGCCTTTTTCCACTCTTTGTAGTGTTCCTTGCAAAGGATTGCCTTTTTCAAACCGTGTGGTATGCCCACTCCAGTCCCATCAACCTTTGAGGCAGTAAGAGAACGAACGCCATCATTGTCACAGCCTGTGACACTGCATTTTGCACCTTTTGATATGAGGCCCATGAGAGTTCTAAAACATACCATTATATCAGATTTTTTGATACTCTCAAAAGGCTGAAAATCAAGCCAAACGCGCTCTTGGATAGATGGTATAAATTATTGTCCGATATGTTGCTGGTATTAGATGCTAAACAACTTTAGAGAGGGACTAAAACCTGTCCTGCAAAACATTGGCAAAGTTTTTGCTGCTACCGGCCTGTCTGCAAACTTTTGGACTGCAGTTGGACTAGGTCTTGCATTTGCATCAGCAATTGTATATGCTATTCATCTAGAATATTCTTTTGTATTTGGAGGAATCTTACTTCTTGCTTCTGGGTTTTTTGATATAGTTGACGGTCAGGTTGCACGAATCACTGGCAAGTCGTCAAAGAAAGGCGCATTTCTTGATTCTGTTTTTGATAAAATTGCCGAGGTTGCAATATTTCTTGGAATTTTAATTGGCGGATACTCGCAAGGCTACATCGTACTTTTAGCAATCGGTCTATCACTGCTTGTAAGTTACACTAGGGCAAGGGCTGAGTCTCTTGGAGTCCAACTGCAAGGAATAGGCATAGGAGAGCGTGCAGAAAGATTACTTGTAATTGCAATAATTGGAATGATTGGATTTCTAAATTATGCCGTAGTCATTGTTGCAATAATTGCTGGAATAACATTTGTTCAGAGAATAATAACTACATCTCACGGAATAAAGGATTAGACTATCGTAGTCTGCCAGTCTGACGTCTTGAATCAGCTGATCTAATTTTTAGAATTCCAAAGTGAATTGCACATGAAATACAGTACCATTTGAGTACAGTTGGTGCTGCAATGTATGCGCCTTGTGCTCTTAGCTCTTTTGCCAAAGTGTGTTCTACTAGGTTTAGTCTTGATGTGACTTTCTTTGCCTTGTCTCGTGGTACGGTAGCACCGCAGTTTGTACACTGGATACGTCCTGTGGATCCCTTTCCTCCTTTCTGTCTTCCACGACTAGCACGCTTTAGTGGCATGTTTTACCTGTATAGAGCCTCTTTATAACGATATTTGACCGACCATGTTTTTGCCAAATTGGTGTTCTGATAGATGCAAATGCCAGGGATCTGTCTCCACTTTTGAAATCATTGCAGATATGATGTCATTTGATAGAACAACTGCCCGATCTCTTAATTGACGCTCTTGGTACATGTTAAAATTTAAATTTAATATTATTCTAAATCAGAATATGCGCGGCCTATGCCATGTATGTTTTAGCTCAAACATTGAGCTTGTCATATCACAAGGCAAGACAATATGCCCAGCCTGCCTAAAGAGTCAGAAAAAGGACTAAATGGAAAGGCATTGGCATAAAACCAAATGAAGGTTGCAATATTTTCGCATTGTACAATAGATGAAATATCACAAAATGGTACCGTAGTGGAAACAGCTGGTGGCCCTGCATGCTATTGCGGGTTGACTACAAAAAACATGAAGTTTGAAATCGACCTTCATACCAAAGCCGGTACTGACTTTACATTTAGAAACAAACTAGAAGAAAAAGGAATCTTTCTTTCACAAGGTTCAATCTCTGAAAAACCAACCACTAGGTTTGCATTGAACATTCTTGGAACAGAGCGAGAACTCTATCTTAAAAACAAGTGTGACCCAATCGAATCCATAAAATCTGATGCAGATGGCGCAATTGTAAGCCCTGTCTTTGATGAGATATCAGAAGATACACTGGATGACATAAAAGAAAACTTTGATTTTACATTACTTGATCCACAAGGATATCTGCGCAGAACAGCAAGTGACGACAAAGTTTTTCTTGAAAAAACTGTTCTGAATTTATCCAAAATAACTGCACTCAAGGCAGACCCTGATGAGGCGTTTTATCTTACAGGTCTGAGAGAGACAGAAGCAATGCTTGCCTTGCAAAAAAAAAGGTGTCAAGCATGTACTGTATACAGACAAACAAAACATCACCATGCTTGTAAAAGACAGGATGTATCACCTGAAAATTCCCAACATTAGAATAAATGACACAACTGGAGTTGGCGATATATTTTGTGCATCATTTACTTGCTCTTTTCTAAAAGAAAAAGATCCTGTCTGGGCAATCTGTTTTGCAGTGGGTGCCGCACAAGCTGCACTTGAAACTGGTGCAACAGGTCTTGACAAGGTCCCAGCAGGTGGTGATACTGAAAGAAATGCGGCATATCTTTACAATCTGATGCAGTTCTCAAGTGTCTAAGCTTTTATTGTGTGAGGGAGTGAATCTAGTCTGTGAAGGTTGCAATATTTAGTCAAGACCAGGAACAGACTGTAAAATCCATCAAACTCTCACTTGAAAGCCATGGAATCGAGTCTGTAAATCTTGGAAAAAAACCAGTTGGAAAAGACATTGACTATGTAATCGTAACAGGTGGAGACCGTGGAGTCAGAAAATATTTCCACCATGTAATAGACTCGGCAATTCCGGTGCTTGGAATAAATGAGTACGAGTCTAGTGGATTTTTAGCCCAGACTGATCTGAAACAATTTCCGATATACCTTAACAGATTAAAAAAAGGTGATTTTTCAATAGAGCCTCTACCGCGAGTGGGTGTAAAAATTGACGGAAAACAAATCTATCCTGCACTAAATGATGTTGCAGTATTTTCCTCAAAGAGTGCCATACTAGTAGAGCATGTCTTGCGGGTAAATGGAGAAGAATTATGGCATGACAGCAGTGATGGATTAATTGTATCAACACCGATTGGTTCATCTGCATATTCCATGTCCGCAGGCGGTCCTGCAATATATCAAAACTCCAAAGTCTTTTGTATCGTATCAGTAAACTCGCTTGATATCACAAGGCGTCCGCTAATCGTTCCAGAGGATGCTCTTATCGAAATAGATGATATTTCATCTAGCCTGCGTTGCGAAGTTGTAATTGATGGAAAGGATAGATTCAAAGTTGACAAGACTCTGATCTGTACAAAATTTCCCCAGCCTGCAAACGTAATCCGAATGAAAAAAGACTCTACTACAGTTTCGGCTCTTGCTAAAAAAGTAAAACTTGCAGATGAACTTTTGAACATGCCGCCAAGCTCAAAGCTGTTGCTGAAAACTTTGGAATACGAAGGCTCGCTTACGCAAAAAGAGTTGGCTGAAAAGACATTGCTCCCTGACAGAACTGTCAGGCTTGCATTGAGCCACTTGCTTGAGAAAGGCTATGTGAAAAGAAGAGTCTCACTGCGTGATACTAGACAAAGGATTTACGAAATTCCAAAATAGTTAGGCGTTGGCTGATGCCCGGATGAATGCCTCAAAGGACTCTTCAGGATATCCTGGCCTGCTGCTAAATTCTGGGTGGTATTGCACCCCTAGGTAGAATTTGTGATTTGGAATCTCAAGGACTTCCATGCGTTTTTTGCCATCACTATATCCTGAAAACTTCATGCCTTTTGAAGAGAACGTGTCCAAGTATTTCTGGTTGAACTCGAATCTATGTCTGTGTCTTTTGTGAATCTTGGTTGATTTGTAAAGTTTGAATGCCATGGTATTTTCTTCAACCGTAATCTCGTGGGCGCCCAAACGCAGCGAGCCTCCAAGGTTTTCAACTGATTTTTGTTCTGGCAATAGATCAATCACCGGGTTTTCTGTACTTGGTGCAATCTCTGTAGAGTTGGCATTTGTCAGTCCGCAAACATGTCTTCCAAATGCTACTGCAGCAAGTTGGAAACCAAAACAGATTCCAAGATATGGAATGTTTTTCTCTCTTGCATAGTTTGCAGTGCTGATTATGCCTTCTGCACCCCTGTCTCCAAATCCTCCTGGTACGATTATTCCGTTGTATACTGCAAGTTTGCTCAAATCGCCATTCAACTCTTCAGAATCAATCCAGTCAATCATGACATTTTTGCCAATCTTGGCGCCTGCATGTTTTAGTGCATGGTTTACGCTTACATAACTATCTGCAAGTTTTACATATTTTCCAATCATTGCAATTCTGACAGATTCCTTTACATTTTGAAATGAATTTATGATGGCATTCCACTTGTCCCAGTTTGCCGAAGTGTTTACCATTCCAACTTTGCCAAACTTTTTGAATATTACATCTATGATGCCTTGATCATTTAGCATCTGGGGAACTAGTAGTATTGATTCTGCATCATGGCATGAAAATACATCTCGCTCTGAGACGTTTGAAAATAATGAAATCTTTTTTCGTGTAGCTATTTCTAATGGCCTTGTACATCTTACAGCTAGCAAGTCTGGCTGGATACCGATTCTTCGCAGTTCCTGAACGCTGTGCTGTGTGGGCTTTGTCTTTTGTTCTCCCACTACATCAAGTGATGGGGCAAGTGTAACGTGGATAAAGATTACATTTTCCGGTCCTTCTTCTAATCTCATCTGCCTTAGGGCCTCAAGAAATGGCAGACTCTCAATGTCACCAACAGTTCCACCACACTCTATTACCAACATGTCGAGATTCTCGTTTTTGACTATCTTTCTGATTCTTCCCTTGATTTCATCTGTAACGTGAGGAATTATCTGCACACATGCTCCAAGATACTCCCCGCGTCTTTCGGCTTCAATTACACTAGAATAAATTTGAGCAGTGGTAATATTGTGAGTCTTTAGCATATTCTGGTTTAGGAATCTTTCATAGTTTCCAATGTCCATGTCACACTCTCCTCCATCTTCTGTGACATAGACCTCGCCGTGGGCAATTGGGTTCATTGTACCTGCATCATAGTTCAGGTATGGATCAAATTTTACACAAGAGACTTTTTGATTAGAAAGCTGTAATAACTTTGCAACAGATGATGAGACCACTCCTTTTCCAAGGCCAGACATGACTCCGCCTGTTACAAAAATGTATTTTGTAGATTCTGTCTGCATATCCATGATGGATTTGAGATCCTTTTATTTCTTATTCTGTGATTGTAGCTTTCTTTAGACTAGCTGCAAACGCTCCAATTTTACCTTCGATCTTTTCTGGGGATGTGCTTTCTATTAATCTCAAGAATGCACTTCCAACGATTATCGCATCTGCTCCTGATTTTATTATGAATCTTGCCTGATCTGGGTTGTTTACTCCAAACCCAACTCCTAGCGGAATTTTTCCACCGAGTATTTTTTTGGCATTTTTAATTGCGTCAGTTGTATAATTTTGGAATTGTTGTTGGCCGCCAGTTGTTCCAAACACTGATACTAGATACAAAAAGCCAGATGATGAATCTGCGATTTTCTTTATCCTGTCAGGTGTAGTATTTGGGGATATCAAAAATATGGTATCCATTTTATTTTTCTTTGCTGCTTGCAGAAAATCTTTTGATTCGTTAATTGACATGTCAGGTAAAATCAATCCGTCAATTCCTGCCTCTTTTACAGTTGCAATGAATTTTGCATAGCCATGTCTGAATAAAATATTGGTATATGTCATCAAAACTAATGGAATCTCTGTTTCTTTGCGAATTTTTCTTACCATTGCAAGAAACTTGTCAAGATTCATGCCATTTTGCAATGCTTTGAAACCTGCATTTTGAATTACAGGCCCGTCTGCTAGGGGATCTGAAAACGGCATCCCAAGTTCGATGATATCTGCACCGCCTTTTACAAGCCCTCTGACTGCAGAAATTGTATCCTTTTCGTTAGGAAAGCCTGCCATGACATATGCTATCAAGGCCTTTTGGTTCTTTGACCTTAGGTCTTGAAACTTATTTTTTATTCTTGACATTTTTACTCAAATATCTCCCAACTTCTTCCACGTCCTTGTCTCCTCGACCTGATAATGTAACAACGATACTCTCACTTTTTGACATGCTTCTTGCCATCTTTACCGCATATGCAATTGCATGAGCCGACTCTAGTGCTGGTATGATTCCCTCTTGCTTTGAGAGCAAGAGAAATGCCTCCACTGCTTCCTTGTCATTTACTGCATCATACTTTACTCTCTTGGCATCTTTTAGATACGAGTGCTCTGGTCCAACTCCAGGATAATCAAGTCCTGCTGATACACTATGTGTCTCGCTAATCTGTCCCTCTTTGTCTTGCAACAAATATGTCATCATGCCATGGAGAACTCCTTTTGATCCTCCAACTAGTGTGGCAGAGTGGTGACCGCTCTTGATTCCTTCTCCACCGGCTTCGACTCCAAACATTTTGGTGTCCTCATCAATCAAGGGGTAAAATGTTCCAATTGCATTAGAGCCCCCTCCAACACATGCAACGACAGAGTCTGGAGATTTTTTCTCCAATTTTTTCATCTGTGCAAGAATTTCATTTCCTATGACTGACTGGAAATCTCTTACCATTACAGGATACGGGTGTGGGCCAACTGCTGATCCTAAAAGATAGTATGTTGATTTTACATTTGTAATCCAATCGCGTATTGCTTCGTTGATTGCATCCTTCAAGGTCTGTGTTCCTTCTTTGACTGGATGCACCTTGGAGCCAAGCAAATTCATTCTAAAGACATTTAGCTTTTGTCTCTGGGTGTCTTTGTAGCCCATGTATACTTCACCATCTAGTCCAAGTGCTGCACATGCCATTGCAGTTGCAACACCATGTTGACCAGCTCCTGTCTCTGCAATGATTCTCTTTTTCTTCATTCTTTTTGCAAGCAACGCCTGGCCCAAAGTATTGTTAATCTTGTGAGCTCCCCCGTGGAGCAAATCCTCTCTTTTTAGGTATATCTTGGCGCCTCCTGCAAATTTTGTCAGGTTCTTTGCCAAGTATAGCGGAGTAGGCCTTCCGGCATATTGTGTAAGGTAATAGTGTAATTCCTTCTTAAATTCAGCATCATCTTTGTATTTTAGGTACGCCTGCTCGAGTTCCTCTACTGCGGGAACCAGGGTTTCTGGGATGTATCTTCCACCAAACTCTCCAAACCTACCGTTTTTTGGGTATTTGAGTTTCATATTGCTAACACCAATTCTGATACTAGTCCCTTGATATCTTTACTCTTCATTATGCTACTGCCAACCAAGAAAGCATCTGCACCACATTTGTTCAGAAACTGGATATCTTTTGGAGACTCTACACCACTCTCTGAGATTATGATTCGCTTTTCATTTCTATTTTCCAAGATTGACTTTGTAGTATCAAGGGAAATCTCAAGTGTATCCAGATTACGGTTGTTTATTCCAAGTATGTCAGCCTGTGTCTTGGTAGAATCTGCAAATTCTTTTTTTGTGTGCGACTCTAACAACACCAAGAGATTTTTTTTGTGTGCATATGACACAAACTCGTCTATATCATTTGCAAATTTGTTGTCAAATATTGCCTGTATCAAAAGAACAACATCTGCCCCCAATTTTTCAGCAGCATCAATTTGGACTTTATCCACTACAATATCTTTCATAAGCAACGGAACCTTGATCTCTTTTCTAATCTTTGTAAAGTAATCAGGCGAGCCGTTAAACAGGTAAGGCTGGGTAAGAACTGACAGGCCCACTGCGCCTCCAGCTACCATCTGTTTTGCAATCATGACAGGATCCGAAACCTGTCGTATGTTGCCAAGTGAGGGGGATGAAAACTTGACCTCTGTTACAAGTGATGCATGTTTGTTGGTTTTGATTTGCTTCACTAGATTTTTTTCTGATTTTTGATTTCTGTAATTGATTTCATATGTGCCGTCACTTATTGCCTGCTGTGAATTTTTGGCAAGTTTTTCAAGCATGTCTTTCATTTTTTCTCTAGTGTCTCCATCTTTGTTGCATCTCCACAGTATTTTATGAAATTTTTGAAAAGATCATATGCTTTTCCATTTTTTATTGACTGGAGAGATATCTCTAATGCTTCATCGAATTTCTCTGAAAACCCGCCTACAATTAGACCCGCTGCTGCATTGAGGGCTGTAATCTCAAGCATTGGCTTTTTGGCAGTTCCTCTCAGGATATCTGTAAACGCGTTTATTGCCTCATCTTTTGTTGAGACCTGCAAATCTGCAAGTTTTGCCTTGCCCAGGCCAAGTTCTACTGGGTCAAGCACTGAGCTTGTCACCTCGCCCTTGTTTAGGTGATAAATGTAATTTTTGGATGTAGTGGAAAACTCATCAAGGCCGTCTTCCGAAATTACAGTCATAACATTTTCAGACCCTCTTGACTCTAAAAGCGATATTATTCTGCCAAGATATTCTTTAGATGACACCCCTACAAGTTGGCACTTGACCTCTGCAGGATTGCACAAGGGGCCCAAGAGATTAAATGCAGTCCTCTTGCCTAGGCGTTTTCTTGCCTCTGCGACATTTTTCATGGCAGGATGAAACTTGGGTGCAAACATGAAACCTATTCCAAATTTTTCAATTATTTCTTGGACTCGGTGTGGTTCCATGTTAAGGTCATATCCAAAATATTCAAAAATATCAGAACTTCCGCTTATGCTTGAGACTGACTTGTTTCCATGTTTTGCCACAACTACACCTGATGCAGCAATTACAAATGATGCAGTGGTAGAAATGTTAAACGTGTTCATCTTGTCTCCGCCAGTACCGCAAACGTCAATGATTTTCTGATTTATCTTTGGATGTATGTGCACTGCATTTTGTTGCATTTTATCCATCATTGCAAGAAGTTCTTGATCTGTTTCTCCCTTTTCTGTCAGGGTTCCAAGAAAACTTGTAGTCTCTTCAACAGAAACTTTTCCTGTCAAAACCTCGTCCATGACCTGGGTCATGTCGTCATAGCTGAGATTTCCATTGGAGGAAATCTTTGTAATATAATCTGAAATCATTTTTGCACCAACTTGATAAAATTGCTCAAAATTTTCTTGCCCTCTGTTGTCATTATTGATTCTGGATGGAACTGGACTCCCTCTATTAGGTATTTTTTGTGGCGTATTGCCATTATTTCCTTGTCATCTTGGGCAAAAGCAGTTACCTCTAGGTCATCTGGAATTATGGTCTTGTCTCCTACAAGAGAGTGGTATCTAGTAGCCCTGAAAGGATTCTGTACTCCCTCAAATAGTGGGGATTTGGTATACTCTACCGGGCTTGTCTTACCATGTCTTACATTTCCAGCATTGACAACTTTTCCTCCAAATGCATGTATGATTCCCTGGTGGCCAAGACATACTCCTAGTATTGGCTTTGTAGGGCCTAACTCCTTGATCACCTTGGTGCATATGCCAAAATATTTTTCGTCCTCTGGTGTTCCTGGTCCTGGGGAAATTATTATTGCATCATAGTTTCCTTTCTTGATGTCTTCTATTGTCACCTTGTCGTTTCTAATCACGTCTGAATCTACATCTAGTTCTCCGAGCAGCTGGGCAATGTTGTAGACAAACGAATCATAATTGTCAATGATCAAAAATTTCATCTTGTTGCCTCCTTTAGTGCAGTTATCATCGCATTTGCCTTGTGCTCTGTTTCCATCCACTCGTTTTGTGCGACTGAATCTGTAACAATTCCTGCGCCAGCCTGAATGAAACCCTTTGATCCATTCATGAATATACTTCTTATTCCAATTGCAAAATCACAGCAACCATTGAATGAAAAATATCCTATTGCCCCTGCATAAGGTCCTCTTGCATCTGGTTCAAGTTCATCAATTATCTCCATTGCTCTAATCTTTGGGGCACCTGATACGGTTCCTGCTGGAAAGACTGCTTTCATTGCATCGTACATGTCATATTTTTTATCCAAAGTTCCAACTACATGCGTTACAATATGTTGAACATGGCTGAATTTTTTTACTGCCATTAGTTCTTTGACATGCACTGTGCCATACTTGCATACTCTGCCTATGTCATTTCTGCCAAGGTCCACAAGCATTGTATGCTCTGCAAGCTCTTTTTCATCGTGTAGCATCTCTTCTTTTAGTTCCTCATTTTTTCTCTCATCTGTTGTAATTGGTCTTGTACCTGCAATTGGAAATGTTTCCACCTGACTTCCCGTGATTCTCAGTAACATTTCAGGACTAGAACCAATTATTGTCCTCTTTCCAAGTTTCATGTGATACAAGTATGGTGACGGATTTATCTGTCGCAGAACCTTGTATACCTTGAGATAATCACCGTCTGCATCAAAATTAAATTTTCTTGACAGTACCACTTGGAAGATATCTCCATCGTGGATGTATTTTTTTGCACGTGCTATCATTTCCGTAAATCTTTCTTGGTTCAAGTTTTCAGAAATCTCTGAAACAGAAAACTTGCCACATTCTACATCAGTATATGATATCTTGTCGATTCTATTTTTATCATAATAAAAATAAAATGATTTTTTCTTTTTGTTGTCATAAAGTATTCCATCTGTGTATATTCCAAATTCCATTAAAGGCTCGTCTGAATCCTTGTGGGAATCTGGAATCTTTTCCCATAGTCTAATTGCATCATAATTGATAATTCCTACTGCGCCTCCGACATACCTGTATTTTTGATCAGGTACTTGGTAGACCAGCTTTTTTATTTCAGCTAGTGGGTCACTTGTCTGAATTGTCATGGATCCTCCGCTCTTGTAGTGTAATACTACCTTGTCAAAATATCCCTTGATGATTACAGATGGATCAAAACCAATTAGCGATGTTTCTGCCAACTCTTCTGGACCGGTAAGGGACTCGAAGAAGAAAGAATGCTCAAACTTGCGTGATATCTTGTTGTACAGATCAAATTGGGAGCCAGTATAGTCTAGGGGTATTATCTTAAGGCTCGAATGCCCAAATGTGGCCACCCATGTCAAGGCACACTCTTCCTCTCTATTTAAAATTAAGCCACGCCTGGATTATGCTAATTACTGTATAGTACGGTACCTTTATATGCGATCTTTGTGTATACTACCTCATGTCTCAGATCCTAATTCCTGATTTTGACAGGAGCAAATCCGTACTGTTCCAGGATCTATACTATCCAAGAAAAAAGCCAGAGGTAAAGACAACTGTGGCAGAAGCAGCATGTGTAGTTTGCCAAAAGGGTCTAGACGATGGACTCTCTATTACGGCAAAAAGAGTTGGCCTGAATTTGAGACTTTTCTGTCAATATCATATTCCACAAGAATAGTTGTAATCTTACCAGATTGGTCTTGTGATTGCGCCTTCAGATGCAGATGTAACAAGTGATGCAAATTTTGCAAGAGCACCAGTTTCATAATTTGGTTTTCTTGGTTTCCAGTCTTTTCGTCTTTGTGCAAGTTCATTTTCTGGAACCATGATATCAATAGTATTTTTTTCAAGGTTGATGACAATTTCATCTCCTTCATTTACAAGTGCAATGTTTCCGCCAACTGCTGCCTCTGGGGCTACATGGCCTATCATGAATCCTCTTGTTGCGCCAGAAAATCTTCCATCTGTTATCAGTGCCACTTTTTCGCCCAAGTTTTGACCAACAAGGGCTGCTGTTACTCCAAGCATTTCTCTCATACCTGGTCCTCCCTTTGGACCTTCATATCTTATTATCACAACATCATTTTCTTTTATCTGTCTTTTTGATATTGCATCAAATGCATGTTCTTCTCTGTCAAACACTTTGGCTTTTCCTCTGAATTCTTTTGTGTGGACTCCGGCAACTTTTACCACTGCACCCTCTGGAGCAAGTGATCCTCGAAGTATTGTCAGAGTTCCAACTTCGTGAATTGGAGATTCGATTGATTTTAACACTTTTTGATGTGCATCAAATGGAATCTGCATTGAATCCAAATTCTGTTTTACTGTTTTGCCTGTTACAGTCATGACATTTTCGTGGATGAGATTTTTCTTTTGTAAACTTTTCATAAGTAGGGGAATTCCACCTATTTTATCAAGGTCTAGCATGACGTATGTTCCTCCAGGTCTCATGTCTGCAATGTGAGGCGTCTTTCTTCTAATCTTCTCAAAATCATCAAGTGTCAACTTTACTCCTATCTCACGAGATAGTGCAAGCAAGTGCAATACTGCATTTGTAGAGCCGCCTATGGCATTGGCTACAACGATAGCATTTTCAAATGCCTCGTATGTCAAAATGTCTTTTGGTCGTATTCCATTTTCAAGTAAGTTCATCACTGCCTTTCCACTTTCGTAAACCATTTTCTCTCTTCTTGGATCCTCTGCTGGCGGGGATGCATTTCCAGGAAGTGCGATTCCTATTGCTTCACTAATTGAGGCCATTGTATTTGCAGTGTACATTCCTCCACAAGAGCCAGAGTTTGGACATGCAACATCTTCTAAATTCTTTAGAGCTTCTAATGTCAAGTTACCTGCATCATACGCCCCCACTGCTTCGTAAACATCCTGTACTGTAACTTGTTTTCCCTCGTAAATTCCTGGCATTATTGTACCACCGTAAACAAATACTGATGGCAAGTTAAGACGGGCCATTCCCATCATTGTGCCAGGTAAACTCTTGTCACAACCTGCAATTCCAACCAGTCCGTCGTACTGGTGTGCTCTTACCATTAGTTCAATAGAATCTGCAATAATTTCCCTGCTAACAAGGGATGACTTCATACCTTCATGTCCCATTGCAATGCCATCACTTACTGCAATTGTGGAAAATTCTCTTGGTGTTCCTCCTGCAATTTCTACTCCAGCTTTTGCATGGGTTGCCAGTCTCCCAAGGTGGATATTACATGGGGTTGCTTCATTTCCACTATGGGATACGCCGATGAATGGTTTTCCTAAATCGTTATCGTCTAAACCCATTGCCTTGTACATGGCTCTATGGGGTGCCCTTGAAGGACCCTCAACTACATTTCTGCTTGATATTTCCATTATTGTCCCTATGTTTTATGCCCTATTTTATACATTGTAGATAATCTCATGCATGATATTGTGCAGGTTTGTAAATTTACTATTCAAACGATCAATTATCTAAAACTGTGTTTTACAATTTATGAATAAATTGAACTCAATAGTTGACAAGTATGAATTCTACCGAGTTTTTAATAGTTAGATTGCTAGATTTCTCATATGAATAGGTACGGACTGTATTTTGTTGTACTACTGACAGTGATTGTAGCATCAACAGTGATTCCTGCTTATGCCGAAGTAACTTCACTTAAAACTAATACCTCATTTTACAAGGGAGGAAGCAAGATCTATTTTTCAGGTACTATTTTAGACACTGATCCATCTACTGTTACCATATTAATTTTTGATCCTAATGATAATTATTTAGTGGCATCGGGTATAGCAAATAGTACTAGTCATCAGTTTCAGATAATTGTTGACACTGGTACTCAGGAAAATCAGCAAAAGTTCTCACTCAAAGGAATGTATAATGCAACTGCCTTTATTGCAAACAAGGATAGTGGAAAAACTGTAAATTTTATTTTTTCACCTGATGGCTCTCCGGTTATATCGTTTCCACCTACTTCATTGACTACCTCCACCATATCTTCTTCAGAAATTGATCTTAACTGGTCTGCCCCCACGAGCACTGGAGGCTCATCACTTTTTGGATACCTAATTGAGCGAGATGATGGAAGCGGTTTTAACAAAATTCAAAATACTCAGTCCACATCATATCAGGATACTGGACTTACACCGAGCAAACTGTATTCCTACAGGGTATCTGCAGTAAACCAAGCTGGAACAAGTAATCCTTCTAATGTTGCAACTTCTGTCACTTTGTCGCCTCCTGCCCAGACTACGCCGCCTCCAAGTTCTACAACTGACCAGTCCCAATCTCCTTCTTTAGATGATTTGCTCAAACAACGACTAGCTGATGCACAAAGAATTCAACAATTACTTCATGGTCAAAACCCTGATTCTTCAGGTACAACTGGTGCACAACAAACTGTCAGGCTAACTGAAAGTATGGTACTTGCAGATGGGGCTGCAAATCTCGGTGCACAAAAGTCTGATGCTGCATCAGGGAACAATCTGACAGGTGGTCTTGCAAACTTTGATGCTAGTGCCATGATATATCCAACAATTACTCTAGTGGGTGTTGCAATAGTTGTTACAATTTTGTATCTAAAAAAGAAGCAAAAACTATTCGGTACTACTAAAACAAAGACTGAAACAGTGATACCTGTAGAAGCCCAACCCGAACAACAAGAAGATGATCACGCAATGATGATTCTCAAAAACAGATTAGCAAAAGGAGAAATCACAATCGATGAATTCAAGGCACTAAGAGACGAACTCTCTGAATTCTAAGTGATTAACTGGAATCCGTCTAGTCTTGCTAGTTGTGCATTAATCTGAGTGTCGTTTTCATTGCCATATGATATCAGGATTCTGTCTTGATCCTTGAACACATAGTTCTTCAAGTCTGGTACCTGATGGTGATTGATGTAGAACTTTAGTGTATAGTTGGCATTTGTACAAAATGCGCGACTGTCAGGGAATGTGAAACACTTGTCATCTAATCCAATTCGCAATGAAGTAAAGAGGAATCCCATGGTGACATTTTTGGCCATCATGTGCACTGTCTCACCATTTCCTTTCTGGAATCCAATGTATGGGCTCTTTATCTGATATGCTGTAGATGAATAATCAAATTGTTGACCGTAAATCATTGTTAATAATCCTGCATGAACATGAATTCCTCCAAGAGGACCTGAACCTGGTGGTTCTCCTTTTGGTACTACTTGAGATGATAATTCGTAAAAATTGTAACTTGAAATTCCAAGTACTGCAACAATTCCTGCAAGAATGCCTATGGCTATAGCTTTATTTTTGAATTGAGTCCTTTGTCGTTTTTGGTAAAAAGTCTCTCGTTCCTGCACTCGCTCTTCTCTATCTTTTTTTCCCATTTGACGATCCAAGTCAAAATTTTACCCTAAATAACAGTATCTGAAATAAATGGATGTATTTTGCATACAATTGAAGGTGAGTATAAATAAAATACGTCACTGCAAAAGATATGGACTGTCTTTTTTGTAATATCATAAACAAAAAGCAAGACGCACATGTGATCTTCGAAGACGATTCACATATTGCCATCATGGACAAGTATCCAATACAGATGGGTCACTCGCTAGTAATTCCAAAAGCTCACCATGAAAAAATCATTGATATGACAAATGATGATGTTGGTGCATTATTTTCCAAAGTGCCTGCTGTAGCGCGTGGCATAATTGCTGCAACAGGAGCCGACGGGTTCAACCTTGGTCAAAATAACGGGAGATCCGCAAACCAGATAATTCCTCATGTACATGTGCATATCATTCCTAGGTATCAAAAGGTAGGTAATCCATGGGCCCGAAGAATGATTGCAACAGAAGATGACCTAAAAGAATTGGCAAAAAAGATTAGAAATAATATAAAATCAGGCTAACTCTGTTACGATTGAATCCATGTCTGATTTTGTCAGACCAACGTGTTTCTTGGCATCTCTTCTTGAAACTATTTTTCCATTCTCAAATATGATAATTGTGGGTACTGATTGAATGTTGAATCTGTCCCAGAGTGGATTTTCATCTTCATCAATGATTGATCCCATCTTGTTTGCAGTCTCAATTTTTGCAGACTCGAATGTTGGTTTAAAATTGGAACAGTATGGACACCATGTTGCATAGAATAGGACTATTGTCTTCTTGCCAGACCCTAAT
>Ga0206897_1067_pt2 | contig 23850 bp, 27 predicted proteins | sample Alteio_BWOrgHeat_49_FD_152972 | JGI IMG/M metagenome (GOLD analysis project Ga0206897, IMG submission 152972) | Enriched cells from forest soil in Barre Woods Harvard Forest LTER site, Petersham, Massachusetts, United States -... | ecosystem: Environmental > Terrestrial > Soil > Temperate forest >... | reverse complement strand
CCTCGGGATTTAAAACGCCGGAAGGCGCACAACCGGAAACATGGTATCGCCGACTATTGTTGCCGTACCATTTCGGGAGACTCACTACCTACACAATACTAGGGATAACCACCTCCGCAATTTCTGTTCCCCTTCTCCATATCCCGGCACTTCGCATACTCTCATCGCTGCTGTTGATTTTTGCGGGCATATTGTTTCTGGCATCGGCATTTTCACAACTATTTCCGATCAAATACTTTAACATTAATTTTAACTTGTGCGGTACGCCTCGCTGGATTATGAAATTTGTGGTTCCCCTGTTGCCATCACATTCATTGTGGGGCGGCTATCTGTTGGGAATACTGCTTGGGTTTCTGCCTTGCGGGTTAGTATATGCCGCAATTGCTGCGGTTGCAGCGACAGGTAATATTCTTGAATCTGCATTCGGTATGATAGCATTTGCGGTAGGGACTATGCCAGTACTGATGGTAATGAGTATGAGTGGAAAAATGTTGCGTAACAAACAATATTCGTGGATAAAACCAGCATCAGCCATTTTAATGGCATGTAACAGCATTGTGCTTTTTGCAATGGCAGGAAAAGGATTTGTATGACAGCTTCTTTATCAACCACCGCCCCAGTGTATAATGACGACATCGTAAAACTGTGTACCATTGCAGCGCTCGGCTGGGCAGTGTTCGGCATGGGCATGGGATTATTCATTGCCCTGCAACTTGCATTTCCGCATCTGAATTTTGAGGAATATTTTTCTTTTGGACGTTTGCGCCCTGTGCATACTTCCGGGGTGATTTTCGCCTTCGGTGGCAACTGCCTGCTTGGAACCAGCTTCTTCGTTGTCCAGCGCACCTGCCGGGTAAGGCTCTGGGGTGATAAATTGGCTAATTTTGTGTTCTGGGGCTATCAGGCCTTTATCGTAATGGCGGCAGTCGGTTATGTATTGGGAATTAACCAGAGCAAGGAATATGCTGAGCCGGAATGGTATGCCGATATATGGCTGGCGATTGTGTGGGTGTGCTACCTGCTCATTTTTATGATGACGCTCAGGAACCGCCAGGAACCACATATTTATGTCGCCAACTGGTTTTATTTAGGCTTTATCGTCACGGTCGCAATACTCCACATCGTTAATAACATTGCCATCCCGGTCTCCTTTCACTCTACCAAAAGTTACTCGGTCGCAGGTGGTGTGCAAAGCGCCATGATTCAGTGGTGGTACGGCCATAACGCCGTTGGGTTCTTCCTGACAGCGGGATTCCTTGGCATGATGTATTATTTCGTGCCCAAACAGGCAAACCGCCCAGTGTATTCTTATCGCCTGTCTATCATCCATTTCTGGTCGCTCATCTTTATATATATATGGGCTGGTCCTCACCATCTGCTTTACACTGCTTTACCAGACTGGGTGCAGACACTTGGTATGACATTTTCCATTATGTTATGGATGCCGTCATGGGGTGGCATGATCAATGGTATGATGACGCTTAACGGTGCATGGTATAAACTGCGCGAAGACCCGATATTGCAATTCCTTATCATCGCCTTGGCTTTCTATGGCATGAGCACATTTGAAGGGCCAGTTCTGGCAATTAAAGAAGTGAATGCCCTCGCACATTATACCGACTGGATTATCGGACACGTCCATTCCGGCGCTTTGGGTTGGGTGGCTTTTATCAGCTTTGGATCGCTCTATCATATGGTTCCGGTATTGTGGAAAAAGCAGGCGATGTATTCCACACGTCTGATAAGCATCCATTTGTGGGTTGCTACTTTCGGCATCGTACTTTACATCGTCGCGATGTGGTGTGCCGGTATCACCCAGGGGTTAATGGAGCGCGAATATAACAGTAACGGCTTCCTGGTGCATGCTTTTGTAGAGATAGTGCAGGCAAGATGGCCATTTTACGTCATGCGTGCATCAGGCGGTGTGTTCTTCTTAAGTGGAATGTTGGTTATGGTTTATAATTGCTGGAAGACTGTCACTGACGCTTCCGTGCCAGCCCGCGTTACAACTCAGGAGGCTCATGCATGATTGATCATGGAAAAATAGAAAGAAACTCGATTCTCCTGCTCGTCCTTGCGATGATCACGGTTTCTATCGGCGGCATGATAGAAATTCTCCCACTGTTCCGCATTGAATCCACCATTGAGCCGGTACAGGGTATCCGCCCCTATACGCCATTGGAACTGGCTGGACAGAATATCTATATCCGTGAAAACTGTGCCGTGTGCCATAGCCAGCAGATTCGTTCGCTGCGTAGTGACGTCGCGCGTTACGGCCATTATTCCCTGGCCGCAGAGAGTATGTATGATCACCCATTCCTGTGGGGATCAAAACGTATAGGCCCGGATCTGGCGCGCGTCGGTGGCAAATATTCTGACGCCTGGCATGTAACACACCTTGTCGATCCGCGTGCGGTGGTTCCGGAATCCATTATGCCTACCTATAATTTTCTTATGAACCGGGGGGTCGATCTGACAGATATTGCCGACCACTTGAAAGTTCTGCATATGGTTGGCGTTCCTTATACGGATGACATGATCGATAACGCCTACAGTGACGCCATTGCACAGGCTAACCCGGATGGTGATGCGTCAGGATTGAAGAAACGCTACGGTGACAAAGTCAATGTACGTGATTTTGACGGACAACCGAAGTTTGTTTCAGAAATGGATGCACTGGTAGCATATCTGCAGCAGCTTGGTACGCAGGTAGACTTTAAGACCTACAATCCCGATATGGATCCACGCGAAAAAGGTGAAGATCCGACAAAAGCGAAAGGCAAATAATTATGGGTATTATGGACTGGCTGACAGATAACTCAGGTATGATTGTAACTATCGGTTTTTTTACCGGGTTTGTTTCCATCGCACTCTGGGCATATATGCCTTCCAATAAACGTAATATGCAGGAGCAGGCAATGATACCGTTCAAGGAGCAGGACAATGGCTAAAAACCCGGAAAAAGATGAAATAAGCGGCGCGCATACCACCGGACATGAATGGGACGGTATTAAAGAACTCAACAAACCTTCTCCTCGCTGGTGGCTGGTTGTATTCGTCTGCGCTATTATTTATGCATTCGGCTACTGGTTCTTTTTTCCCTCATGGCCGGCTCCGGGCGGAAATTTGCGCGGTAGCCTTGGCTGGACTGAACACAGGGAACTGGCAAAAGAGCAGAAAGAAATAGATGCGTTACAGGCGAAATATCGGGATAAAATCCATAAATTGACCCTGAAGCAAATTAAAAACGATAGAGATATGTATGAATTTGCCAAAGACGGTGGTGCGGCGGCATTCCGGCAGAACTGCACAGTCTGTCACGGCAGCGGCGCACAAGGAGGTAAAGGTTTCCCTAACTTAAACGATGACGACTGGCTATGGGGCGGCAAACTGGAAGATATTTACACAACTATCAAAAACGGTGTGCGTACCGGCTTCCCTGAAGCACGCACTTCACAGATGCCTGCTTTTGGCAAGGACGGCATACTCACCAATGACCAGATTGAGGATGTGGCAGAATATGTGCAGAAGCTTCATGAAGGCAATAAGACAGAAAAAACACCCGTTTACGAGCGCGGAAAAACCATATTTGCCACCAACTGCTCCGTCTGCCACGGCGCAAACGGTGAAGGCAGCCAGAAGGTCGGCGCACCACGCTTGAACGATGATATATGGTTGTATGGCGGTGACAAAGCGACTATAATAAACACCATTACTTATGCTCCGTCCGGCGTGATGCCAACTTGGGGAAGACGTATCAGTGATGATACCATCAAAGAACTCACCATTTATGTCCATTCACTTGGCGGCGGAGAGTAATAGAATTAAGGCCTCATAGGATTATGTTACAAGAAGCCCTGTTTGCGAAGCCACCCACTATTTATCCCAAACGTGTGTGGGGAAATTACCGTAAAATAAAATGGGTGGTAATGGTGCTGCTGCTTGGCATTTATTACCTTGCGCCGTTTTTGCGTTTTGATCGCGGCCCCAATGCTCCGGGACAGGCAATTTTAATCGACCTTCCCGCCCGCCGCGCTTACTTTTTTGCTATCGAGATATGGCCGCATGAAGTCTACTATATCGCAGGGTTACTGGTGCTGGGAGCCATCGGGCTTTTTTTTGTATCGGCGCTGCTTGGGCGCGTATGGTGCGGCTATGCCTGCCCACAGACTGTGTGGACGGATTTGTTCATCTGGGTTGAGCGTATCGTGCAGGGCGATCGCAATGCGCGTATGAAACTGGATAAATCACCATGGACATTCCAGAAAATCTGGAAAAAAGGCCTGACCCATTGTATCTGGATAGTAATAGGGTTGTTTACCGGGGGCGCATGGGTGCTCTATTTTAATGACGCCCCTACCCTGATTCTTGACACGGTACATTTACAGTTTTCCAACACTGTAGTTATATGGGTGTTGTCGTTGACGTTTTCCACTTATGTCTTGGCAGGCTACGCCCGTGAACAGGTTTGTTCACTCATGTGCCCTTATGCCCGCTTCCAGTCGGCCATGTTCGACAAGGACACGCTGATCATCTCGTATGACAAGGAACGCGGCGAACCGCGCCGCAATTATAAAGCCGGGGATAGCTGGGAAGGGCGCGGGGATTGTATTGACTGCGGCAACTGCGTGACCGTCTGCCCAACTGGTATTGATATACGAAACGGCCTGCAAATGGAGTGCATCGCCTGCGGCCTTTGCGTCGATGCCTGCAACAATGTTATGGATGTCGTAGGCCGCCCACATGGGTTAATTCGGTATGACACTGAAAATAACCAGGCTGGGCGCAGCGAGGCAAAAGCCTGTGGCAAATCGTTTAAAGAAACGCTGAATATCATCCGTCCACGCACGATTTATTATGCTGTCATTGTCAGCATTGTCGGTGGTCTCATGTTCTATAGCCTGTTTACGCGCTCGCCGCTCGACATCCGCATCATCCACGACCGCAACCCGTTATTTGTTAAATTATCCAATGGCAACATCCGCAATAATTATACGATTAAAATTATGAATATGACCGACTATAACAAGGATTATTCGCTGGAAATTTCCGGGCTGCCGGATGCGTCAGTGAAAATAGAAGGCGCCGGAAACCCGCAAGCAGGGCATTTGCCCGTTCCGGCAGACAGTGTTGCCGAATACCAGGTAATGCTCGCAACCAGAACCAGTATTAAATCCGTCCATACAGACATCAATTTTGCCATCAAAGATAACGCTACCGGCAAAGTGGCTAACCATACCTCACTTTTCATCAATGGGAATTAATCATTTTTATAGGATTTTTATTATGATATTTCAATGCGCTAATAATTAGTAAATTTCATACTTCCTAAAAACAACTTGTTTTGGTACGATGACAATATTATGAGCAAACGGGACACAGATAAAACCACCTACAAATTTGGCTCTTCGCCCTCGGAGGCTGTTCTTGAACAAGATTTGGTAACCTTTAGGCGGGCAGCTAAAGAGTATAATACGATGGCACTTTCGACTTCCGCAAGTGCCGCAGTGGCTTTATCAAGTAGCGGTATTTATACTCCTTCTGGTAACCTCACATCCAAGTATAAATAATTGAACGCCTTAAATGCATCCTTTATACTCGGTTATCACGGATGTGATAGAACGGTTGGTGAAGAACTCATTAATGGGAAAGAATTTAAGCATAGCGAAAATTCTTTCGATTGGTTAGGCAGCGGGATTTATTTTTGGGAAGCAAATCCTGAAAGAGGGTTGGAATTCGCGCAAGAACAAGAAAAAAGAGCGCATAAACAAGGAAATAAATACGATCCCTGGGTAATTGGCGCAGCCATAGATCTGGGATTTTGTTTAGACCTTACCACTAAAATCAGTGCAGAGCATCTTAGAATTGTATACAACAGCTTCATCTCCCTGACTAAAAAACAAGAGTACAAATTACCCGTTAATAAACCCGGTTTACATAAACTTGACTGCGCTGTTATTAATCACTTACATGACATAAGGGCAAAAAGTAAGCAACCACCATTCGATTCCGTTAAGGGGGCGTTTATTGAGGGCGATCCTATTTATCAGAATTCCATGTTTAGAGGAAAAACCCATCTCCAAATCTGTGTACGCAATGCTGACTGTATAAAAGGAGTCTTTAGAGTGAAAGGATTTTTATGACTTCCTCCCTTGCAAAACCTTCCGATCGTTTTATTCCCTGGTACCTTGTGGCATTTTTTGTATTTCTGGTGCTGTCACTTAGCTGGTTTGTCTGGATCGCCGTGCATGATTATCCAGGAGAAGTCACAAAAGACGCCTATAAAAAAGGACTGAAATACAACCAGACCATAGAAAAATCGGAAGCGCAGGATAAATTAGGGTGGAACAGTGATGCAAATTTTATCATGCATGGCCGTGAAATCGCCGTCTCCTTTACCCTTACTGACAACCATGCAAAGTCAATTAAAAACGCCGTGACCAACGTATGGTTTATCCGCCCGACACATGCGGGCAAGGATGCGGAGATATCACTTACGCCGGATGGCAAAGGCAACTATAACGGCAAGACGACGCTCGCCTGGCAGGGTGAATGGGAAGTGCATATTTCAGCAACCTCCAACGGGCATAATTACCAGCAGGTGAAGATTATCAATCTGGAATAACCTAAGCGGCTATTCTAATCTCACCCCGCCACTGCGGTTTAATATACGCATCCATCCAATCCTTAATAGGCCTCAGCAATGGATGAGAGAGATCGTTTTCAACATGCTGCCACACACGTGGCATGAACGAAAGGTAGCGCGGCTTGCTGTCACGCACTGCCAGCCTTGCAAAAGTACCGACAATACGGCAGTTGCGTTGCGCTCCCATGATAGCATATGCTGCCATAAAATCAGGCTTCGGCATTCCGGTTTTCGCCAAGTAATAGTCTATCACTTTTGTAACGGTTTCCGGCACCACATCGCGTCTTGCATCTTCTAAAAACGAAACCATATCATAAGCAGGCGATCCCCTCATCGCATCCTGAAAATCAAGCAACCCGGCACGCGCCGCATCTTCGCGCCCCGGAAGCCATAAAAGGTTTTCCGCATGAAAATCATACAACACCATAACCTTGCGTAAATCCGGCAATGCACTCAACACCTTGCGCCACAGATCCAGATACTCCTTTTTAAGAGTATTCACATCTTCCTGCTTCGAGACCAGCGGAATAAACCATTCCGGCAACAAAGCAACCTGCATCAACATTTTTTCCATATCAAACAACGGAACATCGCTGTAATCTGTTTTCGCTGCTGCATGATATAGCTGAACCAGTACATCCGCAGCAACCAGATATAATGCCTGCTCCAGATCAGGTTGTTTTTCCAACACACTGGCAAATAAATCATCTCCCAAATCTTCCAGCAGTAAAAAGCCATTTTCGGTATCCGAGGCGATAATACAAGGTGCGCTCAATTTATTTCCCAGCAAATACCAGGCAATTTTCATGAAAGGGCGGATATTTTCCTTATCCGGCGGCGCATCCATCAGCACAGCCTGTTTATTACCCATAAATACGCGCTCATACTTACGAAATGACGCATCACCCGCCAGCATGACGCGCTTTGCCCCCTGCCATCCATTGGCCCCAAGAAAATGGTCAATACACTCCGAACGGTTCATTCCATATCCTTTATTCTGTTCTGCCACGCTTCATCACCGCCAAACCTGAGGCTGCGCGTATCATGATTCTTACCAAAATCAAAGGAGATATCAAGACGCTGGCCGGGCAATGATTTTTCTATAATTTCCGGCCACTCGATCAATGTGATATGCCGCCACAATTCCCTTAAACCCAGCTCCTCCGCTTCTTCAGGATGTTTAAGACGGTAAAGATCAAGGTGCCACAATGTATCCTGCCCCCCGTTTGCCAGCGTAACATCATACGATTGCATGAGCGTAAATGTCGGGCTGGTCACTTCCTGCACATACGGAGCAATAGATTCAATCATCGCCCGTGCAAATGTCGTTTTACCCGAACCGACTTCGCCGGAAAGTGTTATTACATCGCCAGGACACAACCTATGGGAAAGGTCTCGCGCCAGAGATTGCATTTTGACAATTGACAATGAATTAAATAATATGAATTTAGAAGTTGAGGGCATATAAAATAATACTTATAAACAATCACCAACCATACCATACATTGACGAAATATCCTTAATAATTTTGCAAACTGATCAAAATGAACCCACCCGTTAACAAAACTTCCCTGAAAGATGCGTTTGAGAATCTCGCCAAGATAGGCGTGCTTGTTGTGGACAATGACCGGCGCATATCAAACATAGTGCGCGAGGTGCTGGACAATCTTGGTTTCAAGGCAATCCATCTGGCGACTGATGGAAGCGAAGCCTTACGAATCATGAGGGAAGAAAAAATTGATATGTTGATTACTGACTGGCGTATGTCCCCCATGAATGGAATCAATCTGGTAAAATATCTGCGCACCGCTGAAAACTCACCAAACCGCTTTATTCCCATCATCATGCTCACCGCCAATGTTGCACGCGATGAAGTTGAAACTGCACGTGATGTGGGAATAACCGAATTTGTGGTAAAACCATTCAGTGCCAAAACACTTACCAATAGAATTGTGTTGTTGATTGAAAATCCACGTGGATTTATCATAGGAAGAACCTTTGTCGGCCCCGACAGAAGAAGGCAAGACAGAACTCCGCCTGACGGAACGGAAAAAAGAACAAAATAATGCGAGATATATATGGTTGATGACAGCACCCCTGTTTCTGAAGATACCGGCAAGGAAGCGGTAAAAAATTTTCCGCCGGACTATGCGCTTAAGAAAATGATCGGCGAAGACGTGAATATCAAGGAAGTTTTCAGCGAAGAGAGCGTTGCAAAAGCCCAGAAATCCATTGATAAGCATCAGGACAGTTTTCTGGACTGGGCAAGCCAGGATATTGCCTTGCTTAACGAATATTATGCAAAATCGGTGGAAAGCCCTTCTTCACGCGAAGCGGCAATAATAGCCATTGAAGAAATAGCTGACAGGCTCAAATCCCAGGCCGGGACTTTTAATTTTGGACTTGCCACACTTGTCGCTAAATCGCTTGAAAAATTTTGTAACTTACATCCAAACCCACACAATGATCATCTGGTTGTCATACGCAAACACATCGATACCCTGACTGTTATCTTTAACCAGAAAATAATGGACGATGGTGGGGCGATTGGCAATGAACTGCTGGACAGCTTATCAAAGCTGGTAGAAAAATATAATTGATAGTATGACTTTCTTCACGATTACCGCTGTAATGTGACCACAGCACTGCCCTAAGAGGTGATTTATGGCCGACGGCACTATCACACCGATAACACAAGTGACGGCAACCCCGGGTGTCGGGCAACAGACTCAGGGGACAACGGAATCAGGTGTATTGCTTTCCGGCACCATCATTGGCAAAGATGTAAACGGCAATTTTCTGCTTAAAACAGTCAATGGAAATCTATCCCTGCAAAGCAATCTCCCGCTTACTTATAACAGTGATGTTGTGATAAGAATGGATGCAGGCGGTGCACAGGCAAATGCAAGCAGTGCAAAAATTATCTCGGTAAACGGCGAACCATTTTCCGAATTTGTACAACCCGGGCAGGCAGAAGCCGATAGTATAAGTGGCGGAGCGTTGCTATCACAGGCGTCACAATCGGGGGTCCCTACAGAAACAAATACTGCTTTACCCAACATAATACGTGCTGTCGTCGTCTCCACACCGGTGGCAAATAATGCTACGCAAGTGCAGGTCACAAACACACCGCCAGCGCTGGCAAGCGGTACGGAGGTTGTGGTACGCCTGCCTGATACCCCCTCCCCCTCCCCAATATCACCACAAGTGGCACCACAAACAGGTACACCACCGCAAGCCGTCTCTCAGCAAGCGGCACTGCAACAAACTGCCACACAGGACTCAACAAGGCAACCTGCTGTTTCCCAGCCAGTTCCCCCCCTGCAATCCACATCACAAGTAACCGTTTCCCAACCTGCAATTCCAGTACCACAACCGCCTGTAGCACCACCTGTCGATAATAGTGGGGGTACTACTGCCAATAACACAAAACCACCGCCTGCCAATACTCCCGCAGCAGCGCTGGCAACCCCACAAAATAATATTATACCTCAGGCGGTGCAGCCTCCCTCCAATCCCCTTTATGCGGTTTACGTAAAACAAGCGTCCCTGTCGGAGCAATCAGCCCCCTCCACTGCCCCCTCTCCTTCACCAGAGCCTACTCCTTCGGATAACACGCAAGCCAAAGCACCCGTTATACAAGGGCAGCTTATCGCCGCCACAAAAGACGGAACCATTACCATACAAACATCCTCAGGCACAGTGACACTGAAATCCGCCCCTATGCCCGCTCTGGTAAACCTTGCTCCCGGCACAAGCCTGACAATAGAATCACCAGAAAATATACCGCAACCGGTTGTTGCCACCCCACAACCTGTTTTCTCTTCAGCTCCGGATTCACTCGCGGAAATCGCTGCGTCATGGAGTACGCTTAAAGATATACTGAATATCGTGCAGAGCAGTAATGCAGACACCACAAACCAGACCGCAGGTGGGCAGGCTAATAGCCTTCTTTCCCGCCTTCCAGTGCTTGGAAGCACATTTCTGTCATCAAGCCTGTCTTTTATAACCCAGCTTGCGGGAGGCAATATACACCAGATTCTCGGTGACGATGTTATTAATACCTTAAAACAGAATGGGCGCACTGATTTGCTGCAGAAATTCACCAGTGAACTTGCCACTCTGACTACCGCTTTTTCTACAAAACCGGAACATGCAACACCCGGATGGCAAACTACTTTTCTGCCATTTGTCTATGACGGAGCATTGCAGCAGGCCCGGATTTACATCAAACGCGACGCACCCAATAAAAAGCAGCAAGGAGGCAGCAACGCTTCAGGCGGAACACGTTTTGTGGTCGAAGTGAGCTTATCAGAGTTTGGCGGCGTACAGATGGACGGGCTTATCCGTAAACAACAGGCAAATACTATATTTGATCTGATGATCCGCAGTAATACCGGCTTTTCTCCAAAAGATCAGGCCGAAATATCTTCTATATACACAGACGCAGCGCAGCAAACGGGGTTCACCGGTACGCTGACATTTCAGGTAACTAAAAATTTTCCCGTCAAACCTTTAGACGAAATACTGGCAAACCAGAAAAACATTGTTACTGCCTGAATTCCAAACTACCACCCAGATTATTTGCCTTCGCGTCCCTGTCAGCCAGTGGTTCCAATCCGAACCTGCTTTCAATAAATTTGAGTATGGAAGTCGTGTCATAAGTGGTGTGATCGATGAATCCATGTTTGGCAAAGGGGGATATGATAAGCGTCGGCACACGTTCACCCGGACCAAACCTGTCACCTTTTGGGGGCATCACATGATCAAAAAAACCTCCGGCGTCATCAAATGTCACGATAATCACCGAATCCTTCCATAACGCGCTATGCTCGATTTTACTTATCAGGCCCAAAACATGCTCCTGGCTGTTTTTCAGGTTGCTATAACCGGGATGCAGATCGAATTCCCCGATAGGTTTGTAAAACGACACAGGCGGCAAATCGCCTTTTTTAATGGCTACCACAAAATCGCTTTCATCTTTTAAGTGTTCTTTGCGTGCTTGTGTACCTGCAGCATAATTGGTAAAGTAAGCAAAAGGCTGGTGATGATAGATGAACGATTTATCCGGATTACCTGCATCCGCATCCCGCCAGCCGCCACTATACCACACCCAGTCGATATGTTTTTCAGATAACCTGTCGCCTATGGTCGGCATCGTCTGTGAAGGCAGGCGTTTTTCCGCATCCACCGCTTTCTTATTATAAGGTGGACTCAACGGCTCGATGGTATTTACCGAATATCCATCCGGCGTAAGCGGCGCATCTTTGATGAGATTGCCTTTTTCATCCACCTTCGCCCGAATCGAATCAGGAGCATCGGCATAATGCGGCGTACAGGCGCAAATCAGCCACAAATGATTCAGGTACGAGCCGCCAAATGCCGCCGTGAAGAAATGATCGGCAAGAGTATATTTCTTTGCGTATTGCCAGATGGGAGAATCTTTTGCATCATAGTACCCCATCGTCAGCCCCCCTGCATCGCTCACAACCGCAAATTTATCCATCTTTCCACCATCCATCTGCGCCTGCAACTGGTAAAACCTGTGTACCAGATCGCCGGTTTTTTCGTTTGCCGGAACATATTGGCTAATCAGGAAAGGCTTATTGGGCAGGTTATCCGGAAAGCGTGGATCGGGTTTTTTATCGCTCATCACCGCCGGTAAAGTCTTGTATGGCTTGCCGTCCACATCAGCCTGGACGGTTTTTTCGCCTGCATTTGCAAGGCCATCTGCTCCCGGGAAAGTGCCAAAAAGATTATCAAAACTATGATTCTCAAGATAAAAAATAATTATGTGCTTAACAGGTGTAAGTTTTATTTGGTCTTCAGATTGAATTGGTAATATTAACGCTTGCTCTTCCGGCGTGATACCAACACCACCGTTATCTGCACTAAGCGGAAGAGCAATTAACAATAATGGCAGTAACAGATATAAACATCTCATTATTATGCCCCTCAAATAGAAGATTTCTGTGGCATTATAGCAAACTACACGTTAGAAAATAGCATATTTTTTAAATAAAGGATTCATGTGCAATGGTATTTTACAGCGGTAAGAAAATTCTGGTCACCGGTGGAACCGGGTTAATAGGACGCCCACTCGTAGAAATGCTGATAGAAAAAGGTGCAAAAGTTACTGTTGTTTCTCTCGACGATCCCACGCGTGCGCCTAAAGGTTCCACCTTTGTAAATGCCGATTTACGCGAATTCTTAAACTGCATGGAAGTCTGCAAAGGCCAGGACATCGTGTTCCAGCTCGCAGGCGTCAAAGGATCACCGCAAATGACCTCCAAACGCCCCGCCAGTTTTTTCGTACCCACTATTCAGTTTTCAATCAATATGATGGAAGCAGCGAGGCGCAATAATGTCGAGCGTTTCCTGTTTGCCAGCTCGGTGGGAGTCTATTCGCCAGCAGAAGTATTTTTTGAAGATGACGTATGGAAAACATTCCCTTCGCCTAACGACCGCTTCGCTGGCTGGGCAAAGCGTATGGGCGAGTTACAGGCGGAAGCCTACAGGCTTGAATATGGCTGGGATAAGATTTCCATCGTACGGCCGGCGAATGTTTACGGATCTTACGATAACTTTGATCCGGAAAACGCGATGGTTATTCCGTCGCTCATACGCCGCGCGATTGAAGGCGAAAAGCCACTTACCGTCTGGGGTGACGGATCGCCTGTCCGCGATTTTATCCACGCCCGTGACTGCGCGCGCGGCATGATAATGATGGTGGAAAAAGGTGTAAGCGAGCCGGTTAACCTCGGATCCGGTACCGGCGTAACTATACGGCAGGTTGCGGAAATGGTAGCAAAACACACTCCGGGCGGGCCGATTGATCTGGTCTGGGATAGCAGCAAGCCAGCAGGCGACGCTAAACGCCTTATGGATATGACCCGCGCTGCCTCGCACGGTTTTACATGCGAAGTAGGTATTGAAGAAGGCATCAAAGAAACTATCGAATGGTATGTGAATAATCGCAATGACGCTGGAAACCGCTACATCGCCTTTAACGATCCCCTGATGAAGAAGCAGGCGTAAGGGTTATTTCTTATGCCGGAGAGCGAGATCCATATTATCCGCTAGATCGATCCTTACGCTGTCTATCTCGTTTTCCTTCATATCAAAGCTGAACTGCTTGCAGGCCACCGTTTCCCCTGCTCCAATTTTATTGCCTTCTTCCACTAGGCTGCGTGTTTTCAAGACATCCACTCCGGAATTATTGACCAGATATTCGGTCAACCGCGGCAAAGTCAGTTTTTCCTCTGATTCATTCATGATGTTGCAGGCCACCTTGACGCGCACCATTTTATTCTCAAGAGGTGTCTTGGTTATTCTGGCATCCGCTATCGCCAACCCGTTGGTATTATAAATATTAATCACTTCATATAATCCGGCGAACTCAGGGTGATTTTTAAGAATAGCCTTGCGGTACGTAATCGGGTACAGGGCCACAATCAGTATGAGCAGAAACAAGCACAGCGACCGCAAACCCTGCGTACCACTACCAGGTTTTATAACCGGGGCAACAGAAGCCGGTGACGGAATATTATGCATTGGAAAAGCAGGGATATCCACAGCTTCCTGAAAAACCGGCAACGATTGCTCTACCGACTTAACAAGCATACCCTGCGGGGCTTTGGCAAACCACGTATGCTGGCAGTGTGCGCAACGGAACATACGTCCATCTGCGCCGAATGCCGTATCCGGTACTGTATAGCGTGTATCACATTCAGGACAAGCCAGCATCATAAAGAACCGCAGATTTTTAATAGCCTTTTCTCAGTTCTGTATTATAACAAATGTATGACATTAAGCGAGAAAATATTCATGCCATCTTCCTCAGGTGAACCGATTGTCCAACTGGATAAAGTCTCTATGGGCTACATAAGCGGGCAGGAAGTATTGCGCGATATTACCCTTTCCATCAATCGCGGCGGGTTCTATTTTCTTTCCGGCGCAAGCGGTGTAGGAAAATCATCCCTGCTTAATATCATCGCGCTTTCCGCACAGCCTAACCGCGGCAGCGTACGCCTGTTTGGCACTGAAACGACAAAACTTTCGCGCGGGCAATTGCCGATGTTTCGTCACCGCATAGGAACAGTATTTCAGGATTACCGTTTAATTGATCACCTGACGATTGGAGAAAATGTGGGGCTGCCGCTTAAAATTGCCGGGGAACCCAAACACCAGATCGCCGATAAAGTGAAAGAGTTGCTAGAGTGGGTCGGACTTGCCGCTTATCATAAGGCCAGGCCAGAAATTCTTTCAGGCGGACAGAAACAACGGGCAGCTATTGCCCGCGCAGTTATCAGTAAGCCGGATATATTGCTTGCCGATGAGCCAAGCGGCAACCTGGACGCAGCACTACGCCTGAAATTCATGTATTTGTTCGAGACCCTTAATAAAAACGGAACAACCATCATTCTGGCTACACACGATGAAGGGCTGACCTCCATGTTCAGTTACCCGGTAATAAAGTTGAAAGACGGCAAGGTGCTGGATCAGGATAAGCATCTATCCGAACATGATATAATAGCAAAAAACGAGCCTGTGAAAATCGGTATCCGATAATTTGCAACTTAAGTCCTAGACAAACAAAATATAATATTTTATGAAGGCTGCTCTGTTTATATGCCCAGATAGCTCAGTTGGTAGAGCAAGGGACTGAAAATCCCTGTGTCGGCGGTTCAATTCCGTCTCTGGGCACCATTTTCCTTGAAAAACCCGCTGAAATCTTCCCAAATCAATCACTCACGGAAAATGATAACTTAATCTAGACAAGTCCAAAACTATCTTTTATAACCCAACCTACTTTCCAGCCCGGATGGCGGAATTGGTAGACGCACTAGCTTCAGGTGCTAGCGCCGCGAGGCGTGGAGGTTCGAGTCCTCTTCCGGGCACCAATGAGTGGCTTGACAAGCTTCGGCAACGTCCGAGAAAACCTAGAAAAACACAGGAAGATAGCCAATAAACACAGCGCTTCAGTCAACGAATCTCGTTAAGCTTCGTTGACATCCGGGGGTATCTTCACTTTCATATTAGATAAGTACCCCCATGCTTTTAAATGATGTAAAAATCCGCAATGCCAAGCCAGGAGCCAAACCATATAAGCTCTTTGATGGTGATGGCATGTTTCTCCTTTATTAAGTCTTCGGGTAAGTATTGGCGCTTTAAATACCGCTTCGCAGGCAAAGAGAAGTCGCTTGCGCTGGGTGTTTATCCGGACGTGAATCTTGCAGAAGCAAGAGAACGACGGATTCAAGCGCGAAAGGTACTGACGGCAGGCAATGACCCCGGCGAGGTCAAAAAAGAGGCCAAACGCCTTAGAACCTGTTCACGATCTTTTGAGCAAGAGGGTGAGGAAAGCCAGGACTGCCATGTTGAGAGAGGAATTGAGTTTTCGTTCGCAGTTTTTCCAGAGTCTTCTGCATTTTTCAAGCCAGGAGAAGGAGCGTTCGACGACCCAGCGTTTGGGGATAACAGCAAAGGTGTGGAGTTCGTTGCGTTTGGCAATTTCGACGGTAGCGCCAAAGATAGTTTGCACTGCTTTGGCGAAAGGCTCCCCAGTATAGCCGCCGTCCACCAGGACGTTTTGCACCTCCGTCAGATTTTCCTTTCTGCAGTGAAAAAGCTTCGACGGCTCCGGCGCGATCCGTTATGTCTGCGGTAGTGATATGGATCGCATGCGGCAAGCCCTGCGTATCTACGGCAATATGCCGTTTGATGCCAGACACTTTCTTGCCTGCGCCATAGCCCTTCTGTTCAGCCGTATCCGTATTCTTAACGCTTTGCGCGTCAACGATGAGAAATGAGGTTTTCGCGTTCCGTCCATTGTTTTGTCTCACCGCGCCAACCATATTTTTTTAATGCCTCCTCAAGGAGGCTATGCCCGGCATCCCGCTTCAGACTCCACAGGCTAAAATAGTGATGGCACGTGCGCCATTTTGGATAATCTTTCGGTAGCATACACCGCAGAATACTTCATATAAATCCACTGTCCGGGGCTTCGTTTTCCCCCCGGAAGACTCCAATATAGGCAGGATCTTCCCAAACTGCTCACGGCTTATATCGCTTGGATAACGTTTCATCACCATAACCTCCAAATACTTGTTGAAAGCTATACACTTACACTATCCCATACATCTTGAATCAGGTTCTGAGAGAAAGCTGCGCCCTTCATACAGGCAGCAAGATAGTGAGTGCCCGGTGTTTCAACTTGACCTAAAAATGAAACCAGGCATGATATTGAAAATGATTATGTTTTTTAATGCTGCCATTAATGATTGATTATGACTGTTCTGCGACACATTCCGGCAATGAGTGACAGTGAGCTATCAAAACTTTTTTATAACGCTCTCGAATTTTTGCGGAAGGGCAAACAGACGGAGTTGGCTAAGGACATAAAATTGGCAGTATTGGATGAATGGGATAAGCGCTTAGAGCAATTTAAGTCTGGAGCATACAAGGCCGATACTCCTGAGCAAGGTGTATTAAGCACTATCGGTTACAGAGTGGGAAAAGATGGAATGGATGAGGAATCGCGCCAGTATTTACTTGATTATGCCATGCGCGACAGATTGCCTGCTGTTGGTTCACCCGCTCATATGGCTGAATGGGGAGAGCCGGGAACCCGAGATAGGTATCGAAAATTGCATAGAGTTCTTCAGGTTTTTATTAGTAGCGCAAAAACTCTGGGAAAGATGGATAAAGCAAAACGGGAATGGGAAAGTGACTTAAAATATATAGAACTTATCTGGGGGCATCTGAAATAATATCCTGTTCTTGGACAGTGTACTCTATCCGCCATTCGTATAATTACCCTATTCTTCCTTACTCATCTTTCATAGTAATTCAGTAAATTACGGATAATACGCCGCATGATAGGCATATCACTATAAAGCTTGCAATTTCCAGAGAAATGTCGTATATTGGCAGATAGAAAGTGTCGTATTTTGACAGAACCAATGCATTGATTATATATGAGAAAAAGAAAAACAATAGAGTATCGGATTTATGCCCGTATTTCCCGCAAGAAGTGCGCCGTTCTGTTGCGCAAGGATTTTGAGGATTTAGGGGATTATGATCAGGTGGGACGTGCCTTGCGTAAGCTAATCGTCAAAGGCAAAATTATGAAGATAGGCTACGGGCTTTATGCCAAAACAAGCATCTCGCTATTTTCGGGCAAACTGCTGCCAGCAAGGAATCTTCCTGACATTGCCAAAGAGGCATTGCAGCGTCTTGGTATAAAAACATTGCCCTCAACCTTGGAAAAAGATTACAACGCCGGTAGAACTACTCAGGTGCCAACAGGTCGCTTAATTGGTATAATGAGTCGTGTACGCCGTAAAATCGGATACGGTGGAACTTATGTAAGCTATGAGCATGTCGCCTGACAAAGATTTACTACTGCGAGCCTCGGAGGAACTGAATATTCTTCCGGCAATGATCGAGAAAGACTGGTATGTCACTCAGGTCATCACCACCCTGTCACAGATTCAGCATCACGATTTCGAGATAATTTTTTCTGGTGGTACAGCGCTTTCCAAGGCACACAGGCTGATACAAAGGTTTTCGGAAGATATGGATTTTCGTATTATCGCACCTGAATCCACGCTGAACCGGAAATCACTCTCAAAATTCAAACATGCCGTAGTGGAAGCATTACGTGCATCCGGTCTACAGATTCATAACCATCAGGTCAAAGCCAGAGATGAGAACCGCTTCTTCGCTATTGATATTGATTATGAAAGCCACTTCTCACGTTCCACTGCATTGCGTCCGCATATTCAAATTGAAGTTATCGTACGCCCCACTTACCTCTCTCCGGCCTATCTGCCGGTAACATCCTTCATCAATGAGCTTACGAAACAACCGCCAGAAGTACCGCGAATCGGCTGTCTCGATCCCGTGGAAAACGCTGCTGATAAGATGAGCGCCATTGCATGGCGGATTCCGGATCGTATTCGTGGTGATTCCAATGATGATCCTTCAATCGTACGCCATATTCACGATCTGGCAATGCTCAAAGATATTGCACTGGCAGCACCTGATTTCATTCGCCTGGTGGTAGCTGCCATGCAGCAGGATGATGACCGCGCAAAAAACAATCCTTCATTTGAGGGGCTTTCCATGCAGGAAAAGTTTGCACAGGCAATTTCCATACTCAGCACTGATGCCGAATATCCCAGAGAATATGATCTTTTCGTGCGAGGAACATCCTATTCGCAGGATGACTCCACTCCTGCTTTCAAAACAGCAATGGAAGCAGTGAAACAGCTTATTCAGAAAGTATCAGGTAACTGATGTATATATGCTGCAACTGCCTTGTCGACCTTACCAGCAATTGCTGATACCTGCGCTTCCGGAATCATTCCCTCTGCCTATCGTAATCGTACAGCATAGAAGTGAGCGTTTAGAACGGCCTCATGGTTAAGTACCTCAATCAGGACAATAAAATTACCGTAAAAGAAGCCAAGGACAAAGAACCTTTATACTCCAGCATTGCTTACCTAGCCTCGCCGTGATACCATCTCCTCATTGAACCAGAGCGTATTTTCGGCTTTTCCGTGGATGCACGTGTCAACTATTCCTGCCCTTCCATAACAAGATATTCGTCATTTTCCAACGCCTGCATCGCAAGGAAGATTATCCTGGAACAAGCATCGGTCTTTCCAGCTGCAAGAAATTCTTAGAACTATGCGGTGGCAAGATCGGGTTCGAGTCAATTTCTACATTCTTTTTCATGCTTCTACAAAAAGGAAAATAATTATGACAACATCACTGGAAATATTGCTGGTCGAAGATAACGAAGGAGATGTGGAGATGACTGAATGTGCTTTCCATGATGATAAGAGCACCTGCAATATCTCCATCGCCAATGATGGCTGGAAGCACTGGATTTTCTGCACAAGCGCGGAAAGTTTTCTAATGCCCCTAATCCTCAGCTTATCTTACTCGATCTCAATATGCCGAGGATGGATGGAATAAAGTTCTTAGAGATAGTAAAGAAAGACATAAAATTCAAAGCCATTCCCGTTATCATGTTAACCAGTTCCCAATCCCCCACTGACATCCGACATGCTACGATTGCCACGCCAGTTGCTATGTCGTCAAACCATTCGATGGCAAGGAATTCGCAGAAGCAGTAAGATAGATAGTAAATTTTTGAGGCAGCCTTGGGCAGCTTCCGTAAGCAACAAATGTTATTGCTTTCATTGCATCAAAAGCTACAGTGAACCCTCATACATGTACTACATGCTTCTGCAGCATATTGTATAGCTCTTCTTCCTGTAGTGGTTTACTGATAAAATCATCCATACCGCATTCATGACATGCAGCACGTTCGCTATCCAGTGCGCTTGCTGTCATGGCTATAATGGTGTTACGCTTGCCTCCTTCTGTCTTACGCAGACGACGGGTGGTTTCACGCCCGTCCATTTCCGGCATCTGGATATCCATGAAGATAATGTCATAGTCCGCACGCTGCACCGCTTCCAGTGCAGTTGTTCCACTATCGGCAACATCCACGGTACACCCAACTTTCTCCAACATGTATCTTACGATCTTCTGATTGAATAGCAAATCTTCCACTACCAGTATCCTGGCATTGATAGCCAGCATGCCGTCTTGATTCTGTATCATGGATAATACCGCTACTTCTGCAACAGGTAATGGTAGAGTAAACGCAAACTCGCTTCCCTTGCCATAAGCGCTACTGACTTCCAGCGCACCTCCCATCAGGGAAACCAGCTGGCGACATATGGGAAGCCCAAGCCCAGTGCCGCCGTACCGGCGCGTGATGGACATGTCTTCCTGTGTAAAGTCTTCAAAAATCTTATCTATATTTTCCTGTCGGATGCCGATACCGCTATCCTGTACACAGAAACGAAGGATTTCTCTGTCAAACGATACGGATAATTTTACCGTTCCTGCGTCGGTGAATTTTATCGCGTTGCTTACCAGGTTCATCAATACTTGCCGGATGCGGGATGGATCGCCAGAAAAACCTTCCGGAACATTATCCTCTACACTTACGGTAAAAGAGACACCCTTCTCCATGGATTTATGCATGAACAGGGAACGTATTTCACTAACTATGATACGAAGATTGAAGGGAATATGCTCAATGGATAATTTTCCTGCTTCGATTTTGGAAATATCAAGTATATCATTGATAACATCAAGCAGCGCTTCCGAAGAACTGCGTATAGTCTTGGCCAGCTCCTGCTGTGCCTCAGTCAGGTGTGTATCCATTAATATTCGGACAAACCCGATAACAGCATTCATCGGTGTTCTTATCTCATGGCTCATATTGGCCAGGAATTTACTTTTTGCTTCATTCGCAAGCACCGCCTTGCGTTCGGCAACACGTAATTCCAGTTCATCAATCACCAGGGCGGCAAGATCTGCTAGCAGTGCCTTGTCTTCCGGAGAAACATCAATGCGTTCCTTGCGATCAATAACGCACAAAGTACCGATATTGTAGCCATCTGCCGTTGCAAGCGGCGCACCGGCATAAAAACGAATGTCCGGACTCTCCGTTACCAGCGGATTTCCTGAAAAACGTCTATCCTTGGTCGCATTAGGAACCACCATTACTTCGTCCTGCAAGATAGTATGAGCACAGAATGCCATGTCCCTAGGGGTTTCGGTCGCATCAATACCATAATGCGACTTGAACCACTGGCGATCGCCATCCACCAGCGACACCAGCGAAATAGGCGTCTTCAGCACTACCGAAGCAAGGCGGGTAATACGATCAAACGCCGCTTCCGGCAATGTATCAAGAATATTATAACGCTGTAACGCTTCCAGTCTCTCCCGCTCATTATCTGGCAATGGCGCTGCGATCCATCCGTCCTCAAGCACATGTTCCGGCAGTATTTTCTTTGCTGTGCTATTTTTCATTGTCTTCTCCATTCAGTGTTTTTTGTGGTTGCCATGATTCCCCCAGTGCATTGTATAGTTGTATCAGGTCGTCCGCGACTGCGGTTTCAGAAAGCACAAGCTGGTTTTCCGCATCAAGCTGGCTGTTCTCAGCAAGAAGTAAATCAAGCTGGGTTGCAACCCCTGCCTTGTATTGCTCACGTGCTACATCTGTTGCTTTTGCCTGTTCACTTGCCGCAGATGCCAGATTTTTCTTGCGGCGTTGTTCGTTAATATAAGCGGAGAAGGCGTTTTCAGTTTCCTCCACGGCCAATAATACGGTTTGCTGATAGGTATAAAATGCCTGTTGTTCGCGGGCATCTGCGACATTGATTTGACCACGAATCCTGCCGAAGTCTATTATCGGCAACAGTGCGCTGGCAACAGCGCTCCACGGCGAAGTATTGCCGTATAACAAAGAATCCTGCCTGCCGAAAAACCCTTGCAGGGAAAGTGACGGAAATAACTGGGCAAAGGCAGCGCCACTGAGGGCAGTGGATTCTGCCAGACGACGCTCAGCTGCATGAACATCAGGACGCTTTCCTATAGTCTGTATAGGAGTGCCTACAACAATTTCCTGTTTCACATCAGGGATTGTTTTTGCCTGCTCCAGTTTTTGCCTGAGTAAGCGCGGTGGCTCATTAACAAGTACACTAAGGCGATGAATGCTTGCGGATATTGCCGCATCGATCTGCGGCAAACGTGCGGCAGTGGTATCCACCTGAGCCTGCGCCCGTGCCACTTCAAGATTGGACACCCCTCCTTCTTTACGCTGGCCTTTAGTGATGTTCAGTGTGTCTTCCTGCATGGCAAGGTTGCGTTGCGTGATTATCCGCTGCTGTTGCAGGCTACGTAGTTGTACATACGTTCTTGCAACTTCGGTCATAAGAGTGCGGGTGACATTGTCATGATCCGCTTCTGTGGCCTGCACTTCCGCTTCGCCTGCTTCGACACTACGCCGTGTGCCGCCAAAAAGATCGATTCCCCATGTGCCGTTTAGACCTGCCTGCTTTACCGTATCAATGGAATTTCCGCTAGAACCGCCGGATTTGTTACGGGTTGCAGAAGCGCTGCCAGTAATCTGAGGGAAAAACGCGGAAGCGGCGATACGTTCGTTAGCACGTCCTTCAGATCGTTATTCTTCGCCAATGCCCTTTCTTCAAGAGCAGAAAATTTTTCATCATGGAAGCGGTTCCACCACGGACTCTGTGCACTGGTCGGTTGTGGCGTTTGAGATAGCAGGATATTTGAGGGTTTTCCGATATCTATTTCGCTCCATGTATTGTCAACGGGTGGCGATGGTAGTTTATAGTCTTTTCCAACAGCGCACGCATCCAGCAACAGGCATAAAAATATTATTTGTGTAAATCGCATATACCCCCCTATGCCGCCAGATAGCGTGATTTCAGCACGTGCTCCACTTGTATAAGCGTCTCTGCCAGTTCTGCATGCAGGGCAAGCAGCGCTTCGTCCGCTATATCATTGCTGTATTCACACTTTTCAGCAATCTGCTGTATGCGGGCTAAACCAATCTGCCCGGATGTGGAACGCAATTTATGCGCTGACGCCTGCATATCCTTAAGTTTTCCTGCCCTGATGGCATTTTCCATATCCCGTACATAGCCAGCCGCATCCTGCAGGAATACCTGCATCATCGGAACAAACTCGTTCCCCAGCAATGAACGCAGGCGTTCTACTGCCTGGAAATCTATATTATGTGTTTCAGTGTTCATGGAACGCCCCTTCAACAGCAACATAAATTGGTTTCAGCAGGTATTGCAGCACGCTCTTTTCGCCAGTGATGATATCGGCCTGCACTGTCATACCGGGGGCAATCAGATTCGCTGGATCGCTGCCTGCATAGGGCCTTTCCAGTGTGATAAGCGCTTTATAAAAACTATGCCCATCCTGCTGCTGAAAAGTAGTGGCAGATATAGTTTCCAGGTGCCCCGGCACGCTGCCATAACGCGAGTAATCAAACGCCGATATTTTTACCTTCACTGCCTGCCCCGCCCTGATATGTCCAACATCGTTCGGCGCTACCAGCGCTTCCACTTTTAACTCCTGTTCCACCGGAACAATCTCCATTAGCACCTTCCCCTGTTCTACTGCCCCACCTATAGTATGCACTGTCAGACCTTTCACGATGCCGCGCACCGGGCTGACAATCAATGTCCGGGTGGCAGTGTTTTGATATTTTTCGATGGATTTATTCCCTTCAGCCAGTTGTGCCGTTACTTCACCAAGATTCTTCATCGCCTGCTGTTTTAAATCAGCAT
>Ga0206897_1052_pt2 | contig 24153 bp, 17 predicted proteins | sample Alteio_BWOrgHeat_49_FD_152972 | JGI IMG/M metagenome (GOLD analysis project Ga0206897, IMG submission 152972) | Enriched cells from forest soil in Barre Woods Harvard Forest LTER site, Petersham, Massachusetts, United States -... | ecosystem: Environmental > Terrestrial > Soil > Temperate forest >... | reverse complement strand
CGCCGGAATTCAAGCACGACGTGTTCACCTTCACACGCGTCATTTTCAGATCCTCCAATGGTGGCCCAGGATTTAACATCTGGACGAACGACTACCCGGACGCAGATTTGAATCTGTCAGCGAGACTGCAAATGCTGACCTCCATGAAAGTGGATCCCGACGGGCGTGTGATAAAGCTCACCGACCCGGCGATTTCAAGGTACCCCTTAATCTGGATGTCGAAGCCGGGTCGGATTAGGTTGCGCGATAATGAAGTCGCTCCTTTGAGCAATTATCTACTCAACGGCGGAACGCTGTTAGTGGACGATTTCTGGGGCTATCAGGAATGGGATAATTTTGCCGCGCAGATTAAACGTGTGCTGCCGGATCGTGATTGGGTGGAATTGACAATGGATCATCCGCTGTTCCATTGCGTGTACGATTTGCAGGGCCCTATGAATCTTCTGCAAGTGCCTACAATAAGTTTTATGCGTCGTGGCTTCGATCCGGCCAATGGGCTAACGGCAATAGAGGATTATCGCGGCCCCGGCTCCGCCGACATGCATGTTCGGGCCATTCTTGACGACAAGGGACATGTCATGGTCATCGCCCTCCACAACACGGACACCGGAGACGGCATGGAACGTGAAGGCGAAAACGAGGATTACTTTAACCAGTACTCGGAATCGCGTGCCTACCCGCTCATGATCAACATCATTTATTACGTGATGACGCACTAAGAGTGTGTTATTCGGTCTGCTGCCATTGACATGAAACGCACACGCAAAAATAAATTCACGGGGCTCACGCTGCTTGGACGGTCAACCGCATCGCTGCCAGCGTCACCTGAACAAGCGAAGCTTGAGTCCTTTCCTAATCCGAATCCCCGACGGGATTACTGGATACGTATCGAATGCCCGGATTTTACGTCACTCTGCCCCGTGACCGGACAGCCGGATTTCGCTGCAATAACTGTGGATTACGTGCCCGACAAGTTGTGCGTGGAAACAAAGTCGCTTAAGCTTTACCTGGCGTCCTACCGGAATGAGCACGCTTTTAACGAAAAGGTGGTCAATCGGATTTTGCATGATTTGCTGCGGGCTTGCGCGCCGCGGAAAATGCGCATTCACGCGAAGTTCGCTGCGCGCGGCGGGTTGGCCCTATCGGTCATCGTCGAGCACCCATCAAACAATCCGGCACCACCTGTGTAATCTGCGGTTAAACTCCAGTCATGAAAAAACAAGTGGTCGTTCTCGTAAGCGGAGGCATGGACTCCGTTGTGGCGCTATACGATGCGCGCAAGCGGCATGATGTCACGGGTGCAGTGAGTTTCAACTACGGCTCGAAGCATAACACCTGCGAGATCCCCATGGCGGCGTATCATTGCAGGAAGCTGAAAATTTCGCATCGAGTCATCGCCCTGGATTTTGTCGGGAAGCTTTTCAAATCGGACTTGCTGAAGTCGGGCGGGGCGATTCCCGACGGACATTACGAGGAGGAAACCATGAAACAAACCGTTGTTCCGTTTCGCAACGGCATCATGCTTGCGGTGGCCGCGGGTTATGCGGAGTCGGCGAGTGCGCATGCGCTCGTCATCGCCGCGCACGCGGGCGACCATGCGATTTATCCCGACTGCCGCGAGCAATTCATGAACGCCATGGGCGATGCCATGCGGCTAGGCACATACGCTGAAGTTGAGTTGCTGCGTCCCTTCATCCGCATGACCAAGGCGCAAATCGCTGCGCGCGGGCACAAGCTCCACGTGAATTTTTCAAAAACGTGGTCGTGCTACAAAGGCGGCAAAATCCATTGTGGAACCTGCGGCACCTGCGTCGAACGCCGCGAAGCCTTCAAACTGGCGCACATTCCCGACCCGACAAAATACGCTTCACTTGAGCCGTTGCCGACGAGGCTCCTCTAGATTAAGGGAAGAGACTTCATGTTTATCTCCGAAATATTTCATTCCATTCAAGGCGAAGGAGAATTAACAGGAATGCCCTCGGTTTTTGTGCGGGCGTCTGGGTGCAACTTGCGCTGCGAATGGTGCGATACCTCGTACGCCTCGTGGGAACCAGAGGGAAAGGAAATGACGGTAAGCGAAATTATGCGCGAGGTGGAAAAGCATCCAGCTCGGCATTGCGTGCTTACGGGCGGTGAGCCGATGGTGGCAAAGGACATCCACGCGTTAGCAGCAGCTTTGCGAAAGGCGGGAAAACACATCACCATCGAGACTGCGGGGACGGTTCCTCCAGGAGGAATTGCGTGCGATCTGGCCTCGTTAAGCCCCAAACTCAAAAACTCTGCGCCAGGCGAACGCGCCACGAAAGCCTGGCAGGAACGACACGAAAAACTGCGCCTTCAGCCCGGGGTCATCCGTGAATGGATGGGAAAGTACCCATTCCAATTGAAATTCGTGGTGATGTCGGAGGCGGATATTGTAGAGATACAGTCGCTATTGAGCGAGATTGGCAGCGCGATTCCGCCTGAGAAGGTTTTGCTGATGTCGGAGGGGGTAACGACCGAGGCTCTGCGCGCGCGCGAACCGACCGTACTGGAAATTTGCAAAAAGCACGGCTATCGGTACTGTGACCGGCTTCATATCGCACTTTTTGGCCAAACGCGGGGAACCTAGCAGGGGAGAATGCTGTAAATGCAGGCTGGTAAGCCCGGTTTTATCACTCAAAATAAGGGTTTACAGAAGCGCCAATCGGGACGATAATAATACCATGACTACATTAGCACCAGTTGTGGCCGCACTGTGGGGCTTGGGCACGCCTGAGTTGATTCTCATCATGGGTATGATGCTGCTTTTCTTCGGAGCTGATCGTTTGCCGGGTCTTGCTGGTTCATTGGGCAAGTCCATTCGCGAGTTCAAAAAGCACGCCTCTGATGTGGAAGACAGCTTTCGCACTGCAATAGACGAGGGCCAGCAAAAGAAGCTGCCAACCCCTGCGCCTGGTTCAACCACTCAGGCGAGCCAACCCAGCCATGTCGAAAGTTCCACCCCAAAGCAGGGTTGAACTTGGTGCCATGGCATCGCGCTTCCGTCAATCCGGCGAAAGCGGGAGATTGAATTATAACCCGGCCATGAATCCGGTTGTCTTATTCATGCTTGGAGGATTTGCCGCTCTTATTGCGAGTTGCCGTGTTGGCTGTCGTAGTCAATTGCGTTGGGTTTTGACTGCGCTTTGGATTTGTGCGGCCCAGGCTATTTTACCCCAGGCTCGCGCAGATTCGCATCTCTGGACCGATCAGGACGGCCACCACTATGACGCCGACATCACCGGGTTTTATAACGGAACTATCGTGACGTTGAGGCGTACCGACGGCAGAACCGTTTCGCTGGCATTGACGGATTTGGTGGCACAGGATCAGTTGGTGGCGCGCCAATGGCTATTAAAACAGCCGGACGGCACAGAAAAAATACAGCCACCCGACCAGACGCTTTCACTCTGGGGGCGATCATTTATTTTGGACGATCCACGCGTTGTGCGTCTGCAAATTCTTGACGGGAAGGGCTACAATGATGCTTACCTCGCCGTGCCAGTAACAGTGCGTAATGACAAGGCAGGTCCGCTTTCCTTCGTTAATTTTTATTTCTTTGATACAAAGCACAAGCGGATTCACGCGCAACTGATTCCACCCGACAAACCTGTGATGATCCAGGACGGCGGTACAACCGCGTTTGTGACTCCGGCAAGCATGAAGCCTGGCCAAACCTACCTGGTTTTGTATCCGCTGGTTGACCCTGAGTTGCGCATGGCGCCTTTGGTCGTCATCGTTGCTGGAAACGACAGGCAGATGATGGCCACGGTTTATCCTGAGGGTTCATGGCGTGATTTTGATTTTCCCGAACGGGACAGTGTGGCGAAAGACAAATATGCCGATTATTCGGGGCAGGAACTTTACTCCGCAAAGGCCACACAGGACCTGTTTGAAATTGCCGACGTGACGCGTCTGGTGCCGCGCAGCGTCGACCACAGCCCTGAGCATGATTATTTCCGGCTTTCACTTCGGATGCTCGAGCCGTTCCCTGCGACCGCATTGTCAGGCCAATGGTATGCTTTCGATAAGGAACACCATCTTTTGCATGCCGAGGATGTTGCACCCTACGCCGATCCTACCCGAAAAGACGTATTTTTTTATGTGCTGCTCGCCGGACGAGGACGCGCTGACATTACTGATCCGGTGCTCGCGACGGTTGGCGATGCACTGCACACCATGCACCTCCCGGGTGCCGCATGGTGGGACAAACCGGAAGTGGACAGCATTGTTTTTGTCTTTGGCACGGAAACGAAAAAGATTGCACGCGTCTTTTCCAAATCCGGCACACGTCTTGCCGATTTGCCTGTGCCCGAGAAGGAAGCGCTTGGTAGCGCGAAACCAGCAACTGAGGTGGCAATCCCAAGGCGCGATTATTGATTTACCGATGCCTGGGCTAATTCTTTTGCGTGTCTTCGTCGCGCAGAGAGCCGCGCAGCCTTTTCTCAAGCGTCGAACGTTCGGCGGCGGCCTGCAAGTAACGCATGAAGCGTAAAAAACGCATCGAGGTATCAAGCTCTTCCAGCAGCCGCTGCCGTTCAAGCGTGTCATGGCAGAAGCTGAATACGGCGACATCAATGCATGTTTCAGGGTCGCGGAGCGTGCGCAAAAACCGCAGCGCTTCCTCGGGAAGCTCGACGCCGGCATTTCGCGAAAGCGCAATTGCCTTGAGCAATTCCTGTCTGAGTCTGCGCAATTCCTCAGGTGGCGCTCCGGGTGTGCTTGCGAGCAGTTCGATAGCGCAGCGGCGGTAAGGCGCCTCCTCAACGACACTCTTAAAACGCACACGCGTCATGCCTTGCAGCACGAGATTTGAGGTGCCGTCGGGATTGCCTCGGCAGGCGCGCACCATACCCAGACAGGCGACGGCAAAGGCTGGCTCCTCGGCCTCTGCCTCCTTTGCACGTTTTGCATCCAGCCCTGCCACGGCGAAAACCCGGTTGCCTTGGAGCACGTCGGCAAGCATCTGACGATAGCGCGGTTCGAATATATGCAGCGGCAGCAGCGCATGGGGGAACAATGCCGTGTCGGGTAGCGTCATCACTGGCGCTTCGGAGGGGAGCTTGAAAGAGGCGCTCATGCCAAAGGGTGATGGTCGAAAAATTATTACTCCGCATATTCCGCCCAGGAACTGCTCGTTTCCCAAACGCGAACGGAGACGAGGCGGATGGCGTTAACGACGGGATAGCGCGCGTTTTTGTCGGCCGCATATGCTGCAAGGCGTTTCCTGGCCTCGTCGAAGATGGTTTTGGCGATGATTTCGGTCGTAGGATCTTTCCCCTTGAAGGCGATGATCTGAGGGCCATAGGTCTCCTTCAGTTGCTTAAAGTTCGGATCGTTGGTGTTGACGCACATGGCATGGTCGAAGCTCTTAAGGTAATCGTCCATCGCCTCTTTCAGCACCTTGAAATCGCAGACCATCTCGTTCTTGTCGAGTGACGCGGTCTCGATGACGAACTCGATCTTGCGCGAGTGCCCGTGCGGAAATTTGCACAAATCGGGGTGTTTCGAGAGCATGTGGCCGCTCTCGACTTCAAAGGTTTTGCAAATGCGGTAGGGCATGAAGGGTGAAATTCGCGGGATTCGCACACATACTGGACACGATTTGGTCCGCGCGCAAGGCAGGCGTTGCCGACACGCAATCGTTTGTTTGAAACTTGAGCGGGAACGGATAGGTATATAGTATTGAAAGATTCCAACCTTTCATGCCATGAGCGCAACACCCACAACCACGATACCAGCCCCACGCGTCCGCGAAACACTCGAACGCATCAAGCGCAATATCGCAAAGGTCATTCATGGGAAAGACACCGTGATCGATCAGGTGCTTGTGGCGTTAGTGGGCGCGGGACATTTGCTTATCGAGGACCTTCCAGGGCTGGGGAAGACCACCCTGGCTTACTGTCTGGCTCGTTCGATCGACTGTTCTTTTTCGCGCATCCAGTTCACGAGCGACCTGCTTCCGGGCGACATCCTCGGCGTATCCATTTACGATGAACGTCTGAAGGAGTTCGTGTTCAAAAAAGGGCCGATATTTGCGAATATCGTGCTGGCTGACGAAATCAACCGCACCACGCCCAAGACGCAATCGTCGCTCCTTGAAGCCATGGATCGGAGCAAAGTCTCAATGGACGGCAAAACTTATGCGATTGGACAGCCATTCATGGTCTTTGCCACGCAAAACCCTGCGGATTACGAAGGTACTTTTCCCCTCCCCGAAAGCCAGATGGATCGTTTCCTCATGCGTCTCCAAATGGGTTACCCGGACTTTGACGCTGAGATGACAATTCTACGCTCTGCTGAACCGCGCCGCGCCTATGACATGCTGGATCTTGATCCCGTCGTCACGCACACCGACATTGTGGAAATCCAGCAATACGCCCCGGCGGTGTATGTGGAAGATTCGGTGCTCGAATATATTCTGAAAGTTGTGACGGCTACACGCACTGAGGCGGAATTCCGCGCCGGCATCTCGACGCGCGGTTCGCTCGCGCTCAAACTGGCGGCACAGTCGGCCGCACTTTGCAATGGAAGGGCTTTCGTGATTCCTGCCGATGTGAACCAGGTTGTAAGGGCTGTGTGTGTCCATCGCCTTGGTCTGCGGCGCCCTGCTGCGGATGTATTGGAAGAGCGCCGCGCGGTGGAAGGCATCCTTTCGCAAATCCTGGATCGTTTACCCCAGCCGGTTTAACTCACCGGGAAAATTCCCGGAAACGTCACCATGTCAAGCATTGCGGCAACCGCACCGGCGGCCCGGCCGGTTACCCTGCCAGGGCGGCGGGGCTTTGCATTGGTGGGCAACGCCAAACCCAAGAAAGGTTTTTTCTGGCGACTTTTGTGGGCTTTCATCGTGCCGCCGGACACCTGGCGGACGCGACTGACGTTGACAGGAATTGTGTTATCGGTGGTGGCAGTGGGCATGGGGCTGGCCGCCTACAATAACGCCAACAACATCCTGTTCATGGCATTGTCGCTGCTTATTTCAAGCCTCTTGTTCAGCGGACTGCTTTCCTGGTTTAACTTGATGAAGGTGGACTGGCGGCTATCGCTTCCGCCGCGTCTGCGTGCAGATGAGCCAGCGCCGGTTCGCCTCGAAGTGATAAACAATAAACGGATCGTGCCTACGTATGGTCTGATATTTCGCCTCAAGGCGAGACTGGATGGCGCAACGCGTCCGCTTCACCAGGCCGAGCGGCTTGACCCCGGCGCAGTGAGGGAACTGGAATGGCTTTTCCATCCCCGAACCCGAGGCATGGAGAGGTTGGAGGTCTCCGCGGTCGAGTCGCAGTTTCCCTTTGGCTTTTTACGCAAAAGTGTCGGGGGAGGGGAGTGCGGCGATGTGCTCGTATGGCCTTCCCACATCGTTTATGAATTCAATCCACCGCGTGGGCGGGCATCGCACCAGACCGGAGAAATGGTGAGGAAGCCTGGAACAGGGACGGATTTGCTCGGGCTTCGACCCTATGTCCCCGGCGACCAGCCACGCATGGTTCATTGGAAGGCAAGCGCGCGTTACAACCGCCTTGTCGTGCGGCGCACCGCGGAGGAGCGTAAAGACGGATTTTATATTGTACTCGATGCTCCGATCGCTGGTTGGTCCGATGCGGCGCAATTCGAGCGCCTCTGCAGTTTTGCGGCGAGTCTTGCCGAGGACCTTTTCACCAAAGGGATGCTGCGCGGCGTTTCTCTTGCAGGCGAAACGGTTCTGCCTGTGCGGCGTCTTGCGGATTTACATGCGTTCCTTGACGGTTTGGCGAGGCTGCAGCCCGCCCCAAGCGCGTCCCCTCCAGCGATGGCGGGGCCGGATGTTCTCACTTTCAGGCCGGGTTCCCGGCAACAAGTCCATGTCCACCTCGGCAACCATTACGCGGGAGCGGCTTAACCCTCTCGAACTGCATCAGTTGCGCTGGCTCCTCGGCTTGGGGCTTGCGCTGCTTGGCTATTGGGCTTTGTTTTCAATTGATGTCGGAAATTTTTTTGCGCTTCTGCTGTCGGTCCTGATCGTGAGTGTTTGCCTCGTCTTCCCGGAATTACCTGGCAAATTGCCGGAGTGGTGTTGGAAACTGGCCGTCCCGTTGATTTTGACGTTCATCATTCTGGATTTCATCAATAGCGGGGCTGACATTTTACCTCCTCTGGCGCGGATGGTCATTGTGCTATCGCTTTATCGTTGCCTGCAATACCGCCGTCGTCGCGAAGACCTTCAGCTCGCGCTAATGTGCTTGTTCATGACGGTAATGTCCGGCGTGCTTACCGGTTCAATATCATTTGCGGTTCAAATCATGCTCTTTTGTGTAGCCGCGATGGCGTTGCTTTTTGTTCTGGTGTTAATCGAGCCGGAGGCGGGGCGCGCTCTCTCGCGCGAAGAGTGGGAATCTTTCCGCTGGAAACGCTTTATCGGCAAGCTTTGGCGGGTGATGGACGGGCGGCTTCTTTCCTTTTGGGCGCTGCTTTTCACTGCGATGGTAGGCGTAAGCGCACTTATTTTCGTTTCGATACCGCGTTTCCAGATAGACCAGAGCTTTGGTCTGCCCCACATGAAAGGCACGACAGGATTCAGCGAAATCGTGGATTACAACAAGCGTTCTTTTGAGCAGGACACCTCGGTGGCGCTGCGGGTGGACGTGCCCCAGGGTTTTGTGTTCAACTCGACGCCTTATTGGCGGATGGTCGTCATGGATGAGTATCGCTACAATACGTTCCATGTTTCAGACGGGTTGCAGCCACTGAAGTTTTTCAAGGTCCCGCGCTACACGCCCGATCCGCGCCTCCATCTTGCGGATGCGCCTCGTCAACCGGGACGCTGGAGATTTTATCTCGAAGGCAACGAGAGTAAATTTCTTCCAATCATCGGTCCCTTTGACACGTTAACATTGAACAACCCTCAGTTGTTCTCAGGCAATAGCACGATGCAAATCTTCCGTTTTCAGGATACACCATCAAGTGTAGTGGGTTATGAAATTGAAGGCATGGATATCGGCGACGCATTGCCCGCAAGCGCCGAAGAGATCCGGTATTTTGCGACCAAGAAAACCCCTGCGTCGCGCGGCTATCCGGGTGACACGCTGTTGCTCCCGGAAAATCCGGAAGACGCGGCTTTCATCTCGCAGACTGCGGCGGAGATTTGCGGCGGCAACACGGCGCTCGACATGCCGGCTTTTTCCAAGTTGGCCATTGCCTACCTTCACAAGGGCCACGGCACAGCCGATACGGTCACCTACACGTCGCCTCCCCGCGGTCGCGATGCGCTTGTGGCGTGGATGAAGTCCGGAAGCAACGGGTGGTGCGAATACTTTGCCGGGTCATTCGTGCTGCTCGCTCGGGCCGCCGGATATCCCGCACGTCTCGTGGCAGGCTACAAAGGGGCGATTTACAATGACATTGAAAATTATTATGTTGTGAAAAAAAGCTACGCGCATGCATGGGCGGAGGTTTATGACGGAAACGGCCGATGGCTGCGTTTGGATCCGACTGAAAACCCCGCCGATACCATCACAGGTATGCCGACTTCCGCAGAGCTGATGATCACGGCCGAACATGGCTGGGGCGCGCGTTTCGACAGTCTGCGGATGCTTTGGTATCGGCGCGTCATTAACTTTGATCAGACGGATCAGCAGGAAATCGCTGATAAAATCGGATTTTATGCGACGGATATCGCAAAGAAATTCAGAGAAGTCATTATTCATGAAAGCGAAATGACAGCGACATGGGGTGAAAAGATTCTGAACGGAAATGGCATTGCAGTGATCTGTCTAATCGCAGCAGTGATGATGCTCTTGATCCGGATGCGCAGCCTGCCTGAGCGACTTTGGATGCGTTTTGGAGGACGTGGACTTTTGGCGTGGGCGGGTCACTCGCAACCCGTGCGGCGCAGCGCGGGCAGATGGCTGCAACGCTTTGAGCCTTTGGGGTCAACTCACGCTAGTCGCATGCTGCCTGATATGCGTGCGCGGTGGCTCGGTATTCACGGACAATTGCTTGCGTTGCGCTATGGGCCGCCGGATGTGATTGGGGATCCGGTCCGCACATTTAATGACGCACGCGAATTTCTGCGGCTTGCAAGGAAGGCGCGGGTATGAGTAGCTGGCGTTCCCACAATGCTCACACTTGTCTCATGGAACGTCAACGGGCTGCGCTCGGTCATCGGTAAGGGTTTTTCGGGTTTCGTCGAAAAATGCAAACCAGATGTCCTTTGCCTTCAGGAAACGAAAATACCCACTGATGTGGCGGGAGCGCTCACCTTGCCTTACACGCACAAATACTGGCATGGCGCTGAAAAACCGGGCTATTCGGGAACCGCGGTATTCGCAAATGCGCCTGCGCGCAGTATCGTGCTCGAAATTCCCGGCGTATCAGGTCATCCATCGGAAGGCAGGCTCATCGCTGCTGAATACAAGACATTCTGGCTGGTTAATGTCTATGTCCCGAATTCGCGGCGCGAATTGGTGCGATTGCCCTATCGCCAGAAACAGTGGGACCCGGACTTCCGTGCCTTTCTTAAGAATCTTGCGAAGAAGAAACCAGTCGTGGTCTGTGGCGATTTCAACGTAGCGCACGAGGAGATAGACCTGGCCAATCCGGCATCGAACCGGCGTAACGCCGGCTTCACAGATGAGGAGCGTGCGGGTTTCACTTCGCTTCTCGGCGAGGGTTTCGTGGACGTTTTTCGCGCCCGCCATCCGGGAGAGCCGGGCCACTATTCCTGGTGGACCTATCGCATGAATGCGCGCGCACGCAACGTTGGGTGGCGCATAGATTATTTCCTGGTTTCAAAATCCCTGGCTCCGCGAGTAAGCAACGCTTTCATCTGGCCCGATGTCACTGGTTCTGACCACTGCCCCGTTGGTATCGAAATTGATGCGAAGTTGTGACCGCGCAACTAAGTCAACTTCTCCAATGCCTCAACAGTTTTCCCTGCGCCATCTTCTCCTCGAATGATTGCGGCGCATTCCGCTACGCGAATGATCCGTGGCACATCATGCAATAGGTGCTCGAAAACGCCGAAAAGCTCCTCCGGCCAGCGATCAAGCCCGAGAACACGCGCGACGCCCAGTTTTTCCAGTTCACGCGCCCAGTAGGACTGGTCGCCGAGGTGTGGAATGACCACTTGCGGGCGACAGGCGTAAAGAGCGCTGCCAGTTGTTCCCGCGCCTCCGTGGTGTACCACAACAGCGGCATAAGCAAACAGAGCATCATGCGGCGCTGCCCCGATGACATGGACATCAGATCGCGTTGGAATCTCTTCAAACCCAGCCCAGCCAGCCTGCACAACGAGTGGCATGCCTTGTGGCCACACATCAGATAATCGTTGAATTATGTTTTGCGCACCCACAGGGTTCATGCTGCCGAGCGTCAGGATGGGAACGGGCGCTCCCGAATCTTCAAGTTTATGAACTTGCTCAATGTATTGCAGTGCCTTCGACGTTGGAACGGGCTGCCAACGCAGAAAGCCAGTGTAAACATAGGGCTCAGGCGGCGGCGCGGGAGGAGGAAATAAGCCACGCGAAACGGCGACAAGCGCTACATCCGCCGGGTCGTGCAAAAAGCCGTCAAAACTTCCGAGGCTGTGTTTCTTGAGTGCTGTGCCTGCGTGGCGGTTGACAAGGCGGTCGAGCAACATTTGACCGCCTCGCCAGGCAGCGCGGTTGCGCATCCTTGCCAGCGCGCCGGGTAGTCCGCGCGAGGGCGGTGGAACATCATCGGGCCACGTTTGGGGAAAAGGTATGCTGTTGGCGCAAAATACGAGCGCCGCACAGGGCTTTTTCGCCGCACGAGCGGCATTTTTCAAAAATGGAAAGAGATACGAGTGAACAAGCACGTCATGATCGGGAAGGGTTGCCATCACGGCATCGACAAGAGGCGCAAAACACGGTTCGAGCCCCGCATACAATGCGCCGATTTGATCGAGCGCGCGGGGCAGACTGATCATTCGCGTGATGATGGCACGCAGGTCCGGTTCCGGCCCACTCACTTGCACTGGCACAAAACTCATGCCGGCCTGCTCAGCGGCGCTACGATACGTCTCATTCGTAATCAGTGTCGCCGAATGTCCCGCTTTGCGTAAAGCTTCTCCTAGGGCGAGGAACGGAAAGACATCTCCCGTGCTGCCAAGAGTAGTCAGAAGATATCGCCGGGGCATGGCTGGGAAATTAAGGGGTATGAGTTCTTGGCAGTGAGTTCAGGCGAAAGGTTCACTTGCCTGACATTTCGGCAAGGAGTCGCCGGCATTCTGCGGCGGGATCGTCGTGGCTCTGCGTTTCGGCGAGCGCTAGGGCATCGCTGAGCCATTGGCGGGCAGCCTCATGATGCCCCATTCTAAAATAGGCCTGGCCAAGCAAAAGACGGGGGATTAGCCAGTCCGCGCGCGATGCCGCGCATTTTTCAAGATGGCCGATGGATGCTTCAAACTCGCCTTCCTCAAATAGCGCCTGCCCAAGGCTGAACCGGAAAAGAATGTTGCCCGGTTCCGCGTCCACACGTGGACGGAATATGTCAGAGCGCATCGTTGGCATGTCCTGCGTCCGCATTACAGAAAAACAGCAATCGTCGTGATGTTGTCGGGCCCGCCGCGTTCATTGGATAGTTTGATCAGATCGCGCACGAGTTGCTCGGGGTCATTCCCGGCCCAGACCTTGACGTTTATTTCCTCCGGTTCGAGGACTTTTGTGAGGCCGTCCGTGTAGAGCAGAAGCCGGTCACCGGAACGCACGGGAACGGTAAGCCGATCCACTTCGATATCACCGCCCTGGCCAATGCAGCGCGTCAGTGTGTGCGAATAATAATCGGGGATATACATGTTGTCGCCCGGTCTCAGGCGCGCACGCATTTCCTCGGCCATCGTATGATCCGTGGTTACACGGCGGAGGGGCTGGCCTTTGCGAAAATGATAAAGGCCGCTGTCGCCAACATGCCCGATTTCGACCTGGTTGTTAAGTAGCCTTACTGCAGTCAGCGTTGTGCCTATACCGACATCGGCGCTAATGCGGCGTCCTTCGTCGTGAACCTTCGAGTTGACCTGACTGAAGAGGTCGAGAAAATCCAGTTTGCCATTGCGGCCGGGTGCTTCAAACCACTGGCGTATCAGGTCAACAGCCAGTGAACTCGCAATACCGCCCTCAGGCAAGCCGCCAAGTCCGTCCGCGACAGCGAAGAAACCGTGACCGGGAAGGGCCAGCAGGGCGTCTTCATTGCACTCGCGCATCAAGCCGCAGTCCGTTTGTCCGTAGGCTTGAAAAATTGGAATCTGCGATTCGGCCATGAACTGGAAATAAAGTGGATGTGGGGTGGGTGCTGCCGCTGCGCACATCGTGCGTTCGTGCTTCTATTAAACGCGAAGTTTACTCCTTTCGCCGTTCAAAGTAAAGACAGGGTTTCGGTATTAAACAGTCATTAGGGCCAAAACCCTATGCAAGCAATGACATTGAAACCTCTTCTATTGCTAAAAATGTCGTCGCCACGATTTCGAAAACGAGGCTATTTTGCTTCCAATGGCTGGAACACTTTTGTACGGTCGCCGCGCGTGAAAATCGTGTGTTTCTTGCACGGCAGCGCGGCAAAGAAACGTTTGCCATATTCCCGTCTCAACACACGTGAGTCGAGAATCGTGATCGTTCCGCAGTCCGTGTTGCGCCGGATGAGGCGTCCAATGCCCTGCCGGAATTTCACGAGCGCGTCGGGCAGCGTGATCTCTGCAAAGGCGTTGCCACCGCTGTCGCGCACCCATTCAAGTCGCGCCTCGAGCACCGGATGCGTCGGATTCTCAAAGGGCAGTCGCACGAGAATGACTTGCGACAGCGCCGGGCCGGGAACGTCCACGCCCGTCCAGAAACTGTCGGTGCCGAACAACAGGCCGTTTCCCGCCTTGGCGAAATGTCGCGTCAAGTCACCGCGCGAATGATCGCGCCCCTGTAGGTAAAGGGGCCTTCCCAAATTGGCCCAGTTGCCTTCAATCTGTTCCGCGACGGCACGCATGTCGGCGTGGCTCGTGAAAAGCGCGAGCGTGCCGCCGCGCACGCGACCCGCACAAAAGAATATCGTGTCCGCAAGCCATTCAAGATTCATGCGTCCGCCTCCAGTCGTGGGCTCGGGGGCATCACCCGCGGCGAAGACTCGCATCACATTTTCAAAATCGAACGGCGAAGCTTCGATCTGTGCCCGCGTGCGTGGCGGCGCGCCGATGCGGGATATAAAATTCTCCATCGAAGTGCCATCGCTTAGCGTCGCGCTCGTGAGCACAAGGCCGCTCGACGGTTCAAAGAGCGACTCCCGCAATTGCGGCGCCGGATCGCGCGGCGCCGAACGCAGGTGGACAATCGTTTTGCGCTGCCCGGTGCGTTCAATCCAATAGACATGCCCTTCTTCCGCAAGTTTTAGGCAAGTATCCACGGACGAACGCACCGCGGCGATTTTTCGCCGGTGATCGCGTAGCTCGTCACCCTCGGTTTCGTTGCTTGCGGATTCAGCGAGCGTGGCGAGTCGTGTGGCCAGTGCGGCAAGCGGTTTGTCCAGGAGCGGCGGGCACCACTCTGCCTCACGCAGGCGCAGCAAGTCTTTGCGTTCGGGAAATTTTTCGCGCACCGCATCGAAAAAGTCGCGCCCTGCTTTTATGGCGGCCTCCACCAGCGCGTGGTCGCGCGTGCCGCCGCGTTTGGCGAGAAACCCTTTTCGGCTTTTCGGATTGTAGAGCGACAACAGCGCCCGTTCGAGTCCGTACGATGAAACGCGCGCCCCAAAATGGTCGGACGCTATCTCCGGCACGCGGTGCGCCTCATCGAGCACCACAAGATCGTCGGGAAACAGCACCCCGCTTTGCTCCTCTTCCGGTCCAGCGCCCGCGCCAAGAAGCGCAAAGAGCAGGCTGTGGTTGACGATGATCAGGTTCGCATCACGCGCGTCAGCCTTTGCGCGTTGATAAAAACACGTCTTTGGCGAACACGTCCTCGGGCTGCACGCCGAGGAGTCCGCGCATACCGCCTCCCAAACGTCATAATGCGGCGGCGGCTGCAATTCCTCGCGCATGCCGTCCTTGGTTTTTTGCGCCCACGCCACGAGGCGTTCAAGCTCCTCATGCATCGCATTCTCAAACAAGTCCATACGTGTTTGCAGCGCGCGCACCAGCCGTTGCGGACAAAGGTAGTTGGCGCGGCCCACCAGCACGCTCGCCTTGAAATCCGCATACGGCGCAAGTTCATCCGTCAATCGGAAGAGCGCCCGGCAAAGCTCCAGATCCTTTTTGAAAATCTGCTCTTGCAGCGAAAGCGTGTGCGTCGAAACGACAAACGGCCGCTTCGATTCCACGGCCAGCATCAACCCCGGAAGCAGGTAAGCCAGGCTCTTGCCGATGCCCGTGCCCGCTTCAACCAGCAACGATTCGCCCGCGCAAAGCGTTTCCGCCACCGCCTTCGCCATGTTTTCCTGGCCGGGACGGTGCTCCAACTTGAGCCCAGATTGCAGCCAGCCGCGCGCCGCGAAGATTTTTTTCGCGTGCGTGCGCAACAACGCCAGCGCGGAAGCGGAAAGTTGCTTCCCATCGGTGGCTTCGGGCATCGGACCAATCATGTCGGGACGCTAGCGATAAAACTCCCGTCGCGAAATAAAAAAGGTGTTTCGATCGCGGAAACGGAGGAATGCATTTTATTTCCGCCGCCGATACTCCATGGCGTCTTCGATCTCACGCGCCAGTTTCTCGCCGCCGAAACGCGCGACGAGATACAATGCGAGGTCCAAACCCGAGGTTACTCCGCCGGCGGTCACGATATCACCGTCGTCCACAACGCGCTTGCGAACGATCTTCGCTCCTGTAGCGTGCAGGTCATCAATCGCAGAATGATGCGTGATAGCCGTACGGTTTTTCAGCAGGCCCGCGCTGGCAAGAATCATCGAGCCTGTGCAGACACTGGTCACCACAGTTCCTGCGCGGTGCAACGCCACGAGCGCCTCTGGAAGTTTCCCTTTCTCAACTTCCGCACGCGCACCGGTCGGATTCCTGTCAACCCACCCACCACCAGGCACGATGACAACATCCGGACGCTTCTTCCCGCGCATCGGGCCGAGCTTCCCCTTCACGCACAAGCGCAGTCCATGATTCGCAATGATCTCGCACGGCCCATCCAGCGCAACCAGTTCGACTTTCCAATCCTTTTTGCGCGCCGCGGCATTGCGCAGCACTTCATAAGGCGCGATGGAATCGAGTTCATCAAATCCGTCGAAGACGATGACTTGCCAAAGCATGCAACAGAGAGGGTAGGATGTTTATAGCGATTTAAGCGCGATGCCCGACAGGATGAATTTAGCCACCTCGGCTTTTGGCGCGGGTCCAAAAGCTTGTCGCGAGCCATCCGCACCGAGTAGGGTCACGGCATTGTCATCGGCATTCATTCCGATGGTCGCCCTGCTTACGTCGTTGGCCACAACCCAATCAAGTTTTTTTTCGACAAGCTTGCGCAGGGCCTGTGCTTCCACGTCCTCGGTCTCTGCGGCGAAACCGACAACGACCTGCCCCGGACGTTTCCGCGTGGCAAGCATCTTGAGGATGTCCACCGTCGGCACCAATTCAAGCAGCACAGCGCCGCCCTGCTTCTTTTGCTTTTGTTTGGAAAACACCTTGGGCCGGTAGTCCGACACGGCGGCAACGGCGATAAACAGATCGCACGCTTCAAATAACGTTTCGCTCGCCGCGTACATGTCCTTCGCGGACACCACCGGCAACACGCGCACGCCCGGCGGCGCAGTAAGATTCACCGGGCCGGTGACGAGATCCACGTGCCAGCCACGCGCCGCAGCCTCAGTCGCCAGCGCATAGCCCATCTTACCACTCGACCCGTTGCTCAGAAAACGCACGGGATCGAGATGCTCGCGGGTCGGTCCCGCTGTGATAAGGCAGCGTGGTTGGTCGCTCATGCGTGGATTGGCGGAGAAAAAACGTTCGCTCCCGGCAAAAGAAGCGTCCGCACGCCAATGCGACATGTATTAATAGAAGACCCGGTTGGACGCAAAGGTTTTGATGCGGACACGGAAATGGCCACCAGGACTGTTCTGATTCACGCCAGCACCGCCATTTCTCAGCCAATTACAGAATGTCATTTCATTAAGATAATAAATAAATAAAAATTAAAAATATATTAAATGATATTTATCATGTCAAGATGACACGGAAAATTCACAAATTAGGTTGTCGAAGTGTCAATTGCCTGTTTGTAATTGTATGACAAACCGGCCAATTTACCCCAAATCGGGCCCGTTTTGACCCCCAAAAGGTTCTCCGCAACTTTTCTTGCACTCGTCAGGTTTCACTCACACCCATGCCAATTTCTGACATATTTCTGACATTTTGGGCTTGCAAGATACCCCGCTTTTCTATTTTTTCCCTGACTACTGAATCGCGAACTGTCCCTCCACTTTGCAACGCACGTTATTTTTCGCTCGTGCTAACGCCTGCGAAACAACCTTTTTTATGACACAGACAAACGCCTCCACGGCGCACGCAAGTGCGTCCTCAAATAAAATTTCACTAACGCCGTTTGTTTTCGCGCTTTCCCGATGGCGCACGCTGTGTCTCATGCCGCTCGCCGCGGCGACCCTCCTCCTCGCCGCGACCACCACGGCGCGCGCCGGTGCCCCGCTTGATGTATGGACCGGCACCGACGGCACTATTTGGACTGACAATGCTAATTGGTCTTTGGGCTCGCCACCCACTACCGGTAACAACGCACTCATTGACACCAATTCGGGTAACCAGCCAACGCTTACCACCAATGATGGCACCGCAGTTAATTTGTTTGTCGGCGATGACACTGGCAGCGGAGCCAACACACTCCTCACCATAACGACTGGCGGCGTTTTGGCGGTTAGTAATTCGACATATCTTGGCGTGTTTGCCTTTTCAGCCGGAGCGATTCTAGTTCACGGCGGCTCGATGACAAATACCGGAGACTTGATTATTGGTGATGCCGGAAACGGCACATTTACGATAGCGAATAGTGGCGATGTGTTGGTTGGTGGCAGCATTATTCTCGGTAATCAGTCTGGCGGAATCGGCATCTTGAACCTCAGCAACGGCTCACTTCATACCTCCAGCCTTACCAGCGGCCTTGGCAGCTACACCTTCAACTGGGCGGGCGGCGTATTGGATGCAACGGGCACACTCAACACGTCCCTTAATGCCGCTCTTTCAACGTCAACCTCGGAGCTCTTCGCCGAAAACAATGATGTCACCTTGAGCGGCAACCTCTCGGGTACAGGCAGCCTCCTAATTGACGGCAGCGGCTCCGGAAATGTTGTGCTATCAGGCACGAACAGCTATACGGGCAACACAGTCATCCAGTCTGGTACGCTGACATTGGATAATTCGCAGGCGCTTGCAGGCAGCACGCTTTATTACAACAATCAGGGCGGTGTGATCAGCTTTGGGGAATTGACCGTTGCGACCTTCGGCGGCCTGGCGGGTAATCAGGACATCACGCTGACCAACAATGACACAATTCCCGCGGACATTGCGCTAACCGTTGGCGGCAACAACCAAAATACGCTCTACAGCGGCAATCTTTCGGATACCAATGGCGCGGCTACCGTAACCAAAACCGGCACAGGAAACCTGGAACTTTCCGGCAACAATTCCTACGGCGGCGTGACGACAGTCAGCGGCGGTACGCTCGCCTTGTCCGGCAGCAATAGCGGTGCAGGTGGCGTCACGGTGACAACGGGCACATTGGACATCAACAACGGTGGCAACGCAACGGCCTCGGCGCTCGGTACCGGAACTCTTACACTTAATAGCGCAAGCGCGGTTCTCGACAACACAAACGCCACACCGGTCACGGTCGCCACTAACAATTTGATAACGGTCAGCAACAGCTTCACTTACGCTGGTTCTGGCAGTTCGTTAAACCTTGGCACAGGCGCGGTAACGCTTGACGCCAGCCCGACCATCACAGTGTCGGCGAATACGCTGACAGTCGGCGGAGATATAAGCGGCAGTTTCGGAATCACCAAGACCGGCAATGGCAATTTGGTGTTGACCGGCTCAAATACCTATAACGGCAATACGACGGTCAATGGCGGTACATTGACGGTCAGTGGAACCGGCTCGATACAAGAAACAAACGTCCTCGTTGTTGGCGACACGCAGTACGCCAATCTCTCCATTTTAAGTGGCGGCAACGTCGTAGCGACCGCCCTCACCATTGTTGGAAATCAAACAGCGGCAAATGGCACCGTCACCATTAACGGCTCAGAATTGAGTGCCAGTAATGCAGGTATTATTGTGGGCAACGCAGGCATCGGCTATTTGACAGTATCCGGCAGCGGTTTGCTCGACGCCTCCGGCCATAACCTTTTCATCGGCGACGTTTCTACCGGTTTCGGCAACGTTACCGTCACTGGCTCGGGTTCGCAGGCATTGGCTGGCAATCTTCGCGTGGGCATTGATGGCAGCGGCAATCTCTCCATTTTGGCTGGCGGCAATCTCACTAATTCCGGCACAAGCTTTATCGGAGCAAATGCTGGATCCTTCGGCAATGTGACGGTTGACGGCACCGGCTCCTTGTGGAGCAGCACTAGCTTGGCCTTGCGTGTGGGCGTTGACGGCGCTGGGAAGCTCAACATCACCAACGGAGGCAATGTCACAGTTGACAATCTGGTAAGTATTGGGTCGTTTTCCGACGGCACGGGCAACGTCACCGTTGACGGCACCGGATCGGTGTTGGGTGTGAGTACCTCGCTGATTGTTGGTGATGGCGGCAACGGCAACCTCAGCATCACCAACAACGGCAGCGTAACCACAGGTGGTTTGACCAGCATTGGTGATTCTGCGGGTGCTGTTGGTAATACAACGGTCAGCAACTCGACCTTGAGCGTGGGAGCTGGTTTGGATGTGGGTAACGGCGGCAACGGCACCCTGACCATCACGAATACCGGCAATGTTACCACCGTTGGTTTGGCTAGCATTGGCAACAGTGCGGGGTCTATTGGCAACGTTACGGTAAACAACTCGACTTTCAACGCAGGTGGCGGTTTGTTCGTTGGTAACGGCGGCAACGGCAACCTCAGCATTACGAATGGCGGCAATGTAACATCGAATGGCGGCGACGTCGCCCTTGGCGTGAATTCAGGAGCGAACGGTTTTCTATCAGTTAACGGCACCGGCTCGGTGTTGAGCTCAAATCACAATGTGATTGTGGGCAGCTCTGGCAACGGCAGCCTCAGTCTCACCTCAGGAGGCAATGTTACAGCGAATAACGTGATGCTTGGTTCAGTTGCAGGCGCCAACGGCAATGCGTCAGTTGATGGTTCCGGCACCAAATTAAATGTGTCCACCGATATACTCGCGGGCGATAACGGCGTTGGCAACCTCAGCGTCACCAATGGCGGCAATGTAAGTGTTGGCACTGACTTTTTAATCGCCAACGAAGCCGGCAGCACTGGCAATGTTTCTGTTAATGGCAGCGGCTCAGTAGTGAGCATCGTAGGCGCTCTGGATGTGGGTGCCAACGGCAACGGCAACTTCAGCGTCACTTCTGGCGGCAATGTCACAGCGGGCAGCACCACCACCATCGGCGACTTTACCGGATCTAACGGAAATGCGACCGTCGCAGGCTCCGGTTCCGTGTTAAACGTCGGCAGCAGTCTTACCGTTGGCAACAACGGCAATGCCACGCTTACCGTTTCCGGCGGAGGTAATGTCACCTCAGCCTCTACCATCTTCATCGGCAATGGCTCAAACTCGACTAGCTCGGCGGTAACGGTGACGGATTCAGGCTCGGTTCTTAGTGGTACCGGATTTAATGTGGGTAACAATGGCACGGGAACTTTGACCGTTGGCAGCAGCGGCAGCGTGGTTGCTGGCACATCGGGTGTATCAATTGGCACCGGAGCTACTGGTAACGGAACGATTAATGTTAACACGGGTGGCACGCTGGAAACCTCGGGTGCGGTCACCTTTGGCATTGGCGCCTACGCTCTCAACTGGGCAGGCGGCACGATCCAAATCGGTGCGACTGGTTTCACCAGCAACGCGAATGCAACACTCTCGGGCACCTCAAGCTTTGATACAAACACCTTTGATACCACGTGGTCCGGCGTTCTCTCCGGTACAGGCGCGCTCACCAAAATCAATAACGGCAACCTCGTGCTTTCGGGGGTGAATACTTTCACCGGCAACACTGTCATCAGCGGCGGTAACCTGGTACTCGGCAATTCGTCGGCACTGGCTGGCAGCACGCTCAATTACGCCGGACAGGGCGGCAACCTGAGTTTTGGGACGCTGACCAGCGCGACCTTCGGCGGCTTGGGTGGCAACCAGGACATTGCTTTGACTAACACCACACCGGCAGCTGTGGCGCTGACCGTCGGCGGCAACAACCAGAGCACGACCTACAGCGGCAACCTTTCGGGTAGCGGGGCTACCGTCACCAAGACTGGCTCGGGCAACACTGAACTTTCAGGCAACAATTCATACAGCGGATTGACCACCGTTAATGGTGGTACACTCGCTCTCTCCGGTAACAATTCCGGCGCAGGCGGTGTCACGGTCACGACAGGTACGCTGGACATCAACAACAGCGGTGCTCTTGGCAGCGGTACGCTGACTATCGGTAACGGTGTGACACTCGACAACACCAGCGGCTCGACTGTCACCGTTGCTACTAACAATCTGCAGAGCTGGGGTACGGGCTTCACTTTCACAGGAACTGACGGTTTGGATCTCGGCACCGGCGCGGTGACACTGAATGCGGACACCACGGTTACGGTTAGTGCCAAGAGGCTGACTGTTGGCGGCGTGATCTCCGGCGTTTTCAAAGTGACCAAAGACGGCTCGGGCAACTTGGTTCTCTCCGGCGCAAATACTTACACCGGCGACACGGGCATCAGCGCGGGTACGTTGACTCTCGGCAATTCCCTCGCCCTTCAGGACAGCACGCTCAATTATAACAGCGCTGGCGCACTCAGCTTCGGCACGTTGACCAGTGCGACCCTTGGCGGTCTGGCGGGCTCCAATAACCTTGCATTGACCAACAACGCCTCGACACCTGCAGCGGTGGCCCTGACGGTTGGCGGCAATGGCAACAGCACACTCTATAGCGGCAGTCTCACCGGGCTCGGCTCCGTCACCAAGACCGGCTCTGGCAACACGGAACTTTCGGGCAACAATTCATACAGCGGATTGACCACAGTCAATGGCGGCACATTGGCGGTTTCCGGCAGCAGCACAAGCACAGGCGGCGTCACCGTGACCACGGGTACTCTTGACATCAACAACGGCGGCAATGCGACAGCCTCTGCCCTCGGCACCGGTACCCTGACACTCAATAGTGCCAGCGCTATTCTCGACAATACCAATGCGTCCCCAGTTACTGTTGGCACAAACAACTCCATCACCGTCAGCAACAGCTTCACCTATGCAGGGACCGGCAGCGATTTGAATCTCGGCACTGGCGCCGTGACGCTGACGAGTACCAGCCCCACGATCACGGTTTCGGCGAACGCGCTGACCATCGGCGGCAACATCGGTGGCGCCTTCGGCATTACCAAGGCTGGCTCGGGCAACTTGATCTTGGGTGGCGTAAACAATTTCACAGGCAACACAGTCATCAGCGCAGGCACGTTGACACTTGGCAACGGTAGCGCACTGGGGAGCAGCACACTCTATTATAACAATCAGGGCGGCACACTTAGCTTTGGCACGGTGACTGGCGTATCTTTCGGTGGCTTGGCTGGTAATCAGGATATTGCGCTGACAAACAACGCGTCCACACCGGCGGCTGTCTCGCTGACTATTGGCAGCAACAATCAAAGCACGATCTATAGCGGTAATCTCCTGGATGTTCCTCCGGGTCGCGTTACGAAAGTCGGCACAGGGAATTTGTCGCTCACCGGCAATAACAATTATACGGGTGCGACGAGAATCGCCGCAGGCACACTGGCGCTGTCTGGCTTCAGCACCACTAACGGCAACGTCGAAGTGGACGCAGGTACGCTCGACATCAATAACGGCGGTAATGGCACGGCCTCGGCTATCGGTACAGGAAACCTGGTGCTCAACAGCGCCAGCGCGGTTCTGGACAATACCAATGCTTCCCCTGTCACGGTCTCCACGAACAACCTGATAACCGTAAGCAACAGCTTTACCTTCGCGGGATCGGGTAGCGATTTGAACCTCGGCACGGGTGCTGTGACATTGACTTCATTGACCCCCACGATCACTGTCTTGGCAAACGCGCTGACCATTGGCGGTAACATTGGTGGCGCCTTCGGCATTACCAAGGCTGGTTCGGGTAACCTGCTCTTGGGAGGCACGAACAATTTCACCGGCAACACGGTGATCAGCGCTGGCACATTGACACTGACCAATTCACTCGCCCTCCAGAACAGCACGCTCTATTATAATAATCAAGGCGGCGCGCTGAGCTTTGGCACCCTGACCGCAGCGAGCTTCGGTGGCCTGGCTGGAAACCAAGACCTTGATCTCTCGAATAGTACGGCAGCAGCAGTTTCGCTGTCTATTGGCAACAACAACCAAAACACGATCTACACCGGTAATCTTACCGATGGCGTTACGGCAGGTCTAACGAAGGATGGCACTGGAAATTCGTCGCTTTCTGGAAATAACAGTTATACGGGCCAGACAGTCGTCAACTCAGGCACACTCGCACTGTCCGGCTTCAACACTGCTTCAGCCAGCACCAAGGTCAATGGAGGTACGCTCGACATCAACAATGGCGGTAATGCAACGGCCTCGGCGATAGGAACTGGCGCTCTGATACTCAACGGTGCCAGCGCGGTGCTCGATAACACCAATGCTTCACCTGTAACGGTTGCCACTAATAATTTGATAACGGTGAGCAACAGCTTCACTTACGCAGGCACAGGCAGCGATTTGAACCTCGGCACCGGCGCAGTCACTTTGAATGCGAGCCCCACAATTACCGTATCGGCGAACACCCTCACGGTAGGCGGCGCAATTGGTGGCGCCTTTGGTATTACCAAGGATGGTTCAGGCAACTTGGTGCTTTCGGGTGCGGATACTTACAGCGGCAACACGGTGATCAGCAGTGGCACACTGACCTTGGGCAACGCGCTCGCGCTGCAGGGCAGCACACTCTTCTACAATAATCAGGGTGGCTCACTGAGCTTTGG
>Ga0206897_1069_pt1 | contig 24247 bp, 18 predicted proteins | sample Alteio_BWOrgHeat_49_FD_152972 | JGI IMG/M metagenome (GOLD analysis project Ga0206897, IMG submission 152972) | Enriched cells from forest soil in Barre Woods Harvard Forest LTER site, Petersham, Massachusetts, United States -... | ecosystem: Environmental > Terrestrial > Soil > Temperate forest >... | reverse complement strand
ATCCAGACGGCCTGGGGCTTGGACTCTATATCGTGAAGGAGCTTGTTACGGCTTTAAAAGGATCCATCGACGTCTTTAATAACGCATCGGGTGGAGCAACGCTGACAGTATCGTGGCCTCTTCCCGGGCTGGAAGCGTATCACGTTCCCGCAATGACCATGCAGTAACATAAAGCGGTATGTAGTAGAAGATAAGGGTAAGCTCGGATATGATACATAGGTAATTATTTAATTGGTACTTTTAGCCCCATTAAACTTTATTCCTATGTTGTATTCAATTCCGGCATTGTATTGCCCATTCCCCATTGCTATTCATCCGCTTGTAGATGAAATAGAAGACCACACGAATCAGTGGGTCACCGATTTCCAACTCCTGGATTCCTATGAAACCTTTAAAAAATTTCGGGACAGTAAGTTTGGTCATTTTATAGGCCGGAGCTTCCCCGATGCCGATTTTATCCGGATCTCGGCCTGGTCCGATCTCAATGCGCTCTTGTTCATCCTCGATGATCAGATCGACGCGCAGGATATCATTAAGGACAAAACGTCCTTTTTTGCCTTGATGAACCGGTTTATCGAGGTGCTGGAAAAAAGAGAGCATTGTACGAACGACAAAGACGGACCGGTGCTAACGGCGCTTTCGGATTTCTGGCGACGGATCACGCTAGTCACACAGGAGCGCTGGCAGCGGAAATTTATTAAAAGCATCGAGGACATGTTTAACGGCGGGTATTGGCAATTCGAACATCTGTTATTGGGGAAGAAGCCGGTGCTGGAAGAATATTTAAAGGTGCGCCAATATTTCGGAGCGGCGCATCTTTCGACGGATGCGTTGGAAGGGATCGCGGGGATCGACCTGCCGCAATATGTCTATGACGATCCCATGGTGCACCGGCTGACGGAACTTGCGCGGAATACGATTTGCTTTAGCAACGACCTGTTCTCGTTTGGGAAGGAGCTGGAAGAAAAGAACAATGGCGCGGTATTTAACCTGGTGCTGATCGTAAAAGATAAATATGATCTGACCTTATCCGAAGCCATCCGCAAGGCGGCCGATATTCATGACGAACATATCCGGGAGTTTCTCGCGTTGTCGGAGCTGGTCTATCGGTATGACGAGGACATCAATCGAACCCTGAAGACCTATGTGGATGCTCTGGGCGTTTTACAGCGGGGAAATATCGAATGGAGTACGCTCGAGACCGCCCGGTATCCGCACATCTATGAATTTGTAAAAATGGAAAAAACCGACAAATGATACCTACCATCCTTCTTGCTGACGATCACATAATGATTTCAAGAGCGCTAAGGAAGCTCTTCGAGATCGATTTCGGTTATCGTGACACCGAGTCCGTAACCAGCTGCGCTGCCGTTTTGAAAATGCTCAAAAAGCGACAGTTTACGCACCTGGTGATCGATATCGGATTGTCCGACGGTTCCGCGCTGGAAATTCTGCCCGTTATCAAGGATGTCTATCCCGGTCTGAAGATTATGGTGTATTCGGCCAAGCCTTCGGGTGTGTATGGACGGGGCTTGCAGAAATTCGGCGTCGATTACTACCTGTCTAAGGATGCGAGCGAGCTGGAATCTATTCGCCAGTTCCGGATATTTTTAGGTGGGTTGGAAACCTGCCGGCCGAAACCGGCGCCCACGGTGTCACCCTTCTCCACGCTCACGGACCGGCAGCTGCAGGTGATGCACTATCTGCTGAATGGAAAATCGGGGGTCGAGATAGCGGAGGCACTGAATGTCAAGACGAGTACCGTTTCGACGCTTAAGAGCCAGCTGCTCGAGCGCACCGGGGCTAAGAATATGATGGAGTTGACGGCGTTGGCGAGTCTTTATAGTATGGCCTAGATATGATCTGATTGATTTGTAGCCATTTAGATCGCCGGTTGAAAGATTTCGGTCCCTGCTGCGTATTCACCGAAAAGACGAAATGAAGAAATTATTAAGTTTTTTGGTGCTGGCGCCGTTGATTGGGTTGGGTCAGGGGGTGCATTTTGAAAGTGGGTTGAGCTGGCAGCAGATCTTAGCGAAAGCCAAAGCCGAAAACAAATATATTTTTGTCGATTGTTATGCTTCCTGGTGCGGACCATGTAAGAAGATGGATCAGGATGTGTATCCGAAGGACAGCGTGGGTTCGGTGGTGAATCCGCGGTTTGTTTGCGTGAAGGTCCAGCTCGACACGTCTAAAATCGATGACGAGGCCGTCAAAGCCTGGTACGCGGATGCGCATGCGTTGATGGCTGCTTATAAGATCAGCGCTTTTCCTACGTTTCTTTTCTTCTCGCCAGCCGGGGAACTCGTTCACCGGGGGCTGGGTTATCAGCAGCCGAAGGACTTTGCACAGCTGGCCATGGAAGCGGTGGACCCGCATAAGCAGTATTATGGCTTGGTGACAGGGTATCGGTCGGGTGACAGGGATTATGCCGTAATGCCCTCGCTGGCTAATCATGCAAAGGCCTATAATGACAAGGCGCTGGCGGATTCGATAGCTGCGGACTACCTTCATGGGTATTTAGATAAGTTGAGCAATACCGGGATTTGTACCAAGCCCAACCTGGATTTCATAGCCGGATTTGCCAAGGTGCTGACCTCGAAGGATCAGGTGTTTAAATGCATTTGGGAGCATCCGGAGCTGGCGGATACGGCCATGCATGACAAGGATTTTGCTAAGCGGGTTATGAATTATATGATAACAAAGGAGGAGATCACCCCGTTGACGACCCTGGCAAAGAAAGAGGGGAAGGAACCTGATTGGGAGATGATCGGCAGAAATATCCAGCATAAATATGGAGTTGCCTGGGTGGAGGAGAATGTGGTGAACGCGAAGATCGGGTGGTATCGGGCCGAAAAAGATTGGAAGAACTATACTAAATGCCTGGTGAGGCGAATGGATCTCATCGGGCTGCAGAACATCCCCAATGATTTTTGGGGCCGGTTTAGCTTGAATAATTCTGCCTGGGATATTTTCTTATACAGCGATAACAAGGAGGATCTGGAAAAAGCGATGGCCTGGAGTGAGTGGGTGATACAGCGAGATCCAACGGGAGCTCACATGGACACCAAGGCCAACTTGCTTTACAAGCTTGGAAAAAAAGAAGAAGCATTAGCCCTCGAGGCCAAGGCTGTGCAGGCCACTCCCAAGAGTCAAAGTGCTAATTTCAAGAGCATCAGTGCTAATTTTGAAAAGATGGAGCACGACGAGCCCACCTGGGCCGTTGCCCACTAAGAAAAAGAATGCCCGCCGGCCTTTGTGCAACCGGCGGGCGTTGTTCAATTGGCCATAGAGACCATCTCACCCAGGTGTTCTTCCACACCTTGTGAGATGAAGGAGATGCGAAAACGGCCTTCTTCGTTGTAGTAATAGGTTCCGCGGTTACGGGAGAATTTGATGGGGGCACCCATCTCTTTGAGGATCTTGAGGTAGTCGTAGAGGCTACGTTCGGAGATGCCGATCTTATTAGCGCAGTCGGAGGGTTTTCCGGTTGCTTTGAGATGGATAAGATAGTCTAAGCGGATGAGTCGATGCAATAAGGACTTCATAGCATAAGGTTTGTGCCTTAGAGGCGGTTAATAGAATAGGTTTGTTTTTTACTGCTAATCGAAGCCCGCGAGAATGTTATACAATTTACGACCTTCAGATGCGGTAAAGCAAATTTTATTGGTTCACCAAAGGCAGAATTTATGCACCCTGAAACCCTTTATTGGGTTGGCCCTCCGTCTGGGCTAACCTATAGATGCGTTCGATCAGTGTGGCGCCCACGACGAAGGCTACAAACAGCGGAAATACCTGGTATCTCAAGACCACGGGCGAGGCGAAGATGCTGAACGCACCGTTGAGCAGCCATAAGGCCAGGACTACTATTAGCAATTGAGGCAGACCATATTCCTTGCGTTTTATCGCACCGAGCCAGGCTACACCGATCAACCCCATCACCAGCAGGATATTGGCCATGGTCCCAAAGATGGGGAACCAATCAGTCGCGGCGATACCTTCCTCTCTCTTCTTTTTATCGTGTTGCTGCACCTTCCGGGTTTTATAATTGAACCAGTCCTTGGCCAGCTTGTCGACGCTATCCTTACCCATATTGTATTCTCCGAGAAATTCAGTAGGCGGTACGGCGAATTTTTCTGCATTGGGAAGCATCCAATTTTCGGCAAATTGGAGGGGGAATTTTTTGATGAGATACATAGCATAGCCGGCATACAGCGGACCCTCCGATGCCCAGCGTTTGAAATAAGGTGTCGTACTGTCTTTTTTGAATTGCCGATTGAGGTACTGGATCAACGGACCGCGTCCACTCCAGAGATAGAAATAGGCGTTGACAGAATCGTCATGCGAGAACTTTACTTTTGTCAACGTATCCATATGCTGACGAACCATTGTTTCCAGTCCGGCATATTGAGTTGCTATAGGACCTCTTTGCGCAGCCGGTATTTTTTGGTACATGTACAGGGCATTGTTGGCGAGCTGCCAGCCACCGAAGGCCGAGAATTGCCATTGCCCGGTGGTGGTCTTCATTTTCTGGCTTGTCCAAAAGAAGGAGAGCGAAACCAAGGCAACGCTCAGAGCCATACCTGCGAGCTTTCTTTTCCAGGACTGGCGAGAGAGGAGGAAGACCAGGATAGCAATAAAGGGATAGTAAATGGCATTATAACGTACCGTAAAACAGGCTAATAGCAGGACCCCATGCACCAGGATGAGCCACGGACGGGGTTTGTAAATGATCCAGACCAGGCTGGTGAGCCATTGGAGGCTAAGGCCAATAAAGAGAGCGTCGGCGGAGATATAGTTGGCGACATAGAGAGGCAAAGGGTCAAGAATAAAGAAGATCAACAGGATGCTTTTGACTCCGCGGCCCGGTTTGAGCCAGTAGAGCAAGCTGAAGACGAAGAGCAGGGTGCTGCATTGCAGGAAGAGATATTGCAGGCCGACCACGATCTTGTCGGAATGGGTAAAGACGCTGATGAGCCGGAGGAATTTGGAATAGGCTACGGGCCACATGTTGACGTCCGCGTTGCTCGACGCTGCTTCCAGGTATGAATAGGAGTCGGGCATATAGTTGGCGAAGGGATAGCGGAACTTAAAGATGACGAATTGCAGGATAAAAGCTGCCAGGCCGACGAGCCACCAGGCGCGGTTCGGCCGGTTGTTCCACAAATAATCTACCAGGAATGGGTATTTCACTGGGCTTTTTTTGGCGGCTTCTGAGGTGACTTTCTCTTCGTGGTATTCCTGTTCCGTGTTGATGGACCAGAGATTGGCCTTGGACGTAACGCCGGCCGAGATATTGTCGACAGCTACCATGGCCGTGAGCATGGAATGGTCGGCATTGTTGTATTTGTGCATGCCATTGCGACCAACGAGGAAGAGGTTTTCAAAGGTATCGGTGTAAGCGCGGATCTGGTCGAACTCGTTATAGGTTCCGAAATAGGCGGGATAGGTCTTCTCCATGCGGCGGACGGTGCTGTCGAGCACGTCCTCGGGCCGGGCGAGGTCCATCTGCTGGAGCTCATTGATGGCATAGCGTTGGATGGCTTCATCCGACTCGGCCCAAAAGGCATCGGTCTTATTGCAGAAGTATTCCATGCCGATCCAGGTGGTGTTCGGATCTTTGATCATGCCGCCGCCCCAGTTATTATAGATCATGAGCCGGCCGACCTTCACATCGCGTTCCTGAATATAGATCCAGTTGTCCTTCAACTCCAGACGTTTGGCTTCGCCGTTTTTGGTCTGGGCAGAGAGCTGTTTGAGGAGAATGCCCACGTTGATGAAATCCCGGTATTGAAGACCGGCGGCAATTTCCTGGACTTTGACGGGTACGGAAGGACCCATCCCGGCAATCAGTTCCTGCACGGGCATCGTCGAAAAGAAATAGTCCCCTTCCCAGGCGCCGGTCTGGCCGGTTTGGGAATTGATGGTATTGACGGAATGGATCTTTCCCTCATGTGTATAAATGCGTTGCACATCCTGATTCATATAGATCTTACCGCCCATGGCCTGGACCTGCCGGGCAACTTCTTCCCAGAGCGAGCCCGGGCCGTACTTCGGGTAGAGGAATTGTTCGATGAGACTGGTCTCGGTACCTTTTTGGGCGAGGTCGCCTTTTTTCTTACTGCGCAGGCTTTTGACTGCGCCGGCGATTGCCTTGCTGAGGGAGACGCCTTTGATGCGCTGTGCGCCCCATTCTGCCGAGATCTGGCTAGGGGCGATGCCCCAGACCTTTTCCGTATAGTCTTTGAAGAAGAGAAGGTAGAGCTGGCGGCCGAATTTGTTGATGATAAAATCTTCCAGGGAAGTCTCTGGTTTGCGGGGGAAAAGCTGGATCCAAAGGAAGGAGATCATAATGCGAATGGTGCGGATCAGGCCGAGGGTTCGAAGGGTATCCAGGGAAAGCTGGATGGGATAGGCGAAGAATTTTCTTAAGAAATAGATCCGTGTCAGGCGCTGGATCACCAGCATGGTTTTGTCGGGGTCTTTGGGGGACGCGGCAGGAGTGATGGTGCGTGATTTATTCTGATAGCTAATGGTTGTTTGGTCTGCCGCCCCGGTTTCCAGCGGCATCATCTTTAGCCACCAGTCCATGACGCGATCGGATTTCGAGAAAAAGCGATGCGGCCCCATGTCCATGCGGTTGCCTTTGTAGTTGGTGGTCCGGGAGATGCCACCGATCTCGCCGGATTTTTCTAAGATGATGGGAATGATATCGGTACGCGTTAACAATTCATATGCTGAGGTAAGTCCTGCCGGCCCGGCGCCGATGATGATCGCTTTCTTTTGCATGGCAGAATGAGGTTGTTGAAGACGCCCAAATTAATTTGATTTGTATTCTTGAAAAGGATAAACGTGTTTACAAAACGCCGGATTATTTGTAACTTGTAGTTGGTTTTTTTAACTCTTACAACCTGTAGCAACCGGTCGCAGCCGGTTTACCCAAGGATGAAAACAATGAATGAAGGCAATGATTGGTTCGCCCTCTTTCAGGAGGGAGAGGAACAGGCATTCCGGCAAGTATTTGATAAATACTATCGGCCGGTGAGCTATTTTGCGCTGAAGATCCTGAATGACGATCTTTATGCCGAAGATATTGTCAGTGAAACCTTCCGAAAGGCCTGGGATGCGCGCAAAAAATTCGCCACGGCACGGCATTTGGAGAATTTTCTGTACCTCGTGACGCGTAATGGGTGTATTTCGCATTTGCGCTCGGTGCGGGTCGTACAATCCACGGATGAGGAATGGGTAAAACTGGCCGCAGAGGAACGGCCCGACGATGAGACCCCACTGGATCTGGAGCGGGTTCAGATGCGGTTGATCGAGACCATATTCGAGAAATTGCAGCAATTGCCTGGTGGAGAGGTCTTGCGGATGAGCTTTATAGAAGGGAAGACCACTAAAGAGATCGCTGCTGAATTGCGTATCACGGAGAATAATGTATACATCATAAAGTCGCGGTCGCTAAAGGTTTTGCGGACAATGCTGATGAAGAATGAATGGATGTTTTTTGTGCTGCTGTTCATAAGAGAATTTTAGATTTGTTTTCAGCCCTATTGGGCGGCCATTTGTACTAGCCTTTCTACATTAATCTGCGAATTAACAGCCTGCAGCAATCTTTTCCTGGAATCGAATACACCGATAAAGGGCACGCCTTGCGCCTTGAAATAGGACATAAACGTATTGGTGCTGTCCCTGCCCATGACGATGTTGGGATAGCGGGAAAGCTTGAAATAGCGGTAAAAGGTCTGCATTTGATCGAAGGGGTACGGGGTCATGTAGTAGATTCTGATATCTTTGAACTGGTCGATGTTTTTAATGATATCACGGGTCTCGGCTTGGCAATGAGTGCACGAGGGGGAAAAGCCAATGACGATCAGAGGCTTACCTGTAGGAATGTCGGCGGTATTGAGCCGGGTTACACTGTCCGTCAGCAGGAGGTTGAAGGAGGGCAGCAGCCTTCCTTCAAGGCCGGTCTTTAAGGTCACAGGTGCGGAAAAGGCGGCAAACAGGACCCAGCCTACCACCAGGAATAGACAGAGTGCAGAGGTGCCGGTGAGCCAGTTGAAGCGCCTGGTAGCTTCCTGCCGGCGCCTTAGAATGGCTATGGCTACTGCCGCCAGGATCACACAGGCGCTGTTAAAAAGAATATGTTGCCGGGGAGATAATTCCTCTATGATTCCGCCGCAACTGCAGGAGAGATGATCATCCATAAAAAAGATGACGATCACATAGATGGTGAAAAACGACATGAGGCTCAGGGTGACATAGAGGGCCTTGAGCCGCCATTTGGGAATAAAGAGCGCTATGGCAAGCAGCAGTTCGCCAATGGGGAGGGCCCAGGTGATGACACCAGCGAGAGAGCCGAGGAAGGGAGAGGAGACCAGTTGTTCTTTGAAGAGGTGGACTTCCATGAGTTTGGCGACGCCCGTATACACAAAGAGAAGGATGAAAAAATAGGTGATTATATCAACGAGGAGTGTCTTTTGCATGATGTCAGGGTAATATAAACCCAATTCAAGTTAGCCGGGATTGTATTCTGAAAAAGGATAGAAGTATTTCTGAACAGGATGAACGCTGTGGAGACGCCGCCGTGAAAGATTATATCTTCTTACGCGTAGTACATTAAAAATTAATCGATTCCATGCGTCATCTGCTCACTGCGCTAGCGTGCCTTATCGCTTTTACAGCTGCCACCCAGGAGGTCTATACCGTGGAGACAAAAGTTAAAAAAGCCGCGATTTCTCCGATCATTTGGGGACTATTCTTTGAAGATATTAACCGGTCCGCGGATGGCGGTATCTATGCGGAGCTAGTCAAAAACCGCAGTTTTGACTATCCCAAACCTATGACAGGGTGGACCACTTGGCCTTCCAATCGTGTGCGCGACGGTATTTTTATCATCACTAATCAGATGGCGGAAAACATGGCAGATCCTAAATATATGGCCGTGACGGTACAGATCGGGGATACTGTGGGCCTTATCAACGAGGGTTTTGGCGGTATACCGCTGAAAAAAGGATTACCTTATGCATTGACCTTACGGTACCGGCAACAGGCCGCTGGTGTACACTTGCGAGCCTTTTTGTTCAACAGTATCAGCCGGCCGATCGGACATGTGAGCATAACGCCTTTGGAACCGGGAGCCGATTGGCAGGAACAGACAGTGAATATTATCCCAGGCGATAGTGCTTCGAAGGGTAAGCTGTTGGTGATTTTCGAGGGCGCCGGGCATATGGATGTCGACAGGATCTCGCTGTTTCCGACGGATACATGGAAGGGCCGGCCGGGCGGGCTACAGGCCGACCTGGTGCAAATACTGGCCGACCTGCATCCGGGATTCCTGCGTTTCCCCGGAGGGTGTATCGTGGAGGGTAATCAGCTGATCCATCGCTACCAATGGAAACATACGATCGGTCCTTTGCAGGACAGGGAGCCGGTACAGAGCATTTGGGCGGACGATGTCCCCGACAGGCCAACGCCGGATTATATGGAAAGCTTCGGGTTGGGATTCTATGAGTATTTCCAGCTCTGTGAGGATATCGGCGCCGCGCCGTTGCCCATCGTCAACTGCGGCATGTCGTGCCAGTTCGACGCGGCGGAGGTGACTCCTATCAATGAGCTGGAGCCTTATATACTGGATGCTTTGGATCTGATAGAGTTTGCCAACGGAGGCGTTGATACAAAATGGGGGGCCAAACGAGTAGCATTGGGACATCCGGACTCTTTCCATATGACCATGCTGGGGGTTGGCAATGAGAACTGGGGGCCACAATATGCGGAACGGCTGGAGTTGTTCACCAAGCGGATTAAGGAAAGGTATCCGGATATTCAGCTCGTATGCGCCAGCGGCTATAGCCCCAATCCGCGGACCTTTCATTATATGGATTCGGTGCTGAGGACGCGACACGCCGATATCATCGATGAACATTTTTATATGCCGCCGGAGTGGTTCCTGCAGAATGCTACCCGCTACGACGGCTATGACCGGAAGGGACCGAAGATTTTTGTCGGGGAATTTGCCGCACAATCGGACCGGATCGGAAGCCTGAAGAATGTCAACAATCTCAGGACGGCCCTGGCAGAAGCGGCTTTTATGACGGGCATCGAACGGAATACCGATGTCGTGACTATGGCAAGCTACGCACCGTTGTTCGCCCACGTAAACGATTGGCAGTGGACGCCGAATCTTATCTGGTTCGACAATAGCCGGAGCTATGCGACGCCGAACTACTATGTACAGCAGCTTTTTAGCATGAACAGAGGAACAGAGGGGGTGCCCATATTGCGGCAGGGTCAGCCGGTGATAGGCCGAGATAGCTGCTGGGCGAGCGCCTGTATGGACGAGATTACGGGAGAGCTGATCCTAAAGTTGGTGAATCCATCGGGAAAAACGATGGAAAGGGCAATCAGAATAGGCGATGCCCGGCTGGCGGGGGAGGCTACAGTGACAACTCTAACAGGGACGGGCCCCGCAGAGATGAATAGCATAGAGGCACTGATGGGAATCGCTCCGAAGGCGCGACAACTGGCTTTAAAAGGGAATAAAATGCAGTTGAATTTACCCGCATATTCGTTTGTCGTGGTGCGAGTTAAGGTCAAATAGGTGCAAAAAAAATCGAATTAGACCAATTCCCTTAAAAATAACTACGGCAAAACTGAAAGACTTGTGAGATATATGTGTAACTATTGAAAGAAGGTTATATAATTGTTAATTTCAAAAGCGCGGAAGATGGGTAAATTTCCGATTTCCGCGTAATAGAATAAGGCGCATGACAGAAGACCGTTTAGTATCGTTGATCACCCGGCAGCAATCCGGGGAACTGACTCCGGAAGAGGTTTTGGAGTTGGAGGCTTGGGCGAATAAGAGGGTGGAGTACCGGGCATTTCTGGATCAATTTTCCGGCGAGACCTTGTTAGAGAAAGAGATCAGTCTTTGGAATGGGATTGATCCGGCGGAAGGGTTTGCTAGATGGCGGGCTTTTATGCAAGCCCGGCGGCGTGCCCGGATACGGCGGATCACCGGCTGGTCGGTGGCTGCATCTTTTCTGTTGGCAGTCCTCCTGTACGGCCTGATCGATAAATTGCATTCCGTTCCTGTTCAGCCGGCTGCGGGGGTGGCTGTTAGCCATCCGGTAATGCCCGGCAGGAACACGGCGACACTCACTTTGGCAAATGGACAACAAATTTTGCTGGACAGTGCAGAGAAGGGGGTGTTGGCGATTCAGGGGGCTAGCAGAGTAGTGAAGGCGGACAGCGGATATCTTTCATACCAGGCAGAAGGCAAGGCGGTGACGGACGTAACATATAATGTACTTACCACGCCGAGATCGGGTCAGTACCAGTTAACACTTCCGGATGGAAGTAGGGTTTGGCTGAACAATGTCTCCAGTTTACGTTATCCTACTTCCTTCCAGGGAAAAGAGAGGATTGTGGAACTTGCCAGTGGTGAGGCCTATTTTGAAATCGCGCGGGATGTCTTGAAACCTTTTGCAGTGAGGGTGCACGACGAAACGGTAACGGTATTGGGGACGAGCTTCAATGTGATGGCCTATCCCGAGGATGGAGGCACGCAGACGACCTTACTTTCAGGAGCCGTTCAGGTAAAGACCGGGAAGGCGACAGTAAAACTCAAGCCGGACGAACAGGCTCAGGTGGGCGTCGACGGCGGGTTGAAAGTACTCAAGGATGTGGCAAGCCAGGATATCGTTTCGTGGAAGGATGGGTTCTTCTACTTCGGACGTGCCTCCTTCGAAGCCGTGATGCAGCAACTGGCCCGGTGGTATGATGTGGAGGTTGTCTATGAAGGGAAGGCGCCAGATATTGAGTTCGGCGGTAAGATCGACCGCAGCCTGCCACTGAATGACTTGCTGAAATTCCTGGATAAAAACCAAATACATTTCCGGCTGCAAGGCCGCAAACTGATTGTCCTGCCAAACTGAAGAACATTGGGCATTACGGCTGAACCTTAGCCTTTTGCGCAAATACCACGATCATTAAACCTGGAATCGGTCCTAGGGCTAACTCTTATTTGAACAAGAAATTAAACCATCTGGCATGAGAAAGAACCGGGCTTATTATGCATTTCCCTTTACGGGATAATTCTTCATTCCATTCGGTGGACTGATCACAAAAAACCGGGGACGTCTTGACCCGTTCCCGGCTGCTATGCGCCAATGCTGGCTGCATGGTCGGTGAGGTCTACCCCAACGGAGTTACTTATTTACCATCGAATTATAAACCCCACCAAAACAAAGGTACATGGAAATTTCCATTTCGGGTAGGGGGCTTCTATGCACTTTTTGGAAGCCTCTTCCCTTGCAACTGCTAAGAGTCATGAAATTGACTGCTATATTATTGACGCTCGTTTGCATTCACGTGAGTGCCCGGAGCTATGAACAAACCGTGAGTTTCAGCGGAAAGAATGTGCCGCTCACCGCGGTATTTACAAGTATCGAAAAACAAACCGGGGTGTCTTTTTTCTTTAATTATGCACTTTTAAAGGGAACAAGGCCGGTGACCCTGGAGGTGCGGAATCAGACCATCGACATTGTCTTGGAACATGTTCTCACAGGTCAAGGCTTGAGCTACTATAAAGAAGGTAAGACTATATTTATACTGAAAAAGCAAGAGGCTTCGGGAACGGCTTATACAAGCGATGGGGGGACTACCACGAGGCAAATCGATGTCAAGGGACAGGTTCTCAATCATGAAAGATTGCCATTGGATGGCGCAACCATAATCGTAAAACATACTACAAAGGGTGCTGTCACTGACGGAAAAGGCATGTTCGAGATCAAAAATGTGCCGGTGGATGGGGTATTAGAAATCAGCTACACCGGTTACCAGCACAAAGAGGTTCCGCTGGAAGGTAGGGAAACGGTTTCGGTGGAGTTAGCCCTCGCGAACACTTCATTGGACGAAACGGAGGTGATCGCTTATGGTACAACTACACAAAGATTCAGCACTTCCGATATAACCACCGTCAAGGCGGAAACCATCGAGAAACAGCCGGTAGACAATCCCTTATTAGCTTTAGAGGGCCGGGTGCCGGGTCTGTTCATACAACAAAATAGTGGAGTTTCGGGAAGCGGGTTGTCAATATTGATCCAGGGTCAGAATAGTATAACTTCCGGGAACGATCCATTTTACGTGGTGGATGGAGTGCCTTTCAACTCCCAACTCCTACCAAACTTGGGCGGCAGTATTTTGGGCTATTCGAGAACGGGAACCGGCGCCTTTTCGCAACCAGGTAATCCCTTTAGCTTTATCAACCCCGCTGACATAGAAAGTATCGCTGTATTAAAAGGAGCGGATGCAACTGCCATCTATGGATCGAGGGCCGCCAATGGAGCTATATTAATCACAACCAAAAAGGGCAGAGCCGGCGAGGCAAAAATAGAGCTTAATCTTCAAAATGGATGGGGACAAATCGATCGGAAGCTAGATGTATTAAACCTCAAACAATATTTGCAAATGAGGCATGAGGCTTTAAAAAATGATGCTATTATCACACCACCCGCCACCAGCTATGATATCAATGGCTTTTGGGATTCCACCCGATCCACCGATTGGCAAAAGACATTGATCGGGAACACCGCCGAATATACAAATCTCTATGGATCGATCTCTGGCGGTACTACCTTAACTCAATATTTGATAGGAGCAACTTATCACCGGGAGACTTCGGTCTTTCCAGGCAGCTTTGCCGACCAAAAGGGCGATATTCATTTCAATTTAAATACTAGCTCTGTCAACCAACGATTCAAGGTTCAGTTGCAAGGCTCCTACTTGGCTGATAGAAATGTTCTGCCGCCTGTCGATATAACACCGCAGGCTGTACAAACGGCTCCCGATGCGCCCAAGCTATATAATCCTGATGGCAGCTTGAATTGGGCACCAAATGCGACCGGTACATCAAGCTGGGCTAACCCGCTTGCATCCTTGTTAAGAACTTATACAGCCAATAGCAATAACCTGGTAAGTAACGCCATTTTGAGTTACCAACTCATACCCGGTTTAGAAATAAGGAGCAGTTTTGGTTACAACATTCTTGGGTCGAAAGAAATTTCACAGGTGCCATTGACCTATTATGCGCCCGAAACCAGAAGTTCCAGAGTCAATACTGCCAATTATACCAACAATAGTTCCAACTCGTGGATTGTTGAACCTCAGATAAGCTATAAAAGGATTTTAGGCCAAGGCAGAGTTGAATTTTTGGCTGGAGGAACAATTCAACAGGGTACTGCCAACGGTCTTTGGTTATCTGGAAGTGGCTACAGTAGTGATGCAGAACTTTCAAATATACAAGCAGCATCTTCCGTGACTGTCACATCATTCACCAATTCGACCTACAGGTATAATGCCGGATTCGCGCGGCTTACTTATAATCTACGAGAGAAATATATCGTCAATTTGACGGGCCGCAGAGATGGGAGCAGTCGGTTTGGAGCAAAAAACGAATTTCATGGTTTTGCGGCGATCGGCGGCGCGTGGATTTTTTCTAATGAAACGTTTATCAAGAATCATTTCAAAGCGCTTAGCTTCGGTAAATTGAGGAGCAGCTATGGGACAACGGGCAACGATCAAATAGGAGACTATACCTTTTTGAACTTATATGGTTCGGACAATCCTGGTATCCCTTACCAGGGAATCGTGGGATTGACTCCTTTGGGTCTCTCCAATCCATATCTACAATGGGAGGAAACTAAGAAACTTGAGTTCGGATTGGATCTTAGTTTTTGGAAGGATCGGCTTTCCGTCTCCGGAAATTATTTTCGGAACCGATCCTCCAATGAAATACTTGCATATTCGCTGCCAATTATAACAGGTTTTTCATTCATAAACAGGAATTTTCCGGCCACGGTCCAAAATTCCGGGTGGGAGCTTACTTTAAATTCGGTAAACATTGCATCGAAGGCATTTAGCTGGAGCAGCGGGATTAATATCACCATTCCAAGGAACAAGTTGTTAGCTTTTCCCAATTTGGCCAATTCATCTTATGCGAACTTGCTAATTGTGGGTCGGTCCATCTCCATCATCAAAAAGTATCACTTTTTGGGAGTGAATCCCATCAATGGGGAATACCAATTTGGCGATTTTCACGGTACTCCTACATATACACCTGCTTCGACGGATATGACTGCTGTGATCGATCCAACCCCAAATTATTATGGGGGGCTGGAAAATACTTTCGGGTTTAAGGGCTTTACATTGAAGTTCTTATTTCAATTTATGAAACGGATCGGCCTTGATGATTATTTTGGTGTGACAGATCCAGGCTTTACTGGGTATAACCAGCCGAATTCTGTACTCAATCGTTGGCATCGTCCTGGCGATATAACTACAATCCAACGTTTTAATTCTAATGGCAGCATAGGTTCGCAAATAGGACGTGTAACAGGAAGTGATGCTGCCTATAAAGATGCTTCTTTCGTGCGGTTGAAGAATATTTCGCTCACCTGGCAATTGCCGCCGAACTGGCAGAAATGGGCGGGCTTTCAAAATACCAACATTTTTGTGCACGCGCAGAATCTATTAACCTTCACTCGATATGTGGGAATAGACCCGGAGACTTTGAGCTCAACAAATTTGCCCCCGCTAAGGATCTTGACTTTTGGCCTGCAAACTACTTTTTGATAGAATTAATATAAACTAAAAAATATGATAGTCAAAAATATATATTTTTTTCGCAGCAAGGTTGCACAATGGATTAAATTGGCAATCATTGTTATTGGCTTTATTTTTTCTTGCAGGAAATTCGTACAACTGCAGGTGCCTATTTCGAACGTAAATGTCGGAAATGTCTGTTCGAGCGATGTGACCGCGGTTGTTGCTATCACGGATATGGCGGATGTTATTTCGCGATGGCTTAAATTAACAACCGCCATGATTACTCTTGTTTTTATTTTTTCTTGCCAAAAATATGTACAAGTGCCGGCGCCAATTTCTAGCATAAACGTCGGAAATGTTTATTCGAACGATCCAACCGCCATTGCCGCCATCACGGATATATATTCCCAGATGAGCTCGGGCACCCTCGTCCTGGCTTCCGGTCAAAACAGCTTATCGTATTTTGCCGGGCTTGCCGCCGATGAGTTAACGCTTTATAGCGGAGTAACAGTTTCCGCTGCCGCGTACCTATACTACACTAACGCGCTTACCAATGTTTCTGGAGTCGACTTTTGGAATTCGCTTTATCCAGCTATTTTTTCCATCAATTCCGCAATTGAGGGGATTTCCGGTTCAACCAGCCTAACGCCGGCCATCAGGCAGCAGTTGCTTGGTGAAGCGTTTTTCTTGCGCGCGCTTTGTTATTTCTACTTAGTGAATTTATACGGAGATGTGCCACTAGTCACCGGTACAGATTACGCGGTGAATTCGCTATTAGCCAGAAGCCCTCAGGCTACCGTGTGGAAGCAGATTATAGGCGATCTGCAGAATGCAAAAGCACTGCTGAGTGGGAATTTCCTGGATAAAAGCTTATTGAAGACTTCCACGTCGAGATTGCGGCCGACAAAATATACAGCTTCGGCTTTGTTGGCCAGGACCTATTTGTATACAGCTGATTGGAGCGATGCGAAAATGCAGGCAGATTCGCTTATTAACAATAATGCACCTTTTACGCTATCCCTGGTTTCCAATTTGAACAATGTTTTTTTGGCGAACAGCAACGAGGCGATATGGCAACTGCAACCTGTGAGTGCCGGAATACCCAATACGTTGGATGCTTATTATTTTATCTTACCGAGCACTGGACCGAATGGGACAAATAATTCCTATTTAAGCACCAGTTTGTTGAACAGCTTTGAAAACGGGGACCAAAGGCGAATAGACTGGGTGGACAGCGCAATCGCCGGCGGGACAACTTACTATTACCCTTATAAATATAAGGTAAATGCAACGGGCTCTTCGACGCTAACGACCGAATATACCATGGTGTTTCGACTAAGTGAACAATACCTTATTCGAGCAGAGGCAGAAGCCAATGGGGCGGGGAATGGGATAAGTAGTGCAATTAGCGATCTGAATGTTATCCGAAACCGGGCGGGGCTTGCTGCTTATTCAGGCGGGACTGATCAGGCTTCGGTACTGGCCGCTATTCTACATGAGCGGCAGGTGGAATTGTTTACGGAATGGGGGCATAGATGGCTGGATCTCAAGCGATCCGGTACTATAAATACCGTGATGGCACCAGTTTGTAATACTATAAAGGGAGGAAACTGGAGCAGTAATTGGCAATATTTTCCCATACCGCTAACGGATTTGCAAGCAGACCCGAATCTCGCCCAAAATAGTGGTTATTAAGTGTCCTTATGTCTACTACTCGCCAACATCGAGACCTTCAGCGCCGCCAGTATCGACAAGTGCAACTGCAGAAGCAACTGCTTGAACTAGTCGTTCAGGAAAAAAACGAGGAGATTGAACGGTTGAAAAATCAGATTTACCCGCTGCAACTTTTAATAGAAGACCTCAAAAAGCTTGCTATACAACAACGAACGGAAATCCTATCACTTCGAAAGAATGGTCTCTACGGCTAGAATGCCCGGGTTTCCTTATTAACTAACTAATCTTAAATTTCATGTTATGAGTCCTAATAAATTTAATAAAATTATAGTGTTGCTATTTTTGATCGCTTCCTGTAAAAAAACGGACCCTGGGATTATTCCTTTGGCTTCCATCAATATCGTAAATGCGACTGTTAATTTGGGTACCATCAAGGCGAACTTTACTAATGCAGGCACTAAAAACAACGGATATCAGTATTACAGTCAGATCACGACATCTATTGGTTATGGCAGCAATAGTATTCTTGGAGTGTTGGCACAAACACAGGTACCAATAACGATCGCGCCTATTTCGGATACCGCTCAACCCATATACAGTGGAAGTCTGAACTTTGCTAAAGGAGCGGGCTATTCACTTTATTTGGCGGGAACCGCAGCCGCCGTGGATACTATTCTGATGCTGGATGCAATCCCTTATTATAGCGACAGTAGCTGCGGAGTGCGGTTTATCAATCTTTCTTACAATAGCAATTCGATTATAATCACCCAGGCAGTCACACCCACTGTCGACGATTTTTCCAGCATGAGTTATAAACAGATTAGTGCATTTAAAACCTATAACGCAGGACAGGCAAACGCCAGCTATAGTTTTCAAGTGCGGGATGCAGCGACTAATACATTGTTAGCAACTTACGTGTTAAGCACGCCCTATTTTCACAATGTAACCCTTGCCTGGATTGGTCAGACTGGGGGATCGGGTGCCAATGCCCCGAAAATTGTACGGATTAATAATTATTAAGGGCACCTTATTATATTGAGGGCGCCTTTTTGATGGGGACGGAGTACTAAGCACAGGTAAACAAGTGTGGTCAAATGTTAGTGCTAGCCTCATTCTCCTCCGTTTGTTGTTGTGTATATCGCAGAATATGGACAAGCGTAGGAGTTATCTGTCGTGCAAAAGGCCGCAAATAAGCCGGGCCCAGGCGTTGTTATATAAATTTGACCTGGTAGCGCATCATACTCCACACCGTCGCACGGGCCTGGGGTCACACGAAAGGAAGTACAAAAGAGAGCAGTAGCTATTTTTTGTGCTTTGAATGCCATGACACCTCCGACGATGCCGAATATGATAATTGCCATTAGGGCTAATTTTGCTTTTTTCATAGCAATGCACTTTTTACTTTGAAAAAGCTAAAGTTTTTTGAATTATGCGTTATAAACAGACTAATAATTTATTAAGGGCGCCCTATTGTATTTGGGGCGCCCTTCAAAGACTATATTCTCAAGCACGATAACTGTGTGCTCAAGTGGTCATACTACTCGTTGCCTGCTACTGTGGTGTATTCTGCCTGAACATTGCAAGCCAAGGTGTTCTCCGTCGTGCAGAAGGCAGTAAAACCACCTGAAGTCGTTATGGTATAGTTATTCCCTGTTCCTGCATCATACAATGTACCGTTGCATGCACTAGAGCCAGAGCTCGTTGCTTTGCAAAAGAGATCTTCACTTATTTTTTGTGCTCTAAATGCCATTACACCACCGGCGATGCCGAATACAGCGATTGCTACCAATACTAATTTTGCTTTTTTCATAAAAAAGGCGCTTTTTACTTTGAAAAAGCTAAAGTTTTTTTTGAATTAAAAGTGCCTACTCTTTTGTAATGGTTTTCGGCTCTCCCATATTTTACTTTCCCAACAGCTACTCGTCAGCAGTGCTGGTTTAGCGGTCTGTTTCGCCTGATCAGGGCTGGACAGACCTGTTGCGCAACCTAGTTTTGCTTACTCAAAAGCAATATCTTTAATGCGATGAATCGATGTTTTACCGAGCAAGGTGCATTTCAACTTTTTTTTGGGGTCATAGATAGCCATGTAAGGAACTCCGGGGGCGCCATAATAGCCGGAAAAGAAATTAGCTGTATCAATACCTACAACGATGCTTTTTTGTTGCTGCAGCCCGCAATATGCATAAAATCGTTGCATGTCCCGGAAATGGGCGGATGTAAATACATAAAACCTAATTCCTTGTAACTGTTGGTAATTGTCGACAATATCCTTCATCTCTGCCTTGCAGAAAGGGCAATCCGGGCCAAAGGAAAGTAAAACAATGGGCTTTCCCTCTGGTATAGTGGTGGTATTGAGATGGGTGGCACTATCATTTAAAAGTAGATCAAAGGATGGCATGGGTTTACCTTCAAGACCAGTGATCATCCTATTTCTGTCGATACAACCACAGCATGCGAATATTAAGAGCAAGGCAATAATGTTTTTCATTTGACATAAGTTGTTTTGAGGATGAAAGCCTGTTTATAAATATGGTCGAGTAATATCCATGCAAACGAAGTGAATATTACGATGGCAAACAATTGATAACGCAAGGTGATAGGCGAGGCAAAAACACTGAAAGAGAAATTCATGATCCAGAGAATTATTGATAGCAATAAAATGTGAGAGTTGACTGATTTTTTCTGAAGCCCTTTTAGCAGCCAAACGGAAAGAAATCCGAATAAAAATAAGACATTCACAACGCCGGCCATAATGGGCACAAATCCTAACATAGTTATTTTTTTGTCCTTAAAGACGGATTTTACCTTGTTTGTTTTGTAACTAAACCAATTTTGGGCAATCTCAGCTACAGTGTCCCGGCCCATATTGTAGGCATCCAGAAATTCGCCTGGCGGCGAGTAATATTTTATTGCGTTCGGAAGGAGATAGTATTGTAAATAAGTGAGTGGATATTGCCTGATCAAAAAGCTGCCGTAGTTGCCATATAAGGGAGCCACAGAAGCCCAGCGTTTTAAGCTATTTGCAGCTGAATCTTTCGGAAACAGCTGCTTCATGTATTTTTGCAATGGAGAATGAGGGGCCCACATATATACCGTGCTGGCAATAAGCATTTCCGATGGATGTTTCCTCAGATCTCTATTGCTATCGAAATAATTTCGAATCATGAGATCCAAGTTTTTAAATTTGGCGGGAGTCGGCTGAACGTTTTTATCTGGCACATAGCGATAGGCATACATTGCATTATTGGCTAATTGCCAGCCTGTGAAAGGCGTAAATTCCCAAATGCCCGTGATCTGCTGGTAACGACTGGCAGTAAAAAGGATAAACCCGAAAATTACTGCCACGCTTGCGAGAATGCCAATTAACTTTCTTTTTAAAGGCTGACGGGATTGAATTAATACGAGCCCCGTTATAAAAGGATAATAAAGCGCATTATATCTTACCGTAAAGGCCAGGAAAAGAACTACCACCTGCCAACAAATCAGTCGCCAAGTTGGCCGGTATAGAAGGTAGAGAAGAATAGTGAACCAGGTGAGACTCAATGCAAGGAACAAGGAGTCGCTCGACACATAGTTGCTAATATACAGGAATACGGGATCGAAGACTACACAAGAAAACATCATCCATTTTGTTAGTTTGCCGGGCTTGAACAGGAGAAAGAGCGTGAAAATCAACCAAAGCGCGCTAACTTCGATCGCCAGATATTGAAAGGCGACAAGCGCAGTATCCGATCCCGTGAATACGCTGAAGAGCCTAAGGAATTTGGAGTACCCAATGGGGTACAGATTCACATCTGTATTAAAATAAGCGGATTTTAGGTAAACATATGAATCACCATTTAAAAATCCTGCATATGGGTATAATATTTTGAAGAAAGTAAATTGGATAACCCAGGAAGTGATCGCTATCCCCAAGAATGTCCGGTTCAGTCTATTGCTAAGGAAAACTTCAATGAAGCTTTCACTCAATGTATTTATTGGTGCAAGCGACTTTTGAGTTGGCACGGGTTGTTTAGAAGGTTGCATCTGTTCATGATATTCCTGCTCTGTATTAATAGCCCACAGGTTGGCTTTTGAGATGGCTCCTGCTTCAATGTTATCTACAGCTACCATAGCGCAAAGCATGCTATGGTCGGCATTGTTATACTTGTGCATGCCGTTGCGGCCGATCAGAAAGAGATTGGCAAACTGGTCAGTAAAGGATTTGATTTTGTCAAAGTGCTTGTAAGTTCCGAAATAGGCCGGATAGGTTTTTTCCATACGGCAGATTGTGACATCGAGGACGTCTTCAGTTTGGGCTAACTCCATCTTCCCAAGCTCTTGAACGGCGAGTTTCTGGATGGCTTCGTCTGATTCGGCCCAGAAGGCGTCAGTTTTGTTGCAGAAGTATTCCATGCCAATCCAAGTATTATTAGGGTCTTTGACCATGCCCCCACCCCAGTTATTGTAGATCATCAGGCGACTTGCCTTGACATCCCGTTCCTGGATATAGATCCAGTTGTCCTTTAATTTCAATGTCTTGCCTTCTTTGGAGGAGAGCTTTTTCAAAAGGATGCCAACATTTATGAAATCGCGGTACTCTAAGCCGACTGCTACTTCCTGTACCTCTTTTGGCACGCGGTCGCCCATTCCTGCGATCATTTCCTGGACCGGCATAGTAGAGAAGAAATAATCCGCTTCCCAGACGTCGGCCTGGCTAGTATGGGAATTGATGGTATTGACTCTTGTGACTTTGCCATCTTCTATATGTATGCGCTTCACATCCTGGTGGAAATAGATTCTACCCCCCATTTCCTGTACTTGGCGCGCTACTTCTTCCCAAAGCGATCCGGGACCATGTTTGGGGTAAAGGAATTGCTCGATCAGACTGGTCTCCGTTCCCTTCTGCCCGATATCGCCCTTCTTTTTATTGCGCATATTCTTGAGGGCCTGACCAATGGCTTTGCTGAGCGAGACGCCTTTAATACGCTGCGCCCCCCATTCGGCAGAGATTTGGCTGGGAGCTATACCCCAAACCTTTTCTGTATAATCCTTAAAAAAGAGGAGGTAGAGCTGTTTGCCGAACTTGTTGATGATGAAATCTTCGAGACTTTTTTCCGGCTTGCGGGGGAATAGCTTGATCCACAGGAAAGAAATGAGGATCTTGATGGTACGGATGAGTCCCAATGTGCGTAAGGTTTCAAAAGATAGCTGTATGGGATAGATGAAGAACTTACGGAGAAAATAGACGCGTGTCAAACGCCTGATCATAAGCATGACCTTGTCTGGGTCTTTGGGGGATGTGAGGCTTTCTCCATTTAGAGCCCGGGCCTTGTTCTGATAAGATATCGTTGCATTTTTATCCACGCCTTCTTCCAGCGGCATGATGTTCAACCACCAGTTCATGACACGGTCCGACTTGGAAAAAAAGCGGTGCGGACCCATGTCCATGCGATTGCCCTTATAATCGATGGTGCGGGAAATACCGCCTACAATTCCATCTTTTTCAAGAATGATGGGAACAATGTCCGTGCGTTTCAATAGCTCGTAGGCAGCCGTTAATCCGGCAGGCCCCGCGCCAATGATAATGGCTTTTTTGGGCATGGGAATGCTTATTTGTTCGGTGAACAATTGTGTCAATAAATGTCAATCGAGATGGGTAGGGGCAAATTGTCTCCCGCTAATGAAATAAGAATCGATGATCAAATAGAGTTGAAAAAGTGATCCGGGAATAATCGCATAAACGCTGGGCGGTGGATGATGTGTCTGGTCATGGTAGGCAAGGTTTATGTGAGAACTGGATGCAAGTTACGATTGACAAACGGCGATTTGCAAATAATAGTGGTTTACTGAAAGCACTAAATGGTACACTATGAGTCTGTGAAATTAAGTGCGACTATTTAGGAGTGGGCCTCCTCGCTAGGTTGATGCAGGCGGCGATAAGAGGCAGGTGTCAGATTGTAGAGAGCTTTGAAAGTTTTGTTGAAGCTGCGTTGCTTTTTATACCCACTATCCAAGGCGATGGCTTTGATGGAATCATCTGTTTCCAACAGCCGCTGTGCGGCGCGATCAATTCGCTGGCGAACGATATAGGCATGGACCGTAGAATTCACCAGGGCATGAAAACCCGCCTGCAGCTTTTCCCGGTTTATGGTGAATTTTCGACAAAGACTTTGAATGGAATGCTCTTCGTAGAGATTCTCGTCGAGGTAGTCCCTGATCTTTTCGATCAGCTGGACATCTTTTCTTTTTATCATTGGAATGATTTATGGCTACCAACCACGAGCAAGCATTGGGCCGGAAAAATAGGGCGAAACCCTGCTGCTACTCCGCAGGGAAATGAAATAATTTGACCGCCCTTATTCTTTTAGCCCGTGCGTTACATTACACCTGCTATCTTTTTTTTACTAATTTTTTGTCTTGCCGTCAACTTTGCGAACGGACAGGGTGTGCCTATTCCGAAAAATGCGGCGGACACCACGCCGTTGAAAGTCGACAGCCTGAAGGCCGCGATTGTTACCGCCACCCTGCGACCACACATGAAAGGTGATACCCTGGAGTATAATACAGATCACATCCTGCTTCAACGCAATGCCGTAGTAGAAGACTTGTTGAAACGACTTCCCGGCCTGCATATCGATCCCGACGGCACCATTACCTATAACGGTGAGAAGATTCAACATCTGCTGGTAGATGGGGAAGATATCTTTGGTGACGACCCTACCATGGTCACCCGGAACTTCGACGCCAACAAGATCGCCCGAGTCCAGATCCTCGACCGGAAAAGCGATCAGGCTATCTTTACCGGGATCGATGACGGGGCAAGAACCAAAACCATTAACCTGGTAATGAAGGACGATGCCAAAAACGGCTATTTCGGCAAGGTCGAAGCAGGCGGCAATATGAATGGCTATTATAATGCCAATGCGGCCCTGGCGGCGTTCCGGGATAAGGAGCAATTTACTGCGCTCGGGATTGCTGCTAA
>Ga0206897_1068_pt1 | contig 24339 bp, 28 predicted proteins | sample Alteio_BWOrgHeat_49_FD_152972 | JGI IMG/M metagenome (GOLD analysis project Ga0206897, IMG submission 152972) | Enriched cells from forest soil in Barre Woods Harvard Forest LTER site, Petersham, Massachusetts, United States -... | ecosystem: Environmental > Terrestrial > Soil > Temperate forest >... | reverse complement strand
ACGAAGGAACCTTTTTTCGCGAGGTATTTCCCGGTCTCCGTTTTGAATTCGAGCTCGCCCTCGACGACATAGAACATTTCCTGGATATCCGCATGCGCATGCGGGCCGGGACCACCGCCGGGCGGCACGAGCATGTCGATGACGGCATAGGCCCCCTGGGTTTCCTTGCCGGAGACGATGACGCGGTAGTTGTCGCCTACCACGGAAATGGTTTGGCCTTGTTCTTCGTTGACGGTTTTGATGTTGTCTATCATAAGAAACTATTTTATGCGGTTACTTTATGCGGTTACAGCGAGATGCATAACGGGATAGTCGGTATAGCCTTTTTCGCCCGGCGTGTAGAGGGTGGTGAAATCGACGGGGTTAAGCGGGGCATGCCTTTCGATACGATCCACCAGGTCCGGGTTCGCTAAAAAAGAGCGGCCGAATGCAAGGATGTCTGCAAACCCTTTGCCAAGAATGTTTTCTGCATTTTGCGGCGTGATCCCATTGCAGAGGATAATGGTGTTGGAGAAATTCGCGCGGATGGAATCGTAGGTTTTTTGCGGGATGGCGGGATTACCTGCGATATGGATATAGGTTAGTCCGATCTTGTCGAGCGCCGCGGCGAGATAGGCGTAGGTGGCGTGGACTTCCTCCGGGTCGTATGGTTTCAGGTCGCCGAGATAGGCGTTTGGCGAGAACCGGATGCCCACTTTCTCCCGGCCGATGGCTGCCGCCGTTTTTTCCGCTATCTCGAGTGTGAGGCGGGCGCGGTTTTCGATGCTGCCGCCATATTCGTCCGCACGATCGTTGGTATGGGGATTCAGGAACTGCTCCAGCAGATACCCGTTGGCGGCATGCAATTCCACGCCATCGAACCCGGCCTTCATGGCATTTTGCGCGGCGGTGACGAAGCCATCGACGACCTTGCGGATGCCCTCTTTTGTCAGGGGCGCCGGCTGGGAATGGTCCTGCATGCCGGCGGTGTCGGTGTAGATCTGTCCGGCCGCTTTTATGGCGGAGGCGCCGGCGAGGGTCCAGCCTTCGGGCAAATTGTCGATATGTCCGATGCGGCCGGTATGCATCAGCTGGAGAAAGATCTTGCTTCCGTCCTGGTGGACGCGGGTGGTTATGTTCTTCCAGCCTGCGATCTGGGCATCGTTGTAGATGCCGGGGATGCGCGGGTAGCCGAGGCCGTCAGGGGTGGGCGCCGTGCCTTCGGTGATGATCAGTCCTGCGCCGGAGCGTTGGGCGTAATAGATGGCCATGAGGTCATCGGGGATGTTGCGGGTGGCGCGGCTGCGGGTCATCGGGGCCATGACGAGATGGTTTTTCAGGGTGAAACCATTCTTTGCGTATGCGGTTAATAAACGGTCCATATGGTGGGTGTCAGTGATTTTTTTCTGACCCTACAAAGCTAGGCCGGGGTGGGCGGGGGAAATAGCACAGGACGGCGGAAAAATAGTCCTATCCGGTGGCGGCCGGGCCGGTGGCCGTGTATTTTTTGGGAGTTATGCCGTAGTGTTTTTCGAAGAGGCGGGAGAAATGGCTCAGGTTGGCGAAGCCAAGGTGGTAGCCGGCTTCGGATACGGAGTATCCGGCGTGTTTGAGGAGGAAACCGGCTTCCCGCATTCTTTCCGCCTGGTAGTAATTATAGATCGAGTCGCCATACGTCTGTTTGAATAACTGTTTCATCTTCGTCTCGCTCATTCCGGCCATTTTTGCGAGGGCAGGCAATACCGGCGGCTGGCTCAGGTCGGACAGGATGGCCGTGCGGATGGCGGCTAATGTATCGATGTCTGCTTTGTTGACCGGGTGCTGTTTTTCGGAGCTCCTGGCCAGCAGCTTGTCAAATAGGAGATAGATGAGTTCGTGGATCTTGATCTTGTAATATAAAGCGTTTAATTGATCCTGTTCGTCGATCCCGGAGAGCTGTTTCAGTGTACGCTGCATTTCGGGGTGCATTTTTTCATGATAGAAGAACAGGTCTTTGCCATGCAGGATGGTTTCCAGCGGGCCGTGGGTCTTGTCGAGGTTGAGGAGGGCCGCGAGCGTAGCGCGTTGCATGCCGATAGCCGCGAAATTTACTTCCATGTCAGGGGGGAAACGCGTTTCGGTGCTCAGTGCGCTGGAGGCGATCTGTACCGATGAGCCATTGTTCTTCAGGAATTGGATGGCGGTTTGTCTGTCCGGCGTGCTATCGGTGGGGATCTCGTTGCTGTTGAATACAATGGAGACGAGGTCGTGGTTCTCCGTGCCGGCCCGTCGTTTTAAATGAAGTTCTTGTTTTAGGGTGTAATGGTGCAGGGCGAACCGGATGTCGGGTTCGATGCTTTTGAACCGGATAAAGCCCTTGCCCAGGGAGGCGGGGATGTTCAGGCTATCGTTGTAGACGGGGATGTTGAGCTTTTCGGCGAAGCTTTTTACAAAGTTGAAACCCGGGTGGACGGTGAAATCGAACGTCATGTTTGGATAGGCTTGGTTAAAGTTCGTGAATTCTCCGGGTGGAATTGAGAAGATTGATGAGGAAGAGGCTCTGAGCGGCGAGCAGGATGAACTCGAGCTTATCCGTGAGGGTGTAGGGATGGAACTGGGGTGGAGGGGCATAGGCGAGATACCGCCGCGGCATGCCGGCCAGGGCCTCATAGTGAATGGGATAGATGAGCAGGTAGGCGCAGACCAGCGTGATCCCAAAATGGATATACCCCAGGGTGGGATTCAGGGCCCGATGGGATATGACGGGAAAGAAACGATAGGCGCCGGCGAGGACGATAAACAGCAACACGAAGAGTAACCGGGTGTAGAGGTGGGCGGTGCCAAAGTAACTGTGAGACCGCCGGGGTTCCAATAGTGAATGGCCAAATAAAGGCTCGTCGATCAGGTAGGCGCTTGCCAGAATAATAGCACCCCATACAAAGAACCAGGCGGGAGAAAGGAGGTTGTTATGCCGGAGATAACGCGTTAGATGTCTGCCGCCGAAGATGCACAGGGGCACCAGGAACAGCAGGAGAAGGAAACCGGGGAAGGGGTTCAACCCCCAAACGAATTCGTAATGGACCCAGACGATGGAGAGGACAAGGAAATTGAAGCCCGTTGCCAGGATGAAAAGGATTGCTATTTTTCTTGCCATCGCCCGGCAAGATACTCGTTTTTCCCGAGGCTTCATAGGAGGGAATCCGTATCTTGAGACCTGGGCTCCGGCCTATATTTTTTTATGAAACGAATACTTCTTTTAGCGCTAACCTTTCTCGGCGGTTTTGGCGGCTTTGGCGGTTTTGGCGGCTTTGCACAAACGATCGATCGCGCCCGGCTGGACAGTCTTTTCAACGTCCTTACGGCGGCCAACCTGGCCATCGGCAGGATCACCATTACGCAGAACGGGAAGACGGTCTATGAGCGGTCTTTTGGGCGGGACCAGGCCGCCGACGCGACCTACAGGATCGGGTCTATTACGAAGGTATTTACCGCGGTGATGATCTACGAGCTTATCGATCAAAAGAAGTTATTGTTGGACGATAGCCTGAGCGAATTCTTCCCGCAGATACCCAATGCCGGCCAGATCACTATCGCGGAGCTGCTGGGCCACCGGAGCGGGATCGCCAATTTTACGGCTACGGCCACCGGCTTCGATAACTGGAAAGGGCGGGCGCAAACACATGATCAGCTGGTGGGGTATATCACCGGCCAAAGCCCCGATTTTATGCCGGGTGCCAGGGCAGACTACAACAATTCCAACTATTTGCTGTTGGGTTATATCCTCGAAAGTGTCTATCAACGCTCCTACAAAGAGCTGGTCACCGAAAAGATCATCAACAAATTGGGTCTTCAACATACCTATTATGGAGACCATACCGGTTTCCAGGGGAAAGAGGCGGCTTCCTATAAATATTTCGATAACAAATGGCAGGAGGAGAAGGCGGTTTATCTCGATAATTTCGGTGGGGCGGGCGCGATGATCTCCACGTCCGAAGATCTCTGCCAGTTTATCAGGGCCATTTTTGACGGTAAGTTTATCTCCAAGGCCAGTGTGGCCCGGATGACGAGGATCGGAAAAGATGGGTATGGGTGGGGGATGTTCTCTTTTGGCGATAGTCTTCATACGGGTTATGGCCATAACGGCAAGACCGAGGGTTTCGCTTCTTCCATGCAATATTATCCCGCGGCGCATCTGGCGATCGGCTATTGTACCAACGGCGAGGTCTATCCCAAGGACGAGATCCTGGATGATGTCATCAAGCTCTGTTTTCACGAGCCGGTGGTTTTACCTTCCTTTAAGCCGGTGCCGGTTGCCGATTCGGCGTTGCGGCCGCTCACGGGGACGTATGTGGGTGATAACGGGTTGCAGGTGGCCGTTTCCCTGGTCAACGGCGGGTTGGTGCTCGCCGTCAAGGGGCAGCCCTTCGTGCTGGACGCCTTGTCGGAGCGCGAGTTCCATAATACCCGTTACGGGTTCTTCTTCGATTTTGATCAGGATGGGAAACAGCTCGTCGTGCATGATGCGGCGGTGACCTATTGGTTGCACCGGCAGTAGGGCTGGAAAAAAAAATTTGCGCAATTGAACGGTTGCGCATATATTTGCAACCGAACGGCTGCAAATTTGCCCCTTCCAGCGGCATACGGAGTGTGCCGCTCTAATAATTTATGCGACGAGATATATTTCAAGCTATTGCGGACCCGACACGGCGGGCCATCATTGCGCTCATCGCCTTGCAAGCGATGACGCCGAATTCGATTGCCGAGCACTTCGATGTGAGTCGGCAGAGTGTGTCCAAACATTTACAGATCCTCACCGAATGCGAGCTGTTGACAAAGCAGCAGCAGGGGCGGGAGATCTATTATCAACTAGATATCGACAAAATGAAAGAGATCGACAAATGGCTCGACCAGTTTCGCAAGATCTGGGAAAGCCGATTTCACGCACTGGACAACCTATTATCTAAACTTAAAAAAGGAAAAAAATGAACGCCACGTTGCTTTTTGACTTTACTGTCAACAAGGAGAAGAACTCCATCCATGTCAAGCGCGAATTTGCGGGCGAGCTGGGGTTGATCTGGGATTGCTGGACGAAATCCGAGTTATTGGAACAGTGGTGGGCGCCGAAGCCCTGGCGCGCGAAGACGAAGTCCATGGATTTCCGCGAAGGGGGCAGGTGGCTTTATGCCATGGTCTCGCCCCAGGACGAGTATCACTGGTGCAGGGTAGACTATAAAACCATCAAGACGAAGAAAAGCTTTTCGGGCCAGGACGGTTTTTGCGATCCGGACGGGAATCTCAACCCGGATTTTCCCCGTTCCGTTTGGAACAATGTCTTTGAGGGAGATGCCGAAACCACGACGGTGAGCATCACCATCCAATATGAGAAGCTGGCCGATCTCGAGAAGATCCTAGCCATGGGCTTTAAGGAAGGCTTCACCATGGGGCTTAACAACCTGGATGAATACCTGGAGGCGCAGTTCAGGCTGCGTGCCGAGAACAGGAAGGGAACGGCGGCGCGGGTGGCCACCTATCTGAACTTCCCCGGTAATACGGAAGAGGCGTTTCTTTTTTATCGGTCGGTTTTTAAGACAGAATTTATCGGCCGCGGCATCCAACGTTTCGGAGATATCCCGGTGGGCGACGGTTATCCGCCGGTAGCCGACGCCGTAAAGAAAATGATCCTGCATGTGGAATTGCCGATCACCGGTAACCATATATTGATGGGGACCGATGCGCCCAAGGAAATGGGATTTACGCTGACGCAAGGGAATAATATGCATATTTGCGTAGAGCCGGACACGCGGGAGGACGCCAAACGTATCTTCGATCTGCTGGCTGCGGGTGGTACGGTCATCATGCCTTTGCAGGATATGTTCTTCGGATCCTATTTTGGCCAGCTCACGGATAAGTATGGCATCAACTGGATGATCAATCACCAAAACAATCGATAATGAACCCTAAAAAGCTGAACATTCTCTACTGGGTCTTTACTATTCTTTTTGCGTTGCTGATGTTGTTCTCCGCGGTCGGGGGCTTGCAACCCAGCGCCGGCGCCATCAAGATCATGCACGATGGGATGGGGTATCCCGTGTACTTCATCCAATTTCTCAGCATCGCGAAGCTGCTTGGCGTGATAGCCATCCTGGTGCCGCGGTTCAACCGGATCAAGGAATGGGCGTATGCGGGGTTGTTCTTTGACCTCGCGGGTGCGATCTATTCCGGGGTGGCTTCGGCCGGTAAGTTCGATCCGATGATGCTGACCATGCTGATCTGGATCGTGCCGGGCATCTTGTCGTATTATTATTATTGGTACCGGCGGATGGTCACGGTGTAAAGCGGATGGCCGCTGCGGGTTGGATGCGGCCGGCGGCTGCGGGCTGTATGCGGCCGACGGCGGTGGGTTGGTTTCGCCCGGCGGCTGCGGTCCGGAAGGGCCAGCGGCAAGAGGAGCGGGTACTCCTGGTGGTTTCTGGGGGTATTGGCTATCTGTCGGATATCCTGTAGCGTGAGAAATTTTGTTTTTTTATATATTTGCGTTTCATTTTTAGACCTAATCGCTAATCTATAAAAACGTTCGTATGAAGCGCATCCTTGTCCTGCTTATTCCTTTTCTATTTGGTCTTTCGGCGCATGCCCAGTTAAGTGGCATGATGAATAAATTGAAAAACAAGGTCGCCAGCAAGCTGATGGGGAAGGATAGCACGGCGAATGCGCAGGGAGCCGGGCAGTCGGGCGGCGCGCAGACGCAGGGGGGCGACGGGGCATCACAGGGCGTCCAGACACCGGCGGTAGCGCAGGGCAACCAGGTGTCGCCGGGGGCGCAGGGTACGAATGGGGCTGCGCCGCAGGCGCCGAAGTTTCCGGTGACGGGCACCATGGTAAAGGCCACGAAGATCGTTTTTGGGATCGACGCGGAGAACGACTGGCTCACGCTCCTTAAAAATCCCATGGTCCAGGATTATATCAGCCGGCTGCGGCAAAAAGGAGTCACGGGAACGGATCGCGAGGTCTTGATGACGGCTATACAGCATCCCGACGCCTATAGCGATATCGTCACCGACATGCGGGGCAAGTATGGGGCCAGCGCCAATCTCAAACCCATGCCATCGCTGATCTTTTCCGTTTTCTTCAACGAATACGACTATGTGATCAGCAGCGATCATATCCGGACCGAGTTTGGCAAACCGGATACTTCGGGCGGACAACCGGCCTTTGGCGGCGCGCTGGTACAGGCGCTGGCGCCGGGCGCCGTGACGCTCATCGATATCAATGCCCGCCAATCCTATGCGATCGCCAACTACCTGGGCATCGTCCCCGCGGCGATCATCGAAGACCTTACCAGTTTCCAGGACGCGTTTGGGCTGACAAACTATTTCAAAAAATACATGCACCAGCCGAATATCAAGCTCCAGCCGATGGGTCATACTATGTTCCATGGATACAATGCCAATGTCGTCCGGATGGAAATCCCCGTGACCCCCACGACAGACGAGAAAGGCAAGACATCCGATGGCCTGCTTTTCCTGCATTCGCTGTTGAGCGGGCATATGGAAGATATCGGTGGGAAACACTATGATCCGGCCTACAAACTCTACCTGGAGACTTACTTTTCGCACGACCTGGATGCCAGCATCCCCAAGGCCGTTACAAGCGACAAGACCATCCTCGATGTCGACGGGTTCTATGTCGGCTCCCTGCTGAAAGACGAGAACGGGAACCAGGTGGTATGCGATATCCGGCATGTCGAACCCAATATCGCGGTCGATGCAGGCCAGTTCATGATCCCGGATGGGTATCCCAAGATGACGCATGCGCAATTCCATCAGAAGGTGCAGGAAAAGCTGCACGGGCATTAGGTCCTCCGGAAAGATCCGGCAGGTTACGTTATTTTTTGCCGTAATCAAAGCAATTTAGTAGCTTATCGGACGAAACCAAAACGGATCAATCATGAGATGGCTGCTTATCATCGTCGCGATAATCATTGGGCTGGTAGTGATCGTGTACATGGTGGGGATGATCCTGCCGCGTAAACATGTGGCCGTGGTCCAGGTCATGATCCCAGCCAATAGCGAAAAAGTTTGGAACAGGATCACCGCCGTCTCACAATTCCCGAACTGGCGGAAGGATATGACGACTATCCAGATCGTCAACGACTCGGAATGGACAGAGGTCTCCGGCCGGATGCGCATCCCGATGAAGATGCAGGAGCGTGAACCGATGCGGCGGATGGTAGCCGTTATCAATTCCAAGGATCTGCCCTTTAGCGGAGAGTGGGTATATGAGCTGCAACCGCAAGGGGATTCCACCCTGGTGACGATCACGGAGAACGGGGAAGTGGGGCCGCCGATCTTTAGGTTTGTCAGTAAATTTATTATGGGACATACCGCTACGCTGAACAAATATGTTTCGAGTCTGCAGGAGTCTTTTAAGTAGGGTTGTTTATGTCTATCAAAATATACCAGGTCGATGCGTTCTGCCGGGAGCTTTTTTCCGGTAACCCCGCCGCGGTCTGTCCCCTGGGGCGCTGGCCGGCGGATGAATTGTTGCAGTCCATTGCCGCGGAGAACAACCTGGCCGAGACGGCCTTTTATGTGCCTGATGGGGATCGGTTTCATATCCGTTGGCTTACGCCTACTGTCGAGGTCGATCTTTGCGGACATGCGACGCTGGCAAGCGCGCATGTGCTTTTTGAACACGAAGGGTTTGCTGGTGAGCGGATCGTGTTTACGTCGCGAAGCGGGGAGCTCGTTGTCGATAGGAGGGATGGGTTGTTGCATTTGAACTTTCCTGCAGATGCGGTGCGGCCGGTGGAGATCTCCGCGGCGATGCGGTCCTGGTTCCCCGGGGCGCCGGCGCCCGTTGCCGCTTATAGGGGCCGATCCGATTATATGGTCGTTTTTGATAGTGCCGCGACGATTGCCTCGCTGGTGCCTGATCTGGCGGCCATTGAAAAGGCCGGGGAGGCGCGGGGTGTTATTGTGACGGCGCCGGGGGCGGCTACCGCGGCGGGGGCTTCTGCTGTGGCGCCGGGGGCGGCTACCGCGGATGAGGGAACTTCCGCGGTGGATTTTGTTTCGCGGTTCTTTGCGCCCCAGAGCGGGATTGCGGAAGACCCGGTGACGGGCTCGGCGCATACTACTCTGGTACCCTATTGGGCCAGGCGGCTGGCGAAGACGCAACTAACGGCGATGCAGCTTTCGGCACGGCGGGGGTTTTTGCAATGTCGTGATCTGGGGGAGCGGGTCGAGATCAGCGGGGTGGCGAAGACCTATATGGAGGGGCAGCTCTTTTTATGAGGAGCGACGCGGTTTGGGCTGGGTTGTGCGCGGCTTTTGTCCGGCAGGACTTGACTTGCGTCGGGCGGCACGCGGCTTGGGTGAGCCGGGAGGCGATTTCGGCCGGGTTGCGCGCGGCTTGGAGAGCCGGCCGATTCGCGGGTCGCGGTGGACGATGAGGTCGCAGAGGGTGATGGCGGCGCGTTCGAAGTCGGGGGCTTCGGGGGCAAGCATGAGCCATAGCGCGGCGGATTTCCGGGTGTTGCCGAGACCGTAGATCTGGCGAAGGGAAGGCAAATCGGCTTTGAGGCTTTCGAGGCTGTCGCGGTTGGTGGGGACCCAGATGCCGTTTAGTTCCGGCTGGTCCTTTCGGTCACGAAGCATAAGCAATAGTTTCTCTCCCGTATAGATCGAGAACATGCCAAAAAAGGGTTTGATGGCCGTCTCGATCCGCAGCAGGTAATCTAAAATGAAATCATATGGGATCTCGCGAGGCTGGTTCACACGATGAAGGTAAGGAATTCGGACCGCCGGTCACCCGGATCATCCTTTTCGTCAAGGACATCCCCAAGGTCGCGGCTTTTTATCGGCAATTCTTCGGGCTGCGGCCGCTGCCGGGCGCCGATGAGGGATGGGTTGAATTGGCTCCTGCCACCGGCGGTTGCACGATCGCCCTCCACCGGGCAAGTGTGGGGCAAAAAAGCGGCGCAGCTATGAAGCTGGTCTTTGGCGTCGCCGATGTCCGGGCCTTTAAGCAGGCCAAAGAAAAAGCAGGGCTAAAATTCAGCGTGGTCCATAGCGTCGGGGGGATCGAATTTGCCAATGCCAAGGACCCGGCGGGGAATAGCATCCAAATTTCCAACAGGGGCATGGAGGCGGGGAGATAGATGCAGGGGAATGGATGCAGGGGGCGGATGTCGCCGGCGAATGACGGAATTACCCGGTAAGTTGACGTTTTTGCCCGGCCTATTATCGGGGGTTTAGGGTTAAGTTTGTACTACCTGTAAATAAGCCAACCATGCAAACATCAAAGAAGGCCGCGATCGGATTTATTTTCGTCACTTTGTTTATCGATACGATGGGCTTTGGGATCATCATTCCGGTGTTGCCCAACCTGATCTCGCATCTTAAGGGTATTCCCGTAAACGTGGCCGGCACCTATGGTGGCCTTTTGCTGACTGTATTTGCGATCACGCAATTTTTTTGTGCGCCGGTCATCGGCAACCTAAGCGATCGATATGGCCGCCGGCCCATCCTGCTGCTTTCTTTATTTGGTTTTGGGATAGATTATATCGTCCTGGCGCTGGCGCCATCTTACGGCTGGCTGTTCGTCGGCCGGGTGATCGCCGGGATCACGGGGGCCAGCTTTACCACCGCCAGTGCCTATATTGCGGACCTGAGCACCGATGAAACTACGCGGGCCAAGAATTTTGGAATGGTGGGGGCGGCGTTCGGACTGGGTTTTATCATCGGGCCATCGCTGGGTAGTCTGCTGGCCATCTGGGGGCTCCGGGCGCCGTTCTATGGGGCGGCGGGTCTCTGCCTGCTGAACTGTCTCTATGGCTATTTTGTCCTGCCGGAGTCGCTGAGCAAGGAGAACAGGAGACCTTTCGAATGGAGGCGTGCAAATCCTTTTGGGTCCCTGCAGTTCCTGATAAAACATCCGGAGATCGGCCGGCTGGCGTTCAGCTTTTTCCTGATCTATCTTGCTGCGCAGGCGGTTCAGACCACCTGGAGCTATTTTACCATCTACCGTTTTGGCTGGGGACCCGGCATGGTGGGTATTTCGCTGACGGTAGTGGGTGTGCTGATCGCGGGCGTACAGGCGGGACTCACCCGGGTGATCATTCCGAAGATCGGGAACGAGAGAAGCATCTATCTGGGGCTCTGCCTGTATACGCTCGGAATGGTCTTATTCGCTTTTGCGACGCAGGGTTGGATGATGTTCATTTTCCTGGTGCCCTACTGTCTGGGTGGGATCTGCGGCCCTTCGCTGCAAGCGGTGATCTCGAAGCATGTTGGAGTAGACCAGCAGGGCGAGCTGCAGGGGACGCTGACCTCGTTGATGAGTCTGACCACGATCATCGGCCCATTGATCATGAACGGTACCTTCTCCTATTTTACCTCCAATAAAGCACCCTTTTATTTTCCCGGTATCCATTTCCTGATCGGCGCCGCCTGTATGTTGATGAGCGTGCTGATCACCTTCAATGTACTCAGCCGGGAACGGCGGCAGGCGTTGACACCTTAGAGGCTGCTCCAAACAGGAGCCGTTTGACCAGGGCGCGGCCGCCGACCGGCCTATGTCCTGTGGCGCTTTTTCAGGTAGTGATGCCATAAGAAATAGGTGGCCAGGGACCGGAGGGGCCGCCATTTTTCGGCGAGGGCTAAAATTTCTTCCTGACTGTGGGCATCGGTGAGTTCCCGGACCGTATTTACGACGGCGATATCGCCGATGGGGAAGATGTCTTTCGACTGGAGACAGAACATCAGATAGATATCCGTGGTCCAATGGCCGATGCCTTTGACGGCCGTGAGGATGATCCTTACCTCGGGTTCGCCGAGCGTGGAAAGGCTTTCCAGGTCGAGACTTTTGGTGGAGATCGCTGTGGATAGCTCGCGCAGGTATTTGGCCTTTTGCCGGCTGATCTGGCAGGTTCGCATTTCCTCGTCGGTCAATTTTAAAATATGTGCCGGCGAGAATTCCGGCACATAGGTATTCAGCTTTTGGAAATGGGCATTGGCGGAGGCCAGACTGACCTGTTGCTCGAGGATGATCTTCGACAGACTGACGAACCCGGGATCGCGTCCCCAGGCCGGCGGCGGGCCGTATTGCTTGTGAATGGCCGCGAAGAGCTTGTCCCGCCGGAGGAGTCCTTTGATGTCTTTCTCGTTGACGATCCCGTGTTCGTTCATCGGTATAAAAATATAGAAATTTTTACAACGCGCCGAAGGCGTGGTCGATGAGTATTTTCCAGGTCCCGTCCGCCTGCTGGCGCATGAGCTCGATGCCTTTCGAACTGACGCGGATCTCGTCGCCGTCGGTGATGTCCCATTCCGACCGGCCGACCGCGAGGTTGCCGGTTTCCAGGCAATAGACCGTCCTGATCTCCATGGTCCCCGGAATGGCCAGGATGGCTTTGATCGCTTCTTCGAATTTTTCTTTACCGGATACGGGCTTGTCGGGTTCGGGCACGATGATACCGGTGGTGTCGTACATCTTGAGGACGGTGGCCAGGTCTTTGGTATTGAAGGCCTGGGCAAGGGCGACGTGGACGTCTTTGGCTTGTTTTGGGAGATTCATATGTTGTTTATTTTGTGAGGAGTGAAAAATTTTCATAAACCTTGTTGAAGGCGTACGGGCCCATGCTGACGCGTTTTACGCCCAGGGCGCCGAGGACCTCGAGATCGGGCAGACCGGGGATGTACATGACATTCAACGGCAGACGGGTGGTGTCGACCGCCGACGCGATGTCCTGCTCCTCGCGGATGCAGGGCAGGAAGATGCCGTCGGCGCCGCTATTCTCGTATAGCTTTATACGTTGCTCCGTTTCCTTCTCCTTGTCTTTGACATCCAGCAGATAGGTGTCGCAGCGAACATTGATGAAGAGGTCTATGTTGTCGGCTGCGAGCCGGTTTTTGATCGTCTCCAGGGTATGGGCGAAGGTCTTGGCGGTGTCGAGGAACCGCGTTCCCTGGTGGATGGCGGAGTCTTCGAGGTTGATGCCTACGACGCCCAGATCCACGAGGCTCAGGATATTCGTGTAGATGGCATCGGCGGTTGGGCCATAGCCCATCTCGAGATCGACGGACAGCGGCAGCTGTGTGGCGGCGACGATCCTTCGAATGATAAAGAGATAGGAGCTGAAGGGCATCTGCTCGCCATCCTGGTAGCCCAGGCTTTCGGCGACGGCCGCGCTGGAGGTGGCCAAAGCGGGAAAGTCTTTTTCCTGGAAGAGCCGGGCGCTTTTAGCGTTCCAGACATTGGGCAGCACGAAGAGCCGGGGCTCATGATGCAGCTTGTGGAACTGCTCGAATTTTGTTGTCATGGCTTGTGTTGTTTATTCAACAAAGCTATGCCGGCGTCCGGGCGTGAAATTGTATAGATTGGAACAGTTATGATTCCGCGAAGGCGCCGGTGATGGGCGAGGTCTCCAGCGAATAACCGCCGGGAGTAAGGCCGGTGAAGGATTTGAATTCGCGGATAAAATGCGACTGATCGAAGTAGCCGCAGTCGTAGGCGATCGAAGTCAGCGGGGCTTCTTTTTTCGTGACGAGACGAAGGCTATGCTGGAACCGGTGGATCTTGCTATAGAGTTTTGGCGTGAGCCCGGTGTATTGCAGAAAGAGTTTTTGCAGATAACGCGAGGAGATGCCGTAACGGGAGGCGATGGTTTCGATGTTCTCGAAGAAATCCCGCCGGTGCAGTTCGCGCATGACGTCGTTTACGATGGCGCTTTTGTCGGCGCGCTTTTTTCTTCCGTCGAGCGTGTTGAACAGATAAGTCTCGATGAGCGTGATGCGTTCGGGTTGCGTTTTTGCTTCGAGGAGTCGTTGATGGAGGAGGGTGACGTGTTTGCCGGCGACGTCGCGGTAGTCGACTACCTGGTTAGTGAACCCCTGCGCCTTTTCGTTCAGGAAGAAGGCGGCGCCATGGGGAAGGAACCGGATGCCCAGCATCACATTTTTGCCGACCGACCGGATGGGAAGCGGTGAGATGATCTGGCCCCAGAGTTCCACGGGAGGGGTGGTCTGGTAGCTTTCACCGCCGGCTATCTGCCAATGACCGGGGCCCAGGTTGAAGATGATCTCCATGCTGCCGCTTGGGAATACGGTGTCTTCGAATGCCACCGCCGAGTCGGACTCGTAGCTATAGTAGCATTTGACGTATTGTTTTAGCCGGCTGTCCGGGATGATCTCCTGGTAAAACATGATATTTTAAAGGTACAAAAAGGGATCGGCGCCGAATTGTACAAAACGGAATATATTTAGGGCATGGCGAAGACTTTTCCCGTTTATGATATCCATGCTATTGACAATGAGAGCGCTCGACGGGGGTTGCTCATCGGCCGGTTTTCCGCTTACCTGGATAAACATTACCAGCAGCTGCATACCGCGCACCGGCATTCGTTCTATCACCTGGTGCTTTTTACCAGGGGCGGGGGCTCGCATACCATCGATTTCGTGACCTATCCCGTGGAGCCGGGGCAGGTGTATTTTATGATCCCCGGTCAGGTCCACAGCTGGCATTTCGAGGAGGAGGTGGATGGATATATCGTTCATTTCAATGAGGACCTGTTCACCCATTTCCTGGCGGACGGAGTGTATCTCGAGCGGTTCCATTTCTTTACGGGGAATAGCGAGGATGGGGTTTGTACGTTGTCCGGCGCGGCATTGGCCGTGGTGGTGGGCCTGTTCGAGTCGATGTTGTCCGAGATCGCGGCGCATGAGGAGATGGAACTGGATATGATCCGCATCCGGTTGCTGGAGCTATTTATCGCGGTGGAGCGGTTCGATACGCGGAAAAAGGAAGGGAATGCGCCGCCGCAGAAGCTGGCGTTGGTGCGGGCTTTTAAAAAGATTATCGATAAACGGTTCCGGGAATTGAAATTGCCCAGGGAGTATGCGGAGCCGTTGCATGTCACGCCGAACTATCTCAATGCGGTTTGTCACGAGCTGCTGGGGAAGACGGCGGGTGATCTGATCCGTGACCGGGTGGTGCTGGAGGCGAAGCGGTTATTGGTCAATGCCGACCTGTCGATCACGCAGATCGCCTATGAGCTGAATTTTGGGGATGGGTCGTATTTTACGAAATTCTTTAGGAAGTATGCGGGTGTGACGCCGGAGGAGTTTCGAAAGGGGTAGGGGGAGCGGCGTACGGCGGGGAAGATCTGTAAAAATAAATTTGGGCAACCGATTGGCTGCGCATATATTTGCAACTGAATGGCTGCATAGACCAATTATTTTACAATTAAAACCAACCGCTTCATGAAAAAATTGCTCCTTGCCGGATTTTCCCTGGTCATCGGTTTGCAGGCGATAACCCAAACCACCTTTTCACCCGTTGTAAAGCAATTCATCGATTACGATACTTCGGTCATCGCCTTTACCCATTGCAAGCTCGCCGATGTCAAACACCTGAAGGTGCTGGAAGACCAAACGGTGATCGTCCGCAACGGGGTGATAACCGCGGTAGAAGATAGCAAAAAGCTTTCCGCCCCTCCCGGGTGCACCGTCATCGACCTGACCGGGAAATCGCTGTTGCCCGGGTTCGTCCTCCTGCACGAGCACATGTACTATGCGAACTACTCCGCCGACTTCAGCTATTTGCATGTCAAACAATTGCCGTATACTTTCCCCAAACTATACCTGGCCTGCGGTGCGACGACGATCCGTACGGCGGGTAGCGTTGAGCCCTATAGTGACCTGAACCTCAAACGGGACATCGATCTGGGCAAGATCCTCGGACCGGAAATGGACGTGACCGCGCCTTACCTGGAGGGAAAAGGCGGCATCTTCCCCGGGATGCATGAATTGAGCGGACCCGCGGAGGCGAAGGCCTTTGTCGACTTCTGGGCCAGCGAGGGCTGCACTTCCTTCAAGGGATATATGTTCGTGGATAAGCCTACTTTGAAGGCTGCCATAGACGAGGCCCACGCCAAAAAACTAAAGGTGACGGGTCATTTATGTGCTGTCACCTACCGCGAGGCCGCGGAAATGGGCATCGACCAGTTGGAACATGGCTTTTCCGTGTCCACGGATTTTGTCCCCAACAAAAAGGAGAATGCCTGTCCATTGTTTGCGGCGCCCATCGCCTCCGCGGATTCGCCGAAGGTGAAAGAGCTGATCCGATTCCTCGTCGATAAAAAAGTGACCGTGACGTCCACCCTGGCCGTACTCTACAACATGACCACCCTGGATACCACGATCCGCCCCGAAGTACTGGAGGCGATGGCGCCCGATACCCGGGATATGTTTCTCAACGTCTACCTCAAAATGCGAAACGCCGGGGGCAATAAAGCCATGCTGGAGGAATTTAAGATGGAAAAAATGTTTTCGGATGCCGGCGGCCTCCTGACCGTAGGCACCGACCCCACCGGCAACGGCAGCACCCTGGCCGGATATGGCTCGCAACAGTCCATCGAATTGTTGACGAATGCGGGGTTCACCCCCATCGAGGCGATACGGATCGCGACGCTCAATGGTGCAAAGGCGCTGGGGCTGGAAAATAAGATCGGCTCCATCGAAGTCGGTAAGACCGCCGACCTGGTGGTCATTGACGGCGATCCTTTCCAGCAGATCCAAAACATCAGGAAGATCGAATGGGTGTTTAAGCAAGGGGTGGGTTTCAATTCTCAAAAGATCTTTGCTTCCGTGAAAGGGGAGGTCGGAAAATATTGATGAACGAAGCCTGCGGCTCTCCAGGGATTCCGCCTGCTGAATTATTGGTTTAAATTGAGCGCTACCTGAAACTCGTCAATCCGGACTACATTGACTTTTGGAAAAGGGACCGAGCTAAGGATTGAAAAGTGTTTATCATGGGTGATAAGATAGTCCGCCCCGGCGGAAACGTAACAGTCGACGAACTTGTTATCGTCCGGATCCCTGATAAGGTTCCAACGATAATACACAGGGGAATGAAATACATTGGAGAGCTCTTTCAGCGCGGCTAGAAAATCTAAGGCCACGGTTTCGGAATACTTGATTGTTAATATCTCCTCGTATTCCAATAAAATATCCGCGGTGAGATATAATTCGATTTTTTGGGCAAGCAAGAGCTCGATTAGCCAATGATGTTTTGATCTGGAAGATAGAGAAGCGACAACAACGTTGGTGTCAATGACTGTCTTTATTGCCATAGGGAGAGTCATCTTCGTTTAGCCATTGATCCATGGTGTCGTTGGTATAGCCTTTTTCATCCCAGACTTTATCGGCTTCACCGATGGCCTTGTAAGCGAAGTATCTGGCGAGATAGTGTTTTATGTGCAGCAGGTCAGCCTCTGAAATATCAGAGGAATAGAGCTTTAACAGCTCTAACTGAAGATTGCTTAATGGGCGTCCTGCCGACATACTTTTGGAGATTTTACTGAGTGTAAAGATAGAAAAAGATTGTGATCTTAAAGAGAGGAAAGTATGAGAGATTGATTCCCAACGTATTCATAATCGTTGAGGGCGATGGAGTTGGCGAAGTGTCATTGGGAGTCGCTTCAAAGGGTTAAAATATCGTTTTCATCGACTGCCGGAGGCTTTTCGCGGGTTATCTTTTTTCCATACGGGCGATGGCCTACTTTTGATCCCGGAATACAGTAGTTTATGTGTCTGGGGAAAAAATATATCGTCATAGCAGCGTACACTCTTTTCTGGGTATTCCTGGCCTTTATTTTCATAGCCCATATCCCGCTGACGATCGGGATCACCTTTCCCCAAGCCTATTGGATAAAGCAATCCGTGATGTTCCTGTTTCTGATGGGGTTGTATTATCTGAATAGCGAGGTGCTGGTGCCACGGCTGCTGTACAGGCAAAAGCTGGCCAAATTCGTGCTGCTGCATATAGGGATTCTCCTGGTGTTGGTGTCCGCAAGTTTTCTTTTCGATGGCTGGTCGCATTTACCGGAGGGTATTGCCAAATCGATCAATGACAAATTTGTGGGAAAGTTGCAAATCGAGCTGAGTGGCCTGAAGCTCGACACAACCCTATTCCTCACCATCTGTCTGCTGGTCGGTCTAAGCACCAGCATATCCATTACCCGGATGTGGCAGAAAGACCTGCTGAGGAGTCAGCAGCTCGTGCAGAAGCAGCTGGATTCGGAGTTGTCTTTTCTTAAAGCCCAGATACACCCCCATTTCTTTTTTAACACCCTGAACAATATCTACTCGCTTACCTTTATCGACGTAGAGAGTTCCCGCGCATCGCTGCACAAATTGTCCCGGATGATGCGCTACCTGCTCTACGAGACGCAGAATGATCGGACTTCGCTTCAGCGGGAGATCGCTTTTGTAAGAGACTATATCGAGCTGATGCAGTTGCGGGTGAACGGGAATACGACGGTACAATTCGAAGAGCCGGGTTGTATAGCGGAAAAGTCGATAGCGCCAATGATCCTTTTGCCGTTTGTGGAGAATGCCTTCAAACATGGCATCCACTCCGTGAAGGAAAGCCGGATATTGGTGGAGATCCGGCAGGACGGTGATCTGCTGACGTTAGGGGTGGAGAATACCCTTTGGGACCGGGGTGAACAGGCCATCGACGACGGCGGCATAGGGCTTTCCAATACCGTGCGCAGGCTCGAGCTGATCTATACCAACCACTATAAGCTGCTCTATGGACCAGGTAAAGACCTCTATTCCGTCCGTTTAGAACTTGAACTATGACAAAATTACGCTGTATAGCCGTCGATGATGAGCCGCTCGCGCTTACGCTGGTGTGTAATTTTATCCTCCAGACACCCTTCCTGGAGCTGACAGGCCGTTATTCGAGCGCTATCGAAGCATTGACAGGTCTCCATTCCACGGAGATCCAGCTGATCTTTATGGATATCCAGATGCCCGATTTCAACGGCATGGAACTGGCCCGGGTCCTGGCCCGGAACAGATCGGGATCGACTCCAAAGATCATCTTTACTACTGCCTACAATCATTTTGCCCTGGAAAGCTACCGGGTAGATGCACTCGACTATCTCTTAAAACCCTTTAACTACGATGAATTCTTACAGGCGGCGGGCAAGGCAAAGGAGTATATCGAACGTTCGATGAGCAATCCTGCCGACATTGAAAACGACTCTATTTTTGTAAAGGTCGAATATAAATGGGTGAAAGTCCTGCTGAACGACATCCTGTACATTGAAGGCGTGAAGGACTATGTAAAGATCCATCTATCCACGCAGGAAAGCCTGCTATCGCTCAATTCCCTGAAAAACATGGAAGAGAAATTACCGGCCCGGCTATTTGCGCGGCTAAACCGGTCGTGTATTGTCGCATTGTCCAAAATTACCGCCGTCACCAAGACTTCCGTACAGGTCAACGATATTGTCATACCTGTAGGAGAGCATTACAAAGAGAGCTTCAGCCAGTTCATCAGGAACTGGATCGTATAACCAGAAAAAAAGGTTGCCATCAACGCCATACTTATCCATGTTGAATGGATGCTAAGATCCTATTGTCATTACTTTTCAATTTATATTTTATGCTCCAAAAGCAGCCTTTCGTTTTTGCCCTTTTCAATTTGGTCGTTGGCTGGTTGCCGGCGGCGGCGCAGCAATCAAAAGAGGATTCCGTCCGGAAGGTGCACGACTATATGGCGGTGCAGGCAGCGCTCCGGTACCCGATCCTGAGAATGGTCACGGTTGAGACGGAAACAGTCGGCAGTGTACATTACACTTCCAAACTGTATGGGAAAGATTTTTTGAATGGCCAGATCCAGCCCAAAATCCTGGAGAAAGTAGCTTTCAGATATCCCGTGTATACCTTCGGACGGCAGGAGGTATCGGTTGCAGCTGTTTATATCGCCCAGCAGACTGCCCTGAAGAATACGGTGAACCAGCTACCTGAGACGCCGGTGAGCAATGGAACATACACCCTGCAGAACCTTGGGCTCGCGCTTTCCTATAAACGAACGGATTCACTTTTCAATAAATCCCTCTTATGGGGTGGTACGGTGTTTGCAAATTTTTCGCTGCAGTCTTCCCTTACCCGGGCGACCGGCTTGTTCTTTGGCATGGTCCCTTTGAAGAGGACAAGGACCACCCGGATCTCCGCCGGCTTGCTGGTGTTCATTGATCCCTCCAGCCTTATCCCGGTGATACCCAGCTTTTCTTACTGGCATAAATTTGATGGTTCGCCCTGGGAGATAAGTCTCGATCTTCCCACCGATGTGTTCCTGAGAAGGCCGGTATTTTCAAAGGGGCTGTTCTCCATCGGCACGGAGCTGGCTGGGAACAACCTGTTACGGGAAGTTGATCTGCCTTCTCTGCACGGCGGGTTCGCGATCAAGGACCTCGATCTGAAAAGCGGCTTCACACTGGAATATCCTGTTTTCAGGAAGGTGCTTGTCGGGTGCGGCGGCGGGCTACTTTATCCGCTCCAGTATAGGGTGCAGGATCCCGGTAAGGGCAATAATGATTATGCCATCGGGGTCAAGAGAAATCCCGGACCATATTTCAACATCAACATTTCACTTCTCAAGTGATCGGACTCAACCATACTATCGATATGAAAATTGTAAAAGTCTTCAAGACCGATGTGCAGGATCGGCCGGCATCCAGGCATATCATTCGTTTGCTTCAGCGGGCTTTCTCGCATTACAGGATCAATTTCGATCTGGACGATTGTGACAGGATCCTGCGGATAGAAAGCCAACAGGGGCCCATCGAGGATGCCGAGATTCAGTTGCTTATTGCGAGGTGTGGGCATTGGTGTGAGCCGTTGGAGGGATGAGAAGAAGGAGGCCTTCGCTTCTTTAAGCCGGGGTACGCCAAACAACCCTATCCGCCTGCCTAACGTGCCATAAAACAATGCGTTCCTGCCTAGCTGCATAAAATCCGGGGTTGTGAAGATGGCGATATATAAACCCAACTCATGTAGAAACTGGGCCTCCTTCATGTTGCGCCGATTGTGCCCCAAAACTATAAAGCGATCAGCCGCCGGGCAATGATATTTGGGTCAAGCCGGCGAATGCCTCGGTTAACGGCGGTATTTCGGCGGTAAATAGTTCAACATCTGAAAAACCACCGAGATCATGATCAGGGCCAGGCCGAGATAGAACGATCCGGTGAGCTCCTTGTTCTCCTTGAAGATCAGCATGGCCAGGATGATGCTATAGACGGGCTCGAGGTTGAAACTCAGGTTCACGGTAAAGGCCGAGATGTCTTTGAGCGCTTCCGCTACCAGCAGGTACAAGCCCACCGTGCAAAACAAGGAAAGCATCAAGAGATAAACCCAGTCCCGGGCCGTAGGAAGCATATGCTGCTGCTGATCCGGCGAGAGATGGATATAGACCGGTAACAGGAGCCCCAACCCGATGGTCGCGCCCAGGAGCTGGTAATAGTTGATCATACTGGTATCATACCGTCTGACCAGTCTCTCGTTAGTCATGACGTATAGGGAGCCAAAGAACGACGAGATCGTACCCAGGACGATACCCGTGCGGTACGAGGTATCGAAATGAAAGATCAGGCTTACTCCCGCGAGCGTGAGTACACTCAGGAACAGCTCGGAGATCCCCAGCGATTTTCTGTTTATCACGGGGTTCAGCACGGCGGTGAAGAAACCCGTGAGGCAAAAACACACCACGCCTATAGAGACGTTGGAATATTTGATGCTGGCATAGAAGAACGCCCAGAAAAAAGTGGGTAGTAACCCGGATGCGCTGAGCCGAAAGATCTCCTGGGGGCTATAAGGTCTGAACTGTTTGGAGAGTTTTAAGATGCCATAGAGTAAGATAGACGAGATGGCTACCCGAAACCAGACGAGCGATGCTGCGTTCACGGTGATGAGCTTGCCAAAAATGCCGGTGAAGCCACCTAATAGTACGGCGGTATGCAAAAAAAGAAAAGACTTCTTCATGGTTGAATGTTAAATGAAACTATGTGGGAGATGAGCGTCCCGGTTGCCTGGCAATTCCGCAATAAACGGGTTTTCATGCCGGCCTTGTCGCCGGAAATTTCTGGGATGAAAAAAATAAGCAATCCATCTATTCTTTATTTCGGCACGCCGGTGGTTCTCATCGGGACCAACAATGCCGATGGGAGTCATAATCTTGCGCCGATCTCGTCCATCTTCTGGCTGGGCTGGCGGGCCGTGATCGGGATCAGCGCGTATTCGCAGACGACGCTCAACCTACTTCGGGAGGGCGAGTGTACCTTGAACCTGCCTTCGGTGGAGCAGGTCGACGCCGTGAACCGGCTGGCGAAGACCACCGGGGCAAACCCGGTACCGGAAGCTAAGCGTCAGCGGGGCTATTTTTTTGAGCCCCGGAAATTCGAGATCGCCGGGCTGACACCGCGTGCCGGTGAAGTCGTTGACGCGCCGCTGGTGCGGGAGTGTCCCGTCTCCATGGAGGCGAAGCTGATGGTGGCGGACTCTTTGGCCAGGGAGAATGATATCATGCGGGGGCGTATCCTGAAGATCGAATTGAAGGTGCTACGGGTCCATCTCGATGAGTCGATCATCATGGACGGGCATCCGGATCGGGTGGACCCGGATAAATGGCGGCCGCTGATCATGTCGTTCCAGGAATTTTATGGGCTGGGGGAGAAGGTGCATGCTTCTACGTTAGGGACGATACCGGAGGTGCTTTACCGGACGCCGGATATCGCGGAGGCGGAGGCGGCCCGGCGACCGGCGGAGGTTGCCGGATAAGGGCGGCAGGGTTGGATGGGGCCCGCGGAACCGATGCGGAGCTATTGGGCCAGTAACGCGCGGAGGCGGGTGTCGAAATTGGATCGGTTGATGCCGGTGAGGGTGTAGAGGGTGGAGAAGTAATTGTCATCGCCTTTGCCGCAGTTGATGAGCGCTTTGACGCCGATGATGCCTCTGGTATCTTCCACGAGCTGGAAGAGCCGGGCGGAGAGGATGCTGCGGGCCGAGACTTCGGGAGCGAGGTTGGGAAAGGGTTTGGCGTTGTGCTCGAACAGCGACAGCAGGGTGCTGTCGGGATGTTCATGCAGATAGGTCCTGAGGGCGGCGAGCTGGGCGGGATAGTCGATCATGTTCCTGCTCGAGTCGGTGTAATAGGCATTCCCCCAATAATAGGCCAGCCCTTCTTCCGCAGCGGTGTTGCGGGTATTCGTCCTGATCTTCGCCACATAATAATGGATCAGGTCGTGTGAGAAGTCTTCGTTGTGCTGGATGGCGAAGATCTGGTGTGCTTCCGTGAAGGAGCCGTCGCGGGTGCGGCCGACCCTTTCCGGATCGTAGAGGTAGCCTAATAGCGGTGGGATCTCCTGGTAGTTGTCGGTGAGATAGAAGTCGAATTTTTCCGGCGTGAGGCCCAGCTTTTTGGCGATGGTCTCGTTGTTCTTTTCAAAGGCTCGTGCGCGGGTGAGGTTGATGTTGTCCGGGTAGTGATAGGTGATATTGCCGATCTGTGTGGTTTGCCAGTGACGGGTGAGGTAGGCCAGCGGGGATGTAAAGGTATAGTGTGCGTTTTCTTTCTGAACGATGCAGGAGACGATCCTGGTTAGCGTGGGGCCGTCGTTGAAACTTAGGGTCATCCAGCACCGGTCGTGGCCGATGGGGTAGAAATTAAGCAGTTTTATCGAAATAGAGCACATGGAGACCTGAAACTGGGCCCTCGTGCTGCCGAGGAGCAGGCTAAAGAAGAGCACAGCCAGGATGTTTTTTAACATGCTTAAAGTTATAGTAAGTTTGCTGATAAAATTGAATTACCGTGTCACCATTAATTGAGATCAACGATCCGAAACTGGCCGATAAGAACGTCGTGATAATCGATGTTCGGATGGGCGCCGATGCGCATCAACGTTATCTGGCAGGGCATCTGCCCCGGGCCATCTTTGCCGATCTGGACAAGGACCTGAGCACCAAGCCGGCCGACCCGGCCTCGGGCGGGCGTCATCCGCTGCCCTCGCCGGCGGTTTTTGCGGCTACCCTCACCCGATGGGGGATCACGCCTTCCACGCCCGTGATCGTCTATGACGACAAGAACGAGGTCATGGGCGGGGCGCGGCTGTGGTGGATGTTGCGGGCGATCGGTCATGCCAATGTACAGGTGGTCAACGGTGGCTTCAAGGCTGCGCTCGACGCGGGTGTTCCCCTGAGCACCGGGGAAGACAAACCGACGGCGGCGGCTACGCCCTACCCTGTTCCCAGCGGGTTCGCAGGGACCGTGGATATCGAGGAGGCGGGTAAGGCGGCGCAGGACGAAGACCGGCTGGTGATCGACGTACGCGAAGAGGCCCGTTATCTTGGCCGCACCGAGCCGCTGGATCTGATCGCGGGGCATATCCCCGGCGCGGAGAACCTTTGGCTGGGAAAGAATATGGGACCCGACGGGAAATATCTTCCCGCTGACGCGCTCGCCGCGCTTTATCGCGCCGCGCTGGGCGACATCGAGCCGGAGAACGTGATCCTGCATTGCGGATCGGGGGTG
>Ga0206897_1066_pt1 | contig 24875 bp, 14 predicted proteins | sample Alteio_BWOrgHeat_49_FD_152972 | JGI IMG/M metagenome (GOLD analysis project Ga0206897, IMG submission 152972) | Enriched cells from forest soil in Barre Woods Harvard Forest LTER site, Petersham, Massachusetts, United States -... | ecosystem: Environmental > Terrestrial > Soil > Temperate forest >... | reverse complement strand
AGATCGTCGTATCGCGATAGTCATACCCGCGGGAAGGCACCCGCCGCGTCTCCGGCGTCAGCTGCACGTGACCCGATACCGCCACCGCCCCCGGATACGTGCCTCCTTCATCACCCCAGCGCGTGTAGACAGCGCTCTTTGTGGTCCCAATAAACGGATCGACAAATCCATATTCAGGCGAACGCATCAACGTGGAAACGCGCCGCGAAGCGCCCACCTCCGCCTCCACGGTCACCTGCCGCGCATCCCGCCCGTCTTCGTCATAGATCAACAAGGCATTCCCCCCACTATGCAACCAGCAGTCGGGAATATACAAACCGTTTACCGGTATCTTCTCCGGATACCGCCCCAGATTGTGTCCATTCACCCATATCGACCCATGCCCTAAACCCGTCGGAATGACCCGCCACACCACCCGAAACCCACTGTCCGCGGGGACTGTGAACGAAGCCCGCCACCAGCACGGTCCAGCGGTGTCAGCGACCGCCCCCATCACCGAAGGCCCACCTTTCATCTTCCACCCCCTTACCTCCACAGGCTCTACCCACGGCGAGAATCTTACAGGCTGATCAATCCCCCCCTCATTCGAATAATTCTCCACAAAAACGGTGAGCACCACTGGCCGCGTGAACGTATCCATTCGGTCGATGCGTACATTAAAGGGCGCATTCCATCCGTCATGATGCACCAGCAGCCGCCCGTTCACATACACCGTCGCATTCTCATCCACACTCGCGAAACGCAGCTCCGCCTGCCGGGCACCCGCCGGCAACGCCGGCAACATCGTCTGAAACCAGCCGTGCCCCGGCTTCTTATCAAAGGCATCTTCTCCGATCGTATAAGGTTTCCATGCCAGCAGAGAATCTTTCCGAAACCGCCAGCCGGACAACACCGTCACCGCCGGCGCCCCACGAACCAACAACGCCCGTCCATACAACCCCTTCCGTGCCACGGAATCTATTGGCCCCAGATAAGCCGGCAACTTATCCCGCCCATCATGCGCCGTAAAGGCCGCCAGCAAATGCCGCCCACGTGTCAACCGCAACGGGATCACTCCATCTTTTATCGCCACCGGGCCCAACGGCACGCCATCTAAAAAAGCCCGCGCCCGATCCGCGCCCTCTACCAGCAACGTATAGTCGCCCGTTCTATCCACCGTCAAAGGAACCCGGTACCACGCATCCGCCGTCGTATCTCCATCCGCCCCCATCTGCAATGGCCACTCGCTTCGCTTCCAGTGGCCATCATCATAGCCAGGTACCGCAGCCGCACTTCCCGAATACCGATGCCACCCCTCCACCACTGCAGAGCGCTCCATTCCCCGAAACGGCCCAGCCCCAATATATTTTGTCACATCATTCGCCGTAAAGACAAGCGCCTCCCCATCCCCCTCGGTCTCCATCCGCCCCGCGGCAAAAGCGCCGACGTAAGCCGGCCCGCAAATAATTTTATCATCGACGATCCAGGTCCGATCCGCCATCTCCCTGCTCATCACCAACACCCGCAACCCGCCAACCCGATACGTCCCCACCGTGGCCCCTACCGTCACCGATAGATCCCCCGAAGAAAAATGCAGCTGCCCACTTGACCCCGCCTCTCCATAGACCACCAACGTCCGCGAGAAAACCCCCAGGATCCGCAACGTATTTCCCTTCAAGGTCCCAAATCTTCGTACATATGGAAAGATCTCCCCGGGCGACAACAACACCGTGTCTCCGCCAAGCACCACGCGGGCCCGCGAAGAAGAAGTATTATCTAAAAACACGATCTCTCCCGCCGGCCCCCGCCGCTCATTCACCCGCACCGAATCGCCCACCACCAACCCGCGAACCATATCCCCCGTACTATTTTCAAGCACCGAAGCAAAACTCCGCGCAAACAAAGCCGCCCGCTTAAAACTATAATAGATCGGCCGCAGATCCCCGCCCTGCCCCACCGCCGCGCCATAATCATACGACGCCGCATCCTCATCGTTATTCGTATACCCAAAATTGCTCCCGCCATGCGCCATATAATAATTGTACCCATTCCCGCCATGCGCAATGATCTTCCACGTACGCCGCTCATACAAACGAGCCTCGGCCGAACCCGACCCATACCCATTGTACCACACGCTCCAGAATTCCGTAGTCATCCAGGGGTTCGGCCGCCCCGGATCATCCAGGTTCAAGGCCTCACCTGCCGGGTCATTGTCATGATGCAACCCACTAAAAAAATACGGCACCTCGATCCCATGTGCCAACGCCACGGACCGCAGCCAACGAAAATAGGCATTAGGCATCGCCGTTCCCCAACCCAACGGATGCTCGTTCTCCAACTGCACCAGGATCACCGCACCGCCATGGTTGACCTGGTTCGCAGCGACGATCGGTAACAACCGGTCAAAAAATGCACCGGCAGCCGATTCAAAGGCCGCATTCGGCTCCCGCACCCTTACTCCCGGCTTGAATTTAAGCCACAACGGATACCCGCCATTGTCCCACTCCGCACAGTAATAAGGACCCACCCGCACGATGGCATATAACCCCATAGAATGCACCAAACGTAAAAAGGCGCCCAGATCATGGTCGCCTGTAAAGTCAAAAACCCCTTCCCGGGGTTCATGAAAATTCCAAAAAGTATAGACTTCGACACAATTGAAACCGGCTCGCTTCAGCCGCAACAACCTGTCCGCCCACAAGGCCCGCGGCACCCGCGCATACTCCATCCCCGCGGAGACCAAAAAAGTCCGCTGCCCGTTGACCAAAAATCCCCTGCTGTCAAAATCGATGGACCGCCTGGCGGCGGGCGCCGCCGGAAAGATATGATCGTTGGGCCCCTGCCCAAAAGCCGCCGAAAAAACAAGAACAAAAACACTATTGTAAAACCAATGTCGCATACTTCGCATAAAGCCGCCGGGCCACCGTCAAGGGATCACCCACCGCCACCTCAGGATATCCACCCCCCCTGCTATTCACCCATTTCCATTCCCAATCCTTGATAGCGGCGTCAAAAACCGTCTCCTCCATCCGATCCCCCCGCTCCATCTTCTGCCGCAAATACACAAAATACTGCTCCCACCGCGGTTTGTAAAAGTCCTTGATCAAACCCGACCATTGCCGGCAGGCATATTCATGCAACCCGCTTTCCTTATCTCCCCACAACGTGATCAGATCACGGGCATTTTTTTCATACAGATCGGCCTCGGCAGCCGTAGCGCCGCAACGCCGCGCATCCCCGATCCACTTGCCCAGCAAAAACTCCCGCCGCGTGGCCAGCAACGCATCCAGATCATCCATCAGCTCCAGGAATCGCGCCGTACAGCTATCAAAGCCGGCAAAGTCATGGTTCAGATATGCCAGCACCCACAGCTGTTGTAACGGGGTCGCATAGTTGGCCAACACCTGCCGCGTGATATCCACCAGGTCGTACCGGAACCCGTCTCCATCTCCTAACGAATCCGCCGCCCGCACCATCAACCCCCACGCCTTGACGAGATCCCGGGGCTGATAATCCAATTTTGTCCGCACCCGGTCCCCCCATACTTCCGTCGTCGGCCGCGCGACGATGATCGACTCCGGTCCTCCTTCTCCCAACCCGCCGGCATAAACAGTACCCCCCAATATCTTCCATGCAGCGAGAGCATCGGCATTGACCGTCCCATACCGGGCATCGACATATGCCGGCAACCAGCCATCCAGCGAGATAGCGCTATCCCGCCAAACATTATCCAGCATCAGCTGATACAAAGCCGGATTCTCCTCGATGCCCTCCGGCGTCAACCCGATCCCCGAAAACCGCCCCGCATCGGAAGCATGCAATGTAGCAGCAGGCCCCGTCGCCACCGCCTCCATGCGTCCCCACAAAAAAGTATTGCCGCCAAAATTGTTGAGCATATTCCAGATCCAGGGCTTGCCATAATACGCCTCCGTCCGGTTCCACACCGGATGACTCTCGCTATACAGATCCAGCAGGATCATATGATCATCGGGCACCGCATTCAGCAACGCCCTGATCTGCGTATTCCCCCAAAAGGAAGCGGCATAATGGAACATCCACCCCTGCATGACCCAAACCGCCCGCGGATCGGCATGCGCCATCGAGGCATACACCTTCCTGCTGATCGCCCCCAGATAAGTAGAGTCATTGGAGGGCGGTTGGTTCTCATTAAACGTATCGGCAGAGTAAAAATGATCCGTACCATATTCCTTCGTCTGCGCCTCGATGAATCGCGCTCCGATCACCTCAAAAAGACTATCCTCGGGATCGAGGATATAGACATCGTCAAATCCTGCTCCCCAGTTAGTTTTCTTGACCCTTGCCCGGGGAAAATGCCGGGCGAAATCCGGCGGGACATGACCGGTAAACGCAGCCAGCACCGGCTTCATCCCCATCGCCCGCTCCGCGGCCAGGATCTTTTTCTGCAACCCGAAATGCGTGTCCATCCAATGCTGCGGCAACGGCCCGCCCCAGCCATCCAGGTTGCCCATCCAAAACCAGGAGAAATACGCCGGTCCGCAAAAGAACCGCTGCAATTCGGTATCCGTGAAACCCAAATTCCGGTAGACCTGCTGCCATACGGCCTCTTCACCCGTAATGGCCAGCGGCATATTGATGCCGTTCAAGGTCATCCAGTCGATCTCCCGCTGCCAGCGATCCCAATCCCACCACGCCATCGAATAATTGTACGTGCAATAGTTCAGATAATACCGGTACTGATACGGTGTGACCCGCCGCACTCGCGAACCGACCGCCGGCAACACGTCCGGCAATCGGATATCCACCCCATCCCAGGAGATAAAACTATGACAATAAGAACGCAGATATTCATTCAAGGCCGACCCCACCGACAAGCCATTGCTCCCCCGCAATACGATCTTCCCCCGCCGGCTCTCCAGCTCATAGACATCCTTGCCGCCAACTGCCGGGATATACTCGACGACAAACGAAGATGACCGCTCGCCGACTACCCGCCGCACAAAAGCATCGGCCGCCGCTTTATCAACCTGCGAAAAACAAGCCCCGCCGCTGACCAGCAGCATCAAGAATAACCCAATCCCGTTTCTCAATAATTCGAATTTTGTGTAATGACACCGTTACTTTCATCAATGATCTCCTGCGGTATCGGCATATAATAATCCTTGGGCCGCGTAAACGTCCTGCCGGGAATGATCACCGTTCCATTATACGGCGGCAGCGGCGACGCAGCTTTCGGTTTGCTGACGATCGTATCCAGGTTGATGATCTTGTCCTTGTCCCAGCGCAACAGATCCTGCCAGCGGATATTCTCTCCACCCAGCTCCATCCGGCGCTCGTGGATCAGCTGCGGCATCCCCGCTCCCGACACTCCCATCAACCCGGCCCTCGCCCGGATCGCATTGATCTCCGCATCCCCGGCGCCCGGGCCATTCAGCCGGATCTTAGCCTCCGCAACAAGCAAATAGATATCGGAACTCCGCAAAAGCGGCTGCTTCAGATCGTAATCGATGCCCCCATCCCCCCTGGCCGAATTGGCAGGCGGCATAAAAGCCGTATACTTCTTGATGCAATACCCCGTCGTAGACATGCTGGGCAACATCCTGCCCGTAGATAACCCTGAATCTCCCGCAAACATCTGATAGGCATCCCCCGCCCCAATGGTTACCATATTCGTCTGATTGGGGATCGTATCCCCCACGGATAGCAGCGTCGCATGTTTCCTGACCGTGTCTCCGGGTTCGAATTCATCGACAAAGTTCTCCGTAGGATGATGAAAACCCCAGCCCTGCCACGCCCTCGGCGAAAAATAAGTGCTGATCGCGGAAGCAGGAACATTGGGTATCTCCTGGTTCTTATTCCACACCGCGAAAAGGATCTCCGTATTGCTCTCCTGGTGACCCAACGTGAAGTTATCGGTATAACTGGGCGCCAACGCATAGTTCGGGTCATTGATCACATAACTCCCATACTGTATGGCCTGCGCAAATTTATCTTCGAACATATACAGCTTACATAGCATCCCCCAGGCCGATCCCCTGCTCACCCGGCCCTTGTCCGCATCATCATAGATCACATCCGGCAACAACGCCGCAGCCTGCAACAGATCCGATTCCACCTGTGCCCGAACCGTATCCACGGGAGATTTCGCTACATTATAACTTTCCGCCTGCACATTTTTCTCCAGGATCAACGGCACATCGCCATAGATCTCACTCAGGATAAAATACGCATAAGCCCGCAGAAAATAGGCCTCTCCCAATGATCTCGAGCGGATCGAACTATCCATCACCGGCACTTTGGGAATATAGATGATCGCATTATTGGCCCGGCCGATCTGCTCATAGGCGAACGGCCAGGTGATATAGATCAGCTGAAGCGTTGGATCGATATTGAACCGCTCGATGGCCTTAAAATCCGGATGGTCGCCATCCACCGAGATGTCATCGCTCTGGTCGTCATAGGCATAAAGATCATGCCCGATCCAGTCCTCGGTAAATAACACATTATAGATCCCCAGCACACCGGCAATCACATCATTCTGACTCCGCCAGAAGTTACCGGTCGTATACTCCCCTACGGGATTCTGATCTAACGGGTGCTTGATACAGCCGCCGAACAACACCAGCGATAAGACCACCGATAAACAGTTTACTAAACAGGTTTTATTGTTGAATACGCGTTTCATTGTTCTTCTTTTTGACAGCCTAAAAATTAATGGTTCCACCAAAGGTGACACTCCGCGTAGCGGGATACTGCGCCAGGTCGACACCACGTTGCAGCCCCGGTGTGGAGCTGCCGGGATTGGTATACCCCAGTTCCGGTGTATACCCCGGGTACTTCGTCAGCATAAAGACATTGTAACTGCTGACATAGAACCGGATCTCTGGAACCTTCCAGTCATTCACCGAGAACTTCGGCAATGTATACCCCAACGTTAGACTCTTAAGAGATAAATAGTTGCCATTAAAGACCCAAAGACTCGAGCTGCGATAGTTATTATTGAGATTGTTGATGCTCAACCGCGGGATGCTGTTGCTGGTGCCCGATCCATGCCAGCGGTCCTTCTCATCGGCATACCAGTTATACACCTGCGTGGCATCCAAACCCGAAAGCCGGTCGGCATCATACAGCTGGAACCCGGTGGCCCCGACAAAATTGAACGAAAGATCCCAATGGCCATAACCCACCGAGCCATGGAATCCAAAGACAAAACGCGGATTGGGATCGCCCAGCCTTACCCGGTCGCTGTCGCTGATCACCCCATCCCCATTGAAATCCTTGAACTTGACATCCCCGGGCAAAATATTGGGTTTGTTAGGGTCATTTGCAACATTCGGGTCCTTGTCGATATCACTCTGCGATTGATAAAGCCCCTGCGCTTTGAAACCATAGAACGAAGCAACAGGCTGCCCTACATAGGTCCGGGCAATATCCGCGTTCTCCCGTCCATATGGCGTCGACGCCAGATAGGTGGAAGAGCTATACAATTTCGTGACCTTATTGTGCAGGAACGAGCCGTTGACACCCAGTGAATACGATAACTTCCCAATCGTGTTCTGATAGTTAACCTCTACCTCTAACCCACGATTATTGATCTCACCCAGGTTATAATCGGGTAAGGTGATATTTCCCGGATCATCCGGCAAATTGGTCTGCGCACCAAACGTTTCTACGAGCTGTAACGGGATCAGCATGTCACTCGTGTTCTTATTGAACCAGGTGATGGTCCCATTCAGATGATTGTTCAAGGCCGCCCACTCCGCCGAGATCGTCGTCGTCACCGCCCGCTCCCAGGTGATATTCGGGTTGGCCAAGCTGGTGATATAACCGCCATTGGCATTGACGGTACCGGTACCAAGATTATAGCCATACCCACCGCCGCCGGTTCCACCTCCACTGCCATAACCAATAACGCTCTGGTATTGGAACGGCGCCACATTCTGATTCCCCAACTGCCCCCAGCCACCGGTTATTTTCAGCGAATTGAGGATATTCTTCATCCCTTCCCCATAGAACGACTCATCCGAGATCCGCCAGCCCGCGGAAAACGCAGGGAAATAACCCCACCGCTTACCCGGCGCGAATTTGCTCGACCCGTCCGCCCTGAAGGTGGCCGTCAAGAGATATTTGTTCATAAAGGAATAGTTGCCCCGGACAAAATACGATTGCAGACCCCACGGCTGGAAGCCGGTACCGGAGTTGGCTTCGGAAGAGCTGCTGCCCGCATTGAGCACCCGCTGATCAGAGCTCGTGTCGTTGAACCCCGAACGCTGGGCGTTGAACCAATTGCCCTTATAGGTCTGTGCCGAATAGCCACCCGTAAACGTCACCGCATGTATCCCGCCAAAAAGATGATTATAGGTAAGATAGTATTCTTCCAGCAACGTCGTCTCCTTGCTAAAGCTCTGCGTCAGCGAAGCGATCGACGGCCCCCGCGTCTGGTTAGGCATCGCATTGTCGTATTCGAAGTATTCGTCCGTGTTGTGATCATAGCCATAGTTGGCGCGGATCTTCAAGCCCTTCAAAACCTCTAGCTCGGCATACCCGTTGGCCAGCACCCGGTCCACATTGTTGTATTTCTGCGTCTCCGTAGCCGTAGCCACGGGATTATTGATATCCCCCAGCTGGTTGTCGGTCTGCGAAGTCCCCCAACTACCATCGGGGTTCACCACCGGCAAAGCGGGGTTAAAGCGGATCGCACTCCAGACCAGCCCGGTTTGTGAACTATGCGTATTGGATTCTGCATTGCCATTGGGAATAGGCCCATTGATCGTTCCCGTAGTAAAAGAATAAACCGCATTCTCGCCTACTTTCAGCCGGCTCCCGATCTTGAACTCCGTATTCGCGCGAACACTATACCGCTTGAAATATTGATTTGCGATCATCCCCTTCTCATCATAATAATTGCCGGAAATGCTGTAATTGGAATATTTACTGCCGCCGCGTAAAGCGACATCGGCATTGGCGACGTCCCCATTTCCCATCAGCGCCCGCTGCCAGTCCGTCCGCTGCGTAGCATAATACGGATTGCTCCACACCGTGGGCACCGACAACCCATCATTGGTATATGCCTCCGTTTTCAACGCCACCAGGTCGGGAGCTTTCAACACGGGCAGGAATTTCACCGGGTATTTATTGCCGCCATAGACATTCACCGAAGTCTTGAGCTGATCTTCATAGGTGCCCTTCTTAGTGGTGATCAGGACCACCCCGTTAGCCGCGCGGCTTCCGTAGATCGCGGAAGCGGAAGCATCTTTCAATACTTCTATAGAAGCGATATCGTTGGAATTGACATCATTCAACCCACCGCTCGGAACCCCGTCGATAACGACCAGCGGATCGGTGTTGTTGATCGTCCCCGTTCCCAGGACCCGGATGCTGGGAACACTCCCGGGAGCACCGTCATCCCGGACAATGTCCACACCCGTGGCCCGCCCCTGGATGGCATCCGCCGCATTGCTCACCGGCAGGTTCTTGATATCGTCACCCCTGACGCTGCTGATGCTGCCCGTTACGTCCCGCTTACGCTGCGTGCCATAACCCACGACCACCGCATCCTGTAACCCCGTGGCATTGGGTTGCAGCTGCACCGACAGCGTCTTGCCCTTCACCTCGACGACCTGCCCCTTATAGCCTATATAGGTGACCTCCAGGCTGCCTCCCGGAGGCACCTCGATGCTGAAATTACCGGCCTCATCCGTGACGACCGTCCTGGTTGAATTAACCACCTTGACCGTGACACCCCCCAACGGCTTTCCCGTCTCGTCCGTGACCTTCCCCCGCACGGGCTGCCCCGCTGTATCAGCCGCATTGGACGAAACCGCCGCTGGTGAGATGATCACCTTCCGCTGCCCGATGGTATAGGTGAACTTACTCCCCAATACCATATGCAGGATACTGGGCAGCGGGGCATCCGTGACGTCCAGATCCACCTTTCCCAATTCCTTGAGATAGTCGTTGTTATAAAAGAATTTGTAATGACTTTCCTTTTGTATCGTACTGAAGATCAAGCTGGCGTCCGCCTGTCGGAAATGCAGGCTGAAGGTTTCCTGGGAATACCCCCGGGCAGATACCTGTAAACAGGCCGCCATCACCAACAGAAAACTTACTTTCATAAGCAGTAGAAATTTCAGGCATGGGGATAGCCCCCCGAAAGGTCTCGCCTTTCTCGATTTCTTCATAAATTTGTTTTGGTGGGGGAAGAGTGCCACCTCTTCCCCCTGTTTTTATTGTAGTTACAGGTCCGGCATTAGCCGGACCTTTTTGCCCTCGATACTATACTTAAACTTGGTGGTCATTTTAAGGATGTCCAACACCTGCCCAATCGTCTCCTTTTCAAAGACACCGCTCAAATGCTCCTGCTTCAACCGATTATCCGTCAGATCGATCTGCACATCATATCGCCGCTCCAACATCCGGGCCACGTCCTCGAATGTTTCATTGCTGAACGCCAGCCTGTTCTCGATCCAGGCCGTTTCCGGCAACGAGTCGTCACCTGCCTTGGGCACCCCCTGAACCTGGTAACGCAACGCATTCTCCACCCTTTCGGACGCCGCTTCCGTCTCGGGAACAGCATTCATCACCGTCAACTTTTCATTCGGGCTCAATACGATCTTCTTGTCCGGCTCCCCATCCATCATCACCTGCACCTTCCCACTGATCAACGTGGTGGATACCGCCGCGTCCCCACGGTACGCCTTGACATCGAAACGCGTCCCCAACACCTTCACCGTCACCTTACCGGCATGCACAAAGAATGGCATGTCCACATGTCGCGCCACATCAAAAAAGGCTTCCCCTTCTAAAGACACCACCCGCTTATCCCCGGTAAACACGTCCGGATAGCTCAGCTTACTCCCGGCATTCAACCACACCGTGGTCCCATCGCTCAGCACCAGCTTGGTCCGCTCCCCATAGCCTACTTTTAGCTCCTTATCCACATACTTGACCTTGAAAGGATTCCGGTCGCCTTGAAAAAACCAAAAGGCGCTTCCGCCGATGGCCGTAAAGACCACAGCAGCAGCCACCCACCGCAGCATCCGCGGCAACCGGGCCCTCCTCCCTTCTTCTATATCCACCACATCCCTCAACCGGCCCGCAAGCCGCCCCCAGCCACTATCCGCCAGCTCCCCTTCAGGGATATTCCGCTCAAAATGCTCGGGACTCCCCTTGAGGGATCCGACAATAGCTTCCAATAAACCATAGGATGGGTTTTCCGCCAGCAGACGCTCTAGTTCCTGCAGTTCCTCAAGCGAAGCATTTTTTCCGAGCTTTTTAGCCATTAGTTCGATGATCCTCGAACTGTTCATAGAATTTTCAGTCATGCTGTCTCAAGGACACAGCATTCCCCCAATTTTCTTAAAAGAAAGGAAAAAAAGATAAAAAAAAATTTCAGACCTTGATCCGGTGCTGTTGCAACGAAGGTTTTAGCACCGCTTCCAGCTTCCGAAGCGCAATGGAAAGCTGGGTAGTCACCGTTTTGTAGGAGATGTCCAGGATGGAAGCCACCTCGGAAGCGGATAAACCGTCTTCCTTCACGAGCTTGAATATCAACTTGCAACGCGCCGGCAGGCCTTCGATGGCCGCTTCTATACGCCGCCGCAGCTCATCCGTGACCAAAAGCTGCTCGGGATCGGGACTCAGATAAAAATGATGCACCGCCTGCTTTCCCAGATCCGTGTCCAGCCGGCTCTTCGACCGCCGCAGATAATTGATAGCCGTATGCTTCACCGCCACATACAAATAGACGGAAATATTATCGATCTTATCGATCCGGCCACGGTTATGCCAGAGCTTCAGAAAGACATCATTGACGATCTCCTCCGACAACTCCCTGTTCTGCACAAAAGTAAAAGCAAATTGAAATAGCCGGAACACATTGGCTTCATAGAACTCCCGGAAAGCAAGTTCATCGTTCTCAAATTGTATTCGATGCAGTAGTGATGGTTGCATAGTTACTCCGGCAGTATGATCTGTACCGGACCCTTATTTTTTACAGCTACTATCAATATTCCGGTTGACGTCCTTAACGACGTAATATTACGAATATCCCCCGGCATAAACAATTTGTCATCCTGATGCGGCACCGGCACAAAGCCTCCCTTACCATCGCCCTTCAGAAATAACCCCATGCCCGCATCGAGCGGCCCCTGCTCCGTCCTAAAGGGATAAAAATTACCCGCGATCAGCAGATCCACCTTCCCGTCCCCATCGAAGTCCTTCACCAAAATGCCGTTTACGGCACTGATCTGCGCCAGCATCGGCAACGCCTCCACCTTGAATACCTTCCCCTTTCGCCGCAATACCACCGATTGCGTCATGGTCATCTTCAACGTCTTCGCCGTAGCCAGCTGCTCCGGTGTGAACAGATCACCTATCTGCGCATCGGCATAATCACTATACCGCGGAAATTTCTTCTGCAGCACCGGCATTTGGGCGAACAGCTCGTCCCGGCTAACAAAGGGATAGCTACGCCCTCCATTATAATAACACAATATCGGGTCCATCACCCCATCGTGATCGAAATCCCCATAGGTAAACGTCAACGGCTCGGTTGCCGAGGCCCGGAATTGCGTATTTAGCCCGATCCCGCCCGCGATAATATCCGTTTCACCATCCCCATCCACGTCACCACAAGCCAGCCGGCACCACCATCCCTCCGTTCCCGCCAACCCATACTCCGCCGTCCGGTTCTCCAACCGCCCCCGATGATTCTCAAATACGCTCACCGGCATAAATGGCCCCGCCACCACCAGGTCCGGCCAACCGTCTTTATTGACATCCATCCACAACGCATCGGCGACCATCCCGCCGCGCGTCAACGTGGTATCTCCCTGCTGACTGTCCTTTTCAAACCGGATATGTCCCTTCGTACTCTTGTTTTTTAATACAAAACTTTCCGGTGGATCGGGATACAACCCCGGCCGGACATACCCCCCGACAAAAAGATCGGGCAATCCATCCCTATCGATGTCCGCCGCCCGTACACAACTGCCACTGATATGCTCCACCGGCAACGCATCCGCCACCTGCCGGAAATGCCCCTTCCCATCATTTTCAAAAAACCGGTCCTGGTACCGCGCGTCATCTAATGGATAATCCGCCCCGCCGCTAACAAGATACAGATCCAGGTCGCCATCCCCATCCGCATCAAAGAACAACGCATCCATATTGGAATACGCCGTCGACGCATTCCAGGGCTGCTCCGCCGCCGGCACAAACCTCCCATCCCTGGTCTGTAGATACAACATACTCGGGAACTCCGCCGATCCGCCGACAAACAGGTCTTCCAACCCATCGCCATTGACATCCCCCTTCGCGACACAAGGCCCCGTCTTCGAAAGCTGATACGGCAACAAAGGCGAGATCTTGAAATCCACCGTCGCCGCCTCGTCATGCACAAAATTCACCCCACTCGTGGCCGTGACATCTTTGAATCGCACCCCCGCCGCCGATTCTACCGTCCTCACACACCCCCCACTCTCTGCTATCAACAAAAGCGTATCCGCCCTTACCTGCCTTAAACACATCTCCTTTCCCGAAGGCCATTCGACCCTCAAACTATCCACCACACTATCCTCCCCCAACCCGATATGCATCACCGGGTCCACCGAACTCTGAAACCCTCGCGACGTATATTGTTCCTGCATCTGATGCGAATGCGCTGCATCCACATAGACCTTGGCCCCAATCCCATTCGAATTCCACGCTAACCCCTTCAACTTCAACCGCAACCAATGACTCCCCGGCTTCCCCGAAGTGTTATTTTGATACACCGTCGCCCCTCCATTCAAATTATTCACCACCAGGTCCAGATCCCCATCGTTATCCAGATCGACATACGCCGCCCCATCATGGAAACCCATTTGATCGATCCCCCACGCCGACGTCACATCCTCGAAACCCAGATGGTGATCATTGCGAAAAAGATAGTTGGCCAATTTCGTCGAAGGCATCTGCTGCTCCAGCTTCCACATCGCCTCCTTGTCCGACCCGGCATCCGTATACTGCGACGAATAACCCGACGTATATTTAATAAAGTCCAGATTGGTGATATCCCTGGGTATCCCATTGGTAACAAAAAGGTCCTTCCAACCATCGTTGTCGAAATCGGCAAACAACGGCGCCCAGCTCCAATCTGTACCGGCGATCCCCGCCAGCTGCCCCACCTCACTGAAGATCGGCATCCCTGTACTGTCTATACCCCGGTTCAGCTGCAACGTATTCCGCATCAGCTGATGATGCATTCCATGGTCTACCCGCTGCATGTATTGATCATAAGGGTCCGCGCCCCGCAACAGCTTTCGGCGATGGTTATCCTCCGGCAACATATCCAGCGCGACGATATCCGGCAGCCCGTCGTTGTTGTAATCGGCGATATCCGACCCCATGGCAAATTCACTGATATGCCCCGCAGCCTTGCCTAACACCTCGCGGAACGTCCCATTGCCATTGTTCAGATAAAGAAAATCCCGCTCTTCGTAATCATTGGTGGTATAGATATCCGGCCAGCCATCCCCATTGACATCGCTAATGGATACGCTAAGCCCGAAGTTGAGCCCGCTGCCATTGATCCCCGCCTGCTCGCTGACATCCGTAAAATGCCCATGGTCATTCAGGTAAAGCCGGTTCCCAAATTTTGGATTCCGCGTCGACCGCAGCTTCTCTGTATTATAAAAGGGATTATAGAAGATGTTGGCATCGTTCACCATGAATAGATCCAGATCGCCGTCGTTGTCCATATCAAAAAAAGCGACGGCCGTCGTGTACGTCCCCGGCGCATCCAACCCGTATTCCCTCGCCCGTTCGGTAAAATGTGGCACCCCATTCTTCACGCCATCATTAATATAAAGCTCGTTAGCCCGGTCCGCATCCGTCCCCTCGCCGGAGTAGCACACATAAATATCCAGCAGCCCATCCCCGTTGACATCAGCCATCACCGCCCCGGTCTTCCAATGGCCCCGTCCCGCTACCCCCGCCTTATCCGTGACATCCTCGAACTGCATATTGCCCTTGTTCAGATAGAGCTTGTCGGGCCCCATATTCGCCGTGAAATAAAGATCAGGCAACCCATCCCCATTGACATCGCCCACGGCTACTCCGCCTCCATTATACAAATACTCATAGGTGAGGATATTGAAATTCTCGTCCTCCCTGATATCATTGCGGAAATCGATATGCGTCTGCGACGCCGGCAAAGCCGTAAAGACCGTGTTGCGGGGCGTCCGGCCACACGCCGCCAGAGCAGCACCCAAAGCCACCACCAGATACCTTTTCATGCCGAAAAGATAGTATATTTATCCATGCCCCGGAACTCGCTCCTTTTACTCCTACTCTTGCTATTCACCCGGCCCTCCCTAGCCCGGCCGACGGTCGATCCGCTGGCGGACATCCGTCCTGAAGACCCGGCGACGGCCCTTCTCCCCGCCTCCACCCGCGAACAGGCCCTCGAGCTCCTCGACAAAACCGTTCTACCCGACTCCAGCGTCTTCTGGCCCAACGTCAAAGGCGCCCTCTTTGTCGCCAACCTCAAAGCCAATATTAATTTTCCGCTAAAGATCTATCAAGGCAGCAATACCAACTTCTGCGGCTATGCGGCACTGTCATATTTACCGCTCAACTTCGACCCGCTCGCCTATACGCAATTCATGATCTCGCTGTACAAAGACGGCGAGGCTACCTGGAACGGCATTCACTTCCACCCCTCGCCCGAGGTCCACCGGGCCGCCGGCACCCTCCGCTTTAAAGGCATCCTCGATATCCGCCCCGCCGACCAGCTCTGGTTCCTCGTGCTGGCCGACCATTTTCGCTCTTACCTCAATTTCTTCAACCGCCGCTTCCACCCCGGTTCGGAAGACACTTTCTGGGCCGCCGTAAGCTACGGCAAGTTCAACCGCATGATCCGGCAATTGCTGGGCTATAAGGTAGAATCACGAGGCTCGGACCTCATCCGCCCGCACTTCCATGATTCCGATCTCTATGTCTACCTGAAAACGAATGTGGAACGCCATGGCACGACCTACCTCTATGTGAACAACACCTACCTGCACAAAAAAAATCACAATAAATTCAAAGGCAGCTTTCCGACGCATTTCATCGTCCTCAACGATATTCACCGCATCCCCGGCGAAGAAGACCTTGTCGATATCATCTATTGGGATTATGGGGGCCGCACTCTCCGCCAGGTCAGCCTGCACTTCCTAAAAAAGATTCTCTTCGGCGTAACCCATTGTACACCCCCCACCCCATGAACCATCCACTACGATATCTCACCGTCCTGGTCCTGTTCAGCTCTTGCACCACGCTGAACATCGCCAACTACTACCACCGCCATAAACAGAGCCTGGACAGCATCGAGGATACCTTCCGTAACGCGTATCAGAAAAAACCTTTCTCCATCGAGTTTACCGATCGCTCCTTCAACCGCGTCTCCCTCGAACTCATCACCGATACCCTCACCTATATCTACGAATACCAGGTCGGCGAACCCCGGATGCAGGACACCCTGATAAAATTCGGTTACGACACCACGGCGGTGGACTACCTGATCCGCGCCATGCAGACCCGGGCATGTACCTGGATCGACAACCTCGATTATTATACCGATACAGCCAGACATTCCCTGATCTACATCTCCCTCTGGCCCCGAAGATTCAATTTCGCCTTCGTCAATAAAAAGTATTACATCCTCACCTACTTCCAGCGACCGCAATATTTCGACAACGAAGGCCGCCTGCTGGTAGGCCGCCGCCTGCGCCACGTCCGTAAGATCAATGGCGATGTTTACCACCGGATCAACGACCGCGTGTGCTATACCATCTCCGACCGTTTCCGCTAACCCATCAACCCTTTAGGTCGACTACGACATTAATCGTCAACGCCACGATCACCGTGTTAAAAAGAAAGGAAATCATCCCATGTACCAGCGCCACCCGCCGGATAATGCGCGAAGAGATCTCGATATCCGAGACCTGAAAGGTCATGCCGATGACAAAGGAAAAATAACAAAAATCCAGATAGTCCGGCCAGAGCTCGTTGGGGATCTGCAGCCCTACCGTATGCGAATCGGGGTCCAGCGGATGATCGCCATAATAGAGTAAGGCATACCGGTAGGCGAACATGGTATGCAGCAGCACCCACGAACAGATCACACCCGTAATATAAATAAAGGTCTCCACCCCCTTCGAGAGCTCCCAGTTATCCTTATTCTGCAGCAATAGCAGCACACCCACAAAACTACCCAGGATAGCCACCAGCACAATGAAAAAGACCACGAGACGCCCGGCGTCTTCCTGCTTGGCCAGCACCCTGATCTGCCGCGGCCGCATGGTCGAGAAAATGACCCCACTGATGATGATCATACAGGTGCTGAAGATATCCCAGCCGATCATCACCCGCGTCATCCCCTCCATCTTAAAAGAGAGCAGACATACCGAGATGATCGTGGCGATCGCAAAACTCACCAATAACTTGTAAATAGAAGGTAGTCGGTGAACCCAGGATGGACAGTTTAAATATTCTGGCATAAAGCAAATTTAGTAGTAAATTCATATCAAATTCTACGGCCATGCCTTCCTATTCTTTTACCCTCAACAACAAGCCGGTAACAGTAGACGCGGAACCGGACATGCCCCTCCTCTGGGTCATCCGGGACCTCATCGGGCTCAAAGGGACGAAATTCGGCTGCGGAATCGCCCAATGCGGCGCCTGCACCGTCCACCTGGCGGGAGCCGCCGTCCGTTCCTGCGGCCTACCCGTTTCGGCGATCACCGGTCAAAAGATCACCACCATCGAAGGCCTCAAAGGCGACACCAGGGGCGAGATCGTTCAACAGGCCTGGATAGAAGAATCGGTCCCCCAATGCGGCTACTGCCAGTCCGGCCAGATCATGAGCGCCGTGGCCCTGCTCCACCGCACGCCCAAACCTACCGACACAGACATCGATGTCGCCATGCAGGGAAATATCTGCCGCTGCGGCTGCTACGACCGCATCCGCAAAGCCATCCACCGCGCCGCCGCGGCCGCCGGCCATACGCAACCTGCCACTCTCCATAAACCGCTTATCCATGCATAAGATAGCCCGCCGGGAATTCCTCCGGCACACCGGGCTCTCCAGCCTGGCCCTCGTCCTGGGTATAGCCAACACCCACGGAGCGAAAAGCATCGCCAAACTATCCGCAAACAGCACCACCCCGGAGGGAACGGGAACCGGCATCACGCCCTATATCATCATCGAACCCTCGGGTAAGATCACCATCATCAACTCCAAAACCGAAATAGGCCAGGGCACCTATCAATCGATCCCCGCCCTGATCGCCGAAGAACTCGAGGTCTCTCTCGACAACGTCACCATCCTCAACAGCTGGGGACAGGAAAACATCCCCGACCAGGGCGTAGGCGGCAGCGACTCGGTAAAAAGTAGCTATATGCAGCTCCGGAAAGTAGGCGCCGCCGCCCGGGAAATGCTCCGCACCGCCGCCAGCCGCCAATGGAACGTCCCCGTCCAGGAATGTATCGCCGCCGACGCCTCCATCATCCACCAGCCCACCGGGAAAAAACTCGGTTACGGTGCACTGGTAGCCGTCGCCGCAACCCTCGCCGTCCCGGAAAACCCGCCGCTCAAAGACCCGGCAGCTTTCAAGATCCTGGGCAAATCCATGCCCCGGCTCGATATCCCCCTCAAAGTCAACGGACGCGCCGTCTATGGCATCGATATGGAACTCCCCGGCATGGTCTACGCCTCCGTGGAAAGAAGCCCCGTCTTCGGCAGCAAACTGATAAGCTACGACGACACCGCCACCCTGCAGATAAAAGGCGTTATCCGCACCGTCAAAGCGGAACGCGTCATCGGCAAAAATCACTACGAAGGCGTCGCGGTGATCGCGGATAACTATTGGGCCGCTCTCAAAGGCCGCAAAGCGCTTAAAGTCACCTGGGACCATCAGGGCTTCGACACCTTTAGCTCCACCGCCTTCGAACAACAACTCCGGGACCTGGCCAAAAACGATGGCCTGCCCCTCGATAACAACCAAGGCGATTTCGACGCCGTCATGGCCGCCGCGACACACACCCTGGAAGCGCTCTACGAAACCCCTATCGTCGCCCACGCCCCCATGGAACCCATGAACTGCCTCGCCCACTGGCAGGACGGCGATAAGCTCGACCTCTGGACCTCCATACAAGGCGCCGACATCATCATGGACGAACTACCCGATGTCCTGGGCATCCCCCGCGAAAACATCACCCCCCATATTTCTTTTGTAGGCGGCGGCTTCGGCAGACGCCTGCTGGCCGACTTTGCCGGCGAAGCCGCCCGGCTGTCCAAGGCCACCGGCAAACCCGTAAAGGTCGTTTGGACCCGCGAAGACGATATCCAGCTCGGCCCCTTCCGCCCCATGACCTTCTCCGCCATGCGCGGCGCCGTCTCCGCGGACGGAAAAGCTATCGCCCTCCAACACAAGGTCATCGCCCCTTCCATCGCAGCGACCCAGGACGCAAAATACGACCGTACAAAAGTCGACAGCACCATGACGGAAGGGATCAACAAACAGGCCTACGAGATCCCCAATACAAAAAACGCCTACGTCTTCGTCGATACCCATATCCCCCTGCAATACTGGCGCTCCGTGACCAGCTCGACCCTGGCCTTCGCCCACGAATGCTTTATCGACGAACTGGCCGCCGCCGCGGGAAAAGACCCGCTCGACTTCCGCCTTGCCATGCTCACCAAAGACTCGGATACCAAACGCGTCCTCACCAAACTGCGCGAGCTGTCCCATTGGGACCGACCCCTCCCCAAAGGCTGGGGCCGCGGCATCGCCCAATATGAATTCTTCGCCGGCCTCGCCGCCAACGTCGTCGAAGTTTCGACCAAAAAAGACGGCGGCATCAAAGTGGAAAAAGTGATCTCCATCATCGACCTGGGAACCGTCGTCAACCCCGATACGGTAAAAGCCCAGGTGGAAGGCGCCATCGTCATGGGCCTCATCGCCGCCACAAAAGACGGCATCCGCTTCGAGAAAGGCCAGTCCCAACAATCCAATTTTCACAACTACCGCATGCTGCGCATCGATGAGATGCCGGCGGTAGAAGTACATATCCTTGCGGATGGAGGTCCAACCATCAAAGGGGTGGGTGAACCTGGCCTGCCGCCCGTAGCCCCCGCACTGGCCAATGCCGTCTTCGCGGCCACAGGCAAACGCATCCGCCGCCTTCCCTTCGATAGCACAAAAGTCTAAACAAAACGATAATGCACAAATTTCTCTTCGCCGTACTCCTCCTCTCCGGTTCCCGACTCTTAGCACAACCCTATAACCCGATAATCGACGTTCAACATTATGATTTCCTACTCGATCTCAACGATAGCAACAATATCATCCATGGCGTAGCATCCATCACCGTGCTGTTCACCAAAACCACCGACGAGTTTGCATTCGACCTCACTAAAAAAGCCGATGACGGCAAAGGCATGACCGTCACCTCCGTCACGGAGAACGGGACAAAACTTCCCTTCACCCAGGAAGACCAACAGCTGATCATCCATACCCGCGGCGCCGCAGGTCAAAAACATACCTTTCTCATCCTTTACAACGGCATCCCCGCCGACGGCCTAATCATCTCCAACAACAAATTCGGCAGTCGCGGCTTCTTCGGCGACAACTGGCCCAACCGCGCCCACAACTGGCTGCCCTGCGTAGACCATCCCTCCGATAAAGCCACGCTCGAATTCCGCATCGTCGCCCCCGACCATTATACCGTCGTTGCCAACGGCGCCCTGCAAGAAGAGAAACCCCTCAGCGGCCATCGGAAAATGACCCACTGGAAAGAATCGCAACCCCTGGCGCCCAAGATCATGGTCATCGGCGTAGCAGATTTCGCCGTCGACCACCCCGGCGACGCCATGGGCGTCCCCGTGTGGAACTATGTCTATCAACAAAACAAACAAGCCGGCTTCCAGAGCTATGCCGTCGCCCTCCAGATCCTCCCCTTTTACATCACCCACATCGGCCCCTACCCCTTCGAAAAAGAAGGCAACGTCCAATCCAAGACCCGCTTCGGCGGCCTGGAGAACGCCGGCGCCATCTTCTATTACGAGAATTCGGTGGGCTCGCCCGATGTCGAATCCCTCATGGCCCACGAAATAGCCCACCAATGGTTCGGCGACGCCGCCTCGGAAACCCAGTGGAAACACCTCTGGCTCAGCGAAGGCTTCGCCACCTATATGACCCTATGTTATCTGGAAAACAAATACGGCATCGACACCCTCAGGGCCAGCCTGCAACAAGACCGTAAAAAAGTGATCAAATTCGAAAAGACCAGGCTTACCCCCGTCGTCGACACTTCGATAAAAGGAGATTATATGAAGCTCCTCAACCCCAATAGCTACGAAAAAGGCGGCTGGGTGCTCCATATGCTGCGTCGCCGCATCGGTGACGACCTGTTCTGGAAAGGCATCTCCACCTACTATTCCACCTATCGCAACGGCAATGCCTCCACCACCGATTTTATGAAAGTCATGGAAATGGTCAGCAGCCAAAAACTCGACACCTTCTTCCACCAATGGCTCGACCAACCCGGCCATCCCCACGTGACCATCACCTGGAAATACGACCCGGATAAAAAGATCGCCGCCATCGACTTCACCCACACCGGCGATTACCAATTCCCGCTGGAATACGCCATCGACGGCGCCCTCCATCACGTCGACATCAACGACACCCAAACCCACGTCGAACTCCCGCTCGCGGAAAAACCCAATTCCCTGACCCCCGACCCCAACGTCAACCTCCTCGCGGACTTCGACGTCTCGGGCGGCTAGACCGCATCCGAGAGAGAAGTAAACGTAAAGTCTCTAACCTTCATCGGCGGCACCAAATAACTTCTATACGATTCCACACTGATACTCCGCTCGGGCTTGCCCAACGATTCCAAATTGTTCAACATGATCACCGGGCTCTCATTGAACCGGAAATTCTTCACCGGGAACTTGATCTCGCCATTTTCGATATAGAACGTACCGTCCCGCGTCAGCCCCGTCAACAACAAGGTCTGCGGATCGACCATCCGGATATACCAAAGCCGCGAGACCAACACCCCCTTCTCCGTATTCTTGATCATATCCTCGATGCTCTCCGTACCGCCTTCCATAATGATATTGCCGGGACCCGGCACCGGGGCGACATTCTTTTGCGCCGCCCAATACCGGCTATAACTTAAATTCTTGACGACGCCTTTGTCGATCCAACTCCGCTTCTCCATGAGCTGCCCCTCCCGGTTCCAGGTAGACGAAGGCAGCTCGGCATTGAACGGATCGGAATAGATCGTCACCTTAGGGTCCATCAACTGCTCGCCCAGGCGGTTTCCACCCCCCGGCTTGCTCATAAAGCTCCGACCTTCATCGGCATTCCGTGCATCCAACCCAAAGAACATGTTCTCGAGCATATACGCCACCGCCACCGGCTCCAGGATCACCGTATACTTCCCCGGCTCGATGGCCCTGGCGCCTATCGACCCATTGGCCTTTAGCGTAGCGATCTTCGTCGCCGCATACGTATCCAGCTTACTGATATCGTTAAAACCCCGGGCCGCATAACCCGAACCCGTCCCTTCCTCATTCCGCGTGGTGATGGTGAAGACAACATCCGTACCCTTGTTATAGGCAAACAAGCCCTTGGAATTCATAATTGCTTCGAAATCTACCGTATTCTCCAGGTACCCCGCCGCCTGCAATTTCGCATCCCTGGATACCTGGATGCTCTTGGCCACGGCCTCTGCCCGCGTATCCGGTGTGATATCCGCCGTACCCTGCACATAAGTGATCGAGTCCGGAAAATCCTGCGGGCCCAGCAACGGCATATGCTCCGGATTATCCGGCGCCAGCTTCGCCAGCTCCTCGCTCCGGGCTACCACCTTCTGCAGACTCGCATCGTCGAACTCATCGATCGTCGCCGTACCCGTCTTCTTCCCAAATGAAGAACTTACCGCCAGCGTCAGCCTGCTGATCTCCCCGGCCGTGGATACCGCATTGCGGGCATAACGGATATTCCCCGAGTCCGACCCCGTCAGCGAGACCTCGCATTCTTCCGCCTTGGAATAACTCAGCGCCTTCTGCAATAATTTTCGCGCTTCCTCTTTATTAAAAATAGACATGGTTTACCCGATTTTTCGTGCTGTATTAATAACGTTTACTCCATTGAACCGCGCCGTCGAACTGCCATGCGATACCGCATTGCTCTGACCCGGCTGCCCCTTCCCGTCATTGAACGCTCCACCCAGCCGGTAATCCGATTCGTCCGCAACCGCCACCAGCGAATTCCAGAACTCCTGGTTGATGGCCTGATAAGCAACGTCCTTCAACATCCCCACGATCTTCCCATCCTTGATCTCGTAAAAAGTCTGACCGCCAAACTGGAAATTGTACCGCTGCTGATCGATCGAGAAACTGCCATCCCCGATGATATAGATCCCCTTCTGCACATTCCTGGTGATATCGTCCACACTGAGCTTGGCCGCCCCTGGCTTCAACGACACATTGGGCATCCGCTGGAATTGCACATCCGCCCAGCTCTGGGCATAACAACACCCCTGACTATGCTTTAGGCCAATGATATGCGCCTGGTCACGGATCGCCTGATAATTCATCAACACCCCCTCTTTCACCAGCTCCCATTTACCGCACTTGACGCCTTCATCGTCATATCCCACCGCGCCGAGACTACCAGGCTGCAGCTTGTCCGCTTCAATGTTCATCAGCTTGCTCCCAAAATGGAAATTCCCCGACTTCCATTTGTCCAACGTGAGAAAACTCGTCCCGGCATAATTGGCCTCATACCCCAATACCCGGTCCAGCTCCGTGGGATGCGCCACCGACTCATGGATGGTCAGCCACAGATGCGAAGGATCGAGCACCAGGTCATATTTACCCGGCTCCACGCTCTTCGCCGTGATCTTCTGCGTCACGTCCGCCGTGGCATTCCTGACATCTTCCAACATATCATATCGGTCCTTATACCGCGTCACGATACCACTGACCTTGCTCTCCGGCGTCGGCGTGAGATATTCATACCCCATCCCCATCGGCGAGCTCAGCGAACGACGGGTCTGGAATTTACCCGACGCCTTATCGATCTTCGTGACGGTAAAAGTGGGATAGATCCGGTGGATATCCTGATCGATATAGCTGCCATCCGTACTCGCAAAATATTTCTGTTCGTTGATGGCCAGCATAGCGGAGTTGATAAAATTCGCTCCCCCCGACAACGCCAGCCCATTCACCTGCATCAACAGATCGATCTTTTCCTGTAACGGCACTTCGAAGACACTCTTGACGATCGGCGTCTTCCAGCTCACCTCCCCATACCCTTGCTGAGGCGCCAGCTGCACGGGCTCCGTGATGATCTTCGCATTGGCCTTGGCCACCGCTACCGCCCGGGCCGCCGTTCTGGCTACCCCGTCCGGCGTAACATCATTCGTCGCCGCGAACCCCCAGCTTCCATTGGCGATCACCCGGATACCCACGCCAAAAGACTCGGTATTGGCAATGTTCTGCACCCGCTTTTCCCGGGTGAACAGAAACTGATTGAGATACCGTCCTATCCGGACATCGGTATACGTGGCCCCGCCGGACTTGGCAGCATTCAGGGCGATATCGGCTAACTGTTTCTTGGTTGCGACATCGATCCCTTCCTGCAACGCCTCCGCAGGATCGATGTACCGCGTTCCAAAAGGCAGCGTGGGCAGGACCAGGGAACCAAGCCCCATCCCCGCCAGGTGTAGGAAGTCTTTTCTTTTCATGTTATAATTTTAAGGCTTTTCGCTCTATCCATAAAAAAAAGATGCAGATAAAAAATATTGCATACATCCATCCGTTGACCAACATCGCTTTCTCAACCACCACTGACGTCTCCACGCCATCACCA
>Ga0206897_1065_pt1 | contig 25836 bp, 24 predicted proteins | sample Alteio_BWOrgHeat_49_FD_152972 | JGI IMG/M metagenome (GOLD analysis project Ga0206897, IMG submission 152972) | Enriched cells from forest soil in Barre Woods Harvard Forest LTER site, Petersham, Massachusetts, United States -... | ecosystem: Environmental > Terrestrial > Soil > Temperate forest >... | reverse complement strand
GCCTGACAACGTCCCCAGGTTGTCTTTTTGCTCGTCCGACACCCGCGTCTGGTAATTGCCCGCGGAGATCTGGTCGGCGATACCGCTGATGATATCGATCCGCCGCGAAATGGCGGCGTCCTTTTGTTGCAGTTCCGCATACAATCCCTGCCGCTCGAGGAAATCCCGGTGTACCCGGCCATAAAAAAAGATGGTGATCAGCAGCGACAACAGCGCCGTCGCCAGGATCAGCGCCGGCGTATATCCCGCATACCTCCGCTCCCTGGATACCCGATCCGGCATCAACCGGTGCTCCTCCTCCGACATCCGCTGGAGCACCCGCCGGATCTCCACCATATATTCGTGGGTCTTCAGCAGCAGCTCCGCATTGATCGTGTTATCGGCCTTTTTCTGATCGATCATCTTCTGCAACAACGGCAACGGCTGAAAGACATATTTCCTGAGCTCGGCGAGGTTCTCCACCTGCCGGGGATTGTCGTTGGTCATGGCCTCTATAGTGTCCACGACCTGCTTCACCTGCGACTGGACCACGTCGGTCGCCGGCTGGAAATCGATATCACCCGTGAGAAGATAGCCCCGCTGCGCCGATTCGGCGTCACGGAGCAGACTATGGACCCTGTCCAGCTTGATCAGCACGGAGTCGGTGTGATCCACCCACTGCGAGCTGTCCAGGAGGTTTCGAATGCTGCTATAGCTGGCGACGGCGGTGATGACGAGAAGCAAGAGCGATAATCCAAACCCGATCTGCAGGTTGCGCAGTAAGCCGGGGCGGGATATGGTGTTCATGTGTGCTTGTTTTTCTATTTTAATTGGACGATACGGGCACAGAGAAATAAAAAGTAGCGCCTTGTCCCGGCTCGCTCTCCACGCCATAGACGCCTTCATGACGGCGGATGATCTCGGCACAGATATACAGTCCGATGCCCAGTCCCTGGAACCGGCTCGCAGCTTCCTCTGCCCGGTAGAATTTGCTGAAGATATGCTGGTGATCTTCTTTGCGGATGCCGATGCCGTGGTCTTTGACCCGTACATAGACCTGCCCGTCCGGCTGGACGCCCGCCTCGATCTCCACTTCTTTTTGATCGGGTGAGTATTTGACAGCATTCGTGAGGTAGTTGATGATCACCTGCTCTATCCGGGTCTCGTCGCCGAATACCTCGACATCCGCCGTCCCCTTCCGTAGAATGGTATAGTCGGGATAGGTCTGCCGGATCATCTCCACCGCATTGGAAAGGGTGGCTTCGAAGGCAAAGGCTTTCTTGTTGAATTTCAGCTTCCCGCTTTCGATCCTTGACAGATCGAGCAGGTCGACGATCAGGTTGTCCAGCTTCTCCACCTGCAGGAGGGTCCGCTCGACGTACGTCCGCGTGGGATCATCCGCTCCGATGGTTCGGTCCAACAGCTGGACATAGGCCTTGATCGTGGTCAGCGGCGTTTTTAACTCATGGCTGGCGATGCTGATGAACTCATCCTTTTTTTTCACCGCCTCCTGTAACTCCCCCTCTACTTTTTTCCGGAATTCGATCTCGCTGCGCAGACTCGCCTGGATCCGGTTAAGCTCCTGATTTTGCTGGTACAACCGGTAAAAGGTCTTGACCTTGAGCAACAGGATATCCGGGTCGATGGGCTTGGTGATGTAATCCATCGCACCGGCACTATACCCTTTAGTGATGAATTTCTTATCGGTATTGGCCGCGCTCAGAAAAAGGATCGGGATATCCCGCGCCTTGCTGTACCCGCTGATGGCCTCCGCTACCTCGAATCCATCCATACCCGGCATCTGGACATCCAGGATAATCAGGGCGTAGGATTTTTTGAGTATTTTCTTTAGGGCCTCTTCACCGCTGAGCGCGGTATCCGTAGGAAAAGAATGCAGCTCCAAAATAGTCTTGAGCGAAAAGATGTTTTCAGGCTTGTCATCGACGATCAGTATCATAGCTTATCCAAAAATAAGTCATAACCCCTTTGATTTGCAAGCGGGTAATGTGGAACTATTTCTACAATTTTTGTCGCGCATTGCCGTGCCAGTTTTTGCCCCGGGTCTCCCTTTTTCGCTCATTTCGGGCTTTTCCGCCCCAAATCCCGCTGGCCATGCGCGGCGGGCCGGTTTGGATTGATAATTGAACATATCATCGATATACAAATCATTATGCAGCCTACCCTCAACCGATATCAGCGGTCGAAAGATTTTTTCTACAAAGCCGGCGACCTCACCGCCTTCATGTTGCGTTTCTTCCGGGAAGCCGTGAAACCGCCCTACGAGTGGCGTGAGATCCTCTATCAATGTTATCTCGTCGGTTATAAATCTACCTTTCTCATCGGTCTTACCGCCTTCATCATGGGTGCCGTGCTGACGATCCAAAGCCGCCCGGCCATGGCCTCCTTTGGCGCCATCGCCATGATCCCGGGCATGGTCGCGGTTTCCGTCGTCCGGGAGATCGGCCCCGTGATCACCGCCATCATCTGCGCCGGTAAAATAGGCTCCCGGATGGGGGCGGAACTGGGCTCCATGCGGGTCACGGAACAGATCGACGCCATGGAGGTCTCGGCCATCAACCCCTATCATTATCTCGTGGTGACAAGGACCATCGCGACGACCCTGATGATCCCCTTGTTAGCCATCCTCTCCGACGCCATCGCCTTCATCGGCGCCTACCTGGCCATGAACATCCACGACAGCATGAGTTTCCGGCATTTCTTCCAGGCCGCGATGGCGCATCTCGAATTCGTCGACATCTTTCCGGCCATCATAAAAACCTTTTTCTTCGGTTATGTGGTGGGCATCATCGGCTGCTATAAAGGCTTCCGCGCCCGCCGCGGTACGGAGAGCGTGGGCATCGCCGCCAATAGCGCCGTCGTCGCCTCCTCCCTGGCCGTTTTTATCATCGATATGCTGGCGGCACAGATCACTGACCTATTGTAAAACATATGAGCGAAAAAGAAGAAAATATTCTCCCCATCGAAACGCCGACATCGGAAGTCGAAGTCGACGAGGCTCCCCCGGAACCAACGTCCGACACCAACGTTCAACCCAAAGAACCTGAGACTACGCCGGTGGAAGAACCCGTGATCACCATTCGCGGGCTCGTCAAATCCTTCACCGACCATGACGTGCTCCGCGGCGTCGACCTCCACGTGAACAAAGGCGAGAACCTTGTGATCCTCGGGAAATCAGGCACCGGCAAATCCGTGCTGATCAAATGCCTGGTCGGTCTGGAGTGGCCGGACGGCGGCACCATCAACATCCTGGGTCAGGACATCTCCACGCTGAACTATAGCGAGATGAACGCCCTTCGGCTCCGCATAGGTTTCCTGTTCCAGAATGCCGCGCTCTATGATTCCATGACCGTCCGCGAGAATCTCAACTTCCCCCTGCGGCAACATAAAAAGAAGATGACGCAGGAGAAAAGAGAAGCCCTCATCATGGAGATGTTGGACAATGTGGGTCTCGCCGATTCGGCAGACCAACTACCCTCCAGGCTTTCCGGCGGTCAAAGCAAACGCATCGGCCTTGCCCGCACCCTGATCCTCCGCCCCGAGATCATGCTCTATGACGAACCTACGACCGGACTGGATACCGGCACCGCCAAGGAGATCAGCGAGCTGATCTGCAGCACGAAAAAGAAATATAATATCTCCTCGATCACCATCACCCACGATATGCACTGTGCAAAAATGACCGCGGACAGGATCATCCTCCTGAAGGACGGCATCGTGTATGCGGAGGGAAGCTATGAAGACCTGGAGCATTCAGAGGACGAATGGATAAGGACATTTTTTTACTGATACCGATCTAAAAAAAAACGTTATGCCAAAAGAAAGAAATTATAAATGGAAACTGGGCTTCTTCGCCATCGCGGCGCTTGTCGTGGCCGTAGGCGCCATCTACTATGTAGGGAAAGAAAAGAATAAGTTCGGTTCGGTGCTCCACATCAGCGCCCAGTTCAGCTCGGTGAGCGGCCTGAAGCAGGGTAGCAATGTCCGTCTCGGCGGCATCGATGTCGGCACCGTCAATGGTATCGAACTCGTCACCGATACTACGGTACAGGTAGACATGATCATCCAGCGGAAAGTACAGAAGTTCATCAAGAAAGACGCCAAAGCCAGTATTAGCTCCGATGGACTCATGGGCGATAAGGTCATCGTGATCACCGCCGGCACCCCCACCACTCCCATAGTCGCAGAAGGCGACTCCCTGGGTTCTTTCAAACCCATCGAGACCGACGCGATCATGGCCAGCCTCAAGACCTCCGCCGACAACGCGGCGATCATCACCAGTAACCTGGCCAATATCTCCAGCCGCATCAGCCAGGGCCGCGGCGCCCTCGGCAAATTGCTGCACGACACCACGCTCTCGTCCAATATCAGCTCGACCATGAAGAACCTCAACTCCAGCACCAAGAAACTCGACGAGAACATGGAAGCGGCCCAGCACAATTTCCTGCTCCGCGGTTTCTTCAAAAAGAAAGACCGCGAAAAACAGAAAAAAGCGGAAGAAGATTCCGCCAGGAAGCAACAGAAAACCCAAAACCAGTAACCCTGGTTGCGGATTTTCTTATGGGGGTCATATCACCATCCTATCTACAAATTCATTTACCGGCGTCTTCACCAGCCGGTCAAAATCGAGCGAGTTCTCCAACACCAGCCGCTGCTGCTTTTCCGGAAAGACCCTCGCCAGGTTGATCTTGTATTTTTTGATGAGCTCGGGGATCCCCTCCTCGCGCCGGCGTTTGTGCCCAATAGGGTATTCGACAACCACCTCCGGCAAAACCGTCCCGTCCGTCAACTCGACGGCGAGCGCATTGGCAATCGACCGTTTTTCAGGATCGTGATAGTCCCTGGTGAATTGCACATCCTCCACACACTCCATCTTGTCCCGCAGCACATCGATCCGCGGATCGGCGGCCACCTTGTCCTCATAATCCGCGGCCGTTAACCGTCCATAGATCAAGGGGACTGCGATCATATATTGGATACAGTGATCCCGATCGGCCGGATTGTTCAACGGGCCTTTTTTGTCGATGATCCGGATCGCCGCCTCATGGGTGCGGATCGTGATCTTTTTGATATCTTCCGTGGTCTTGCCGAGGCCGGCGAGACGCGCATGCAACGTCATCGCGGCTTCCACGGCCGTCTGCGAATGGAATTCGGCCGGGAAAGAGATCTTGAACAACACATTCTCCATGACATACGAACCATATTCGCGTTGGAATTTGAACGCATTGCCCTTGAAAGAGACGTCATAGAAACCCCAGGTCTTTGCAGTAAGGACACTAGGATAACCCATCTCCCCCGTTTGAGCGATCAACGCCAGACGAACCGCCCGGGAAGTGGCATCCCCCGCGGCCCAGGATTTACGGCTCCCGGTATTCGGTGCATGCCGATAGGTTCTCAAAGACTGTCCGTCGACAAAGGCCAATGAAATAGCATTGATCAACTCGTCCCGCGTCAACCCTAACAAGCGACCGACGACAGCGGTAGAAGCGACCTTGACCAGGATCACGTGGTCCAGCCCTACTTTATTGAAGGAGTTCTCCAATGCCAGGACGCCCTGTATTTCGTGCGCCCGGATCATCCCATCCAAGACATCTTTCATGAGCAGCGGGGGCCGGCCTGCCGCCACCGCCGTCCGGGAGAGCCAGTCGGCTACAGCCAGGATCCCACCCAGGTTGTCGGAAGGATGACCCCATTCCGCCGCCAGCCAGGTGTCGTTGAAATCCAGCCAGCGGACGATCGCCCCGATGTTGAAGGCCGCCTGGATAGGATCTAACTGAAAGGGCGTCCCCGGCACTTTAGCACCGTTAGGAACCACCGTTCCCCTGACCACCGGGCCTAACAGTTTGGTGCAGGCAGGATAGGTCAGCGCTTCGAATCCACAGCCCAACGTATCCAACAAACAATAGTGCGCCGTTTTCCAGGCGAGCTCCTGCTTAATAGCAAAATTCAATACATAGTCCGCAATATCTACCAATACTTTATCCGGCTGTGGCCGTTCATTCGAAATGTGTGACGACATTAATTTTTTTATTTACGTTTATCGATGGTGACGAAATCTCTATTCTCCGCGCCGATATAGTTGGCGCTCGGCCGGATGATCTTACCATCCTGCCGCTGTTCGATCACATGGGCGCTCCAACCCGTGACGCGCGAAATAACAAACAAAGGTGTAAATAAGGAGGTCGGCACGCCCATCAAATGATAAGAAACGGCAGAGAACCAATCGAGGTTCGGGAACATCTTCTTTTCATTCCACATGACCGTCTCCAGCCGTTCCGCAATATTGTAGAGCTGCATATCCCCCGCTTCTTCGGAAAGCCCCCTGGCGACCTTCCTGATCACCACATTCCGCGGATCGGAGATGGTATACACCGGATGTCCAAAACCGATAATGACTTCTTTATTGGCCAGCCGGGCACGGATATCCGCTTCCGCCTCATCCGGCGTGTGATACCGGCTCTGGATATCGAAGGCTACCTCATTGGCCCCGCCATGTTTCGGCCCGCGCAACGCCCCGATGGCGCCCGTGACAGCGCTGTAGATATCCGAACCCGTGCCGGCGATCACCCGGCCGGTAAAGGTAGACGCATTGAACTCGTGTTCGGCATACAGGTTCAAAGAGACTTGCATGGCGTGCACCCAGGAAGCCGAAGGCTTCCGGCCATGCAATAAATGCAGAAAGTGACCGCCAATGGTCTCGTCATCGGTTTCGACCTCGATCTCTTTGCCGTTATGCGTGTAATGAAACCAATACAACAAGGCAGAGCCAAATGAAGCCAATAGCTTGTCCGCGATTTCCCGTGCCCCGGCCACGTTGTGATCTTCTTTTTCGGGCTGGACGGTACCCGCAACGGACGCCACGGTACGCAACACATCCATCGGATGCGCCGTAGGCGGGATGTTCTTCAATACATTCTTCAGCACCTGCGAAAGCCCGCGCAAAGACCGCAATTTGGCGGTATAGGCTTTTAGCTGCGCTGAAGTAGGCAGCTCTCCATAGATCAACAAATAAGCCACCTCTTCAAATTGTGCTTTTTCCGCCAGCTCGAGAATATCGTAGCCCCGGTAATGCAGGTCATTCCCGCTTTTCCCGACACTGCACAGGGCCGTATTGCCGGCGGCAACGCCCGAGAGGGCAACACTTTTCTTTGGTTTGAAAACGCCTTCGTTACTGGACATCTTTATTTTTTTTGAATAAGCGATCTAATTTTTGTTCATACTCGTAATACCCGATGCTTTGATACAACTCTTCCCGGGTCTGCATGGTATCCATCACAGCTTTCTGTGTGCCGTCTTTCCGGATATGCGCATAGACATTTTGCGCGGCTTTGTTGGCAGCCCGAAAAGCGGAAAGCGGATATAAGATCAGTCCGACACCGGCCGCTTTCAATTCCTCGACGGTATATAGTTTGATCATGCCGAACTCCGTGATGTTCGCCAGCACGGGGATACCCGTGGCATCTACGAATTTTTGATAAAAGCTCAGATCGGGAACCGCTTCGGCAAAGATGAAATCGGCCCCGGCTGCTGCGTACGCGACGGCTCTTTCGAGCGTTTTCTCCAACCCTTCGACCGCAAAAGCGTCCGTCCTGGCGCCGATGACAAAATTTTCGTCGATCCGGGCGTCGGCCGCGGCTTTTAGCCTGTCCACCATTTCCTCTTTGCTCACGATCTCTTTTCCGGGGCGATGACCACAGCGTTTGGCGCCTACCTGGTCCTCGATATGCAAAGCGGCCGCGCCGGCCTTGATCAGGGACTTGACCGTACGGGCAATGTTAAAGGCCGAAGGCCCAAAACCCGTGTCTACATCCACCAGCAGGGGCAGCTCGCATACATTCGTGATCCGTTGAATATCGATCAGGACATCTTCCAGCGTGGTGATCCCCAGATCGGGGATGCCCAGCGAACCGGCGGCAACACCGCCGCCAGAAAGATAGATGGCGTTGAACCCCGCCTGCTGGGCTAATAAGGCATGATTGGCATTGATGGTACCGACAATTTGAAGCGGGTTTTCTTTTCGCAGGGCCTCCCGAAAGCGCGCTCCGGGAGACGGCAAACTATCGTATGTATTCATGCCCAAACATACGAAATAGTCGCCAATCCTACTCCGCCTTCAGGCTCTTCACCGGATTAGCCAGCCCCGCCCGGATCGCCTGGAAACTGATCGTCACCAGCGTGATCGCCAGCGTACTGAATATGGTGATGGCAAAGACCGTCCACGAGATCGGCGTTTGATAGGCAAAACCCTCTAACCATTTACGCATGATGAACCACGCCAGCGGGGAGGCAAGTCCCACGGCGATACCCACCAGTATAAGAAAGTCTTTGGAAAGCATTAATACGATGCCACCCACGGAAGCGCCCAGCACTTTCCGGATACCGATCTCCCGGATGCGTTGTTCCGCGCTAAATGAAGCCAGTCCAAAAAGTCCCAGACACGAGATCAGGATAGCCATCAGAGTGAAATACTGCACCAGGGCCGACAGCCGTTCTTCCGCGATATAATTTTTCTGAAAATCTTCATCCAGGAAAGAATATTCAAAGGGCTCAGTCGGAATGATCTTGTGCCAGGCCTTTTCCAGCGATGAAAGCAAAGGTGCCGGCGATCCCGGCCGCGCATGTACGATCAGATAGCTTCCCCCCCAGGGAGTCAGTCTGAAAGCATAGGGCGTTATCGGCAAATGCAGATCTTCAAAATGAAAGTCTCTGACAACGCCTACGATCTCGTATTTAAAGGTCTGTCCCTGAAAATCACTATTGACTTTAACGCCGATCGCCGCCTCCGGCTTGGCGAAACCAAGCGCCCTGACCGCGGTCTCGTTGAGGATCACCCGGTCCAACGTGTCGCCGGGAAATTCCTTGGAGAAGACCCTGCCGGCTACCGGACTGATGCCCATAGTCTGGAGATAGGTATAATCTATATAATTCAACCGCGTCCGCTGTCCCGCCTGCGCATTCTGCCCATCGCGATAAAACAGGTTATCGCTGGGATTGATCAGCCCGGGATAATACATGGAGGCGCCAGCGCTGAGAACCTGGCTATTCCGCCGGAACTCGGTCTCCAACGACTGCGAAAAGTACTTGGACGTAGAGCTCCGCAATGGGACTACGATCTGCGCCGTCTTCTGAAAACCCAGGTCCTGCGTTCGCAAAAACTGCATCTGATCATTGATGACCACCGAAGAGACGATGAGCGTTACGGAGATCATGAATTGGAAGACGACCAACCCCCGCCGCAGCGAGATCGCCGCCAGACTATTGGAGAATTTCCCCTTGAGCACCTTGGCCGGCTGGAAAGAACTGAGATAAAAAGCCGGATACACGCCCGCGATCAACCCCGCAACAATGGCCAGCACCAGGAATTCGAGCAGCAACGGCAAATGCGCCGGCAGTGAAAGACTCAGATCCCGTCCCGTGAGATGACTAAAGGCCGGCAACAGCAGCAGCGTAGCACCCCAGGCAAATGCGAAGGCTAAGATGCTCATGAGGACGGATTCACCGAGGAACTGACCAATCAATGATCCCTTCACTGCCCCCAATACCTTCCGGATACCCACCTCTGAAGAACGTTTGGCGCTCCGCGCCGTAGCCAGGTTCATAAAATTGATACAAGCAATGAGCAATGTAAACGCCGCGATCGAAAGGAGGATATACAACGAGGTCTTGCTCGTTGGCGGAGTAATATTCCCCGGCAGATCGTTCCGTAAATGGATATCCCTTACCGGCACCAGCATCTGCGTTTTATGAAAACCCATCTCGGCCAACTGCTTGCCGCCATATTTGTTCAGAAAGGCCGGAAATTTCGCTTCCACAGTGACGGGAGGAATACCGGGCTGTAACCGCAGATAGGTGACGAACATATTATTGGTCGCAAAATCGTTGACCTGGCGTTTCATGAATTGCTCTATGTCGCCACCATTCATCGACAAAAAGAAGTTGGCTTCGATGTGCGAAGGTGCGTCGACGGGCCGGAATACGCCCGTAACCTTAAAATCATGATCGCCATTGGTCGCGCTGCTCACATGCACCACCTTCCCTAGTGCCGTCATACTACCAAATAGCTTATGCGCCATCTCTTCGGAAAGCACGATCGTCGCCGGCTGCACCAGCGCCGTATGCGCATTCCCTTCGATAAAGGGAAAAGTAAAGAAATTAAAGAAATTGCTGTCCGCCAGCAACCCCTTGTCCTCATAAAAAGACACCGGCGCGGCGCCCGGAACGACATACTGCAACATCGTCTTGTCCTCAAAAAGCGACATGGGCATGACCCGCGTAGCTTCCCGGACCTCGGGAAAATCCCGCTGTACCGCCGCCGCCATAGGTGAAGGAGTTGCCGCCAGCCTGAACGTCTTCCCCTGCATATTGAAATCCGTGGCGACCTGGTAGAGGTTCTCTACGTCCCTCTGATAGCTGTCATAGTTCCACTCGTACCGGAGATAAACGGTAATGAGCATGCAGCAGGCCAGCCCCACCGCCAGGCCGAAGATATTGATAAAGGAAAAAGCCTTGGCCTTCATCATATTGCGCCAGGCTATCTTGAAATAATTAAAGATCATAGTGCCTCGTGTTAGTTGGTCAATGCCCTGAAAAAGCGATGCCAAAACACTAAGCTATTACATTTCAGCCGCTTAGCCTATAAGGTGTATAAGAAACTGTCCTCTTTCGATACAGTCACCGTCCGTCACGCCATCGCGGGATCGCTCATGCTATCCTTTCCCGTCTCCACTCTGCCGGCGAACCGCTGTTCAAAACCGCCTACCCGCACGCTGATATCATACCATCCGTGACTCTTCGCGAGCGCCAGCAATACTGTCGCCGTCTCGCCGGCACCGATAGGCCGCGAAGGATAGCTGACTCCATATGCATGATCCACAAACTCTACCTTACAGGCGGCCCCGCTATTTTTCAGCCGCAAACCCGCGTTACCGGTAAGCCGCGAACCGGCCCATTCATAATACAGCTCGACCCCGAGCGCCGGATCATTGGCATCACCGGCAAACTCCCGGTAGAACCCATTAGGTCCATAGACCCGCAAATGATACTTCCCGCCTTCGAATTCTCCAAGCGGCCAGACATCGGCGATCGTGTCCCCCGCCCTGACACCATAGGCCCAGGTCCGCAACGGCTCCATCTGCCCCGGCTTGCCCGCCACCGCATAGTTCCCCGGCGCATACACATTGAACGGCGCTCCTGCCGTCGCCTCGCCAAACACCTTGTCGTCGTTGATAAAACGAACCGCAAATCCGCGTTTGTCTTCGCTCAACGCCCCATGTACATGCAGACAATACGGCAACGCACAGGAATGCCGCATGCCCGGCTCCTGCCGCGTCATATAAGGCGAATCCTGCAGACGTCTATTGCAGACCGCGATCTCCTCCGCCGTCAATGGCTTGAAATCGTCGGGCAATTTTTTAAATTTCGCCTTGTGGATACTCTCCAGGTAAGCATCCTTGTGCAAAAAGGCCGGCTGTTCGATGGGTTCACCCTGGTAAGGCCGGAAGACCGACGTCAGATCGCCGCAGACCAGCCGCCGCCAATCCGAGATATTCGTCTCTTTGACGGCCGCGCCCGTCTTATGTTGCAGAAATTTTTCGAGGAATTGCAGGGTCGACGTGTGATCGAAGACCTGTGAGTTGACCCAGCCGCCGCGCGTCCAGGGAGAAGCGACCACCAGCGGAACACGGAAACCCAGACCAATAGAGCATTCCCGAAGGTAAACTCCTTCCGGAAAACCATTTCGCTCCTTCTCCTGCGCCTCCGTGATATAATCCACCCGCGTATCGATACCCGCGGAAACCTTGCCGGTATCCGTCCGATACGGGTGCGGCGCGGTGAACGGCGGCACATGATCGAAATACCCGTCGTTCTCGTCATAGGCCAGGATAAAGATCGTCTTCTTCCAGACCTCCGGGTTCTGCGTCAGGATATCCAGGGCCTCGCTGACATACCAGGCACCATACCAGGGTGCGCTGGGATGATCCGAAAAACTCTCCGGTGCGGAAAGCCACGAAACCATCGGCAGTTTGCCCGTCATCACATCCTGCCGGAACGAATGCAGGACATCGCCCTTGGGCGTCTTCATCGTCCGCTGTACGCCATCGTCGTCATAGACCAGGTCTTCCAGCTTCCGGTGATGCGGATCGCCCGTGTTGGTGTCGAATGCCTTCCGGTGCAGGTTCTGCGCAAAAGACGGCAAGTCCTCCAATCCGCCTCCCGTGGCCAGCGCCGGTTGCTTTTTCACCTTCTGCAGATCTTCCCGTTTAACCTGAAGGTTCTGTTGCAGACGATCGATCTGCGCGTCTCCCGCAGGCAAGGCGGCGATCTGCTTTTCCAGGGTATCGATCTCCTCCTGCAACGCGGATTGTCGCTTTTTCAATTCCTCGACATGCCGCGGATAGAGATGGATATTATATTGCCCAAAGAATTCCAGCGCGTTGTCCTGGAAATTGGAAAGCCAGGTATCTTCTTCGCCACGCAAACCCGTATCGATCGCCACTTCGTTCTGATAACATTTCCACCCCACCCCATGCTCCTCGAGCCGCTCCGGAAAGGTCTTCCAGTTCAGCGTACCATAATCCATATCGTCATTCCATACATGCGCCCTCGACTGCTCGTGTTGCTCCGGCCGCACCGTGCCCGTCCAAAAATAGAGCCTGTTGGGATTCGTGCCCGTGAGCGCCGAACAAAAATTCTGATCGCATACGGTGAAGGCATCGGCCAGGGCATAATAGAACGGCAGGTCCTCCCGCGTGTGATATCCCATCGTCAACGGCATATGCGCGTACTCGGCGATGCTGTTGCGCTTCACATTCAGCCATTGATCGTATTTACCTTCGTTCCGCGCGTTGACCTGGTTAGCCCAGTTATGCGGGAGCGAATTCATCCACGTCGACCTGGTATTCCTGATGTCCAGCCTAAAAGGGGCATAGGTCTGCCCTTCCGCATTGCTTTGCAGCCAGACCAGATTACGATTGGGGAGTTCGATGGCGCGGGGATCATTGTAACCGCGCACGCCGCGAAGCGTACCCAACGCGTGGTCGAAACTCCGGTTCTCCTGCATGAGAATAACGATGTGTTCGGCATCGCGCCAGGTACTACCTTCGACGGGGTTGATAGCCAGCGCACGCTGGATAGATTCGGGCAATAACTGGGAAAGACTGGCAGCGCCGCTCAGCAACGCGGCTTTTTTCAAAAAATCTCTTCTGGTGTCGGACATGCGGCAAATCTAATCAGAATGCCGAAGCGTCAGATTACGAAATGATTAAAAAATACTACGGATTGGGGGAAGAAAATACATCGGAGACCACTGGCTCATCCGGCAATCAAATAAGACTCATCCGGCGACCAAATAAGAGACGACGCATAGGGCCGCGAATGCCAGTACAGTGAAAAGAAAATTACGCCCGAGGCTCTTGTTTCTCTCCTTGAGGAGGGGCGAAGAAAAAGTATCTTCGCAGTTTAGACAAAACTGATTCATAACACACTCTTTTAGTTAAACATTGATTTTTTTCGATCTATCTATTCCTATAAAAGGGCTCTTAGGCCCTTTAACCACACAAAGATACAAAACATTGAAGAATTTCGATGGATTTTTTTCCCCCGTTCGCCGAACTTTTCCCGCCACTCGCCGAAAACTCTACTTTTTCAGTCCCTGTAAAAATCCAATGTATTCATCGATGACCTCGTTATTCATCGTGTACTTGATATTCCGGCCTTCTTTCTCCGGTAATATTATGGACGTCTCGGTTAGCTGTTTCAAATGGTGACAGATGGAGGGCTGGGCCAGATTGATATTGTCATAAAGGTCTACACAGTATAGCCAGTCGTGCTTTTTTTTTATCTCGCTCAATATTTTGAGACGAGTCGGATCGGAAAGAGCTTTGGAGATCTTTTCCGCCTGTTTGGCATCCATCTGCGCCATATGGCAAACTATTTAAATGTAATATACGGAAAATATTGCAAAATCGGTCCGACCCTCCCTTTAGGCAATCTCACGACCTCTCCCTAACTTGCAAGCATGAATTTCAACCTGACTCAGATACCTCATCGTACCGCCAAACCCCGAAAAGATGGATTGACCATGATCCAGGACAAAGGCCTCAGCGTAGGCGAAGCCAGGAACCTCGTCAGCGGCGCCTGGCCCCATGTCGACCTCGTGAAACTGGCCTTCGGCACCCCGCTCCTTTCCGCAGGGCTGCAGGAAAAGGTCCAATTGTTGCAAGAAGCCGGCATCCCGGTATATTTCGGGGGACTCCTGCTGGAAGCCTATATCGTCCGTAACCAGTTCAACGATTATCTCGAGCTGCTCAAAAAATACAATATCACCTGGATAGAAATGTCCGATGGTTCCATCGATATCTCGCACGCGGAGAAATGCGGCTATATCGAGAAGCTGGCAAAATATGGGACCGTCCTCAGCGAGGTGGGTTCCAAAGACAAGGACCGCGAACACATCACCCCACCCTATCAATGGATCAAATTGATGCAATCCGAGCTGAATGCCGGCGCCACCTATATCGTCGCCGAAGCGCGGGAAACGGGTAACGTAGGCCTCTACCGCGACTCCGGCGAGGTCCGCGAAGGCCTCGTACAGGAGATCCTCACCAAGGTGCCGGCCGAAAAGATCCTCTGGGAAGCCCCGAGAAAAGATCAGCAGCTCTACTTCCTCAAGCTCATCGGCGCCAATGCTAACCTGGGCAATATCAGCCCGCAGGAAGTCATCGCACTGGAAGCGATGCGGCTCGGCCTCCGCGGAGATACCTTCGATCTATATCTAACGAAATAGCCGCGCCCTCCCGGCGCGGCCATGGCACCCACGGGTGCATTACCTATTTCCAGTCGCTCGCCGCATCCAGCCGGCTGATCGCGTCGGGACTCAGCTCCACCTTCGTCGCAGCGATCAACGAATCGAGCTGGCCGATCGACGTCGCACTGGCAATCGGCGCCGTCACGCTGGGCCGCGCGATCAACCACGCGATCGCCACGGTAGCGGGCGTCGTATGATACTCCTCGGCAACAACATCGAGCGCCGCCAATACCTTCAATCCACGATCGTTGAGGTATTTCTTTACCCCACCGCCACGCGGGCTCTTGTTCAGATCGGCCTCGCTCCGGTATTTGCCCGTGAGGAAACCGGCCGCCAGCGACCAGTAATTGATGACGCCCAGCTGATGTTCCACGCAGATCGGCTCCAGCTCTTTCTCAAAACCTTCGCGTTCTACCAGGTTATAATGTGGTTGAAAACTCTCGTACCGGGGATACCCATGTCTGGCGCTGGCTTCCAGCGAAGCCTTCAACCGCGCCGGAGAGAAATTGCTGGCGCCGATGACCCGCACCTTCCCTGCCCTGACCAGTTCGGCATAAGCCTCCAGCGTCTCTTCCACCGGCGTAGTCTCATCATCAAAATGTGTCTGATAGAGATCGATGTAATCGCTCTGCAGCCGGCGCAGGCTGTTCTCCACTTCTTCCAGGATCCATTTCTTACTGGTATCCTTCTTCCCCTTCATAGCGCCCCCCACCTTCGTAGCCACAATGACCTTGTCGCGGTTACCCCGCGTCTTCATCCATTTTCCGATGATCGCCTCGGACTCACCCCCCTGGTTCCCCGGCGCCCAGTTGCTATACACGTCCGCCGTATCGACGAAATTGAAACCCGCCGAAACAAAGGCATCCAATAATTGAAAAGAAGTCGTCTCGTCTATCGTCCAGCCAAACACATTCCCCCCGAACATCAGCGGCGCTACCTGTAACGAACTCCGGCCTAATTGTCTTTTTTGCATGTGAGATTGATTTTTTTTGCTATTCTTCCTCCACCTCCGCGGCTTCATGCGGATGCGCCAACCCGTCTTCCTCTCCTACGATCTCCCGCAGATATTGATATTTCAGATGATCATAGAAGGAATGCCGGTCGATGACCATCGCCACGAGGCTAGAGACCATCCCGGCTAGCATCAGGTGAAAGATAACATTGTGCCTGTCCGTCATCTCCAGCACCAATATCGCCGAAGTAAAGGGCGTCCGGGTGACCCCCGTCAAAAAACCCACCATCCCCGACAGCACCAGCAGGTTCGTGTTGGCCGCCGTAAGATGCAGCCAGCCCGAGATCGTGGCCCCAATGGAAGCGCCGGCGCTCAACGCCGGCGCGAAGACCCCGCCGCTGGCCCCCGTGGTGAAGGAGAACAAGGACCCCAGTACCCTGAGGATCGGCAAATACCAGGGATTGTATTTATTGGGGGAAAACAACGACGTCGTCATCAGCTCCTTGCCCGAACCCAGGGCCCGCTGGTCGATGAAGAAGGCCATGGCCGCGACGAGCAACGCGCAACCCACGACATACAGCACATGCTGCCGCGTGAATTTGAACCGGGCCTTCCAGGCAAACAGCTTGAGCATACCTTTGGCCATCCCCGCGCCCATCAACCCTGCAGGGATCGCCACCAGCAGAACACCAAAGAAAATAGTGCCCGACAGACCGTTCATGTTCGGATAACCCAAATACAGATACGGCCCCAAAAACGCCTGCGCCGTCAGACCCGCGATGATCACGGCCGTAAACAAGGCTGTCTTGAAATAGCTGATGTGCGTTCGGGTGAGCTCCTCCACTGCAAAAACGATACCCCCCAGCGGCGTATTGAAAGCCGCAGCCAATCCTGCCGCGGCGCCGGTCATGATCATATTCCGTTTAGAGACCTTGGGCCACCATTTAGGCAGCCACTCGTTGACCTTGCGAAAAATACTCCCTGCTACCTGGATCGTCGGCCCCTCCCGGCCGATGACCCCGCCGCCCAGCGCCATGATCAAACTCGAAATGATCTTGATAAAGATCACCCGCAGACTCAGCAGCTGACCCACACGGTCATTGTATTTGGGTGTAGCGAGCTCTATGGAAGCCATCACCTGGGGTATACCACTACCCCGGGCAAAAGGCGCAAACTTCCGGACCAGCCACCAGGCGGCCAGGAAACACACCGGCGTAACCACAAAAAGCAACCAAAGATGCCAGTGGACAATATAGGCCGTACCTTTCTCCGCCAGCGCGAACAACCGCGTATAGACCACCGCCACCAGACCGGTGAGCAAACTCGCGATCCAGAACGGTATGGCCTGCAACAAGTTGTGCCTGAATTTTTCGTTTCGCATCCGGTCGAAACCCATCTTTCCCATCAAACGCAAACGGCCGATTATCGTCATATTGTCGTAATTATCAATAAAGCCCTGCAAAGATAGTTCCCTTCACGCGCACCGGCTCTTTTCTAATGACATTCTAATATCTGCTTATTTTATTGTCCCCCTTGCCTTTATAAATTAAAATGTCTATTTTGCCAACCGCTGTAATACAGCACCGGAAAACTTTAACCCATCCAACCTGAATGAAGATCCTCCGACAACGGCCAACATTCTTCCATGGACGAATGAAACCTTTCGGCAACGTCACCGATTGGCAAGGGAAATTTCAGGCGGGAAAAGTGGTTTCCACACAATCTTTCGAATGGATCAAAGCCATCGGGTTAACCACCGGGATGGACGATTACGAAAAGAGAAAACTGAGTATCTTCAACCAGCTCAATTTCCTCCAGCTCGTCACCGGCATCGTGGCCCCCATCGCCGGCGCCATCGGCAACCGGCATTTTCCGCTGATCGCATGGTTCGTCGCCTGTCTGCCCCCGCTGATCAGTGTCCTCGTCCTGGCCCTGAATGCCCGCCGGCAATACGACCTCGCCAAGATCGCCTATTTCGTCCTCTATCCCTTTACCACCAGCGTGGTCTATATCTGGGGTATCAATATGGGCGTGGAGCTGTCCTTCATCCTCTATGGCATTCTCTCCGTGTTCTTCATCCAGGACATCAGCCAGATGCTGTTCGCCCTCGGCATGTCGATGGTCAGCTATTTCGTGCTGGCCGTGGTCTGTTCGAACTATACCTATCAGCTGGCCTCCGCCAGCCTCTTTTTCTATCTGTTCAACCAGCTGTTGGCGATCGTCTTCATCTTCTATGGTCTCTTCCTGATCAAAAGAGAGAACACCGGCTACCAGCAAAGTATCCTCCAGCAAAAAGAGGAGATCTACGCCAGCGGCATCCTCCTGCAAAAACAAACCGACGAGCTCACGCAATTGAATGCGTTCAAGAACCGCCTCTTCTCCATCATCGCCCATGACCTCAAATCCCCGATCTATGCGCTGCGCAATCTCTTCCGCAACATGCAGCAATACGATCTGCCTGCAAACGAGATCAAGGAGATGGTGCCGGAAGTCGTCAGCGAGCTGACCCATACCACCAACCTCATGGAGAACGTCCTGCATTGGGCCCGTAGCCAGATGCAGGCGGATACTGTCAAACCGCAGATGATCGACGTCCCGGGATTGATGACGGAGGTGATCCGGCTCCTGCGGCTGCAGGCCGACGCGAAGTTCATTCGCGTAACCCTCCAGGCCGATGTCTCCGTGGTGGCGTATGCTGATCGGGATATGATCCACCTCATCCTCCGCAACCTGCTTTCCAACGCCATCAAGTATACGCCGGACAAAGGCGCCATCGACGTCGGCACCTACCGCACGGAAACGGCTGTCGCCATCTTTGTCCGCGACACCGGCACGGGCATCTCGCCCGAAGCCCTCGAAAAGATCCGCGAAAGCAATTTCTACTCGACTAAAGGGACCGCCGGCGAAGCGGGCACCGGCCTCGGCCTCATGCTTTGCAAGGAATTCATCGTGCGCAACGGCGGCACGCTACAGATCGACAGCCTCCCGGGCAAAGGCAGCACCTTCACCTTTACCCTCCCCTCCGGCGAAGAGGCCATGCATATTCCACAAACATAACCGACCGCCCAAATCGCCGCATACCGTGTATTCCACCCCGCGCGCATTCGTGAAACATTGTGGAACAGTGGACAGATTTATTTTGACGGTATGCCGCCTTTTGTAATTTCATAAAAAATAATTTATGGGACAAGTACATGTATCTATAGCTCTGATTAACCCTTTTGACGTAGAAGATGCCCGCCGTATGATCATAGACCCCGAGGATATCCGCCAGATCACCGCCAGCGCCCTTGTCGATACGGGCTGTCTTATGATGGCCATCAACGAAAATATCCAGCAATACCTGCAATTACCGGTCACCGATTACAAGCGCGTGGAATTGGCCGATGGCAAGATCTTGGAGCGCCCTATTGTTGGCCCGCTGATGGTCCGCTGCATGGGTGAGGCAGCGCATTGCAGCGCCGTTGTTTTGCCGGAAGACTCCGAGCCATTGCTGGGAGCCATCCCGCTGGAAGAAATGAATCTCATCATCGACTCGCAACGACAAGAGCTTATACCCAACACCAAGCTGCAACGGATATGAAGAATACGAATTCTCAGCTAACTTTGCGCTCATGAAACTCCTCCTCTGGTCCATCGGCAAAGAACACGAACCCTACGTAAAACCCGGCGTCGAAGACTTCACCCGGCGCCTCACCCGCTATTATCCCACAGAATGGTCCCTGATCCCTCCGCCCAAAGGCGCGGCCACCCTTAGCCCCGCCGCAACGAAAAAAAAAGAAGCCGATATCATCCTCGGCCAGCTCGGCAAAGACGATTTCCTGATAGCCCTCGACGAACACGGCCAGCAACTCTCCTCCGAAAAATTGGCCGCCTTTATCCAGACACGCGCCAACGGCAGCGCAAAGAACCTCGTCTTCCTTATCGGCGGAGCCTTCGGACTCGACAACGCTGTCCTGGACCGCGCCGACTTCAAATGGTCGCTCTCACAGCTAACCCTGCCCCACCAGTTGGTGCGGCTCATCCTCGCGGAACAACTCTATCGCGCATGCACCATCCTGCGCAATGAAAAATACCATCATGCCTAAAATCACGTATCTTTAAAAAAAATTTTGAATGTACAGCTTCACGGTAAGCATCATTGTCCTGACCTGCATCGTATCCTTTCTCTCTTTTAACAATTACAAGATAACAGACGCCCTGATCTTCTGGCCCCCCGCCATCAGCATAAAACACCAATATTGGCGCTTCCTCACCTGCGGACTGATCCACGCCGATTTCATGCACCTGGCTTTCAATATGTTCACCCTCTTCTTTTTTGGGAAAGCGCTCGAGAACTATTACATGGGCATCCTCGGTCTGCAACATTATTATTTTCTCATCCTCTACATTTCCGCCATCATCGTAGCCAATATCCCCACCTATTTCAAACGCCGCGATGACTATAACTACCGCAGCCTCGGCGCCTCCGGCGCCGTCGTAGCCGTACAATTCGCCTTCATCCTCATCGACCCATGGGCTAAACTCTGGGTCTGGGGCATCCCGATGCCCTCGATCCTCTTCGTGATCCTCTTCCTGGCCTATACGATCTATATGGGTAAACGCGGCGGCGACAACGTCAACCATGACGCCCACCTCTGGGGCGCCATCTATGGTGTACTCTTTACCATCGCCGCCCGGCCGGAAGCGGCGTCGATGTTCATCGAACAGATAAAACATCCCCGGTTCTAAACACCGCGCCCGACACGGCCAGCGGCTTAAGCAGGCTCCCACCCGATCCGCAGCACCTCCTTCGTCCCGGCGCCCAGCCGGAAACGGTCGTCGATCCGCATCCCGACGACCCAAACGATCTTCTTATCCATCTCCACCACCCAAACCTTTTCCTTCTGCACCACCGACAACTTATTATCGATGAAAAACCGGGCTAACTTCTTCTTCTTACGCATCCCCAACGGATAAAAATAATCCCCTGTCTTCCAGGGACGCAATAACAAGGGGAACCGCACCGCCGACGCATCCAGCAACGCCACCCGCGGCCCCTGATCCAATCCTCCTGCCTTCTCCACCGCCAACCGCTGCATCTGCAATACCCCGCCCGCAAACGCCACCCTCGTATCCCCGTCCTCCACCAACACATTCGTCGCCGCCCTCGTCTCCAACGGTGAGATGATCAGCCAATTCCGGTTCTTCAACACCCGATGCGTAGAACCGGCGACATACCGCCCGCTGGCGCTATCCAACAACTCCCGGCAAGCCTCCGCCTGCTGCGGCGAAAACCCATAAGGCATCAAGATCTCATACAACAACGTCCCCAACGCCTCACTTTCCAGCAATTTCAGCACGGGAATGTGTACCTCGTTCCCTTTAAATTCCAATAATTTTTTCTTCCGCGTTTCCACCGCCTGCCGGTAAAGCACCTCGATCTCCCGGAAACGGCCCAAGCTGGCATTCAGATTTTCCAACACTCCCGGATACGCCTGCTCGATCACCGGGATCACCTGGTGCCGGAAATAATTACGGGTATAGTTGTCCGAAGCATTAGAGCTGTCCTCGACCCATCGCAACTTGCGTTCAACGGCGTAATCCCGGATCGCCTCCCGCGTCGCAAACAACAAGGGCCGGACGATCTCCTGGTGCCTGGGCAACATCCCCCGCATCCCCGCGACACCGGTGCCTCTGAAGAAATTCATCAGCAACGTCTCGATATTGTCATCCCGGTGATGCCCCGTAACAATATACCGCAGCCCCTTATTCGCCAATACCTGTGAGAACCACGCATACCGCAGTTCCCTGGCCGCCACCTGTATCGAGATACGGCGATTCCCTGCATACCCTTCCGTGTCGAAATGTTCCACGATCGCATTCCGTCCATACGACGACGCCAGCCGCCGGACAAACTTCTCATCCCGCCAGCTCTCCTCTCCCCGCAACCAAAAATTGCAATGCGCCACCTCGATAGCATACCCCCCCCCGGCTACACAGATCCAAAAGGACCACAGAATCCAATCCCCCACTGACGGCCAGCAACAACCGGTCCGTGGCAGCAAAAAGCTTCTCTTTCAAAATATATTCCTGAAACGCGGAAAAGAGGTCCATCCGGCAAATCTACAAAAGCTCATCATAAGCCGTCTGTAATTCATTATACGCTCTCCGCTCCCCCGCCGCCTTCGCCGCGGCCATCCCCTTCTCATACCACTCCATGGCCAATCTCACCTCACCCATCCCCTCGAGCAATTTCCCCAGCTGATAATACGAACCCACCGCCCCGGGATCTTTCGTCAACACCTCCTCCAATAACCGCCGCGCGGTCGCGACCTCGCCGATCTTTATATACTCCAGCGCCAGTGCATGCCTGACAAACGGATCGTCGGGCTCGGCCAGCAGAAATTCCTTCAATTTTTCGATCCTGTCCATATCCGCGAAATTTTTTTAATCAAATACTACCGTATGTTAGTTACAACACTTATCTTTGGGTTAGTTGCATAAACAACCTTGTTCAATAACCTTCAAAACCAATGAGTAATGAAGATCTTAGTTTGCATCAGCAAGACGCCGGACACAACGGCGAAAATAGCCTTTACCAATAACAATACGAAATTCGCAGGCGATGGGGTTCAATGGATCATCAACCCCTACGACGAATGGTATGCCCTGGTGCGCGCCATCGAATTGAAGGAAAAAGATCCTTCGGCCGTCGTCCATCTCGTGACCGTGGGCGCCGTCGATACCGAACCCATTATCCGCAAGGCCCTGGCCATCGGTGGTGACGAAGCGATCCGTGTCAACGCCGACAGTCATGATCCTTATTATATCGCGACCCAGATCGCCAATGTAGCGCGTCAGGGCGGTTATGACCTGATCTTTACGGGGAAAGAAACGATCGACTATAACGGCTCGGCCATTGGCGGTATGGTTGCGGAACTTCTCGACCTGCCGTATATCTCCCTGGCTACGAAATTCGATCTCAACGGCTCCACGGCAACGGTCATCCGCGAGGTCGAAGGCGGCGAAGAGACCGATGAGGTTGCCCTTCCTGCCGTCGTAAGCTGTCAAAAAGGCGTCGCCGAACAACGCATCCCCAACATGAAGGGTATTATGAGCGCCCGTACCAAACCACTCAAAGTGGTGGAACCCTCCGCCGCGGAGCCGTTGACGAGCATCGTCTCGTTCGAGCTGCCGCCCGCTAAAGCCGGTGTGAAGCTCGTTCCCGCCGACAACCCGGCCGAACTCATCCGCCTTCTCCACGAAGAAGCACGGGTATTCTAATCATCCATCACAAACATATTGCTATGTCAGTATACATCTTCATCGACCATACGCAGGGACACGTTAAAAAATCTTCGCTCGAAGCCCTGAGCTATGGCGCAGCCCTCGCGACCCAGCTCGGCACAACCGCGGAAGGTATCCTGCTGGGCACCATCGCCTCCGACCCCGCCGCCCTTGGAAAATATGGGATCAAAAAGATCCATCATGCCGCGCAGGAAAACCTCAACGCACTCGACGCCCAGGTCTATGCCCGGATAATCGCCGACACCGTGGCCCCTTCCGGTGAAGGCGTCCTCGTCTTTTCCAACAATGTCACCGGCAAAGCCGTAGCCCCGCGCGTCGCCGTCCGCCTCAAAGCCGGTCTCGTCTCCGGCGCCATCGCCCTGCCCGATACGGCCAGCGGGTTCGTGGTGAAAAAGACCGTCTTCTCCGGCAAGGCTTTCGCCAACATCGGCATCGATACCCCCTTTAAAGTCATCGCCCTCAACCCCAATGCCTATACGGTTAAAGAAGGGGAAGGCATAGCCGAGGTTGTCCCGCTGACCGCCGCCGCCCCCGCACCAAAGGTCAAGGTCGTGTCATCGAAAACCGCCAGCGGCGAAGTCCCGCTCACGGAAGCAGAACTGGTCGTGAGCGGCGGTCGTGGTCTCAAAGGCCCCGAGAACTGGGGCATGATCGAAGAACTGGCCCACCTCCTGGGCGCTGCGACGGCGTGTAGCAGGCCGGTTGCCGACGCCCACTGGCGCCCCCACAACGAACACGTAGGGCAAACCGGCATCGCCATCGCCCCCAATCTCTATATCGCCATCGGCATTTCCGGGGCCATCCAGCACCTTGCCGGAGTGAACCGGAGCAAGGTTATCGTTGTTATCAACAAAGATCCGGAGGCACCCTTCTTTAAAGCCGCCGACTACGGTATCGTAGGCGATGCGTTCGAAGTGGTGCCTAAAATGATCGAGGCAGTAAAACGACTTAAAAACCCTTCCTCCTAGAGGAAGGGTTTTTTATGAAAAATCCACTATTTTCGCATAATATTTTATGAAGAAGATCGAATTGGAAATAGTAGCCTTGTCACATAGTATAACACAAACCCATTCCTATGCGGTTGTGCTGGGCGAAGTCAACGGATTGCGACGCTTACCCATTGTGATCGGAGGTTTTGAGGCTCAGGCTATTGCCGTAGCCCTGGAGAAAATGCACCCCAGCCGCCCTCTGACCCACGACCTGATGAAAAACTTCATGAGCGCGTTCACCATCGACCTCCAGGAGATCATCATCTGCGATCTCCAGGAAGGCATCTTCTATTCCAAGCTGGTCTGCGTTAGCGAACATGATACCGTAGAGATCGACTCCCGCACCAGCGACGCACTCGCTCTCGCCGTCCGGTTCGGCTGCCCCATCTTCACCTACGAACATATTCTCGATAGCGCCGGTATACTCATGGAAGACAGCTCCTCCAAAAAGAAAAAGACCTCGGCCACAGCCACCGTCTCCACTACGGAAGGCGGCGGCCGGGAAGACCTGAAAGCACTTTCCATGGACGACCTGACCTCCCTGCTTAACGAAGTGCTCGAACAAGAGGACTATATCCGCGCCATCGCCATCCGCGACGAAATCAACAGCCGGCGCAGAATCAGGTGAGCCGCCAATCCCATGCTATTCTTTCCCAACTGTAAGATCAACCTCGGGCTCCGCATCCTTCGCCGCCGCCCCGATGGTTACCACGACCTGGAAACGATCTTCTACCCCTTGCCGCTCAAAGACGTCCTCGAATCCCAACCCATCCTAAATGGGTTGTTTCCGCTTTTTTCCTCCTATGGCCTTCCCATCCCCGGCGACCCCGGCACCAACCTTTGCCTGAAAGCCTGGCACCTGCTCAAAAAAGACTTCCCCACCCTCCCCACAGTACACCTGCACCTCCTCAAAAATATCCCCATCGGCGCCGGCCTCGGCGGCGGCTCCGCCGACGGCGCCCGGACCCTCCAGACCCTCAACACCCAATTCCATCTCGGCCTCAGCCAGCAACAACTCCTGGATTACGCCGCACAGCTCGGCAGCGACTGCCCCTTCTTTATCCTCAATACCCCCTGCCGCGGCCGCGGCCGCGGCGAACAACTCCAGCCGATAACCCTCGACCTCAGCGCTTATACATTCGGCCTCGTCGACCCCGGCATCCACATCAGCACCGCCCGGGCCTTCTCCCTTTGCACCCCCGCCGAAAACCGCACCCCGCTGACAGCCATCATCAGCCAACCCATCGAGACCTGGCCCGGCGCCCTCCAAAACGATTTCGAAACCCCGGTATTCCAACTCCACCCCGAACTCAAAAAAATAAAAGACGTCCTCTACGCCCACGGCGCGCTCTACGCCTCCCTCACGGGCAGCGGCTCCAGCTTCTTCGGCATCTTCCCAAAAGACCAGGCACCCGCCACTTCCCCCTTCCATATAAACTATATTTATCGTATCTTGCCATAAGTGAACACGCCTCAACACATAGCATTCCTGGCAGCCAATCTCGATCTCCTCGATCATTGTTGCTGACGATATCGCCCCATAGCTATCTCATTTTCAATTTTTAACCACTTCTATCTCGCTTTTATATGCATGCCCCGCACATCCCCCACATCCCGGCCTCTCCAAGCGATCTGTCGCTCCAATACCTGGAACTGGAAGAAAAATATGGCGCACATAACTACCATCCCATCCCCGTAGTCCTCACCCGGGGCGCCGGCGTCTACGTATGGGATGTCGACGGCCGCCGTTATTTCGACTGCCTCAGCGGCTATTCCGCCGTCAACCAGGGACATTGCCACCC
>Ga0206897_1058_pt2 | contig 26436 bp, 27 predicted proteins | sample Alteio_BWOrgHeat_49_FD_152972 | JGI IMG/M metagenome (GOLD analysis project Ga0206897, IMG submission 152972) | Enriched cells from forest soil in Barre Woods Harvard Forest LTER site, Petersham, Massachusetts, United States -... | ecosystem: Environmental > Terrestrial > Soil > Temperate forest >... | reverse complement strand
ATCGTCGCCGGATCATATTTCAGCGCAATGGAATAGTGGGTCGGGTTGGTAATGATAACATCGGCCGTCGGCACCGCAGCCATCATACGCTTTCTGGCGCGTTCGACACGAATCTGCCGGATGCGCTGCTTGATTTGCGGGTCACCTTCCTGCTGCCTGTATTCATCCTTGATTTCCTGCTTGGACATACGCAGGCTTTTGATGAATTCGTAACGCTGGTAAAGATAGTCAAACACCGTAATGATAAACATGACGATACAGATGCCTATCATCATGCGCTTCGCCGTCGTGGTAAGATAAGCAAGCACCCCGAAAACATTCACATCGGGCATCTGTTTTAGGTGCGGGAGATACGGTACAATTCCGTAATACGCCACCAGGGCAACCACGATTATTTTGATGATGCCTTTGCCGAATTCCGCCATTGAACGCATGGAGAAAAGCCGCTCAATGCCCTTCATCACTGATATTTTCTCAAGCTTGGGCATGATCGGCTCCAGCGAGAATACAAAACGGTTCTGCATGAGATTGGATGCAACAATGGCCGCAATAAAGGCAAGAAATGGCAAGGCCAGCACCCCGGCACACATTTTCAACCTATCAATCAAAAGCCCGCCCAGCGCGTTATTATCATCAAAAACAAAGCTGTCGGGGCGTTCAATAAAAACGGAAAGAGATGATTGTACTTTGTGGAAAATACCCGGGACAAGAAAGCCAAGCAGCATGGTAAAGGCAAGTAGTATGAAAAAGCTGGTTGCCTCGCGGGAAGTAACAGACTGGCCTCGTTCAGCGGCTTCTTCAAGCCGCTTCCTGGTAGGTTCTTCCGTTCTTTGCGACTCGTCCTGTTCGTCTGCCATAGCCTCTCTTGTTAAAAGGGGGCGAAGTATCACCCCCTTCGCTTACGCTTACCCCGTCTAAAGGGGTCGTCGGCTTCGCCTCCTCCGCTGTCCCACGAAACTTAATCGTTGTTTACTTCAGATACCCCATAATAGACATAATCCTGTCTTTGTAAAACTCCATGTAAAATAGCGTGATGGCACTGAAACTGGTGATAAAGACAAAAAAACCGATAAGCAATTGCGGAGCAGTCAGGACAAAGAACACCTGAATGGTCGGCATCAGCCGTGATATGATGCCTGCGCCGAGGAAAAGCAAAGTTCCAACGATGATCACCGGCGCGGAAATCTGCACCGCCATAGTGAAAGAATCCGAAGCCGTATGCGCGATAGTTCCGACAAAATCATGTACTGGCGGAAATTTCCCCGGCGGGAAAATTGCGTAACTCTCCGTGACACCGCGCAACATCATGTAATGCAAATCCGTCACAAAAAGCAGCACAATGGTAAGTATGCCAAAAAAATTGCCGATTAAGGAACCCTGGCTGTTCTGGTTGGCATCAAATACGACTGCCGAAGCTATCCCGGACTGCACCGAGAAAATCGCACCCGCCACATGCGTGACACTGATGAGTATCTGGCACACATTGCCGATGAAAATACCAATCAGCATTTCACCCGCCACAAGCAGGAACAAGGTAAGCGGTGAAGAAGGAAATGGCGGCATCGCGCTCCCCAGTACCGGCAGCAGCACTAAAGTAATCATCAGCGCAAAGCCTAACTTTACCATAGGAGGAACGTAGTTTTCACCAAAGCCCGGAAGGAGCATAAGGCCGCTGCCAATCCGGCAGAATATCAGGAGAAAAGCAAAAACCTGCGATACGATGAAGTGTTCCAGCATCAGTCATCATCCCCCCCTCGCCCGATATCCACTATCCGCCTGCTAAGCTCGTTCTGGAAATCCGTCAATGTGCTGAGCATGAACGGCATCAGGAAAATCAGCGATATGAAAATAACGAATACTTTCGGGACAAAAGTCAGTGTCTGTTCCTGAATCTGCGTGAGCGCCTGGAATAACGATATGACAAGACCGACAGACAGAGCAATAAACATCACCGGCATCGCCACCTTGAAAAAGACGACCAGCGCCTGCCTGCCGATCTCCATAACTTCAAGAGAGTTCATGAGTGTACCACATGTTATTTGAGGGTATTATAGTGGCTTTGAAAATATTTGGAACCCTTATAATGTCACGTTCCTTCCACGGCTTCCGTCTTGCCTTTGACGCGGTCGGCAAGGGCGGCGGACATGAACCCCTCCAGATCGCCATCCAGTACGCCTTTCGTATCACTGGTTTCAACGTCTGTGCGTAAATCCTTGATCATCTGGTAGGGATGCAGGACATAAGAGCGAATCTGGTGCCCCCAGGCATTATCGGTTTTAGTGGCATTGAGCGCATCGGCCTTGGCTTCGCGTTTCTGCAATTCCGCTTCATAGAGGCGGGCGCGCAGCATTGAGTAGGCTTCGGCGCGGTTCTTATGTTGCGAGCGCGATGTCTGGCATTGCACCACAATATTGGTCGGCAGATGGGTAATGCGGATAGCGCTGTCAGTCTTATTGATATGCTGCCCACCAGCACCACTTGCCCGGAACGTATCAATCCGTAAGTCTTTTTCGTTTATCTCCACATGGATTGTATCATCAATCACCGGGTATACCCATACGCTCGCGAAGCTGGTATGGCGGCGGGCATTGCTGTCAAACGGGGAAATACGCACAAGGCGGTGTACTCCCGATTCGGTCTTCGCCCAGCCATAGGCATTATGGCCGGAAACTTTGATGGTCGCGGATTTGATACCGGCTTCTTCACCCGCCATCTCATCCACCAGCTCCATTTTAAATCCGCTTTTCTCCGCCCAGCGCATATACATGCGCAGCAGCATCGAAGCCCAGTCCTGACTTTCCGTGCCCCCTGCCCCCGGATGGATTTCGATGAAACAGTCATTGGCATCAGCTTCGCCGGAAAGCAGGCTTTCCAGCTCCAGACGGCGCAGCTTTCCGGCAATTTTAGCAAGCTCAGCTTCGGCATCGGCAACAATATGATTATCGCCTTCTTCTTCGCCCAGTTCAGCAAGACCCATATTGTCCTTATAACCTTGCTCAAGAGCAAGGTAGCCGTCAATCACCGCTTCAAGGTGGTTGCGCTCGCGCAGCAGGCTTTGCGCTTTGGCAGTATCGTCCCAGAGATTCGGGTCGGAGGTCAGGACATTTAGCTCATCGCGGCGGCGCAGTGCATTATCCCAGTCAAAGATACCTCCGTAGCTGGGTTTGTGACTGTTCGATGCGTTTTGACAAATTTACGATTTCGGCTTTCATGGGGTTTTATTCCTTAAAATATTGTTGCCACTATATAGTGAATATACATACCGATAGCAATATTCCCTTGTAAAATGGTACAATAAAGAGCTGCCTTTGTTGTCGTAAAATTAAGCGGGCTGAACCTATATGCCCATTCCCACCCTCCGCGGAGGCATCCCCTTCCGCTATTTTATGTAAAAAAGTTGGGTTTCGTAATAAAATTTTAACAATTCGGTGATATATTGCCTAATTAGACAGTTGTATATTGGAGCAATGTTATGGCAAAACGGGATTACTATGAAGTCCTTGAGGTACCAAGAGAAGAGACCTATGAAAATATCGTAAAGGCTTTTCGTAGGTTAGCAAAAAAATTCCATACTGATACCAATAAGGATTCGGAAGCAAACGCACGATTTGTAGAACTCAATGAAGCTTATCAGGTACTAAGCAATTCCCAAACAAGAGGGGCATATGACACAGGAGGTTTTGCTGCTGTTGAGGAATTAGAGGAGCAGCTAAGAAATCCATACACAGAAGAACAGCAAGCAGCAGTAGCCGCCGCCAGAGCACAACTGGACGGAAACACTGGAGAGAGAGAGAGAGAGAGAGAGCTGAGCGGCAAGCAGAAAAGGACAGAGCAGCAGGAGAGCAGGAAGCTGCTCGAAGAAGAGCACGACAGCGAGAAGGAGCAGCTCCGCAAGGAGGATCATCACAACAGCAAGCGAACAATGGCAATGGTAGAATCGGGATATTGGAAGGCATGATTGAGCGGTTGTATCCTGCGCCTCAGGACAAGCGGTGGCAATATCAGGAAACATTTCCTGGTAATCCCAGCGTCGAAACGCCTGTTCTAAGGCTTGACATGAAAGGAGCCGCACCTGATATGATAGTAGCCATTATAAATGGTTTGAGGAAAAAACATGTCGCGTGCGTATTTACCGGCGATATCGTGATAGAGAAAGGACAGCTATCCGTAATAGAAGACCTATACTCTCTAGCCCAACAAAGAGCAGCTAGCGGCACTGACTGGCAAAAACGCACACAAAGACAACCATTAGAACAGATGGTTGATACTCTTCTACCTGTACGTGGGAAATCTTGGGAACACCGGGAAGATTTTCCTTCTTTCGACATTCAAGAACCTGTCTTAAGACTTGGCCCACTTGACTACCAAGAGATTCCAATCGTACAGGACGTTCTCGTAAGAGCTAGACAGCAAGGCATCGAAGCCAAAGAGTATAACAATGGCAGTTTTTACAACATATTAATAAAGGAAAATCAATTCCCCAAAATAGAACAGCTCTATAACAGACAAAGAGGCACTGCAAAAGGGTAATCTCTCGTATTTATTGCGAAAAATTGGTTTAATATAACCCACCCGTACCTTCATTCCTGTTGTACCTTGAAGGCGGCAGGTAGCCGGGGTTATTAACATCTCCCTGCGCAGGCGGCAACTGGATAACAGGGGCTGGCGGCTGAGTCGGCGGAGGCGGTATAATCGGCTGCGCCTGCTCGGACGGGAAGCTGTAATTAGGCGCACCCACCACCGGCAAAGCGCCCGGTATTGACTGGGCTTGCGGCACCTTCGCCACTTCTTCGCTTCCCTGGCCTGGCAACTCGCCGTCTTTAAACGCTTCCAGCACAATACGATCAGGCGTACCCGGTATTGGCGGCAGGCCGGTTTTTTCATCAATATTGATAAAATTTACACCCGGCGGCACACGGAACGGTGTGGAGGGTTTATCTTTAAGGGCATACTCCATAAACTTGATGAAGCCCGGAAGCGCAACGCTCGCCCCGGTTTCTTTTTTACCAAGCGTCTGTGGCTGGTCATAGCCCACATAAATCCCCGCCACCAGATCGGGGGAAAACCCGATAAACCATGTATCGCGACTATCATTGGTCGTCCCGGTCTTGCCACCCAGTACCTTGCCCAGCTTATGCGCGGCATACCCCGTTCCATGCTCCACTACGCCCTGCAAGATAGAAACGATCTGGTAATCAGCGCGGGGGTCGACAATCTGCATGCGGTTATCAAGTAACGTTGGCGGAGCGGTTACCGGTCTGGCCTGCGCATCATCTGTTATCTTGCAGGTATCGCAAGGGCGTGTATCCCGGCGCAATATGGTTTTTCCATTCCTGTCGTCAATGCGTTCTATCAGCCAGGGCGACACTTTCTTGCCGCCATTGACCAGTATAGAGTACGCGTTGGCAAGGCGGATAAGCGTAGTTTCCTGCGCACCAAGTACAATCGAGAACTGCTCCGGTAGTTTATCATAAATGCCGAAGCGCTGCCCTATTTCGATAATACGGTTGATGCCCAGCATCTCCGACAGCCTTACCGTCATCGCATTGCGTGATTTTTCAACGCCGGTGCGAAGCGTCGCTGGCCCAAGGTAATCGCCATGGAAATTCGCCGGATGCCATACCGGCATACCGCTTCCCTGGCTCAGTTCCACAGGCTCATCCACCAGAATCGAAGCAGGGGTAAACCCGTTTTCCATCGCGCTCAAATACACAAACGGTTTAAACGCCGAACCGGGCTGGCGTTTCGCCTGGGTCGCCCGGTTAAATTCCGTACCGCCGTAACTATACCCGCCCGACATTGCCAGTACACGTCCTGTATGTGGGTCCATAACGATCATCGCACCATTAATGATTGGAATCTGGTGTATCGTATACACTTCTTTATCCGCCGTGGGTGCAACAATAATCGCATCGCCGATATTCAAGCCCCGGCCTGCAGTCCATTTAAGTGAATCCTTATCCAGTGTGCCTTTGGTATTATTGGCGAAAAATACCGTTACCTTGTTTTTGGCAACGTCCGCTACCAGGGCAAGTTTTTCCCCGTCAAACAGCGGAAGTCTCTTGGTGGTTTCAATCGCGGCTAATTGTTTCTGCCAGATGGCGAAATGATCCATATGCGCAATGGGCCCACGGTAGCCACGCCTGTGGTCATACTGGGTAAGCGCATAACGCAATCCCTGATCGGCATATTTCTGCAGCTCAGGATCCAATGTGGTTTTGACAAACAACCCGCCTTTATAAAGTTCATCCACACCGTATTTGACCGCTATTTCACGACGCACTTCTTCCGAGAAGAAATCAGCATCGGCCAACTCTGTTTTATCACGCGCACGCAAGGTAATGGGCTGTGCAATAGCCGTACGCGCATCGGCCGACGTGATGTAATTATCATCCATCATGCGGTTGATAACATAATCGCGCCGCTCTTTTGCGCGTTCATAATGTATCAGGGGATCACTGCGCCCCGGAGCCTGCGGCATAGCGGCAAGAAAGGCGGTTTCCTCGATGGTCAGCTCGTCCAGCGATTTATTAAAATAGTTAAGCGCCGCCGCCGCAACACCATACGATCCTTTGCCAAGGTAAATTTCATTTAAGTATAATTCAAGGATACGATCCTTGCTGTAGACCTGCGTGATACGGAAAGCAAGGATGGCTTCCTTCGCTTTACGCGTGATGGATTTTTCCGGCGTCAGCAGGAAGTTTTTCACTACCTGCTGGGTAATAGTGGAACCACCCGACATCATATGGCCAAACCCCAGGAAGCTCTGGGCATTCTGGCGCATTGCGCGTGCAATCCCATAGAAATCAATGCCGTTATTGGAGTAAAAGTTTTTGTCTTCCGCTGAAACAAACGCCTGGGTAACACGTTTCGGAATGGCCTTGAATGGCACATATACGCGCTTTTCCACCGCATATTCCGCCATCAGTTTGCCATCATTGGCATAAAGCCTTGTAACCGTTTCCGGGTTGTAATTCTCCAGCTCGCGGTAATCCGGCAAATCCCGGCTGAAATGATAAAACAACATCGCCACTGCCAGCATGCAGATGATCAGAGTGGTAAAGACCGTGCTGAACACGAACGTCAGGAATCGTACAAGAACATTCTGCAATGAGGGTGCTTTTGATAATATGTTGAAGGAACCAGAAAAGAGCGACTACTGGTATATCGCGTGGCGACACTCACTTCAAGCCGAAAACTTCCAATCGGGATAGGGGGAAGCCTCTTGGCTTCACCCCTCCCACACCACCGTACAAGCGGGTCCGCATACGGCGGTTCGGTTGGTTAAGCTATTTTGCGACAGCCAGTCTTGGAAGTCCGAGCGCGTCGAAGTAGGCATTGGGCAGTGCGATAGCAAGAGCCGGGCTGTTCGCCAGCCGCCAGGAGCCATGAGGACTGCCTGCCGTTTGCGCGGCAAGGTCGTGACCCACCCCCCGTTTGCGGAGTTCGGCGAAACGCTTTGTTCCCCGCTTCCACTGCTTCCATATCGCGGACCGAAGCCTGCGCCGGGTCCACTCGTCAAGCTTTCGCAACACGCTGGGCGTTTCGCACTTACCGTAGTAGTTTCGCCAGCCTTGTAAATACCGGGCCAGTTCTTCCACCATCTGTTCCGTGCTTATGCCGCGTGTCCGGCACGTTATTTCCCGGATTCTGTCTTTGTAACGGCTCAGGGTCTTCGGCGCGATGCGCCGTTTTAGTGTTCCCTTATACCATCCAAAGCTAAAACCCAGAATCTTCCGTGTCCAAGGCTGTGCTACCGCGCTTTTCTGCTGGTTTACCTTGAGCTTGAGTTTCGTGGTGATGAAGCGCGTTATGCTTTTCATCACCCGTTCTCCGGCCCGTTGGCTGCGGATATAAATATTACAGTCATCCGCATACCGCACAAACCGTAAGTTTCTATGCTCCAGTTCGCGGTCCAGCTCATCCAGCACGATATTGCTCAGCAAAGGAGATAAAGGTCCGCCTTGCGGCGTTCCTTCGTCTACCGGGTATACCAGCCCATTTTCCATCACTCCGGCTTGCAGGAATGCACGGATGAGTTTCAACAACCGTTTGTCGTTGACTCTCACCGCGATTCTCGCCATCAGCTTGTCGTGGTTGACCCGGTCAAAGAATTTCTCCAGGTCGAGGTCCACTACAAAGCGGCAGCCTTCGGCAATATACTTTTGTGCCGCTTCTACCGCCTGATGTGCCGAGCGTCCGGGCCGGAACCCGTATACGTGTTCGGAAAATGTTGAGTCCCATTTGCGTTGCAAAACCTGCATTACCGCCTGCTGGATAAACCGGTCCAGTACGGTCGGGATGCCAAGCTTCCGCACCCCTCCATCCGGTTTCGGAATTTCCACCCGTTTCACCGGCTGCGGTTTATAGGTTCCGTTTAGCAACTGTTCCCTTATGGCTGGCCAGTGTTGCTTGAGAAACTCCGGCAACTTCTGGACGGTCATCCTATCCATTCCGGGGCTTCCCTTGTTGGCCTTGACTCGTGCCAATGCCTGCTTGCAGTTCTCCCGCCCGCAGACTTCTTCCATCAACTGTTCGCTAATAGCCGGGCTTTCTGTTCTGTATTTCGCCGCAGGCGATTCGATCCCTTGCGCGGATACCGTCGGAGCTTCACTCCTCCGTTTATCCGCTAAGGCCAGCTCTAGCTGGTTCTTCTGCCGCTTGTCGCCTGTGAGTCGTACCACGTATTTGCCACTCCTATTAACCCCTTACGGGGACCGTTCGGGCCTTCATCCGTTACCGGACTACTATGCCCTCTGCTGACTTCTGCTGCCCGGTCAGGATAGATTATTCCACCCTCAGTCCCGATTTCGGAACAAACAGCAGACCTCCCAAGGTAAGTTCAACCGCCTTCAGCGCACAACCGCCGGATTTACACTCAGTGCTCTTGATGGATATGGACTTCGCAATCATTAGCTTGCTCGTCCGGCACCATATGCCTCGTATCCGGTTCTTGTTCATCGGCTCGCGCCTTTGCTCCACGCTTCCTTCAGACCCAGCCTCGCGGCTACGCCCTTGCGCTTCGCTAACTCTTCACCTCCATCAGGTTGAGTAAAGGACTTCCACCTTCAAGCGATTGAACATGCTTGGCGCACTAAAAAAACCCTCTCCTGTTTGCACAGGGAGAGGGTTAGCTTGAAAGGTATTTTAGGCTGCAACCTGTTGCTGTTTCAAAACTCCAAGGAGCTTCTCTGTAGCTGCTTTTGCATCCAGTTTCTCCGCCGCTGCAAGCTCGCATGTCAAACGTGAGAAAGCCGATTCATATATCATTCTTTCGCTGTAAGAGCGTTCGGACTGATCAACATTGCGGTGCAAATCGCGAACCACTTCAGCGACTGAAATCAGGTTGCCTGAGTTAATCTTCGCTTCATATTCCTGGGCACGGCGGCTCCACATACCGCGCGAGGTACGCGCACGCCCTTTAAGCGTGGTAAAGGCTTTTGTGATCTCGTCATTAGAGCTGATATTGCGTAAACCAGCAGCGTTAGCCCTGTGCACCGGCACACGCAGCGTCATTTTATCTTTTTCAAACGAAATCACGAATACTTTCAGCGATACTTCGCCGATTTTCTGGGTTTCTTCCGCAAGAATCTTGCCAACCCCGTGTGTCGGATAAACAACGTAATTCCCGACTTTGAACTCATTAGAGGATTTTTTCGTCATGACTTCATACCCTATGTTTTAGTTAAAAAACCCGTGAGACAATTATCACTATAACATAGTTTTGGGGGAAATCACGCAATTAATTAAAATTTAGTTAAAATTTTATCCATTCGACGGAAAAACTTAATAAATACGAGAAGTTGTTATTTGACGGTAATGACAATTTTCTCTTCTACATCAACGCCATCCGTTGTAATTATTTCTATAATCATAAGATCATTCCCTATAAAATCATCCACAGGGGTATAATCTACATAAATACCAGGGTGTTTGGTTTTATTACAAGCAGACCGGGGATTGCCCTGCGGATACGTGGAGTACCCATCGCGACGGGTGACTTTTGCTGTTCCATGCTCCGGTTGCCTGATGATCCGCAATGTACCGATACCTGCCGAAGTACAGTCAGGATTAATGGATGTAAGCCCTTCAATCACCATGGTTTTACCAGATGGCACCGTTTTACTGATAACCCTTTTTCCAGCCGTCAGGCCAGCCGGGCGGGGGATGCCTGCAACGAGGTTCGTCTGCTGGACGGCACAACCCATAAGAAATGTGGTCGTCAGGATCAAGAGGAGAGCTGCTTTGGGTAACATATACTCACTTTTCCACAAAAGTTATTTTCCTTTATTATACTAAATTAGATGAGATAACAATCGTTTATTTGGGATCAACCCAGGTTTTGCGGGTAAAGTTATGCTCCGCTTCGACCACCCGCACTGTTCCGGTACGTGAACGCATAATAATGGAGTGGGTATATGCACCGCCATGGAAACGGCGGACACCGCGGAGCATGGAACCGTCCGTGACGCCGGTCGCGGCAAACATGACATCTTCGCCACTTGCAAGTTCCATCAGTGTATATTTACGGTTTAAATCATCAATGCCCATGCGCTTGGCACGAATTTTCTCATCTTCTTCATTGAATAACAGGCGCCCTTCCATCTGGCCACCAATGCAACGCAGCGCAGCAGCAGCCAGCACCCCTTCCGGCGCCCCGCCAATACCCATATAAATGTCAATACCCGTATCCCTGCGCGAAGTCGCTATGACACCTGCGACATCGCCATCAGCGATCAGCTGGATACGTGCACCGGCTTCGCGCACCCTGGCAATGACTTCTTCATGGCGCGAACGGTTCAGGATACAAGCCACCAGATCGGAAACTTCGCATTTTTTGGCTTTTGCCAGACGCTTCAGGTTGGTCGCCGGACTGTCATCCAGATCAACAACGCCTTCCGGCAATCCGCCGCCAACGGCGATTTTACTCATATATACATCCGGGGCATGCAGGAACCCGTTTTTGTTTGCCATCGCCACCACAGCCAGCGAGTTCGGCCCCCCGGTTGCACAAAGCGTGGTACCTTCCAGCGGGTCAAGGGCGATATCCACCGCCGGGCCGCTGCCGGTACCTACTTTTTCGCCGATATACAGCATAGGGGCTTTATCGCGCTCACCTTCACCAATCACCACTGTGCCGTCAATCGTCAGGCCGTTTAATGCCTCACGCATGGCATTGACCGCCACCTGATCAGCGTCCTTCTCTCTGCCGCATCCCATCAGGCGTGAGGCTGCAAGAGCAGCAGCCTCCGTCACGCGCACCGCTTCAAGGGCGAAGTTACGATCCATGGTAAATCTCTCGGAATAGACAGTGGTTTTGACGGGCTTTATCATAGGTTTTCTATCCTTATCATATGGGGTGGTTCGATCACCGAGCCAAGCGCGGCGATTGACTTTAGCGCATTACGCATGGAAAGTTCAAGTGTTTCATGGGTGGTAATCACCACCTGGACGGTTTCGTCCGGCTTGCGGGAGTTCTGCAGGAAGGAACACATGGAGATCCCTTCGTCACGAAAAATACTGGTTATTGCCGCAAGAACCCCGGGCTTGTCCACCACCGCAAGACGCACATAATAAGAGGCTTTGAGGCTATCCATCGTGGCCACAGGCAGTTTTTCCAGTGCGGCAACCGGAATGGTAAACGGCTTGTAAATTCCGCCACGCGCAATATCGATGATATCTCCCACCACTGATGAAGCCGTCGCACCTTCGCCCGCACCCTTGCCTTCAAATGTCACCTGCCCGACAGCATCGCCTTCTACGATAACAGCGTTATACGCGTCGCTGACACGCCCGATGGTCGACATTTTTGCCACCATACAGGGGTGGACGCGCTGCAATACCCCCTCGCTTGTATGGGTAGAAATTCCAAGCAATTTAATAACATAACCAAGCTGGTCGGCAAATTCCATGTCCAGAATCGAGATATTTCTTATACCTTCGACATACACCGCATCAATGTTCAGCAGGCAGCCATAGGCAAGGCTGGTGATAATCGCCAGCTTGTGCGCCGTATCGATACCATCAATATCAAAAGCGGGGTCTGCTTCGGCATACCCGATACGCTGCGCTTCTGCGAGCACTGTCGCAAAATCCTGGTGCTTGTTCCACATGGAGGTCAGGATAAAATTACAGGTACCGTTTAAAATACCCGCCACTTTGTGAAAACGGTTGGCAGCCAGCCCTTCGCGCAATCCCTTTATGATTGGGACGCCACCTGCTACCGCCGCTTCATAAGCAAGCATCGCGCCGGACTTTTCAGCAATTTTTGCCAACTCCAGCCCGTGATGGGCAATCAGGGCCTTATTCGCCGTTACCACATGTTTTCCGGCGTTGAGCGCCGATTCCACCAAAGACCTGGCAACACCATCCACACCACCAATAGTTTCCACAACCAGATCAACTTCCGGCATTTTCACAAGATCGGACGCTGAACTCACCCATTTCATACCGGACACATCCACGCCGCGATCTTTGCCTTTATCGCGCGAAGAAACGGCGATGACATTGATCTTCCGTCCACACCGCGCCTCAATCAGACCGGCATTCCTCCGGAGTACCTTCAGCGTCCCGGCACCAACCGTGCCAAGTCCGGCAATAGCTATATTAAGTGGTTTATTCATAAGGATATACGCTTTACTGTAAACTTTGTCTTGCAGCAACCAATTTAGCAAATCTCCACACGAAATTTGCCAACCGCCGCAAAATGGGGTATTATATATTGATTACTGCAACCTGAAGAGGCATTATGAAGAAAACTATTCTCATGGCAATTACTGTTATATTTCCGCTGATAATATCAGCCTGCAATACCGTTAAAGGAGTGGGCGAAGACTTGCAGTCCAGCAGCGACGCCGTCTCAAAGGCGGTGAGGTAAGAAAACCTATTGTCGTCCCGAAGACTGCTGCTCACTGGGCTTCAGTGTGAACCGGAATCCTCCTTCTTTCTTACTGAAGGCCATATCTTAACAGGTTAAAATTGTGTTAAAATGTGCGGTACTTTTCTTGCGTAACAGGTAGTAAGAATAGTTGTAGTACTTTGCGCTAATAGAAATGGGCATTTTGTAATAAAACCTTAACAATTTAATGCTATATTAAGAACTTCCTCAATACATAAGAAAGTTCTCATATGGCGCAAGAAGCTAAAGAAATAGTCCTATCACCGGAAAAGATCAATATAGGCGGAGTTCCAGGATACACAAAAGCAGACATGGATGCCTTGCAAAAAGATCCTCAAAATCTACTCCTCGTGCCAGCAACAGTTCTTGCCGCTATGATAGAAACGGTAGAAAAAAATCCAGATTATTATAAAGCTGCGCTCGGAGAAGATTATCAGGATACTCTTGAAAAGGCGTTAGGGATTGTTCGTGAAGATGGCAAGATAGTATCAGCCAATATTGGGTGGATGGTGTACGCTCACGGAGACGAGCAGATACAGGAGCCAGTTGCAGTATTTCAGCGTCCTGAAAAAATGCCTGCCGATATGGCAATTAATCTGGTGCAGAGTGTTGTGCAAAAACTTGAGCAAGCATCCTCAACTGTTGTCTTGCCAAATGGTACATCTCAAAAAACTCATGAAAGTGCTCTCCCGCAGCTAACCCGGACTTCCAGCGCACAAATTACTATTCCTGTCCAAGGTATAACATCACTGGATGTAAATAGAACAATGGAGTTTATGAAGCATTGGCAGCAAGCGGTTAAAAAAAATACGAGTGACAGGGAAGCTGCCGGTGCTCCGAAAGTAAAACTAACACTTGGCATACAGGTGGAAAATGGGCCGCCTGTAGTGATAAAGATGATCGGGGAAAGAAATCCTGGACGAGATCCTAAAGACAGCGAACAACATGCGGATACCCCCGAACAAGCCCATGCGCTGGCAGAGGAAATTTGGCAGCAAACAATACGGGACACGTGTAAATTATTCGTAAAATCCCTAAATGAAGAAAAGTTGATTGCAAATGACACAAATATAGAAGTTGCTTTCGTTCCCGTTGAGACAGCAAGGTTAACAATGTCAAAACCACCCAAGGAATATACAAGAGGAAGACCGTTAAGAGAGTTAGTATCTGCCATTGATAGCCTCAAAATAGAACCATTGCCAGAAGGGCTGAAAGGACAGGAATTTTATTTGGCCAGACACCTTGAATCATTAACCCAAATCTCTTCTAAAGGACTCGGCGGGGATGATAATACCCCTTTGTCCCGTAAGGGTGAGAAAAGACAAGGAATGGAATTAAGGTCTATAGTAGAACAAATTGAAGGGCTAGGCCCTACCATCACTAGCGGCACCAAAAGAACTGATGAGACAGCTCGCATTGCTACAGCCGGTAAGCATCCAATCCATCAACATCCTGGAATAAAGGATTGGATACTTGGAAAGGCAACAGCCCTTGAGCCAAAAAGCAAATACATAGATGCAGCAACAGCAGCAGGCGTAGATCTTCCTGAATATTTGAAGCAAGATCCTCCCAGACCCGGCAAATCTTATCCGAGTGAGCCTTGGTCAGCGTATTGCAAGCGCTCCAATGATGCCCTTATGGTAGCTCTCGATGCGCATAAAGAAGAACAAGGTATTCCACTTGTAGTGGCACATCAGGTTACACCTGATGCAGTATTGGCACCTCTGGGATACAAACTGGAGAAATCTCTACGCAACGGACAAGTCCTTCACTTCAAACCTAAAAAAGATAAGGGGGATATTCCATGGGAAATTACTGTTGTTGAGAGGAATATTGCTACGGGTCTTCTTATGGAAACACCCATCGCGCTTTTGAAGATACCCAGTATAGAGGAAAGGAAAGAGCAAATTCTTCAGGAGCTGTTGCCTATAGACAAGTCAGGGACAGATCCGACCCAGTTTTTTAGAGATGCAGCAGCTAGAAAAAATACAACACGCAAGCAACGTATTATAGACGAACAGGGGCGTGGCGATAACACTTCATTGCCAGGAAGATGACCGTTTTAACAGACCAGAATTCAGAGTCCACTAAAACGGTCGTTTCTTCAGACTCAAAATCCATTAATTAATATAGTCTTAACCTGTTAATAATTCGTAAAATCAGCCGACAATTTCCAAATCGCTGAAAAAGAAGCGGATTTCATTGGCAGCATTCTCTGGGGAATCAGAGCCATGTACCGAATTACGTTCAATGGATTCGCCGATATCCTTACGGATAGTGCCTGCATCCGCCTTGGCAGGATCAGTGGCGCCCATGATTTCGCGGTTCGCCAGCACGGCATTTTTGCCTTCCAACACCTGCACTACGACCGGGCCGGAAATCATATAAGCAACCAGCTCACCGTAAAACGGGCGGGCTTTATGGATGGCATAAAATTCCTGCGCTTGTTCCTGACTTAAATGCAAACGCTTCTGGGCAACAATACGCAAGCCCTTGCCTTCAAAATACGTGTTAACCTTACCCGTCAGATTGCGTTCTGTAGCATCGGGTTTAATGATGGAAAGTGTGCGTTGTTTTGGCATTATATGTATTCCTGATGGTTGAATGAATGGCAGCTTCATAACCATTTTCTTTTGATATTGCAACAAATCAATTGGCGTGCGCCAAACGGAGGGAGGATTATTGGAAGATGAGAGTGATCATATACTTATGATATTCCGATATCACCAGCCTTATGCTGCTTAGGAACTGCCACCATTCGTTATTTTCAAAATGGCTGGGGAAAACCGGCTCAGGAATGATAATCATATCCGGAATAGCCCGGTGGATAATACGGACACTGCGTGGCATATGATAATTCCCGGTAACCAGACGGATAGTTTTAACATTTTCACGTGCAACCCATTCGGCAATCTCACTGGCATTTCCCGCAGTGCTGCGGGCTTTATGGCCAAGCGTTACACTCCCGTGCGGAATCGTGTCGGCAAATTCTTTATACTCTTTGTTGCGCAGCAATCCGGTCAGCGTTACGCCATCTTCCACACCGGAGATAAACATTTTAGGGGCGCGCCCCTGGGTAAGCAGCTCAAATCCCCGTTCCAGGCGCAAGCCGCCACCTGTCAGCACAACTATAGCATCCACGTTGCTGGCATCACTGGCGGGTTCGTCAGGAATGATAGTGATAAACCACAACAACCCTGCGCACCACACGACGATAACAGCCAGAAGGGGATAACCTAGTTTCTTCTTATAACTGACACCTGACACCTGACACCTATCTGTTAATAATTTCCCGGGCAGCCTCTAAAATGTCAGCGTGCACAGCCACTGGCTGTAAATAGTCCGGTATACGCTTCATCGATTCACGTCCTTTGCCAGTCATAACCAGATAACGCTGACACCCCGCTGCGTATGCCGCTTCCATATCCGTCAATGCATCACCGATAAAACAGGTTTCTTCCGGTCTTGCATTATATTTCTCCAGCGCTTCAAGCAACATACCGGGCTTGGGCTTCCTTCTGAAGGTAGCATTTTCCGGTGAATCAGTACAGACAAAAACTTCCGCTATTTCCCCGCCACAAGAAGCCACTTTCTGCTGCATACCTCCGTGAATAGCATGCAACATGCCGGGCGAAATAATCCCGCGCCCAACCACAGACTGATTTGTCACCACCACGGCAGTAAAGCCATTTTTCTTAAGCAAAGCAAATGCTTCCAGTGCCTGCGGCAGGATCAGGAACTCTTCCGGCGATGTTACATAGCCGGGAATTTCCTGATTAATGACACCGTCACGGTCAACCAGTACGAGTTTCATGGTATTTTACGCAAATTAGCAAGAACAGAAAACCGGACAGCGGCGAACGCCAGCAGGCTCATCAGCACTGGCAGGGTGAATAAAATCAGCCAGTGCGAGAAGGAAAGGGCAAAAGACGGAAAAAGCGGCGAATCCAGATGGCGTGCCATAAAATGCAGCGCGAGCAATGTCGCACCCGCGAATCCGCTTCCGATAAACGCCCCCTTGAGTGTCAGCACCGCCGCATAATTCTGGAACTGCGTGGCAATATAACTGTCGACCGCCCCCATCCTGTGCAAAAGGTTAACGGTGTTGCGGTGAATCTTGAGCGATGTCTTACAGGCAAATATAACAATGGAAGCCGTCGTGGAGATAATAAGCACGGCAATACAAAACAGGACAATCTGCACAATATTTACAAAGGCTGAGAACTGCACCATCCATTTCTTGTGATCATCAATTCTTGCGGCGGGCGCTACCACACCGATACGCGCCTTCAGGTCATCATAATCGATTATGATACCGCTCCGCACCTTTGCCTCGATAATAGTCGGAAGCGGCAGGGCACCCAGCGTATCGCTTTTACCAAACCAGGGTTCGACCATCTCTTCGATACGTTTGGTGCTCACAATACCCGCCTCGTCAACGCCTGCGGTGTTTTTGACTACTGTGAGGACTTTTTCGGCAACTTCACGCTCTTTGTCACTGGTATGCGGCAAATGCACGGAAAATGATTCCAGTTGTGCGCTGTGGCCTGCCATGATCGTGCGGTTCAGCGTAAAACTTCCTGCCAGGACAAGTGCGGCAATATAGACCATGAACGCTATTATCCAGGGCAGGAAGCGACTTGCTTCGTCACGCGCCAGGGCAATATCAGTACGCAATTCGAACTGTAATATTTTTTGTATTTTAGGAAAATATATCTCCCGCACTACGCGCCCGATCTGCAACAGGTTCATAGTTTTCCCCCTTCCGACTTGTCGCATTTTACCACCGTGATGTCGTAAAAAGGATGTTCAAGCGAGGAAAGTCCGGGGCTGGAAGAAAACATCCAGCCGAGAAACACTTTTGCCGACGGCTCACCCTGCTTTATCTCGGACACTTCCAGCAACACTGCATTTTCCGGGCGGTCTTCCGGTGCGGATTTCCAGCAGCTGCGGGCGACAATTTCCAGCGTGCCAAAACGCACTGTGCTGCCGATAACCGCCTCAATTCTTGACGCACGGGCAGTCACTTTGTTCAACCCTTGCAGGATAACCGTGTTAAATCCGCCTTCGAGATTATCGCCCGGAGGTTTTTCAGGAACAGTTTTTTTTGCGCTCGAAGCTGTCTTGTCTTTGGTCTTTCCCGAGGCAGGTTCTTTAGCAAAATCATTGGCAGGTGATTCGGGGATGGGCGCATCTTCCGGTTCTTCGACCACTTGCGGCGATCCCGGCACGGGGGCAGAGATCGCATAGATCGGGGCGAATAATATCATTGCAACAAGGAGAAATATATATTTGGACATTTTACAAAGACCAGCCAATTTAAAAACTGGCTTGTTATATACATCCTTGTCATACTTGTGTATAGTTTTCGTTCATAATACCGATTTTCAGCCAGACTGCATATCGGTATTATCGCCCAGCGCTTGGAGATTGCCCTTTGTCGGGCAATTCGCGGCTTTTAACCGAAGTGGAAGAAACCACTTTACCGTTCTCTACTGTTATCGCAGCCAGATACCCACCTTTGGCAACACTTTGATCAACGCATATGGCATGTGGTGATTCTATTTTCGGAAATTCACCTTCTTGCCAGTAATGGCCGAAAACCGTGATGCCTTCAGATTGCTGTAGCTCAAAAAGCCGGTTTCTTATCGTATAATCAGGCTTACCCTCATCGTTGACATTGTCATTGATGCGACGCGCGGCAAACTCAGTGCCCGGAGGAATATCAAATAAAACATCGCCGTTTGTCAGATTAGGATTGTTCGGATTCCCCTCCCACCATTTCAGGCGTGCTTTATGTCTTTCCTTCCCATCAGGAGTCTTAAAATACCCTTCAGGAGGCACCGGGATCTCCGTCCCTGTAACGAGTGTGGCTATAGCTTTATGACCGAGGCCGTCTTGCGCAAGTTCCGGCCATTTGCCGAATTTGACTCTGTTTTGATCATCCAGTATGCCATTTTCGTGCAAGCTATCTATAGCTTTTTTGTCCCATTCCGCATGCACAAAACGCAGCTTCTCATCCGGAAATTCCAGGCACACCGGCAATGACTTTAAAAACGTAAGATTTCTGGCACCGATCATTGGATGCGATTTGAATTCAGCCAGGGTTGTTTTGTGTCCATCTTGGTTTGCTTGAGTATGATTCTTTTTCGGTTGTATATAATATAAAATTAAGGTCATGGTTCCCCATAATTGCATGCGCACGGCCAGCCTCTACCATTTTGCTTACAATATCAATAACTGCAAAGTTGTTGGGGCCGCGATCAATAAAATCTCCGATAAATACAGCCTTCCGATCTTGCCCTTCCGGCGGCTCATAGACACCTTGGGCGTTTTTTTTGTAGCCCAATTTTCCCAACAGCTCCTTTAGTTCGTCAGCATGGCCGTGTATATCGCCTATAACGTCATAGGTTGTCATAATTATTTCCTTTCAATGCCAATAAAAGTACATCCTGACAAAAACAGGTTAATATTGCGTTAAAATTTCCGATATTTTATCTTACGTAGCATGGAATTTATGACAAATATCAGTAATATTGTGGTATCGTACCGGGGCTTACTGTTAATATAACAACCTGTATAGTTATGCTCCCGAACCAAAGCTACATCACCGAATTCCGTATTTATTACGAGGATACAGACGCAGGCGGCATCGTCTATTACGCCAATTACCTGAAATTCGCCGAACGCGCCCGCACCGAATGGCTTAGAAGCATAGGAATAGAACAATCCATTTTACAGAAAAATGAAGGGCTTGCTTTCGTAGTGCGCCATGTGGAAGCCGATTTTCTTGCCCCTGCCCGGCTAGATGACATAATTGTAATGGAAACCTGCTTGCAAGAGTCCGGCAAAGTGCGTATGAAAATACGACAAACAATCAAGCGGGGCAAAGCAACGCTCGTAGACATCACCGTCACCATCGCATGTATAAACAGGAATGGAAAACCTGTGAGGCTACCAGCAGCAATTGGAAAATTGGAAAATTGAGAATGTGCCTGTTTCTCGACTTCTCATATTCCCGACTTCCCAATTTCTACTAGTTAACTGAGGAACACAATGGTTGATACTGCCGTCGAACCCGTCCAGGCCGCCGATATTGTAAATGGCTCCACGCCTGTTTCACATGATATGTCTTTTATCGGGATGTTCTGGCACGCCGACCCGGTTGTTCAGATGATCATGATCATGTTGCTGCTGGCATCCTTCTGGGCATGGGCGACTATCTTTGATAAATGGCTGACTTTCCGTTCCATCAAAGCCCGGGCGATAAAATTTGAAAGCGATTTCTGGGCAAGCGAAGCGCTCGATAAGTTCCACGAGCGGATGAAAAAACGCGCCAACCACCCTATGGCGGTTATATTCGTCGCCGCGATGGATGAATGGTTCCGTTCACGCATACGCGATATTTCAGCAGCAAACCTGTCACAGAAACTCGGCATCCGCGAACGTATCAACCAGATCATGATCGTCACCCGCAACCGCGAAATAGAAAAACTCGAAAGCGGGCTGGGATTCCTGGCAACGGTCGGCTCCTCCGCACCTTTTATCGGGCTTTTCGGCACCGTGCTTGGCATCATGCACAGTTTTATCTCCATTGCCCAATCCCACAATACATCATTGGCAAGCGTCGCGCCGGGTATCGCTGAAGCGCTGTTTGCAACCGCTATCGGCCTGTTCGCGGCTATTCCTGCCGTCATTGCCTATAATAAATTTTCCGGGGAACTCGAAAAATTTTCCGGCAAGTTGGAAGATTTCAGCGTCGAGTTCAACATGCTGATGTCACGCCAGATAGAGGGTTAGAAACACAGTTATGGGTGCAACATTAGGTTCAGGCGGCAGAAGGTCGGGACGTTTACGCAAGACCCGCTTCGCAGAGATTAACGTGACGCCGATGGTAGACGTCATGCTGGTGCTGCTTATCATTTTTATGGTGACCGCACCTATGCTTACCGCTGGCGTGCAGGTGGATTTACCCAAAGCGCAAAGCGCTCCCCTCCAAGGACAGGATGAGCCACTGACCGTATCCGTACAGTCCAGTGGCAAAGTGTTTATCCAGAAAACCGCAGTATCGGTAGACGCCCTTGGCGCAAAACTCCGGGCAATCGCAGGGGCTAAAACCGACACGCGGATTTTTGTGCGCGGCGATAAGTCGGTAGATTATGGCCGCGTTATGCATGTCATCGGCGCAATCAATGCCGCAGGGTTCAGTAAAGTAGCGCTTATTACCGAGCAACCACAGGAAAATTCATCGCACAAAGAAAGATAATATATCCATCCCAATGAAAGAATTGGGATGGATATATTATTATGTTTGCGTTCAAGCGGCGCGCAGCCTGCACTCGCGCTTGCTCGCTAGTCCTCGCTCCGCTCGTCCGCACCCACTCTTGAACTGTGAATGGTATACAGTGTCTAAAGGTAAAAAATATTCTTTGCTCCTGCATATTGTGCTTATGATTTTCATGATCTTTGGCCTGCCGGATTTCCTGCACCGGAAAATTGCCAGTGAACCTATGGCGATTTCAGTGGAGATTCTGCCGATAGCCCCCATCAGCAACGTGAAACCGCAGGAAAAAGCCGAACCCAAGGAAGAAAAAAAGCCGATCGAAGAAAAAAGAACGGCGCGAAAGGCCGTTCAGGAAACTAAAAAGGCCGAAGAAAAACCAGCGGAAATACCGATTAAGATATCAGCAAAGGATGTTGTGATCCCGGTAAAGAAAAAACCCGAATCCAAGCCAGTCAGGAAACCGGAAAAGAAGATTGATGATCTGGATGCTATTCTGAAAAGTGTGGAACAGAACGCCAAAGCGGAAGAGTCAAAAAAACCGACAGAGAAAGCAGTCAAGGAACCTGAGAAAAACACAGCAAAATCAGAAAATTATGACAATACTGCCCCCCTTTCCATGAGTGAAACAGATGCCATCCGTAACCAATTTCAGAAATGCTGGATTGTTCCGGCAGGCGCAAAAGATGCTGCAAACCTGATTGTGACATTGCATATCACACTTAATGAAGATGGCTCGGTCGTTGATGTACAACGTGTTGGCGATCAAAACCGTTATAATTCCGACTCCTTCTTCCAAGCCGCTACAGATTCAGCAATACGCGCCGTCAGGAAATGCAGCCCGCTGAAAAACCTGCCGACAGATAAATATAGCAACTGGCGCGAGATGGATCTGACTTTTAATCCCAAGGATATGCTGTAGCCCTGAATCTACATTTTAACGCGTTACCGCCGGAGTCTGGATACTCAAGAGGAATCCACCTACGCCGGGATTACTCTGGTTGTTATATTCGGTGGTATTCCAGTCAACAGAACGGGCTGTCTTGGAAACGCGGAGCTCGTCAATGGGATTATTACCACCAGTTCCACCTCCCCACCACTGAGAATTATCCGTTTGAGCGCCAATATAGGGTTTAGAAGCTGGCACAGCTCCCGAAAAAGGCCACTGGGTACCTAAAGTGTTGGTGTGATCAACACCGTTCACCATCAGGTGATTCGTTTTACTGACAGAATCAAAAACCCCGACCACGTCATACCACGTGTTTACCACTGCTATTGTTGAATCTTGCGCGAATAGTATACCTCCGCCCGCCTCACGACTACCATCTCTTCCAAAAATGCAGAATGTTTTACCAGCACATACAGAGGTCCCTCCATAAAGGACGAATCCCAGGCGGGTAGTGCCTGACCCACCGCTTGTTGGTTCCATGTAGATATCTTGCTGTGTCCCAAGACCACCAGTTGTTTTAACCCAGGCTGAAACAGTGACTTGTGCTTGTCCTGAGATAGTATCATTAAGGGTAGTAACTTTATTTGATGTGCCATTGAAACTCAATGCACTTGCAACTTCGCCCGTGGTAGTCTTTGTGCTCGTATTGGCAGAACTTGTTCCGGTATTCGTGTTAGAGGTAGAATCGGAAACGGTGGTGTTTGCTGCATTGTCACTGAGATGCCATACACCCAGATAATTGCCATCCCACACGCCAGTTTTATTGGACTGGTCTGTAGTAATATTTGGGTTGCCGTAATTCATGTAGAATACGGTATTCGTGTTATAGGAAAGCGAGGGTAGCTGTATCCAGAACGTCATTGCGCCTGTAGTGGGGGCATAGCTTTCGCGCTCGAACGGCAGAAGGTTCTTCCCTGCCGCATCAGAAGTAAACGTGATATCATAACCATTGGCATTGACTACACTTCCCCCGTTAGCAACCGTTTTCATATCCGAATAGGCATTCGCCGCCACCGTAAACAGCACCGGAAAACTGGAAAGGGTAGTCTGATTGACTGTACTGACGTTTGCACCATTAATCGTAATAGCACGCAACCACCCGGAGCATCCCGTATTATTTACCACTCCCTGATTTGTCAGCTGCCAGTTTTCTTTGAAAGCCACAATATCGTCAAAACTATTATGCGGACTGGCAGAGTTGGGAATGGGCGCTTTCTGGATATAGGTAGGCACATAGCTTGCATTGGGAGCGCCAGTGCTGGTGCAATTGCAGTTTTGCAATTCATCCGTGTTAGTGCTGGCCGCATTAACGATAATCCCACTGGGAGTATATGCCCCATGCCCATTCGCGCCATGGCTGATTATGGCATAAATAGCTGCCGTGCTTCTGGCCGTGCCGGTAGAATCATTCACGGTTATGGCCCTTGAAGCCGTCGGACATTGGGCAGCAGTTGTAACCGTGTAAGCCGGGTTGACCGCATAACGCAATCTATGCCCCCAACCGTCATACATGTAACTATCGGGCAACCTGAGCGCACGGGTGGGTACACCACCTTCCTCTGCCCCTGATGACGCCGCCTCGTAATTCGCCGCAGGCGTCATCCCGGTAACGCACTCGCCTGTACCTACCCCACCTGCAGTCGTTCCTGCCTCAATACCATAGCTGGCACTACCTGAAAGCGCCGTCAGGCTGGATGGGCATGGGATGCGGCTAAACGCCGCACTGTAATTAAGCAGCGCTTTTTCTATAGCATCCATCGTAGCAACAGTGGAATTAAAAGCAGCTTGCTGCGTACTCGTAACCAGCAATACCAGACTGCCGCCCACCATCACGGAGATAATAGTCAGCACCACTGTCAACTCTATAAGTGTAAATCCGCGCCGCATATTGATACGCTCCCCTGCACTCAATTATGACACTTGCACTCAATCAATCAAGCCACTTGTTTACGCGTAAGATGCTGAAATACATCCTGCAAATCCGCTTCGTTGGTTGCCAGATCACGAATACTTAAACCCGATGCACGTATCTTGCCTAACATTTCTTCGATATTGGCTTCACTCGGACGATAACGCAACATTAAATCCCCTTCTTCCGTAATCGTCGCACCAAGCTCAGATAGCGCCTCCGGAACTGACTTAAGCGGCGCTGTCAGTTTCAGGATAAGCTGCTTACTGTCAAGTTTACCCATCAGGTTGCGCTTTTTATCACAGGCAATCACTTCGCCGTTATTGATAATGGCAATCTGGTCGCAAAGTTCTTCCGCTTCTTCAAGATAATGAGTAGTAAGCAAAATAGTTGTGCCCTGCTTATTAAGCATTTTTACATATTCCCAGAGCTGGGTGCGTAATTCCACATCTACACCGGCGGTCGGCTCATCGAGTATCAATACTTTTGGGCTATGCACCAGCGCCTTGGCGATCAGAAGACGCCGGCGCATACCGCCCGACAGGCGGCGCGAGTGGGAGTCGGCTTTGTCAGCAAGCCCCATCACTTCAATAATTTCGGACGTCCGGCGTTTGGCTTTCGACACCCCATAATACCCGGCAGTGATCTCCAGCGCCTCACGCACGGTGAAGAACGTATCCAGCACCAGCTCCTGCGGTACCACCCCAATTGAACTTCTCGCCTGGCGCATCTGCGTATCAACATCATGCCCGCAGATTGCAACCGTGCCGCTGGTTTTGATAGTCAGCCCCGCCATGATATTAATGAGGGTGGATTTGCCCGCGCCATTGGGACCAAGCAGGCCAAAAAATGCACCGCTCTCAATATCAAGATTGATCCCCTTTAATGCCTCCTTATTCTGACTGGCCTTGCCGTCGCGGTACGTCTTTTTTAAATCCCTGATAGAAATCGCTGGCGTCATTTTTTTATCCTTTTATTGAGCACATATAACACTCCCAGCCCTGGAAGCGCAAGCAATGCCGAAAGCGCAAAGAACCATTCCCAGCCGAGATATTTCACCGCATAACCGGCACGGGTTGCAAAGAGTGTTCGCCCTAAAGAGGCCAGAGAGCTAAGCAGCGCATACTGGGTCGCCGTATAATGGCGATTGCATAAACCGCTTAAGTAAGCGACAAAACCCGCCGAACTTATACCGTTGGTGATATTTTCCACCGTCACGCTGAGCGCAAGCACATTCACATCCGCTCCGATACGCGCCTGCAACACATATAACAGGTTGGTCGCCGCATGTAAAAACCCGGCGACAAACATGATACGTATGGTGCCGTAACGCATGACCAGATAGCCACCGCAGAATGTTCCACACAATGTCGCAATCACCCCGTATATTTTAAAAATATACGCGATCTGGCCAAGCTGAAACCCGATATCAAGGAGGAAAGGATTGGTCACTATACCGATGAATGCATCAGCAAGTTTATAGACAACAATGAAAATCAGGATCAGCCACCAGCTTTCATTTTTGGTAAAATTAACGAAAGGATCGATGACCGATTCGCGGAAGGATGGCAGAGTCGCGAGTCGCGAGTCGCGTGGGTACGCGGAGGAGGCGCAGCCGACGACCCCTTCAGAGGGGGTAAGCGTCAGCGAAGGGGGCAAACTATGCTCGCCCCCTTCCAATAAAAACTCAGGCTCTTTCGCCAATAACGTCGTCACAATACCGACCAGCATCGTGCATGACATAACCAGATACGTCACCTGCCAGTTGGTATATTGGGCAAGGCAAAGAGCGCCAGCGCCGGATACAATCATGCCTAACCGATAGCCTATCTGCGTCATCGCAGCGCCTTCGCCCTGCTCTTCCGGCTTTAAAATCTCGACACGGTACGCATCAATGACAATATCCTGGCTCGCCGAGAGAAACGCAACCAGCATAGCTGCAAGGGCGGCTACAAACGGATCGATAGCAGGACTGGCAAGTGCTTGTGTGGCAACGGCAAGCATTAACGCGACCTGAATGGTTATCATCCACCCGCGCCTGCGCCCTAATAGCTTTGAAACTTTAGGAACAGGAATGCTGTCTATCACCGGCGACCACAGAAATTTCAGCGAGTATGGCATCGCCACGGCCGCGAACAGCCCGATAGTTTTGATATCGACATGGCTTTGCGCGAGCCATGCAGTGAGCGTCGCACCGGTAAGCGCCAGCGGCAGACCGCTTGCAAAACCCAAAAATAATACAGTAATAAGAGGGACACTCAGATACGTTTTAAACATCACCAACAGAATAGTGGTTTAGAATATTCCGTCAACTCACCTTGGCTTTGGTGTCATCTTCACTGTTCAGGTGCTTGGAAAACTTCGTGATTGCCTCATCCAGACGCGTCTGGGTGCAAAGC
>Ga0206897_1053_pt2 | contig 26658 bp, 30 predicted proteins | sample Alteio_BWOrgHeat_49_FD_152972 | JGI IMG/M metagenome (GOLD analysis project Ga0206897, IMG submission 152972) | Enriched cells from forest soil in Barre Woods Harvard Forest LTER site, Petersham, Massachusetts, United States -... | ecosystem: Environmental > Terrestrial > Soil > Temperate forest >... | reverse complement strand
TGAACCTTTTCGCCTGGACATCCAAGCCGCCCCAAACGGGGAATACGCGGAGGGTAAGATGTCGCGTCGCGACCTGCCCATAACGAGTGCCAGAGCGGCTATGTCTCTCTGGATTGTGTAACGAATTTGCCGATCCTGGCGCCTGAAAGCTTTATACCCCACTTTCACGGCGACGCATCGGCGGGAGAATTAGATGGTTAAGCGTATGCTTGTGGATGCCACGCATCCTGAAGAGACCCGTGTAGCAATTGTTGAAGGAAACTGGCTCGACGATTTCGATTTCGAACGCGCCAGCAAAAAACAGCTCAAAGGCAATATCTATCTCGCGAAAGTCATTCGTATTGAGCCGTCTTTGCAGGCGGCTTTTGTCGAATATGGCGGCAATAGACATGGATTCCTACCTTTCTCGGAAATCCACCCCGATTACTATCGCATTCCGGTTGCCGATCGTCCTCACGACGATTCTGCGCCCGAAGAACCGGAAGACGACACGGCGGATGAAGGCGATATTACGCCCGTCCCCCCTTCTGATCTGGCTGCCTACGCCGAAGAGCGTGAAGCTTTAGAAGAACAGGCATCTCAGCCCGTTTCTGAATTTGCACCTTCCGAAACTGCCGAAGAGCCTCCCGCGCTTGCCGAACAGTCGGCCCCCTATCCGGTGACTGCCTCACTGCCAACAGGTTTTGCGGCCGAAGAAAGTAGCACGCATGATCTCGGCTTGATTACGGATTTCGGCAATGCTGTCGTCAATCCCCCATCTGTACCTATGGGCGATGTCCCTGCCCCCATCGAAATGATGGGTGGCGAAACGGTAGAAGAAGAACAGCGCCCGATCCGTCAATCACGTCCGCGCTACAAAATTCAGGAAGTCGTCAAACGCCGTCAGGTCATGCTGATTCAGGTCGTGAAGGAAGAACGCGGCAACAAAGGCGCCGCCCTCACTACTTTCCTTTCACTGGCGGGCCGTTACTGCGTTCTCATGCCGAATACGGGTCACGGCGGCGGCGTCAGCCGCAAGATTACAAGCCATCAAGATCGTCGCCGCATGAAGGAAATTCTGGATCAGCTGGAAATTCCGGAAGGCATGGCCGTCATTCTGCGCACCGCAGGCATGGAGCAGGACCCCGCTGAAATTCAACGCGATCTCGAATATCTTTTGCGTCTCTGGAACAATATCCGTGAGGAAACGCTGCAATCCACAGCCCCTTCGCTAATTTATGAAGAAGCCAACCTGATCAAACGCTCTCTGCGCGACATGTCCGCGCGTGCGCTCGACGAAATTCTGGTGGCTGGAACCAAGGGCTATCAGGCCGCCATCGATTTCATGCGCACGATCATGCCGGATCAGCTCGACAAGGTAAAACTCTACGAAGATACGGTGCCACTTTTTTTCCGTTATGGCATCGAACGGCAGATCGACCAGCTTTACAATCCGGTCGTGCAGTTGCGTTCCGGTGGCTATATCGTCATCAATCCAACCGAGGCTTTGGTCTCGATTGACGTCAACTCCGGCCGCGCAACGCGCGAGCGCCATATCGAAAGCACGGCGCTCAAAACCAATCTCGAAGCTGCTGAGGAAGTCGCGCGCCAGTTACGTCTGCGCGATCTCGCCGGTCTCGTCGTTATCGACTTCATCGACATGGAAGACGGGCGCAACAACGCCGCTGTCGAACGCCGCCTGAAAGAAGCCATGCGCAACGACCGCGCACGCCTGCAAATCGGCCGCATCTCGCCATTCGGGCTCATGGAATTATCACGCCAGCGCCTGCATTCGAGCCTGATGGAAATCAATTTCGAGAAATGTTTGCATTGCGCCGGTCTTGGCATGATCCGCTCGATCGACTCAGCGGCGATTTCCATTCTCCGTGTCATCGAAGAAGAGGGCATCAAGAATAACGGCGCGGAGCTTGTTCTGCGCGTACCCACCAAAGTCGCGCTTTATCTGCTTAACCAGAAACGATCTGCGCTCAGCGATATTGAACGTCGCTATAGCCTGCAAGTGTTGTTACACAGCGACGATGCGCTGGTGGCACCCGACTACAGGCTTGAGCGCGTGCGTGGCAGCGGCAACGCCGCAGCTGGTCCCGCGGTCAATACCGATCAGGTGCTCGCCGACACCAGCCGGGATCTGCCACCGCAGCAACCACCTGCGAGTCCGGAGTCGTTCCGCAACGATGACAACAACATCTACGTCGAACCGCGACAAGATGATGGTCAGAGCCGCGAAAACCGCGATAGCTTTAACAACAATCGTGGTGGCAACGGTGGTGGACGTTTCCGCGACAATCGCCGTCGCCGCGGCGGAAAGAACCGTTTCCCTAATCAGGATCAAACCCAGCAGCCTTATCAGCAGCAAGCTCAGGGTAATGATAATGTCGGCAATGTGGCTGAGACGGATGACCTGCCAGAGGATAATGTCGGCAATGTCGATGCAGCTCATGTTCCGCAGACTGGCCCTAACAACGATCAGGATCAGCAGCGCCGCGGCGGCGGACGTCGCCGTGGACGTCGTGGCGGACGCGGTCGTCGTCATGGTGCCGATGGACAACCTTATCAGCAACGTGAACCGCGTGATCCGAATTATCAACCGCGCACCGAGAGTCGTCAGGGGGGTAACTGGAATGGCAATCCAGGTAGCACTCCATCGGCAGTTCATGTCCAGAAACCGGTCGCATCAAACGTTCCGGTCAGCATCCATGATCTCGACACGACACCACGCGAACATCGCCCCCATACACCAGCGACATCATCTCCTTATCAGGTTGTAAGCGAACCAACAGGGGATAAACCCAAAGGCGGCTGGTGGCGCCGACTGACGGGCCAATGATCTCATTTCCGCTGTAAGTGGAGTGACGATGAAATTTTCCGATTTCGTTCTTTTCGTTATGGCTGTCATAGCCATCTTTAACAGTACGCTGGGTTTCGTCGCCCTGGCTCAGGAATCTGGTGGTGGTGATCAGCCGGTTTTTATCCGTGACGCCGAGATTGAAAATTACTTACGTGAACTGGCGTCACCGATTTATCGCGCCGCCGATATCGAACCGTCCAGCATCAGCATCAACATCGTTCAGAGCAGCATCGTCAATGCCTTTGTCGCCGAAGGCATGAATGAGTTTTTCTATACGGGCCTCTTGCAGCTCACGGATTCACCCGAACAGTTGGCTGGCGTTATCGCGCACGAAACAGGCCATATTGCAGGCGGCCATTTGATCCGCGGCAAGGAAGAAATGAAAAACGCCTCTGCCGAGGCGATTTTGGGCATGCTTCTCGCCGTCGCGGCCGGCGTGGCGTCCCGTAACGGTCAAGCCGCCGCTGGCGCAATGAGTGGTTCCGAGCAAATCGCGGAGCGTAGCTACCTCAGCTTCAGCCGCACAATCGAGTCTTCCGCCGACGCAGCCGGTATGTCTTTTCTCGACAAGGCACAAATCAGCGTGCGCGGCATGCTGGAGTTTTTTCAGAAACTTGCCGGACAGGAATTGCTGCCTGCGAGCGCGCAGGATGCTTATGTTCAAACGCATCCGCTGACGCACGAACGTATTGAGAATGTGCAGGAGCATCTTGAGCATTCGCCCTATAAGGACGCGAAGTTGGCACCTAAATTTTATTCCATGCACGAACGCATGAAGGCAAAGCTGCTTGGCTATCTGCAGCCCGAAACAGCCCTTCTGCGCTATACGGATTCCGATGTGCGGCTTCCGGCGCGCTATGCCCGAGCCATCGCGCTTTATCGTGATGGTCAAACCGACAAGGCGCTAGGTTTGACGGACAATCTAATTCACGAAGAACCCAAAAATCCGTTTTTTTACGAACTTAAGGGGCAAATACAATTCGAGAGCGGGCGTGTTGAACAATCAATCCCCAATTACAAAATAGCGAATGATCTTCTTACCGACTCGGCCCTGCTGCGCGCCGCCTATGGACATGCGCTTTTGGAGTCGAAGGATCAGAACAATCTCGACCTCTCTATACAAAATCTGTTGGAAGCCAACCGGCTCGAAGGACATGATCCAACCATATGGCATTTCCTGGCCTCGGCATGGGGCCGTAAAGCTGAAATTACCAAGGATTCAAAGTACGAAGGCATGGCGACCTATGCCCTTGCCGAGGAAGCTGTTGCCCAAGGCCACGATAAAGCAGGCGCTCAATTGGCCGAACGCGCCATGAAAGGCCTGCCGAAAGGGTCGGTTTATTGGTTGCGCGCACAAGATATTAAGCTTTCCGTAACCGCTGAAGAGGATAAAGACCAGAAGAAAGATAAAGACCGCGAACATTGACTTCGCGCCTAAAACTTGGTTCTGTCGTCCTAACTTATACAGATTGGAGTCGTCATGCGTTTTCTTCTTGTTCTTCTTGCCGTCCTAATGTCCGCTTTAGCCCCAGCTTTTGCACAAGATAAGGTTGCACCGGCTCCGCTTCCCGACGACCAGAAAGCAGCAATCGAGGAAGTCATTAAAAACTATCTCATCAAAGAGCATCCTGAAGTCGTCATGCAGGCGATGCAGGAATTGCAAAAGCGCGATCAAGCCAGCGCCGCAACCAAAACCCATGACTCCATCACCAAGGACAAGGCCAAGATTTACGAAGACGCCGATACCCCTGTTGGAGGTAACCCGAAAGGCGATGTGACGATTGTTGAATTTTCTGACTTCCAATGTGGCTATTGCAAAATGTCGGAGCCGTTCGTAGAAAAAATCCTGAAAGAGGACAAAGGCGTCCGCTTCATTTACAAGGATTTCCCTGTTCTCGGCCCTCAATCCATCATGGCTGCAAAAGTCGCTCTGGCTGTCTTCCATCAAGGTGGCATCGACAAATACGTCAAATTTCATGATGCCCTGCTCGCCAAGAAAGAGCATCTGAATGACGATATGATCTATCAGTCCGTCAAAGATGTCGGACTCGACCCAGAAAAGATTAAAAAGGAAGCCAACAGCGACGCGATGCAAAATCACATTCAGGCCAATCTTGATCTTGGCATTGAAATCGGCGTCCGTGGCACGCCTATGTTCCTGATCGGCGACAAGGTTTATCCGGGCGCAATGCAGGAATACGACCAGATGAAGAAAGCTGTCGACGAAGCACGCGCGGCTGCAAAGAAGGGCTAAGACGTCAAGTGTCGAAAAGCCTTCCTGTACTGGTTCTCAACGGCCCTAATCTCAACATGCTTGGGACGCGGGAACCGGAAACTTATGGGCACCAGACGCTCGATGATCTCGAAAAGCTTTGTCATGCAACCGCCGCAAGCCTTGGCATCAAGGTCGAATGCCTGCAAAGCAACATTGAGGGCGAGTTGGTAACCTGGATACAGGAAGCCCGCACGAAATACAGCGGGATCGTCATCAATGCCGGAGCCTACAGCCATTCGTCGATTGCCATTCTTGACGCCCTGCAGGCGGTTAAACTACCAACCGTCGAGGTGCATATTTCCAATATTTACAGGCGTGAAAGTTTCCGCCATAGCTCTGTAGTATCAAAGGCGGTAGACGGCGTTATCTGCGGCCTCGGCCTTGACGGGTATGCTTACGCCCTTCAGGCCATCAGCAAGCTTATCCAGTCCTAAATCGTCAGCAACAGGTGTCATTCCATGCCTTCGAAATTTGAACTTGATCCCGACTTTGTGCGCAGCCTCGCAAAGCTGCTTGAGGAAACCGGCCTCAGCGAAATCGAATATGCCGAAGGCGACAAAAAAATCCGTTGCGCCGTCACACGCAGCGGTGCTGTACATACGCATGTACCGGTTGTTACCGCTGCACCAGATTCAAAAGCCGGCTCTGCCACCGAGAAAACCGCAGGTGCCGCGACCAACGCTATTACATCGCCGATGGTTGGAACCGTTTATATGGCTTCTACGCCCGGTGGCACACCTTTTGTTAAAGTAGGCGACAAGGTAAAGGTGGGCGATACGCTCCTCATCATCGAAGCCATGAAAGTGATGAACCCAATCAAAGCGCCAAAAGCCGGAGCCGTCGCCGAAGTCCTCGTCAGCGACGCGCAACCTGTCGAATTTGGCGAACCGCTTTTGGTTATTGAATAGGTCACACCTTGTTCGAAAAAGTTCTCATTGCCAACCGGGGAGAAATCGCGCTGCGCATCCATCGCGCCTGCCGCGAGATGGGCATCCACACCGTGGCTGTCCATTCGACCGCCGATGCCGATGCGATGCATGTGCGCCTCGCCGACGAAAGCGTGTGCATCGGCCCACCGCCGTCGAAGGAAAGCTATCTGAACATTCCCGCGATTTTGACTGCTGCGGCGATCACCGGCGCGGACGCGATCCACCCTGGCATCGGCTTTATGTCGGAAAACGCGAATTTCGCCGAGATGGTCGAACAGCATGGTTTTGTTTTTATCGGCCCTACACCCGAACATATCCGCATCATGGGCGACAAGGTCGCAGCGAAGCAGACTGTAAAGGCTTTAGGTCTGCCAACGGTGCCAGGCTCCGATGGTGCCCTGAAGACTGTTGAGGACGCTCTGAAAACTGCCGAAAAAATCGGCTATCCAGTATTGATCAAGGCGGCAGCAGGTGGTGGCGGCAAAGGCATGAAAGTCGCCCACAATTCTGGCGATCTGGCCGAGGCTTACAATCTTGCCCGCGGTGAAGCACGCGCTGCCTTCGGTAATGATGAAGTTTATATGGAAAAGTATCTCGAAAAACCGCGCCATATCGAGGTACAGTTGCTCGGTGACACACATGGCAACGCTGTCCATTTCGGCGAACGTGATTGTTCGATCCAGCGCCGTCACCAGAAAGTAATCGAGGAAGCCCCCTCGCCCGGCCTCAATGCCAGCGAACGCGAGAAGATTGGTGCGCTGGCCGCCGATGTCATCCGTAAGCTCGGCTATCGCGGCGTTGGCACGATCGAATTTCTTTATGAGAATGGCGAATTTTATTTCATCGAAATGAATACGCGCTTACAAATCGAGCACACGATTTCGGAAATGATCACCGACATCGATCTGGTGCGCGAGCAGATCCGCGTTGCGGCTGGATTACCGATGAGTTACAAACAATCGGACATCACCTTTAACGGCCACGCGATCGAGTGCCGCATCAATGCCGAAAATCCCGATACGTTTGCGCCCTCGCCCGGCAAGATCACCGACTATCACCCGCCAGGCGGCCTTGACGTACGCGTCGATAGTGCACTTTACGCCGGTTACCGTGTGCCGCCACATTACGACAGTATGATCGCCAAGCTCATCGTTAAAGGAACCAACCGCAACGAATGCCTCTTGCGTCTACGCCGCGCGCTGGAAGAATTTGTGATCGGCGGCGTCGATACGACCTTGCCGCTACACCGCCGCCTGATCGCCGAACCGGATTTTATCAATGGCCATTACGATATTCACTGGCTGGAGAAGTTTCTCGATCACAAGTAGGAGAGAAAAATGGCTTGGACTTATTTGCTGATAGCCTGCCTCTGCGAGATAGCATGGAGCGGAATTGGCTTGAAGTTTGCGGGAGGAGGTAGAAGCATAGTTCCTGCTGTTTTAACGTTCGTTGGCAATAATTTCGCTTTGTTTTTTGTTATGATGGCAACGAAGAATTTACCCATCAGCGTGGCTTACCCGATTATGGTTGGAACAGGAATTGCCGGAACTGCAGCTATAGGTATTGTGTTCTTTGATGAACCCGGTAGCGCCTTAAAAATACTTTGCATTGTATTAATTTTTGCAGGCGTCATCGGATTGAAAATCCTGGAAAAAAGTGCCTAGACTATACTGTGTCGAACCGCACTTCATATAAACTGACTCCTGCGATCCTGCTGCGTGCTTATGCAGCCGGTATTTTTCCTATGGCCAATAACGCCGCATCGAAAGAGCTGCGCTGGTTCGATCCGCCGATCCGCGCGATTATTCCGCTCGACGAGCATTTCCATATTCCGCGACGCCTCAAACGCACAATCCGGCATCGCCCGTTTACAATTAAATTCGATGCGTCTTTTCGTGATGTCATGCTGGCCTGCGCCGCACCACGGCCAGATCACCCCGAAACATGGATTAATAACGAAATCGTCCGGCTCTACACCGAATTACATCATATGGGGCATGCCCATTCGATTGAAGCGTGGCAGGACAACCAGCTTGTTGGCGGCCTCTACGGCGTCAGCCTCGGCACCGCCTTCTTCGGTGAAAGCATGTTCAGCCGCGTAACCGACGCGAGCAAGATTGCCCTCGTTTATCTCGTCGCACTGATGCGCTATTGCGGCCTCACGCTTCTCGATACGCAGTTTCAAACCGATCATCTCGCGCGTTTTGGTACGTTTGAGATTACGCGTGATCACTATCACCATTTACTGACCGTCGCTTTGCAAGAAGAAGCCAAATTAAAACCACCACCGGATGATGGCTGGCATCATTTAGTCGCGGGCGCTTTGCAGCCCACAAGCCACATATCGTAAACTGGGTGCTCCATTGCCGACAGCGCCGGGCTCGAAGCGAACATCCAGCCATGAAATACCGGAGCATCTTTTTGGCCCGGTTTTAATTCGCTGATATCAAGGAATGCCGCCGACTCCGGCGTTTCTTCAGGTTGCGTGATACGACAGGTCTGCGCCGTAATAATCAGATTTCCGAAGCTGATCGGTTTCTTGATCGGTATCTCAAGAACTTCGACGCGCGCGGTCATTTTGTCGAGCGCGCGCAAAACGGCAACTGGTTGCTCAACCGAAGGCACCACCGCATTGGCGACCGCCGGCAAAAAGCCAGCCACAGCCACGCAGAGCACCAGAATTTTCTTCATCAGGGATGTGCCGGCTCAGCGGCAGCAGGCTTGGAAGCGTTATTGCCGCTATCGCGTTTGTTACCGTAAATAACCTGACCGATCAGGTCATCGAGGCGCATCGGCGCCTGCGTACGGGTGATACGACCGGTGCCATCAGTCTTGATCGTCTCGTCATCAACGCCGGGTTCCAGCGACATGTATTTTCCGCCCAACAAACTTTCAGTCGAGACCAGAGCCATCGTGTCAGACGGTAATTTGATGCTGGGATCGATCATCATGGCAACGCGCACCAAATACTCGTTCGGCCCCGGCGTCGTGATGAGATTCATGCCGGTGACAGAGCCAATCTTGACGCCGTTCAGCTTGACATCAATGCCTTCCTTCAGCCCATCGACCATTGGAAAGTTCGCAGAAACTTCATATCCCTTCACGACCTTGAGGTCAGAGCTGTTGTAAGCGAATACAAGAAATAAACCCGCCACGGCCAGAACCACGGCACCAAGGATTGTTTCGAATATACTGCGTCCCATTGTTCTCTCCTAAGGCTTAGTCAGGTTTCCATGCTTCATAATCGCCGGTAGCCTTCGCGCGCTTGCCACCGTCATGACCCGGCGGGAAATAGGCGGCTTCCGATCCGGTCTGATTTTGTTCGTAAGGTTTCTGCCAAACTTTGTGAAGCGGACTCTGCTCCGCTATCGGAGCATCGGTAGTATGGTGCAGCCAAATATGCCACTCGGGCGGTACCTTGCTCGCCTCCGGTTCGCCGACATACATGACCCAGCGACGTTCACGTACGCCGACGGGCGTCTTGCGTTCCTTGTAATAACGATTGCCAAATTGATCGCGCCCAACCTCCTGCCCGCACAGCATGGTCTGCATGCGCGTGCCGAATTGCGAGAGACGGCGGATAAGGGAAAAGCTTTCGGAGTTCGACATGGAGGTGGGGGTACGATTCGACAATTCAATCAGGAGCCTTTTATAAATGGTTCCGATTGATTGTCCAGTGCCCGCCGTCAAGGGGGCCTTGAAGATTGCAGAGGTCTACTCTAGGCTAACCAAAGGCTAAGTTATGGAGATTGAAATGCGTTTAATGGCGGTATTTTTTGTATGTTTTAGCCTATTTGTATCATCAGCGTTAGCTTCAGAAATTAAGGTCGGTGTTGCTGGCCCCATGACCGGCGGCTTGGCTACCTTTGGCGAACAGATACAACACGGCACCGAAATCGCTGTTGAAGAGATTAATCAGCAAGGTGGCCTGTTAGGCCAAAAGCTTTCTGTCATTACCGAAGACGATGCCTGTGATCCCAAGCAGGGACGTAACGTTGCAAATAAGTTGGTTACTGAAAAAGTTTCTGTCGTTTTTGGTCACTGGTGTGCGGCCTCCTCAATGGCAGCGTCAGGTGTCTACGGAGAAGAAGGCATATTACAAATTGACCCGGGCGCTCTTCTTGAACAACTGACTCATCAGGGGTTTTCAACAATTTTTCGTGTTAGCGCTTCTACCAAAGGTTTCGCGGACGCCCTTGGAAATTACACTGCGCAGCACAATCCCAAGGCCAATATAGCTATTATCGCCGATCAGTCGGCTGTTACCAAAGAATTGGCAGGGAAGTTACAAACATTTTTTGCATCTACCAACAATAAAATTGTTGCCGTTGAGGATATTCGCGGAGGTGACAAGGATTTTTCAAGTGTCATCGATAAGCTTAAAGCTCTGCGACCACAGGTTGTTATCTGTTCATGTTTCACTGTCGAAGCCGGTTTGCTGGCACGGCAGTTTGCGGACAAGAATTTTGGTGTTTATTACTATGGCGTAGATACGTTCAACTCGCCCGATTTCTTCAACATTATTGCGGGTGCAGATACAAGAAAAATTGTGTCTGTAGATTATGCGCGTGTGCCTCAAAGTGCAGCTTATGAAAAATTGGCAGACGAACTACACAAGCGCCAATGGCCGATTGAAACAACAACTATGCTAACCTATGCCGCATTTCAGGTGTTTGCCGCCGCCGTTAAAGACGCCGGTAGTTTTGAAACAGCCAAAGTTGTCAAAGCCCTGCATGGCCAGACATTTCCTACAATTATTGGTGATGTGAGTTTTGACGAATATGGTGACCGTATAAATCCCAGCTTCGCAACCTACCAATGGATTGGTGGCAAGTTGAAAGCAACCGGCAACCTACCCCACTAGCCACTAATTCTTACGCGTTGGCGGGTGCCGGAGCGACGACTTCGTAATCCGTACGCTCAGTGATGCGGGCAGCCTTGCCACGCAATTTGCGCAGATAATAGAGCTTCGAACGACGGACATCGCCACGACGCAGACGCTCAATCGATTCCAGACGCGGACTGTAAAGTGGGAACACACGCTCGACGCCTTCACCGTAGCTGATCTTGCGGACGGTAAAGGAGGAGTTGGTGCCAGCATTGCTACGGGCGATGCAGACGCCTTCATAGGCCTGAATACGCTCGCGCGAACCTTCGATCACCTTCACATTAACGCGAACGGTGTCGCCGACCGTAAAGTCGGAAACCTTTGCATGGGATTTCAGCTTATCAAGCTGCTGCTGTTCAATTTTCTGTAACAAGTTCATGGTCATAACCTTTCAGGAAGCACGCTTTTAGCCAATAACCTACAATAGAGCAAGCAGGAATTCATCGTACGAACACCAAAGAAGCAGCATCAAAACAGGCTATTCGCGCCGTAATTACCATCCTACACCTTCATAAAAGTTAACACTAATTTAACCATAATTTTAATTAACTTGTATGAAACAATTCTGGCGCATTAATAGTTGCATATAGGTTTTATCTATGAATTTTGTGTTTTTAGCTAATATTAACAGCATAGAAAATGAAGCAAATCAGTCAAAGAATCTTAAACGAATTTGACTTCGCAGTGACGGAGGGGTTGGCGAGCGTCTATCTGGATGATCCCACATCAGAAACCATGGCAGAGCCTGTAAATGGCCCCCTATCCTCCCTTCTAAACGAGCTTACAGAAACGACCCCCGATCACCAAGCAACGGCCCACGCAGAGGCCACAGCCAGTGCGACAGCGGCAACATCTTACGTATCGCTCACACCCGGATCAGCTGACATAGAAACCCTTCTAAACACGACGAACGACGGCACATTGCCGCACAAAGACGCCCAGCACATTAAAAACATCTACGAGAAATATCCGAAATCGATTACCGATACGGCCAGACGAGTTCTTGTTGCACTCAACAGCAGCCACCCTCTCGAAACAGCCCATATTGGCTTGCTTGAGACCCTGTCCGCCAAAGTCAGGGACAAGAAAGCATCCCTGCCGCCGAACGTTCTTGATGGCGTCACGAGCATCGCCATACTGGCGCGGTTGTCAAAACTTCCAAATTTAATCCATGCCCGACATATTATCGAAACCGTCAAGCTCGGTCTCTCCGAAGAAAACATCAAAAACCTCGTCGTTATCTATCGAAATAATCCGCAGTTGATCGGCGACTCTTTTGCTGCAGTGCTACGATCTATCAATGGACGCATTAGCCGGGAGCCCATCTGCCGTGCTCTGGTTGAGACCATATCCATAAAGCTTAAAGAAGCCCCCCAACAGCAAACTCCCTCGCAATCCGCCAGCCTGAACGGAATTACAGATGTCGAAATGCTGGCCATCCTGTCTTCGGTTCCCGGCCTAATCCGAGCCGAGCATATCACCCATAGCTTTAGCCGAAGTCAGTTTCCGGAACTCGATGCCGTACATATTCGAAAAATTTACATGAATTGTCCGGCACTGGTCGCTGGATCGGTAAGCGTCGTACTCAAAAAAATCAATAACCATATGCATACGGCGTATGATTGTCGCCTGCTCGTCGACATGATTACCGAACTTACGCTCGTAGGAAAATCAACCTTGAAGTCGACCGATCTGGAACATATCTGCATGGCGACACTGGCTAGCTTATGCAAGGTGCCGCACCTCGTGCAGCCACGACATGTCTTGAATGCGTTTGGAAAAACCCCCGACGAACTTCAAATGGGCATGGATATAACCGCCCTGAGAACGATTTATCAGGAGTGCCCTCGCCTTATTTCACTAACGCTGCATCATATTCTTTTAATCTTAAACAGGCTACCCAAGGAATAACATGCCACTCGACCATCACTGTAAAAGTTTGTTGGGAGCCGTCGAGCAACTGGTTAAAGATGGAAGAGGAACACTACCGAAGGGTATTGGCCAGGCTAGCCTGCAATGGCCACCAAATGATGCTCGCCAACCAGAAAGATATCCAGCCTCAACCAGTGATTCAAAAAGTCCGAGTAAACCATCCCCCAGTTAAAATCTACTTCTTCCCGCCGCCATTGACTTCTTCTTTAAGCTGTTTGCCCGCGCGGAATTTGGGCTGGCGGGTGGCTTTGATGCTGATTTCTTCGCCCGTGCGCGGGTTACGGCCCTTCGATGCGGCGCGCTTCGAAACATAGAAATTGCCAAAGCCGACGAGACGGACCTCGTCGCCCTTCTTCAAGGCATATTCGATTGTAGAAAGGCAAGCATCCAAAACGGCGCCGACGGCGTTCTTCGACAGATCCAGTTTTTCCAATTCCTTATTTTCATGTACGGCGGCAATAAACTCGTTCTTGTTCACGGGAATGGCTCCTTGAGATTGTGCGATGATATGGCTGCTGATTCAGCGAAGCGACGAAGTTATGCCTGCATGGAACGCGACGTCAAGCATGAAGCCGATATCAAAAAATATTTTTATTGCACTATGGCAAACCCAGATCAGGCAATTTATTGCCAAAAAGAATCAGAAACCGAACATATGATCAAGGCTGAATGCGTCATCACCGCTGACGAGTCCATGATAACCAAACAAACGGCACGTTGTGTCGCGTATAATAACATAGGCATGCTGGCCCGCTGCCTTGACATCATCCTCGCCGAACATCTGGCTGACGCGCCAGAGCAGTGAGCCGTTACACGGAATGCGAACATTACGCCGCGCGATTTCCTGCCCCTTGCTCGAAGTCAGGATCAGCGCGGTATCCGATGTCGCGTGCCATGCATCCGAAGCCGAATAAATCAGATGGCATTTCGTATCATATTGTGGCGCGCCGGTACGCAGGAACAGCCGCGTGGTAAGACCAGGTGGTTTTCCGGCGTAGCTTTGCGGCTCATTCTTATAGGTCAAAACTGTGTTGAAAATATGCGAACCAAAACTGGTTTCTGCTGCATGGCCCGAACGTTTGTCCTCATAACGGAAAAGCCCGTGCAGCCAGCCATCGGCCTCCTGCCCTGCTTCAAAATCATACACCAGCTCAACATGGCCATAACCGGTTTCAACCTTATGATCCTTGAGTAACTCATTCAGATTGACCGCCATAGAGTCACTGCGTTTCAGATTGCCGAATGAATGTTCCTTTATGAGTGCGCCCCGCGCATTGTGGATCAGCGCCTTGACCGGAAGATTTTTAAGACCAGTCGACATCGGCGTCGGCAAAACCCAATTCGTGAACCGATCCAGCGGCAGCAAAGGCGCCGGAAGAATATGTATCTTGCCGAGTAGCTTGCCGAGTTCCGGCAATTTCGGATCAGGCTTCAAATCGTTGCGCTCCACATTCGGATGCGAGATGCGCATATGCCCATTTGCCGACGTAATCTCGTAACGCGGCCTGACGAAATATTTGCCTGCCTGAATCTCGACCTGCTGTGGCCAGCGCGCATCCGGTAATAGCTCCGCAACGTTGAGTTTGTAAGTTCCATAAGGTGGGGTTTCCTTATCGAGCCATGCAATTTTATCGCTGCCCATCAGATTCAAACCCACGCCCTTAGCAGGTATCGGCAGCGGATGGCTATTCTGCACCCATAAAACCACCATCTCGCCTTCGGCTGGAGCGGGCAATCCGGCGAATTGATCCGAAGGCCATGCGTTGGCGTCATGCGTACAGGACAAAACCGTTTTTTCATCACCATAAGTGTCGAGTGCATATTTGACAACGTCATGTCCAGCGGCACCGAGAATATGGATAAAAAGCTGCCCCACAAATTCAGGAAGCTTCAAACGTGTACGAATTTCGGCACTGTCGAAAATAATGCTCGCGTTGGCGGGCGGCAAAGGCTCCGTCCATTCCGCAAGCTTTTTTCCCTGCTCATCCATCAGATAACAAAAAGCGCGCAGATCTTTCGAGCCATAACCGCTCCAGTAATTCGCCGTAACGATGCGTGTGTGATGCCCACCCTGCTCGCGAAAAAACGCATAGTTCGTCGCGAAATTAAGATTGGCGAGATAATTGTTGCGATTAACCAACATATCATCCGGCAGGCGCAAGGCATCAAGACTGAACCATTGCGGCGAGCCCTTGACCAGATGCCGGATATGATCGGTCAGCCGCGCCGCATCGAACGAGGCAACCAACACGGCGCGGAACGCGCTGTCTTTAAGGTTAGTGACTGGCTGGGCTTTATGGCCTGCAAATTCACGGCCGATTTGCTCGATATCCTGAACGAAATAACCAGCAACCTCAACGCCCTTGAGCGGAAAAAACTCAACAAAGCTTTCAAGCTGGTTGTTCGGATCATAAATAGCGACAGGCCCGGCCTTGTGCAGAGTTGCCAAAAGATTCTGCGCTTTGTCGGCGGCGAGCGGATGCGTCACGGCCTTATAAAAGGCATTACCGCCCGATTGATTGCTGAACGTATTGATTTTAAGCGACATACAAGATTCCATCAATAAGCCTTAGAGATTAGCCTAGCTTCATTGTTTTCAAAACATGAATTTCGGCGCCACTAAAAACACTTCATTACTCATTGTCAAAGGAACTAAGATCACCCCACAAACAAGTGTGTCAACGATCAAAGCCCCGCATCCCTCGTCCTTGTTACAGCACTTAAGAAATGGCATGGTGAATGAAACAACGCCTGCAATTCACCATGAGAAGTTCTCGTCAATGAACCAGACAAATGCCCTAAAAATTGGCACACTTTTGCTATTCTGGCTTTCGGCATTTGTTCCCGTCTGCTTCGCAGCGGATGCTTCCTCAAAGCTCGAAGAAATGTCTTCGGAAACTATTCCTACGGCCTACCTCAACATTGATCTTAAAACCTATCGCAACAATTTTGATACGATGGGCGGCGATGGCGCACTCGCGCGCTCCGGCAATGATGTTCTTCTTGGTACGCGAGAGGGACAATTCTACCTGATTGGACAAGATCTGTCAGTACACCATGCGCCAGTTCCTGCAATCGATTTCGGTATCGATGGCTTTCAGAAATCAAAACATTTTGATTTAATCGAAAAAGGTCCACGGTTGCATGCGCTCCTGATCCAAGACGGGACTATCTATGCCACTTACGACAAATATGATGCCAAGGCCGATAGCATTCGCTATGTGCTGGCCACCTTCGGCAAAGACACTAAAACGTGGAAAGAACTTTTTTCTTCCCCGCCACTCGACACCAAATATTATACGATGGGTGGTGGCGGACGGATGGCCGCGCTTGACCATTATCTTTATTTCTCGGTCGGTGACTACGGCATGGACCGCCACAACAAGCTGCCGTCGGATTTTGCTTCACAAAATCCAAAGCTGCCTTTTGGGAAAATAAACCGCATGGATCTATCTACCTTTCGGATTGAGCCTTATGTGATCGGCGCCAGAAACCCCTTAGGATTGACGGCCGATAACGGAAAACTGGTTATGACCGACAACGGCCCACGCGGCGGCGATGGTATATATTTTTTAAAGGAAGGCGACAATTATGGCTGGCCCTATTCAAGCTTTGGCAGACATTATGATGATTTTAGCACTTACAACTCCACATTAAATCCTTGCAAAGAAAATCTTGCCATAGGGTGTACAAAACATGCTCAACCGACATTTGTATTTACGCCTTCAGTCGCCCCCACCCAGATCATAAAACTCAACGGCTTTGCTCCCGACTGGAATAACGATTTTCTCATGGGAAGCCTAAAAGGGCAGACAATCTATCATATTCATGTGCTTGATGAGCGTGTTTTGTATGTCGAGCCGATTTTTGTAGGTCAACGTATTCGTGACCTCATTCAGGTCAATAATAGCTTATGGATTCTTGATGACTCTGGGCTTCTGCAAATTCTCTCGCCCAGCCCGGCGACGACATTACGGGCAGCGCATAGCCCCCTGCCGACGTGCGTACTTTGTCACACCGTTAATCCGGATCCAACTAGTGCAACACCCTATGCGCCCAACCTGTTCGGTGTTATGGGCAGGCAAGCTGGGCATAGCAATTTTTCTGGCTATTCCATCGGCATGAAGGAAGCAGCACCCGCCATCGGCAAATGGGATCGCGCCAACCTGAGCGCGTTTTTGCATAATCCTGCCGCCGTCGTGCCCGGGACGTCCATGCCGCGCTTACCAGAATCAACTTCCGACAATGCCATCAACACTATACTCGACGAATTACAAACGCTGCATTAAATCATCACAAGCGCAACCTGAATGCGGTCGTTATTCGACCGTCACACTCTTCGCCAGATTGCGTGGTTGATCAACATCTGTGCCTTTCGTCACGGCCGTATAATAGGCCAGCAATTGCACCGGCACGCTGTAAATCAGCGGCAACACGGCCGGATCGGCAGGCGTCGGCAGCACCATGCCCCAGAAAGGCTTAATGCCGATTTTCGCATGACCTTCCTTGTCGGAAAACAGGACGACCTTGCCACCGCGCGCCGCGACTTCTTGTACATTCGACGCCGTTTTTTCGAAAAGCACACCGCTCGGCGCCAGCACCACGACAGGCATATTTTCATCGATGAGGGCAATCGGCCCATGCTTCAATTCGCCCGCTGGATAGCCCTCAGCATGAATGTAAGATATTTCCTTGAGCTTAAGTGCACCTTCCATTGCCAGCGGATACATGATCCCGCGACCGAGATAGAGAACATCTGAAACCTCTGCCAGATGATGCGCGAGTTCCTGGATCTGGTTTTCCTCGCGCAAGATGGCATTCATCTGCGACGGCACGCCATGCAAGGCTTGTAAAATCGCCTTGGCGCGAGCCGGTTCTATACTCTTGCGCGCGAGGCCTGCCGAAACGGCAAGACACAACAGCACCGTTAATTGCGTCGTATAGGCTTTGGTTGAGGCCACGCCGATTTCTGGACCAGCTTTGGTCAGAATAACATAATCGGCCTGCCGCGCGATGGAGCTTTGCGGCACATTGACAATAGCCACAACTTTCTGCCGCTGCTGTTTGGCGTAAGCGATCGCCGCCAGCGTATCCGCCGTTTCGCCGGACTGCGAAATCGCAAGTGTCACGCCTTTGTCGGCCATGATCGCTTCGCGATAGCGGAATTCCGAAGCGACATCGATATCAACCGGCAGCTTCGCCAAACTCTCGAACCAATATTTTGCGGCGAGCCCGGCGTAATAGGCCGTACCGCAAGCCGTGATGGTCAGACGCGAAATCTCATCCCATTTGAAAGGCAGTTCCGGCATCGTCAGTTCGTTATCCGGCGTCACGAACACCGACATGGTGTCGCCGATCACGCTGGGCTGCTCAAAAATTTCCTTGAGCATGTAATGGCGATACTGGCCTTTGCCGATCATCGCACCCGAAAGTGTCGTGATATGCGACTTGCGATCAACCAACTGGTCCTTGCTGTCGTGAATGACCGCGCGGCCCGGATGGATTTCGACCCAATCGCCCTCCTCAAGATAGGTAATTTTGTTCGTCAACGGCGCGAGCGCCATGGCATCCGACCCAAGATACATTTCGCCGCCTGGTCCATGCCCGACTGCCAAAGGACTGCCACGGCGCGCACCGATCAGCAGCTTGGAATGTCCGGCGAAAATAACGGCAATGGCAAAAGCGCCTTCAAGACGCCGCAAGGCCGAGGATATCGCCTGCTGCGGCGTCAGCCCCTTGTCGATAAATTCTGTGATCAGATGCGCAATGACTTCGGTATCCGTCTCCGAAGAAAATTTATGGCCTTTTTTGATAAGCTCGGCCTTCAGGTCGCCGTAATTCTCGATGATTCCATTATGGACGATGGCGACTTTTTCGGTGACGTGGGGATGCGCATTATCTTCGGTCGGCTTGCCATGCGTCGCCCAACGCGTATGGCCGATACCGATAAACCCCTCCAAAGGCTCCTGCCGAAGTTTTTCGGCGAGTTTGTCCAGCTTGCCTTCGGCCCGGCGACACATAATACGGCCATTCGCGAGGGTTGCGATACCGGCACTGTCATAGCCGCGATACTCAAGCCGCCGCAAACCGTCCAATACCGTATCGGCCACAGGACGCTCGGCCAAAACACCAACAATTCCACACATATTTAAAAGCTCCGCTTGATCCAGACAGGGTCTAAAAAATTACCACCCAAAAGTTGATTCAAGTTTAACGACAGGATGTTACCCCCAAGACTATGTTCTGGTCAGGGAACGCCTAATCTGCTAATTAATTCGAATCTATAGGCTTTTGGAGATTGCATGAACCTGTTGAAGGAATTTCGTGAATTCATCGCGCGCGGCAATGTCGTCGACCTTGCCGTCGGCGTCATCATCGGCGCGTCCTTCGGCAAGATAGTCACCTCTCTTGTTAATGACATCATCATGCCGCCGATCGGTCTGATCCTCGGCCATGTCGATTTTTCGAACCTGTTCCTCGATCTTTCTGACAAACACTATGACAGCCTCGCAGCGGCAAAAGCGGCCGGAGCGCCGACCATCAATTACGGTCTCTTTATCAACGCGCTGATCGATTTTGGTATCGTCGCTCTCGTGATTTTCTTTATTGTCCAGCAGGTCAACAGACTCACCAAGAAACCGTTAGACCCGACCACCAAGGAATGCCTGCGCTGCGCCTCGACTATTGCTGTTAAAGCCACAAAATGCCCGCATTGCACAGCCGATATTCCGGCCTGATGTCTTTTGAAGGAGAAAGTACGTGAAGAAAAATCTGCGTCATGTTCTACTTGGATTATCCGTCATCGCCCTCATGGCAGGGTTGGGTGCCGAACCGGCTTCGGCTTATTTCAAACATCATCATAAAATTGTGCATCACAAGAGCCATAAAAAGGCGACAAAGCGCAAGTCGAAGACCCATTCCATGGTGCACGATGCCCAGACGAGCCTGATCAATCTGAAATATCTGACCGGTAAAGCTGACGGCATTCTTGGCCCCAAGACCATAAAAGCAATCAAGGCGTTCCAGAAGGAACACCATCTGCACGCCGACGGCAAGCTGACGAAGCAGACCTACAACAGCATCATCAAAGCCGATAAAGAGCGCGCGATGGCAAATCTGCCGCTGCCCAAACAGGTTCTGCCGGCACCATCGCAAGACACACTCGCAGCCCAGCCTGGCCTTGTTGGTGTAACCCACCAAGATTACGCAGATCCCCTGCTCGGCGGCACCACGGTTATTGGCGCAGCCGGCGGTGCACAATCGGTGCGCACGCAGGAACTGTCGAGCCGTTTTGCCAAAATCGACATCAACGAAAACATCAACGGGCCGACGCGCCGCTATAGCCTGACTGTCAACGGAAATCCTCTTTTGATGATTGATAATCAGCCTTCCATCATCGGCATTTCAGAAACTTATGCGCTCGAAAAAGAAGACGCGATCATCATCACCTCCTACCACGACGGCGACAAGGTATGCGCCTATAAGCATTATCTGCTGACACTGTCACAGGGTCGCAACGAATTGCATCCAATCGACAATTGTACGCACGGCTATCAAGCACGCAAGGTTGAAGACTCCATCTTCATTACATTTCCTGAAACGGACGATGTGCGCGTTGCCGGAGCTACGTGGCGCTATGAAGACGGCGATCTCGAAAAGCTCTAGACCGCTTCCCGCCGCGCGATTTGCTCGTCAAGCCTGTCTTCGAAATGCCCTAGCGGGTCCTGATGCACAAGCACATCGGCATTCGGATATTCTTTTCGCAGCATAGCGACAATACCTTCGCTGATTTCATGGGCCTTGGTTAAAGGCTTATCGCCGTCCATCTCCACATGCAGTTCGACAAAAACCCGATCACTGTCGGAGCGCGTACGCATATCGTGTAAGCCGCGAACATCAGGATGGCTTTTAACAATCGCCCTGATTTTTTCACGATCAGATTCCGGCAGTTCCTTATCCATCAAAACATCGAGAGCATGGCGCGCAATATGCAGCGCCATGCCTGACAAGCTGGCCGCCACAATAATCGCAAAGACAGGGTCGAACCAAAGAATGCCTGTCCATTGATGCAGCGCAAAAGCGCCGATGACAGCAACATTAATCATCAAATCGCCCATATAGTGTAGGCGATCTGCACCGATAGCGATTGAACTTGTGCGCTTGATGACCAGATGCTGGAACTTGATCAGACCAAGTGTCAGCACAATCGCAAACCCCATGATCCAGTAACCTATTGCTTCATGCTGAATGTCGTGCGGATGAACAATGCGGTTAATCGCTTCATAGCCGAGCAACACCGACGAACCGACGATAAAGGCCGCTTGCGCCAAAGCCGCTAAGGGCTCCGCCTTGCCGTGGCCGAAGCGATGCTGCCGGTCCGGCGGCCGCAAGGCATTCGCAACGCCAAAGGCCGTAACCAGCGCCGACAAAAGATCAATCGTCGAGTCCAGTAGCGATGAGAGCATCGCGACCGAATCCGTCATCAGATAGGCGCCCAGTTTTGAAACAATCAGCGCCAGCGCAACGCCGATGCTCGCATAAGTCGCTAACCGCCTCAAACGGGCATTACCGATAGCTAGAATTTCGTGCCTGTGCATCATGCCAGATTTTCCTTTTGGATTTCCTTCATGGATAGAGCCGTTCAACAACCCATGGTGCGGTCGCGCTGGCGCGACGATACACGAAACGGTCGTGCAAACGAAACTCCCGATCCTGCCACAATTCGATCATGCTCGGCGTCAGGCGGTAACCACCCCAATATGGCGGCCGCGGCACCGATTTGCCTTCATATTGCTTTTCAAGCTCCCTGACACGCTGCTCAAGAGCCGCGCGCGATGTCAAAGGCTGCGATTGGTCGGAAGCCCACGCGCCAATCTGGCTACCACGCGGACGGCTGGCAAAATACACGTCGGATTCTGTATCAGCACAAGGACTGATAATTCCTTCAACCCTGATCTGACGCCGTAGCGATTTCCAGTGCAGACAAATCGCCGCCTTGGCATGTTGGGCAAGCTGTTCGCCCTTGTGGCTCTGGCGGTTCGTAAAAAAAACGAATCCACTTTCGTCGTACCCCTTTAACAGCATAATACGAACCGACGGCATGCCGTCGTCACCCACCGTCGCAAGCGCCATGGCGTTCGGATCATTGATCTCCGTCCTTCGTGCCTCCTCAAACCAGGCATCAATCACCGGCCAGGGCGCCGGCGGTGGGCTAAAATCGGCGTTTTCCGCCATCGTGAAATCCCTTTTATGTCATAGTTGCGTCAAGATCGTGCTTTAGGGTAGAATTTAATGTGAAGAGATTCAATGCTGTTGCGCCGTTATTTCGTAATCGCCAACTTTAACCTTGATGAGGTCACAATGCTTCGTAAGTCAGCCATCGCACTCCTCGCCAGCACCATCCTACTTGGAGCCTGCCAACAAGCAGATAATTGGGGCGGCGGTGAAACTGTCGGCACGCTTGGCGGCGCGGCAGCAGGCGGTTTGCTCGGCAGTGCTATCGGTCATGGCAGCGCGGCAGGCACTTTAACAGGTGTTCTGCTTGGCGGATTCATTGGTAATCAGATGGGCGGAGCGGTTGATGACGCTGATCGTCGTCGCGCAGCCGCCGCTGAACAGCGCGCCTATAGCGCACCAGTAGGCCAGCAAATTACATGGAACAATCCGCAGAACGGCAATTCGGGTACCATTACGCCTGTACGCGACGGCTATGCCTCGAATGGTGCTTATTGCCGTGAATTCCAGCAAACTATCACGGTCGGCGGCCAGCAGCAGCAAGCCTATGGCAAGGCCTGTCAGCAACCTGACGGTTCGTGGAAGATTGTTCAGTAATCAGGTTTAGTGGTAAGGGTACTCTTCACCGCTAACCTTTTTCTGAAGCATGGCTGATCCTTATTCCCTTCTTGGCGTCCCCAAATCCGCGACGGCCGAGGACATCAAAAGCGCGTATCGCAAGCTTGCTAAAAAGCTGCATCCGGACGTTAATCCGGGTCGCAAGGATATCGAGCAGAAATTTAAGGAAGTAACGTCAGCCTACGATCTGCTTTCCGACAAAGATAAGCGCGCGCGTTTTGACCGCGGCGAAATCGACGAGCAAGGACAGGAAAAAGGTTTCGGCTTCGGGCGAGGTGCCAGCGGCAGCGATCCGTTTCGCGGCGCCTATCGCCAGCATAGTCGATCGGGTGCAGGGTTTGATCCATCTTCGCAATTCGGCGACGGGGAAGACTTCGAAAATATTTTCGCTGAATTCATGGGGCGTGGTCGCGGCAACGGACGACGTTCCCAGCAGCGCGGTGGAGACGCCAGCTATTCCTTGCGCGTATCGTTTGTCGATGCCTGTACCGGCTGTAAAATGCGCGTGACGCTGAACAGCGGTAAAACGATCGATGTATCAATTCCACCAGCATCCGAAGAGGGCCAGAAGCTACGCCTACGCGGACAAGGCGAGGAAGGCCTCGGCGGCGCGGGCGATGCCATCATCGAAATCCATGTCGAAACCCATCCTTATTTTACGCGCAAAGATCAGGACATCCTTCTTGAAGCGCCCGTCAGTCTTTCCGAAGCGATTTTGGGCGCGAGCATTACGGTGCCAACGCTTGATGGCTCCGTCACGCTCAAGGTTCCGAAGGGCTCCAACAGCGGCTCAACGCTGCGTCTGAAAGGCAAGGGTGTGCCAAACGTCAAAGGCTCATCCGGCGATATGATGGTGAAGCTTAAAGTCGTCCTGCCCGATGCAATTCCCGAAGACCTACACGATGCCGCCGAAAAACTAGCCAAAAAACATCCCTATGATCCAAGGAAGAAATTGGGGTGGTAAACCTTACCTTAAGAGAAAATCAGTTATTTCCTAAAAAAGCAGGAGCAGGTGGTGTAAGCACATTATGATCGCTACAGACACATTTCATCCTAACTTCTCCGTCAACCCCATCAATACCAGTAAGCTCTCTTACTCTCCGGTAAAATGCTTTTGCTGATGTAACCGGTTGTTCAGAACTTAATTTATCTAACACGCTCTTATCTAAATTATATTCTTGGCTATTGCCCATAGAATGCCATGCAACCTGAAAGGATATTTGCTTCCCAGGGAAATGCTCCTGAAGCGATCTGGCCGTTGCATAAAAACCAAGCATAAGATCAGTTTGGGATTCGCTGACCATTGCGGGCTTTCCAAGCCCTTCTATAACCATTGTGTCTGCTTCTGCAAAAAACTGATTTAATTCATCGGAAGTAAACGCAATGCCCATGGGCAATTCTGACTTCCCATCACAAGCGGCCTCAATCATTGCAGCAAAGGAGAAGCTCAGAGTTGAGCTCCGCGAAGTGGTTTCACGCATACCAGAATTTGAATCCAACATTTTTAACCTCGCATAGAGTTCTGTTTAGTATTCGGTTAATTTAGTTATTTTATTGCTTGGCGACTGTATCAGTTTCAACTGAAACTAAAAAAGCTTTTTTGTGATTTCTCAAGTGAATGACTGAAGAACTAAAACAAGCAAAAACAATGCATTAACAACGGCAATTAAGTCGTTGGCACACGCCAGCTACCGGTGTCGTAAAAGGGCAAACCAAGTTTTTGGTTAATTTCATGTACGACGCCGAGGACACGGTGCAATTCTGGATCGCCGAATTTTATATTGGGATCGCCGCAAACGGTGCTGAGCATCCGATCTTTCATGCCCATCATTTTCTTGCGTTCATGTTGCGCACGCAATTGTTCCTTGGCGGCCGCGGCAGCAATCTTCTGGGGATCACCTTTAACCTTCGGCGCCGAACCTGCTGTTGAGGGTGAGCCCGAAGAAGTCGAAGGCACGCTTTTATATGTCGAATAACTCGTTGTGGATTGGCGGCCCGGATCGCTCCACCAACTGCCCTGCTCTTTGATAGGACCGGCTTTCCGTTTCGGTCCATAAATCGAAGGGTCGGGGGAACAGAATTGCGAGCGCATAATCGAATCCTGGCTTTTCGCAATATTGCGACCACTTCCCAGAAGATCCTGAGGCGAAGCGGACGCCGTTTTCGGCGCGGCTGGATTATGCCCCGGCAATTTCGCCGACGACGGCATCAGAGTATGATTTGTTACGACAGCAGGACCGCCATTGCCACGCGCGGAACCGGGCAGTGAGGATAAGAGGTCCTTTGAGTTTGGCGGCTTCCTGTCAGTCATGCCTTATTTTACGAAGGTTTTCGTTAAGAGTATATAAAAACGCTCGTCGAACGAATACAGCAATATCAATAGGTTAGCATTCTTATTGCACATTTTAACCGAGCCGCCTATCCTGCCCCAACCCTTGGAATCAGACGGATCGACTTATGCCCTCATCCACCCCCGGCAAGAAGGCACGCCCGCTTTCGCCCCATCTTCAGGTCTACCGACCGCAATTAACCTCAGGCTTATCAATATTTAACCGCATCACTGGCATCGGCCTGGCCTTCGGGCTACCCGTGTTTGTAATATGGTTGCTTGCGCTTTCGAAAGATGCGGCTACCTATGACCAATTCCTGCATTGCGCGCACAGCACGATCGGCACCATCTTACTGATGGGATGGAGCTGGGCTTTTGCTTTCCATCTCTGCATGGGTGTCCGTCATTTATTGTGGGACATGGGTTTATTCCTCGACATCAAGGATGTTTACAAGACTGGCTATGTCGCCCTCGCCGCTTCGGTTGTTTTGACCATCGGCATCTGGATCAAAATGCTTCTGGTGCAGATATGAAAAAGAAAAAACAGAACAGCTTCCGCACGACGCTCGGCAAAGTACGTGCCATGGGTTCGGCGAAATCCGGCACGCATCACTGGATGTTGATGCGGCTTACATCCGTCGCACTTCTCTTCCTCATCCTTTACCCCATCATGGGCTTTTTCCTTTACGCTGTTTACGGCGGACGCGAAGGAGCCTTGCAATGGCTGCATTCGCCGGTTGCCGCTACAGGCGTCGTCCTGTTTCTGATCGTAGGATTTCATCACGCAGCGAACGGATTACAGGTCGTGATCGAAGATTACGTCCACTGCAACTGCGCCAAAAGTATCAGCCTCTTCCTCGTCAAGTCGATTGCCGCTTCCTGCGCAATTCTTGGTGTTCTTGCTACGCTTAAAATCTTCTTTGGGGTTTAATCGCCGATGTCAAAAACTTATGAGTTTATCGATCACACCTATGACGTGATTGTTGTCGGTGCGGGCGGCGCCGGACTACGCGCGACGTTCGGCATGGCCGAAAAAGGACTGCGCACGGCCTGCATTACAAAAGTATTTCCAACGCGCAGCCATACCGTTGCAGCGCAAGGCGGCATCTCCGCCGCGCTCGGCAATATGGGCGAAGACGACTGGCGCTGGCACATGTACGACACGATCAAGGGCTCCGACTGGCTCGGCGATCAGGATGCGATCGAATATATGTGCCGCGAGGCGATCCCCGCCGTTATCGAGCTTGAACATTACGGCGTACCATTCAGCCGCACTGCCGAGGGCAAAATCTATCAACGTCCTTTCGGCGGCATGACCACAAAATTCGGTGAAGGCATCGCGCAGCGCACTTGCGCTGCCGCCGACCGCACCGGACATGCGATGCTGCATACGCTTTACCAGCAATCACTGAAGCACAAAGCCGAGTTCTTTATCGAATATTTCGCGATCGATCTCATCATGGATGCCGACGGAGTTTGCCGTGGCGTTGTCGCGCTCAATCTCGATGACGGCACGCTGCATCGTTTCCGTGCTCACATCACGGTTCTCGCGACCGGCGGTTATGGCCGCGCGTATTTATCCTGTACCTCTGCCCACACCTGTAC